>FWPU01012159.1_pt1 | contig 11600 bp, 11 predicted proteins | sample 2228361 | NCBI WGS metagenome assembly FWPU01 (sample SAMEA103939777, study PRJEB20133) | metagenome | reverse complement strand
ATATAAATTATATTTATATTTTTTTAAATGTCAAGAGTTTTTAAATTTTATCATCCCCACTCCTGTCACTGAATTGAATGCCTTTTTTAAAAAGCTATACCCTCTTTTAAAGTGGTATCTGGCAGCTATTTTTATATTTAATAAATAAAAATACCATTGAATAATTTAGAATATAACATTTAACTTAAATTAACATAAAAAAAATTTGACATAATAAAATTTATTTCCCATAATTAATCATGTCTTCATTTGAAAGAATAGAATTTATAAAAAATTACTGCAAAATGGAGCTATAAGTTTTGAAGATGTGAGGAAAAAATTTGATATTTCAAAAAGGACTTTTTATAGGGATCTCAACGAAATCAAGAAAATATTAAACACTGGTAACATTAAATATTCAAAAGAAAAAGATAAATATGAGCTTTGTGAAAAAGTCAATATAGAAGATTTAGAATATTATGATGAAAAAAACATCCTTTTTTATACATTTCTTGAAAGTATTGTAAGTTGTCATAAATATATCCCATTTTATGTTGATAAGAGTTTGGAAAAAATAAAAAATAATATTGATAAAAGATATTCAAAACTACTTAACAAGATAAAATATCAGGAAGAAGAAAATCCAGATATTAATTTAGAATTTTTTAAAAATTTTATTGAGGGGCTTAGAGATAAGAAAAGATTAAAGATGGAATATGAAAATAGTAAAGGAAATATTTCTGAGAGAATTGTAGAGCCGCAATATTGCATAAACTATTCAAGCCAGTGGTATTTTATCTGCTATGATTGTGATAAGAATGAATTGAGAACGTTTAATGCTGGAAGGATAAAGAATTTGTTTCTTACAGATGAAAATTGTAAAAATTATATAAAAGAAAATGATCTAAAAAAATACGTTGAAAGTGGATTTGGAATATACAAAGATTCATATCCTAAAAAGGTTACCATCAGATTTTATGAACCCATCTATCACATTGTAAAACATCAAAGGTGGCATAAGGATGAAGAAAAAATAGAAGGTGTTCATCCAGAATCTGGAAAATATGTGGAGTTAAAAATCCCGGTGGCAAGCTATGAAGAGATAACAGGAAAAATTTTAAGGTATCTGCCCTATGCTGAGGCAATAGAGCCAGAAGATTTTAGAAATTTCTGGTTAAATAAGATTGAAGAAGGAGCAAAAAAATTTTTGAAAAAATTTGAAAAAATTTTTCAAAAATGACAAAATATGGCACTGTATTTTTGTATAATAATTGTATAATGGGAATTGAGCCAAAAAATTTGAAAATTTAAGGAGGCTTAATGAGATTTTCAGTAAAAATATTCTTTAATGATGTTAATGTTATTATTCCTCCTGATTATCGAAGATATTTATTGTCTCTCATAAAAGAAGCCTTCAAAAGAAGTTCTACAGATGGTAAAGAATTCTTAGAGGCTACATATAGTGATAATAAAATGAAACCTTTTACCTTTTCAGTATATATGCCGCTTAAAAAAATTGGTAATGAAAATATACTTGATGGAAAGTATATAAGTTTTTATTTTTCAACTAATGACTATGAATTTTTGATTAGGATATACAACGGGTTTATTGATCTTTCAAAAAGCAACGGGGACTTTAGCTTATTTGGGGGAAGTTTTTCACTCAAACATTTCTTTCTAATACCAGAGAAAAAGATAGAGAAGACTCGGGTAACATTTAAGACACTTTCCCCATTTCTGGTGAGGGATACGAAGGATGGAGATTATTATCTTGCTCCGGAAGGCTTGAATCAAAGAGAGTTTAAATATCTTAAACCGGTGAGAAAAGAAGAATTTATTGAAGCTCTTGTGTGTCATTTAAAAAATTTAGCCAGGCAATACCTTGTCAATGAACCTTCCTCTATCACTATCAATAATATCAATCTCGCACTTTCTCTGGCTAAACATGGCTCATCAAATCCTGAACATGAAAATTTTTCTATAACTCTGCCCGCTTTGAAGGGGACTTTAACCATACAGGCACCGATAGAGGTTTTACAGCTTGTCTATGATGTAGGCATCGGGGCAAGACGAAGCGAAGGCTTTGGCATGCTGGATGTGGTAGAGTAAACGGTAATCAAAAAAGCTATATAATGAGGTAAAAAGATGAAAATTTTTATTCCAAGAAAACTTAATAGACTAAAAGAATATGATTATTCTCAAGAAGGGGTATATTTTGTTACTCTCATAACAAAAATAAGAGGAGATATCCTGGGTAAAGTTACTGATAGAAAGATAGAACTAAATGAATACGGTAAAATCGTCAAATATTTCTGGCACGAGATAGAAAAGCATTATAAAAATGTAAAACTTGGGACATTCGTTATTATGCCTGATCATATACATGGTATTCTGGCTATTGAAAAGTCTAAAAACTCATGCGAAGTGATCCCTGACATAGTTGTTAGGGCAGAACAATGTTCTGCCCTAACAAAAGTTCCTCACATATTTCCGCAAGGAGAAAAAAAGAGACGCTATGGACTTCTTTCAAAAATTATAAAATCTTATAAAGAAGTTGTTAAGACTATCCGCAAAAAATTTCAAGATTATAATTTTAAATGGGCAAGATCTTACTATGACAATATTGTAAGAAACACAGCTGAACTAAAAAGGATAGAAAAATATATTTTAAAAAATCCCGAGAAATATTTTATAAGTGATATAATGTTGTCAAACTGGCTATACAATACGGAGGTTGGGAGATGAACAATAACCCGTTAATTTCTCAATTAAAAGAAATTTCAGCCTTCATAAAAGATAAGTTTCATGCAGATAAAGTTATACTTTTTGGCTCATATGCTTATGGCAAACCAGATAAGGATAGTGATATCGATCTATTGGTCATAATGGAGACAAAGAAAAGATTTTCAGATGAGGGGGCTAAAATTAGATTAAAAATGGAAGAAAAATTCATAGTCGATAGACCTATAGATATTCTGGTAAGAACTCCTTCTTATATTCACTAAAGGTTGAGCGAAGGAGATTTTTTTATTCAAGAGATTATAAAAAAAGGTGTTGAATTACGAAAAAAATTACTGAAGAATGGATAAACAAGGCTGAAAAAGATTTTACAGTAAGAAAATACTTTGGGCTGGAGGTGTAAAGTGAGTAAGATAATTTTAACACCATCAAACTGGCTCTACAATGCGGGGGTGGTGGGATGAGATACAGAATTTATCTAAAAGATTGGCATTATAACGCTGGTATTATAGGCTTTTTGAATGTTCTAAATGAAGGAGAAAAAAGTATTGATAGAATAAAAAGAAATTTTAATTCGCTCTTAAACATTGGTGAAAATTTTATTGAATTTGAGCCTTCTATCCTTGATAATTTTTATGAAAAATATGAGAAAATGAGTTTTGTTAAAGTTTTTGACTTAGATAACTATAAAGAAAGGCTAAATAGTTTATTAAAAAAGATTGAAGTAATTGAAGATAATAAAAAGATACCAAAAAAATTTTTACAAGAAACAGCTCTTTCTGGGAAAATAATAAATGCTTTTATTAAAGTAATTAACAATAATGAATCATTAGAAGAAATCTTTGATCGTTTTGATTCAAAAGAAAAAATTTTAGAAAAAATTAGAAATGTGAAAGATAGACTTGAAAATTACCACTCAAGTAATGATTTATATGAAACAATAAAAAATGATAAGAATTTTATAAATTGCTACTTATATAATGAAATAAAGAAAAGAATTTGTTCTTATGATAGTGTAAAGGAATATACTGAAATAATAAATAAGGGAATTCCCGAAGAAAAAAATAATAATAAAAAATGTTTTACATGTTCTTTATATAAAAAAGACTATCCTTTTAGTAATGCAATAACACAAATTGTTGGCTTTAATTCTGACAATACTAATTGGATATGGGGTTTTTATGATTCAAAGGTAAAGATTTGTCCTTTATGTGCTCTAATATATAGCTGTGCTCTTCATGGGATGATTTTTGTAAGAAAAAACATAAAAGGTAAACCGAAAACATTTTTTTATTTTTTGAATAGAAATGTAAACATAGAAACAATGTATACCTCTTTCTGGTTATTTCAAAATAAAATAAAAAATAAAGAAAATCAAAATAAACCTTTTTACACAATAGTAAAGGAAGTGGCATTTGAATTGCTTAGAGAAAACGCTATAGCAGTATTAGAGAATATTAATTTCTTAGAAATAGCAGAAAATGATTTTGGAGGACAAAGCACTAAAAGTTATAATATCTATAATTTTAATATTACTCCTTTATTGGCTTTATTTATTAAAAGCTTAGATGTGTATAAAATTCCAAAAGGAGGATATTTTATAGATAAAGATACGTATAGAGATATAACAGAAGAAATTTTACAAAAGACATTAGACATGACATTAGGATATCAAGATTTAGCAAATTATTTTGTTTACTTCATTAGAAAAAAAGCAAACTTTTCGATTGATAAAGTTTTAAAGTATGTTTTAAACTATTTAACCTATATTAAAGGAGGAAATAGTATGGAAAAAGAAACAAAAGAAAAAATTGTTGACAAAGGCTTCTGGAATGGGATTGAACTTGCTGAAAAAATAGCACATGAAAACAAAATTAAAGGAATAACATATCAGTTATTAAACGATCTAAAAATTGGGGATCGTAAAGCATTTGTTGATAAATATTTGAGGTTATCAATGTCTTATAAGAGTGCTGTAAAGTTAGGAAGTAATAATGAACTAACAGATATTGATAATTTTATGTATTTTGGGTATGCATTTGTAAATGGTCTTTTGTCAAAATTATATAAAGAAAATGAGGAGGTTAAAAATGGCTAATTTTTTAAGTTTAACATTTATATTTCAAGGCGGGAATTTGAATTATGGTGAAGGTGTGGCAACTGTTAATGCTCTTAAAAGACTTTCATTCAAAGGTAAAAGTTTCTCTTATATTAGCAGACAGGCTTTAAGATATGACATTGTAAGAATAATGAATGAAGAATTTCAAATTTCACTTACTCCCGTGAGTAGTGATGGTAAGGTAGTCCAATTTGCAGCTGAAGCAACTATTGAGAAGTATCCAGAGATAGATTTATTTGGTTATATGAAAACTTCAGGAGAAGGAAATCGAAGTAATAATAGAAAAGCTATAGCAAGATTAACAGATGCAATAAGCATAGAACCATGGAATAACGATATAGATTTTGGAAATAATATGGGTCTCGCAGCAAGAGGTCAAAATTTGGACAATATGATATTTCAAACGGAAATACATAAATCTTTTTACACATATACATTAACATTAGAACTTGATAAAGTTGGAATAGATGGAGATATAAATTTATCAGCAGAAGAGAAAAAGAAAAGAGTATGTATGCTACTTGATGCTATCAAAATATTATATCGAGATATAAAAGGAAGAAGAGAAGATTTATCACCTATTTTTGTAATTGGTGGGATTTATAATAGTGGTAATCCATTTTTTTACAACAAAATTAGTTTGTCGTTTGGACAGGAAACTGTAAAAATAAAGCCAGAACCAATTAATGAAACACTTGAAAAAACTTATCCTGTTAAAAATCAAGAAAATTTTGAATATAAAAAAGTGGGTGACCAAACCTTTTTGGGTGTAATCAATGGAATATTTAGTAACATAAATGAAATAAAAGTGATCGATAATAATAAATTTAATATAGAAAAGTTTTTTGAAATGATTAAAACAAAACTTAATGATATTTATAAAGGTAATACTTATGAAAAAAGCAGTTAGGTTAAAGCTTTATCAAAATTTATGCAATTACAGAAAAGAAGGAAGCTTTGGATATGTGCAAACTTATCCATTACCTACTCCATCTATGATAAGAGGAATGGTTCACAGCATATTGGAACTGAATGAATATAAACCCCTTGAAATTTCTATACAGGGTGAAAGTGAAGGTGTCGTAACAAATATTCAAAGAGTTTATAAATTTGATAGAGATTCAAAAAGTAGACCAAATAATCCATATAAAGTTACAGTTCGAAATAGTGAAAAAACAGCAACTCATGGGATTTTGTTTGTTGATTTGCATATTAATATAAATCTAATAATTCATATTAATTTTTATGAGCAAAATTTGAATGAATCATTATTTCAAAAGATACAGGAAAAATTGATTGTTTTGGGAAGAAACGAAGATATAGCCTTGCTTGAAGAAGCTAAAATTGTTGAATTGAAAGAACCAACTTCGAGAGTAGTAGAGTCAAGATTACCAATGTATGTTGAATCTGAAGGATTATCAGAAAAAATAGGAACATTTTTTAAGCTGCCTTTCTATTATGAAACGGTTGAATCATTTGAAGATTTAAGAAATTTTCATTTTATTGAAGTAAGTTACATAGGTAAAGGAACAAAAGAGGGTTTAAAAAAAGAATACTTTTTGCAGGATGAAGACGAGTATATTATAAATTTTTTAGGGGTTGATAGTGGATAATTTTTTTAAACAATTTTATGCAAAATCTAATGGAGAATCTATAAAAGAACATACTGAAAAAGCATTAAAAGCTTTTATGGATTTAGAACTGTATCTAACAATAAATGAAAAAGAGAAAAAAATTATAAGATTTATTATCGAAACACATGATAAAGGAAAAATAAATCCAGAATTTCAAAACAGGATGAGAAGAAAAATAGTAAGAAAAGACTTGTTAAACTGGAATAAAGGAAATGTTCCTCATGAATGGTTATCACCTGCATTTATTTCTGAAAAAGAGGAAAATGAAATAAAAAGTTGGTTAAAAGAATTAAATCTTGAGTCAGATAGGTTTTTTAGATTTATTTTGTTTGTCATAATTTTGCATCATAATAGAGAAGGTCAAAGTGCAAGTGAAGATATTTTAAAAGATATAATTTCTTGGCTAAATTATAATTATAATCTAAATTTAGAGTATTACTATAATGTAAACAATATTATCAACATTTTTAATTCTCTAAATGTTGACAGAAATATATGGAGAGATACTTTTCAATATAGAATAAGATGGCTTGGGACATTGCTAAAATGTGATTATACGGCTTCTGCTGGAATTTCACCAGAGGTAAAATATGAAGGAGATTACAATAAAGATTTTCAGGAGTGGTTGAATAAAAATAATTGGAAGTTAAAAGAATTTCAAATACAAACACAAAATAATTCAGAAAAAAGTATTATTCTTTTAGCTTCTACTGGAATGGGTAAAACTGAAGCAGCAATGAACTGGATTAATGGCAAGAAGGCTTTTTATTTACTTGGTATCAGAATAGCTGTAAATGAAATGTATAAAAGATTTGAAAAAATTTTTGGTAAGAATAATGTGGCTCTTTTGCATGGAGAAAGTTCATATTTTTTTGCTCAAAATGAAACAAACGAAGATGACTTTGAGCTAAAAATAGAAAAAGTGAAAAAATTATCATATCCATTAACAGTTGCTACAGCTGATCAGCTTGTTACGAGCGTTTTTAAATATCCTGGATTTGAACTAACCTATTTAACTTCTTCTTATTCAAAAATTATTGTTGATGAAATTCAAAGTTTTTCTCCTGCAGCAATTGCCTCAATAGTAGTTTTCCTAAAGGAAATTCATAATCTCGGTGGCAAGTTTATGCTTATGACTGCGACGCTAACACCTTTTTTACTTGATGAGTTTAAAGAATTAAATGATGTTCAATTTTTCGAGCCACAACTATTACCCATTAAAAGACACAGAATCAGGATTGTTGATGAAGAATTAGAAAATGGAATAATTCAATATATTGAGCAATTTAAAAACAAAAAAGTGTTAATTATCTGCAATACTGTTCGTAAAGCTCAACACGTGTTTGAAATTTTAAAAAATTTTAAACCAAATTTAATACATTCAAGGTTTATAGGCAAAGATAGAAGAGAAAAAGAAAAACTCATTATGGAAATGAAAAATCCTGGTATATGGGTCACAACTCAAATAGTAGAGGCATCATTAGATATAGATTTTGATATATTATTTACTGAATGTGTAACCATTGAAAGTTTACTACAAAGGTTTGGTAGATGTTATAGAAAAAGGGAATATTTTTCGAATCGCGAACCTAATATTTATATTTTTAAAGGTAAACCAGATAATATTTATGATAAATATCTTTTTGATAAAACATGGCAAGCTTTGAGAGAATTCGATGGTCAATTATTATCAGAAGAAGATAAGCAAAAATTAATTAATAGAGTATTTGAGAACATTGAAAATACTTCTTATTTTCAAAGTTACAAACAAAAAAAAGACCTTTTAGAAATTGGTTATAGAAGTTTATCTAAAATTGAAGCCGAAATTGATTTTAGAGAAATTGCAAATAATTATGTAATTATTCCAAAGCCAGTTTTTGAAGAAAATAAAAAGCTTATACTTGAGACACTAAAATTTATTGATGACAAAAATAACGATAAATTGGAAAGATTAAAAAAACAAGCAGAAATTATGGATTATACTATTCCACTCCAGGTATTTTATAATATGAGAAAAAATCTACAAGAAGTTGAGAATTCAACTTTTTGTAAAAGGCATAATATTAAAATATTAGATAATGTGGAGTATAGCAGTGATATTGGTCTCATAAATAAAGTAATAGAAAAAGAGGAATCAGATAATATAATATGAACGAAAATGTTATAATAACAGGAACGCAGATTGCATATTTCATAGTTTGTCCCCGCAAGCTCTGGTTGTTTTCTAAAAATATATCTATGGAGCATACAAGCGAACTTGTGGAGATAGGTAAACTCATTCATGAAAATTCTTATTCAAGAAAAAGAAAAGAAATAAACCTGGAAGGTATAAAAATAGATCTTTTAGAAGCAAAAAGAGGAATAATACATGAAGTAAAAAAGTCAAAATCATTGGAAAAGTCTCATTTATGGCAACTTAAATATTATTTATATTATTTTAAAAAGTTAGGAATTGATATAGAAGGAATTATAGATTATCCTAAATTAAGAAGAAGAGAAAGAATAAAGTTAAATGATAATGATGTCATAGAAATTGAAAATAAATTACAGGAAATAAAAAAAGTTGTTGCTTTAAACTCTATTCCTTCTGTTATTCAAAAACCCTACTGCAAAAAATGCAGTTATTATGAGTTTTGTTATTGTTGATTATGAAAGATTACTATATATTTAAAAGTGGCAGGATAAGTAGAAAAGATAATTCTATATTTTTAGAAACTTCAGAAGGGAACATTCCTGTCCCAGTAAATGAAGTTGATAGTTTATATTTATTTGGAGAGATAGATATAAACACAAAGGCTATGAATTTTTTCGCAAGTAAAGGAATAGTCATACATTTTTTTAACTACTATGGATGGTGGACAGGAAGTTTCTATCCACGAGAGCAATTACTTTCCGGTGAGGTTACAGTGAGACAGGCTGAACATTACCTTGATAATGAAAAAAGGCTTTATATTGCAAAAGAATTTGTAAAAGGTGCTATGCATGGATTTATTAATAATCTGAAAAGATATCCACAAGTAGAAGATAAGATATTAAATGACATTGAGAATTTTGAAAAGAATGTAGATGAACAAAAAGATATATCTGCCCTTATGGGTATAGAAGGAAATGCACGGGAGTCTTATTATCAAGCTTTTCCAGTAATTATAAAAGAGAAGCTTGATTTTGATAAAAGGGTAAAGCATCCGCCAGATAATGCTATGAATGCTTTAATTTCTTTTGTAAATAGCCTTGTTTATACAATGGTTATAAAAGAGATTTACAGAACTCAACTTAATCCAACCATAAGTTATCTTCACGAGCCTTTTTATAGAAGATTCTCTCTTGCCTTAGATGTTGCAGAAATTTTTAAACCCATTTATGGGGATAGAATAATATTTGATTTAATTAACAACAATCAGTTAACTGAAAAACATTTTGACAGGGATTTGAACAGTTGTTACTTAAAAGAGGAAGGCAGAAAGATCGTTGTAAAAGCATTTGATGAAAAAATAAAAACCACAATTATACATAAAAAATTAAAAAGAAAAGTAAGTTACCAGAAGGTTATAAGACTTGAGCTGTATAAACTAATTAAACATCTACTTGAAGAAGAATTGTATAAATCTTTCAGGATATGGTGGTAGTATGTATGTAATTTTAGTTTATGATATTTCTACAGAAACAAAAGAAGGGCGAAAAAGGCTTCCAAAAGTTATGAAGAAATGTAGAGAATATTTACATCATTCCCAGAAATCAGTTTTTGAAGGAGAAATAACAGAGGCAAAACTTCTGGCTTTGAAAACTTCGATTGAGAGATTGATAAATAAAGAAGAAGATTATATAGTAATTTATAGAATGGATAACAAAAATAATTTAAAAAGAGAAAATATTGGTGTGGATTTCGATCCCACTGCAAATATTTTATAATGCACTACCGCCACTTCGAGAATTTTTTACTTGATTTTTTGATCGATTTTCTTTATAATTGGTTATAGGACAAAGGCTAAAAATTTTGTCCGTTACGGCTTTTAGCTTCCAATTGTGGGATTTAAAGGCTGTTAAAACTCCAGCAAGCCCAGTAAGAGCCTTTCTTTTAGCTTCCAATTGTGGGATTTAAAGGACTTTTGGCAGAAAATAAAAGCAAACTGGAAAGATCTTTTAGCTTCCAATTGTGGGATTTAAAGCTTAAATACTCGTCCAGTCAAAGCCTTGCTGTCCACTTTTAGCTTCCAATTGTGGGATTTAAAGACTGCAATTACTAACGTTTTGGAAGAGTATGAGAAAACTTTTAGCTTCCAATTGTGGGATTTAAAGTTTTTGTGTCGATTTTTAGCACATTTGGCAAAATTGCTTTTAGCTTCCAATTGTGGGATTTAAAGGCTTTATATAACGTTGCTATAGCATTACGAGTGATTCTTTTAGCTTCCAATTGTGGGATTTAAAGAGGATTTGTATAACACAATTAGCGGATACTGCGTTACTTTTAGCTTCCAATTGTGGGATTTAAAGGCTTTATATAACGTTGCTATAGCATTGCGAGTGATTCTTTTAGCTTCCAATTGTGGGATTTAAAGCCTTAAAAATTTTAAAAAGCGGGTTTATATGAATTCCTTTTAGCTTCCAATTGTGGGATTTAAAGCCGGGAGTGAAAAACACCAAAAAAATAAAAATTCCACTTTTAGCTTCCAATTGTGGGATTTAAAGGTCTTGCCTGAATTTTATAGCGGGGCTGGGGGAGATCTTTTAGCTTCCAATTGTGGGATTTAAAGGTATTTATTATTTCATTAACAGTAAACGCCTGTAGTCTTTTAGCTTCCAATTGTGGGATTTAAAGTTTTAACTAAAAAACTTTTTGCCTTTCTTAAACCCCCTTTTAGCTTCCAATTGTGGGATTTAAAGCAGTGTTGGTTTAGACAAACTTTGTTCTGCTGTTTGCTTTTAGCTTCCAATTGTGGGATTTAAAGCCGACTTTCTCAATAGTAGCTGTAATGTTATCAAAACCTTTTAGCTTCCAATTGTGGGATTTAAAGAACCAACACTGTGTTGCTCGGGTTTAAATCGTAAATCTTTTAGCTTCCAATTGTGGGATTTAAAGATTTAATCCTTTCAAAATTGTATTTATTGCAATATTCTTTTAGCTTCCAATT
>FWPU01012158.1_pt1 | contig 11601 bp, 7 predicted proteins | sample 2228361 | NCBI WGS metagenome assembly FWPU01 (sample SAMEA103939777, study PRJEB20133) | metagenome | reverse complement strand
GGCGACGCAGACCGTCTTGGAGCAAGCCGAGCTGCTGTCGGCGGAATGGGCAGTGTCGTAAAAGGGGCTTTTAACAATGGCGTCGTTGCGCTCGGCGATGACAAGAAATACACGCGTCAGCCCTCCTCATGACCGTCCCTGCGCCATCAACCCCATCGCCACCAGCGCCAGCAGAACGCCGAGCCATTGAGAAGGAGTGAGACGTTCCCGCAGCAGCCATTGACTGAGAAGGAGAGTCACGAGCGGATAAAGCGCGGTCAGGGGGACAACGATGGACGCCTTGCCCCGCGAGAGCGCGAGCATCATCATCAGCGTCCCCAGCAGAACGGCGAGGGTGGAGAACACAGCGAACCGCGTGGCTGTCGCATGAAATTCCACCGGGACGGCAAACACGCGCAGAGCCAGCAGCGCAGGCACACCGACACACATCATGCACGCAAACTGCGCCACACACAGCCCCAAAAGTTGAGAGGGTTGGAGTGGCTCTCCGAATTGTTGACGCGCCAGTTTGAAGTAAAATCCCCACAGCCCCCACAGCACCATCGCCGCGAGCGCGTAGAAGAACCATGCGCTTGACATCGTGTTGCTCCCCTCATGCTTTAAACTCATTGACCGCCTCGCAAACGTACGCCGCCTGCTCCTCCGTCATCTCAGGATAGAGCGGCAGCGAGAGAACTTCGTTCGCCAGTTTCTCTGCCACGGGCAGACTTCCTTCGGGCAAGTTCAAGTCGGCGTAGGCTTGCTGGCGGTGAATGGGAATCGGGTAGTGAATCTGTGAACCGACGCCGCGCGCTTGCAAGTGCGCCCGCAAAGCGTCCCGGTAGCGCAGGCATCCTGCCTGCAAATCCGCAGACTGGAAGTCTGCGCCACAGCGCACGACGAACAGATGCCAGCTGTGTCGCGCCCACGACTTCTCCTGTGGCAGCGTGATGAGCGGGTTGACGATGTGGCTCAAGTAGAATTCTGCGATGCGCCGCCGCGCCGCGTTCCACTCGTCGAGGTAGCGCAGTTTCACGCGCAGCATCGCGGCGTGGATTTCGTCAAGGCGCGAGTTGAAGCCTTTGATGGGGTGGTAGTAGCGCCGCTCCTCGCCGTAGTTGCGCAGCCTGACCAACTGGTCGCGCAGCGCTTCGTCGTTCGTCGTCACCGCGCCGCTGTCGCCGTACGCGCCCAGATTCTTGCTGGGATAAAAACTCCACGCCGTTGCATTGCCGAAACTGCCGATTCTGCGCCCGCGCACCTGCGCGCCGTGCGCCTGCGCTGCATCGTCCACGACAGGGATGCTGTGTCGCTGCGCTACCTCAAGGAGCGCGTCCATGTCAACGGGATGACCGTAGAGGTGAACGGGCACGATGGCTTTCGTCTTCGGCGTGATTTTGCTTTCGACTTGCGCGACGTCCATTGTGTAAGTGTCCGGGTTAACGTCCACGAACACCGGCGTCGCGCCCGCCGCCGAAATCGCCGAGCAGGTCGGCACGGCGGTATTCGGCACGGTGATGACCTCATCGCCGTGCTGCACGCCGACTGCAACCAGCGCGAGATGAATCGCCTCCGTCCCTGACCCGCAGCCGACGCAAAACCGCGCCCCGCACCACGCCGCAAACTCTTCTTCAAATGCCTGTCCCTGCTTGCCTAACACGAACCAACTCGCCTCAAAGACCTCCGATATCGCGGCGTCAATCTCTGACTTGATTTGTTGGTATTGAGTTTTCAGTTCGAGGATGGGAACGTTCATCAGGGGAAGGAAGGGGAAGGAGGGGGAAGGAGGGGGAAGGAAGAGGATTAACAACGGCTTAGAGCCTATCCCAACAATGTTCGTAGTCAGCCACGCAGCGCAGCGGAGTGGCGTCCCAACGGCACTCCATTCCGTTCCGTGCCTGACTACAAACGGCGTCCCAACGGCACTCCACTCCAGCCACGCAGCGCAGCGGAGTGGCGTCCTAACGGCACTCCACTCCGTTCCGTGCCTGACTACAAACGAATTTTGGGATAGGCTCTTAATCCCCTTCCTTCCCCCTCCTTCCCCTTCCTTCCCCTCAACTCCAATAATGCTCCTTGTGCTTCCGATAAAATCTTATCGTTCGGTGCAGGCCCTCCTCCATGTCCACCTTCGGCTTCCAGCCCAGCGTTTCACGAATGGCGGTGAAGTCCGCGTAGAAGTCGCCGACTTCGATGGTCTGCACTTCGGACGGGAACGGCTGGAACGTCAGCGTGCCGCCCCCCGCGACCTTGATGACCAGTTCGGCAATTTCGCGCACGCTCAACGGTTTGTCGCAGCCTAAGTTGAAGGCGCGCCCATCGGCTTGGGGTGAAGCGGCGGCGAGCAGCAGCGCGTCCACCACGTCGTCCACGTAATTGTAATCGCGCCGTTGTTTTCCCTCGCCGAAGACGGTGATTTCCTTGCCATCCATCGCCAACCGCGTGAACCAGTTGATGAACCCCTGACGGCTGTGCTTCATCTGCTGTCGCGGTCCGAAGGTGTTGGTGAGGCGCAGCGAGACGGCGCGGATGCCGTAACAGGCGTGGTAGAGAAAATGATACGCCTCGGCGGCGACGTTATGCACGCCGTTGATGTCACGCGGGCGCATGACGTGGTTCTCGTCCACCGGCAGATATTCCGCTTTGCCATACTGACTGCGTGTGCCGCCGAAGATAATTTTCACGTCGCGGTTGACCTTTTTGCACGCTTCCAGCAAACTCAGATGCCCGCGACAGTTGTTCGCCAAGTCCCGATAAGGGTCCTCCATGCTTCCCGTGTGGCTGAGGCTGCCCGCGAGGTTAAAGATGACATCCTGCCCGCGCACCAGAACACACATGGCGGTCTCGTTCTGGATGTCGTTCACGTTGACGCGGACTTTCTCCTCGATGCCCGTGATGTTGAAGAAGTTCCCGCCCTGCTCCGGGTGCATGGTGTCCACCAGCGTCACCCGCGCCCCCATCGCTACCAACCGATGCGCGAGATTGCTGCCGATGAACCCCAAACCGCCAGTGATGAGAACCCGTTTGTCTGTGAAGTGTTCTTCAACAGTCATGTTAGAATGACTAACTGACCAATTGACCAATGGTCTGAAGCCGTTCATTGGGCATTGGTCATTGTTACGTCCTCCGCGCTACCGCAATGATGGACAACCCAAACGGCAGCCGCCGCTTGCCGTTTGCCACCCACCGCGCCTCGAGTTTCAAGCAACCCGTCATCGGCGCATTGAGCCAGCGCAGCCATGACGGAAGGGGTTTCACGTCGGAGCCTGAGTCTTTGAGCAATCGCCTTACCATCGCGACAGGGAACAGCAAAGTGTTCGCGTAGGTTTTCTGTTCAATCTCAAATCCCGCGCCTGTCAACTTCCGAACAAACTCCGGCAGCGAGTAGCGGTGCAGCGTTCCCAGCGCGCGGTCGTGTCCGCTGTGAAGCCACTGATACGCGGCGACGCGGACGTAAAGCAACCCGCCCGGTTTCAGCACGCGCCGCAACTCCGTCATCGCCCACAGGTCCTCTCCGTCGGGCAACTGCTGAAGCACGTCAAAGCACGTCACCATGTCGAACGATTCATCAGCGAACGGCAAGTGCGTCACGGAGCCATGAACAAGCAGGCGATGTCCGCGCTCGCGGCAAAACCGCAAAGCATCGCCGGAGTAGTCCAGTCCAAACACCGGCTCGCCGCCGCTGTAATGTTCCAGCCACGAGAGCATGATGCCCGTGCCGCAGCCCGCATCTAAAATGCGCCGCTTCGTTTGGGGCAGGTGTCCGTTCAACTGCGCAGCCACGATGTCGCGCATCCCGACGAACCACCAGTAGGTTTCTTCTAACTCGTAGAGGTCAACGAAGTCTTGAGCCTGCATGTTCAGTCACTTCTTCCTGCACCTCCGAGGTGCGCCGCAGAACCAGCACAAACTTGTCGTCGCGCACGACTTCAAATTCACCGGATTGCTTCAACCCGTCCAAAATTTCCTCAGTCGCACTGCCCGCCGGAGCAGGCGAGTTTTTGTCAATCACCACCCACTCGATGTCCCGTCCGCGTTCTAAATGCACTTGCGGCTCGACGGAGACGGTGTACTTGCCATAGTCCGGGTCGCCGGGGACGCCGTCCCAATCGGCGCGCTGGTAGGGATTGGGGAACATGTAAACGAATCGCCGATGGGCGAGGTGGGGCGTCAGCCAGTGCGACACCGAGACGCGCGCGGTCGGGGGGATTTGCTGACAAATTTCGCGCAACACGCGGCTGCGTTCCGTGAAAGCAAAGCGCGCCGCGCCCATGCCATATCCCCCGCGTCGGCGGAACGGTCCCCACAGCCCAGAATTGATGACGAGACAGAGCAGCAAGGCAGCGGGCAAATAGCGGTGGCTTTTTCCCTTCCACTGCAACACGCGTTGCGCTCCAAGTATCGCTGCGTAAAATACGATGGCGGTTTCCACCAGGGAGTGGTGAAAGTAAATCGTGTGGTGCGGTTCGCAAGTGCTTAGAAAGCGAATGGCGAACGACGGCAACGCCATCAGCAACGCTTCGGGCGCGAGCAGCGGCAGGAACAGTAGGAAAAGATTGATTTTGAAAACGTACTTCAGCCCATCGTGTTCTACAAACATGATGCGCAGCGTTTGCAGCGGGTGCGTCAGGAGGAAGCGCATGACTTCCCCCGGAGTGTCGCCGTAAGCCGAGTAGATGGCGAGCAGCGGTGTCGGGCGTCCGCCGCTCAGTAAAGGCACGAGGACGAACATCACAGCCAATAACCACCCAACGCTCAACAAACACAACAGCGCGCCGGTGTTGCCTCGTCCTTTTCCGTTTCTGGTCAGCGCCACATAAACGCCGATGGCGAACACGGTGAACGTTACATCCTCCTTGCACGCCATAGCCAACGCCGCCCATAGCAGGGCGCGGGGAAGATTTTTGTTTGCATTGTAAAGCGTCAGCAGCAGGAACAGCGGCGCGAAAGCGTCCCAGTGAAAGTCGAAGAGGTTCGCAAAGTGCAGCACGGGATAGACCAGATACCCCAGCGCAAAAGCCACACTCAACCGCACGTCGTTCGTCTTCTCTAACGCGATGCGATAGACGACGGGCGCGCCCAGCACAATCGCCACGGTTTGTAGCAGCAAAAGAAGATAAGCAGACGGCACAAACCGATAGACCAGCGCGACGGGAAGCGAGAGGACGTAAGCGTGATTCAGCCAGTTGTGCGTGCCCCAAAAAGTGTTGAACTGCCCCTGCCCCCACGCGGTTGCCCACAGCCCTTGCATGACCCCCGCCAAATCGTAGCCGGTGTGGAAGGAGCGATGCTGCAAAACGGAGAGGGCGAAGAGCGCGGCTCCTGCTGCCGCCGCCGCGCTCCAGACGATGGATTGCGGTTTGCGTCGAAGAGTCAGCGTCACGAACTCGTGCCCTCATAAGGGTCTGAGGATTGAAACGGCGGATGTGGAACGCGTCGCGCGCGTTGGACTGCCGCAACCCACAGTTGCACGCGGAAGACGAACATCGTCCTCAGCGTTTCCGCGATGCGGCGGAGGGTGAAAAACTGCGACTGCCCACAGACGCGGGGATAGTGGTGGACGCCGACTTCATGGAACTGATAGCCTGCGTCCTGCATCTTCTTCATCATCTCGGTGCAGATGAAGCCGAAGTCACTTTCCAACTTCACGCGGTCAAAAATTTCGCGGCGCATGAGGCGAAAGTCGCAATCCACATCGCGGATTTTCAGGCGGAACAGAAAGCGAGCGAGGCTGCCATACAATCTGCCTGCCACCAGCCGATGCAGTCCGTCCGCCCGTCCCAACTTGTAGCCTTGCACGATGTCGCATTGCTCAATATGAGGGAGAAGGCACAGCATTTCCGTCGGGTCGTATTGCCCGTCTCCATCGGTGTAAAAGATGAGTTCTTTCATCGCGTTGTAGAACCCCGACTTGAGCGCGCCGCCGTAGCCTTTGTTTTTTTCGTGCGTGATGACGCGGAGTTGCGGGTAACGCCGCTGACGCTCGGCGAGCACCTGAGCCGTGTTGTCGCGGCTGCCGTCGTTGACGACGATGACCTCAAAATCGTCGGTGATGGCTCCCAGCGTGCGCACCATGTAGTCTACCATCTGCCCAATCGTACCCTCGTCATTATAGGCCGGGAAGAACGCGCTGATGCTGCGGCGCGTGCGAAGTCGCTGCAGCGACGGGTCGGACAATCGCTGTTCGGCAACGTCCCCCCACGGCAGTTGTGTCGAATCTCCCTGAGAAGACATAGTTAACTCGGAAACGTGCGAAATCTCTGCTGGAGAGACCATGTTCACCCCTCTGCCAAAGAGATGCAATGTCTCTATGATTGTAGCAGTCTCACCTCAACGGAGGCTCACAGAAAGGTTACAGTTGAGTTAAATTTTGGAAGGGAAAGGGAAAAGAGCCGAGTTAAAGAAATTTAAGCCTGTTTTAATCTTCGTTTAAGCCGCGCCTGATAGATTATCCTTCGGTTGTCCTCATCTTTTTTATTGTTCAGAAAGGATGAAGTGAAATCATGCCTTCACGTTTTTCCTTGAAACTCCGGCGGAGCCTATTTGTCCTTGCCTTTCTCATTTCTTGGCTTGGCTGCGGAGGGAACGGAAATAAACCTGTCGGAACAAAGTTCAAGACCAGTCCCCGCCCTGACCGCGCGGCGGCTTTCTATTACAACAACCTCGGCGTCGCGCTGATGGAGCAGGGCATGGCGAAGACGGAGGCGTTCTACTATCGCGCCGCCGTGCAGGAGTTTGAGACGGCGTTGAGCATCTACCCCGATTACGTCAACGCGCGCGTCAATTTGGGGATGGCGCTTTACTACTCTGCCAAAGACGAAAAAGACTCCGTTAAGAAGAAAGAACTGATTGCCAAAGCGAAAGAGCAATTTGAAACCGCCTTGCAGCGCGAGGCGGAACAGCCGCACGCGCACTTTATGTTAGGGTTGATCCTCAAGAGCAGCGAGAAAAGCGGAGATACCGCGAAGAGGATGAGCGAGGAAGCCGCCGAGCATTTTCGCGTCATCATCAAGCGCGACCCCAACGACGCTTTCACGCACGCCCTTTTGGGCTATGCCTTAGAGCAATTGGGGCGCTATGAGGAGGCTGCCAAGTCCTTTGGGCGCGCTTTGGAATTGATGCCCGGCAACATCGAGATGACCTACCGTTATGCGCAGGACTTGCTGCGCGCGGGCAGGCGTAAGGAGGGGCAGGCGGTGCTGATCGCATTTGAGGAGTTACGGAAAGCCAAAGGGGAAGGCGGAGCCGCCGAAAAATCCCTGGACCTGAGTTACGCTCGGCGTGGCAAGTACTCGGAGGGCATCATCGAAACTTCCATTCCGCCTTTCCAACCGCGCTCGCTCAAGGGGCTTGGTTTTGAAGACAACACCAGCACCCAACTCGCGCAGCAGAAACCCCCGTCGCTCAACTTCAAACATCAGGGCACGGCGATGGACGCCGAAGTCGCCAAAGCGTGGAGCGGCGCGCCGATGCCGAAGGAGTGGTTCGTGAAGAACCGGGAAAAATTCGCGGCGGCGTTCGGTTCAGGTGTCGCGGTAGGCGACTATGACAACGACGGTGACGCAGACGTTTATTTAGCGAACACCAGAGGAGCGAACGCGCTCTTCCGCAACAACGGCAACCTGACGTTCACCAACGTCACCGCTAAGGCGGGCGTGGGCGGCAACGGCAAGCCGGGCATGGCAGCGGTGTGGGGCGATTACGACAACGACGGCTTTTTGGATTTGCTGGTCACAACCTACGGCGGGGTGATTCTATACCACAACAATCGCAATGGCACGTTCACAGACATAACGAAGGCGGCGGGGTTGGGCAACGTGCCGCCTGATGCGTGGTGCATGGGCGCGGCGTTTGTCGACATTGACCACGAGGGCGATTTGGACATCTACGTCTGTTGCTATGCCGACCTGACCAACTTGCCCAACAAGTCGACGCTGCGTTTCCCTGACGATTTTCAGGGGCAGCCCAATCTACTATTTCGCAACAACTGGGCGGACACCAAAACGAGCGCGCCCGGCTACCGCGCCCCGACGCCGTTCACCGAAATTGCCGCGCAGGTCAAAGTGGACGGCGGACGCAGCAAGGACTTGGGCGTCATCTTCTCGGACTTCAACAACGACAACGCGGTGGACTTTCTGCTGGTCAACGACGGCGAACCCAACACACTGTTCATCAACAACCGAGACCGCACGTTTCGACATGAGAAGGTAGGGAACAGCGGAGAAGGGCAGGGAGCGACAGGGCGGGGGCGCGCCGGCGGTGTTGCCGTGACGGACGTGAATTATGACGGCAACACCGATGCCTTTGTCGTCAACGGCGAAGGGGGCGCGCCGGCGGTGTTGTTAGGTTCGGGCGACGGAAAATTCAACGCCCTGAAAGACGCCCTCTCTGGACTCGCGAAATACGGCGAACGCATCACCGGGGTCGGGTTTTTCGACTTTGACAACGACGGTTTCCCCGATTTATTCATCGCTCGCAGCAGCCTCCCCGGTCAGCCGCCCGCGCATCCCGCGCTATTATACAACGAGGGCGGCAAGTTCCGCGACGTCAGCAAGGAGGTCGAGGTCAGAGTCAGTGATAAGCAGTTCGTCAAGTTGAGCGATTATGCGATGAAAGCCGCGCGCGGGCTGGCGGTGGGCGATTTCAACAACGACGGCAGAGCCGATATGGTCATTGTCAACAACGGCGACCATCCGACCCTGCTGCTGGCGGCGTCGGACTCGTCCCCCTCCTCCGAGCAGACAGCAGAAGAAACGCGGCGGGTGGGCAACTTCGTCAAGGTGAAAGTCGTCGGATACTGTCCGTCAAAAGACGGCGTGCAGAGCAACCTTGAAGGCGTCGGGGCGAAGGGGGAGGTGCGCGCGCCCGGGCTGTGGCATCGTCAGGAGGTCACAGCGGGGGGGGGCTACCTGTCCTGCCACAATGCGGAACTCCTCTTCGGCATCGGCGAACGGCTGCGCGTGGACTTCGTGCGCGGCATCTTCCCCAGCGGCATCCGCGCCGCGCAAATCACGCTGGCCAACAACCGCCTTTCGCTGTACGAACCGATGGGCGAGCCGCCGTCGTGCCCCTATCTCTACTTCTGGAACGGTGAGCGATTTGAGTTTCTCTGCGACGTTCTCGCCGCCGGCACGATTGGCGAACTGGTCACGCCTACGGAATATCTGAGCCTGCCGCCGTTTGAACCCGTGAGGATTGACGGCGCAAAGTTGCTGCCGAAGGACGGCGCGTATCAGTTCCGCCTCGTCAACCAGTTGCCCGAAGTGGACTACATCGAACAGGCGCGATTGATGGCGATTGACCATCCCGCTGACGTTGAAGTGTATCCCGACAACCGCCTGACAGGGCACCCACGCCCGCCCGCGCTGCGCGTCTTCGCTGTGCGCGACATCCGTTCACCCATCGCGGCAACGGACGATGAAGGACACGATGTTCTGTCGCTCATCGCCCGCAAGGACCGCCGCTATCACACCGACGTTCAACCCCTCCGCTGGCGCGGCTTCGCTCGGCGACACGCTCTCACGCTTGACTTGGGCGACCTCAGTCAAACAAGAATCGGAAAACGGGAGAATGGGAGAATGGGAGAATCGCCCACTCGCTCCCTCACCCACTCGCCCACCCTTCAACCGGTTCTTCTCCTTCATGGTTACGTCGTCTGGGGCGGCAGCAGCACGGCATTGGGCGCGGGACAGGCGGGCGTGTTCTATGAAATGCCCAGATTGGAAGTGCGCGACGCCGCCGGTCGCTGGAGAGTCATTGACTCGGACATGGGAATACCAGCGGGACACCCGCGCACGATCGTTGTGCCGTTGGGGTTAGGAAATTGGAAAATTGGGAAATTGGGGAATGGGCACGTTCAGGTGCGTATCACAACGAACATGACGCTTTACTGGGACGAAGTGCGCGTCGGCTTCGCGGAGCAATTCACGCGACATGCAATACGCATTCACAAAACATCGTTGCGCGATGCAGAGTTGCGCCGTCTCGGCTACCCGCAGCCCACCTCGCCCGACGGACGCAAACCCTACCTCTATGACTACAACCGTCGCGCCGATTTCAAGGACCTGCCTTCTCTGTCGGGCGCGTTCACGCGCTACGGCGACGTGACGCCACTGCTGAAAGAGCGGGACGATATGTTCGTTATCATGAATCACGGCGACGAAGTGCAGATGTCGTTCGACGCCGATTCTCTGCCGCCGCTGCCGAACGGTTGGAAGCGCGATTTCGTGCTATCGCTGTGGGGCTACGGAAAAAGCGCCGACGTCAACACCGCCCACTCGCTGACCGTCGAGCCCCTGCCGTTCGCCGCCATGTCACGTTATCCGTATCCGGCATCTGAACGCTATCCGATGGACGAGAAGCATCTGCGGTATCGAGCGGAATACAACACGAGATAGGTTGTGGTGCGCAGTGATTCGTCACCTCTTTCACGGCGCTTTGGGCGTGCTGCTGTTGGACAGCCTCTACCTCTATTTTTGCGCGAGGTCGGCGATGAGCAGCGCGGTGGGTGCGCTGGTGCTGCTGCACATCGCGTTGGGAGTTGTGCTCATCGTTCCACTCTTTTTCCTCATGCCCTCACGCCCACGCGTCCACGCAGGGGAACGGCTCGGCGTCCGCTCCCTACTCGTTGTGTGCGGTCTCACGGGCGCATGGCTGATAGCGCAAGCGGCGGCAGGAAATAGCACAGCGCATTGGCGCTGGGTGCTGACGCTGCACGTTCTCTGCGGTTTCGCAGCAGCGGCATTGCTCATTGTTTGTAGTAGTGCGATTCATCGCCTGTCAATCCGACGCGCAATAAATGGCGCTACGACTTACGCATCACGCATCATGCCTCGCACGTCCCAATTCGGCTCATTCGTCGTGGCTGGCATGGCTGTTCTCCTTGCGACCTATACCTACGCGCCGCGCTCCTACTATCGCACGCTCACAGCGACGAACGCCGCGCAAGCGGGTAACTCGTTCTTTCCCGCAGGATTGAGCGTGATCCCCAACAAGCAATCGTCCATTCGCTCCTCTGCCTACTGCGGCGCCAAGGGCTGTCATACGGACGTTTACGCCCACTGGCAATCCTCTTCCCATCGCTGGGCTGCTTCATCGTTCGCTTACCAAAAGTCCGCCGCCTACTTCGCCCGCCGCAAAGGGAAAGACGCCGTGCGCTGGTGCGACGGCTGCCATGACCCGATGAGTTTCACGCCCCGCCGCAATCCGCCCCAGGAGGGCGTGAACTGCCTCACCTGCCACGCCACCACCCGCGTCAAGGAATTGACCGGCAACGGACGCTACGAACTCAGGCTGCCTTCGGAATATCCCTTCGCCGAACACCCACAGCCTGCGTTGCGCTGGCTGCACGGCTTTTTGATTCGCGTGCGTCCCGCGCCGCATCAGCAGGCGTTTCTCAAGCGTGGATTGCATGAGACATCCGAGTTCTGTTCCAGTTGTCACCGTCTGAGTTACAACGTGCCGCAAAACCATTACAAGTTTCTGCGGGGGTTGGATGAGTATGGCGCTTGGCAGAACAGTTTCGTTTCCGGCAACTCCGTTCACGGCTTCTTTCCGCCCGCGACGCCGAAGCGGTGTCAGGACTGCCACGACGCGCATGGCGCGTTCGTAGTCAGGCACGGA
>FWPU01012155.1_pt1 | contig 11605 bp, 11 predicted proteins | sample 2228361 | NCBI WGS metagenome assembly FWPU01 (sample SAMEA103939777, study PRJEB20133) | metagenome | reverse complement strand
CAAAGTCTGACGTTTTTCACCATTTGTTCACCAAGTGGTTTATCTATGACTACAACGTGGCTATCCAAGAACGGGTATCACTTACTTTGTAATCACTACCAAAGTTCGCACAGTATGAAACCCGCATCAAAGGCGCGGACAAAGCCATCGCCGAACGCGAAGCAACACTGGCAAAGAGTCCAAACGACGTCGTCGCGCAGATGATGCTTGCCTATCTCTACGAAGCGAAGGACGAACGGGACAAGTCGGCGAAGATGTGGGCGAGGGTAGAAGGCAAGCCTGCGACAGCAACCGTGAGCGCGAGGCGTTGAAATCCTCATCGCAGATTGAACCCCAACGCGCCGAACGAGGCGACGGAGAACAACTCCGTCGCCTCATTGTTTGAGTAGGGGCGAAGCATTTTTGAGTGGGGTTCGATGAGCCCCACTCAAAAATGCTTCGCCCCTACTAACGGGGCAAGAGAGCGGGGGAATCAGATGGACACGCCGTGGAGAATCGAACCGTTCGGAGGGCTGCGGGCACAACAAGGAGACCGCGTCATCACGCGCTTTCGCAGGCAAAAGACGGGCGCGCTGCTGGCTTATCTGGCTTTCTATCTTGACCGTCTCCATCCTCGTGAAGTGTTGATGGAACTCCTCTGGCACGAGGCGAACCCCCGACGCGCAGCGCAATAGCCTCAGCGTGTCGCTCTCCTCCTTGCGTCATCAGTTGGAGCCGCCCGGCGTGCCAGCGGGCGCGGTCCTCATTGCCAACCGCAACGCAGTGCGGTTGAACCCCGCTGCCGTCACCACCGACGTGGCGGAGTTTGAGGCAGCCCTTCAAACCGAAAAGCGAACTCACAGCCAACCTGAGCAAACCCAACATCGATTTAGAAAATCTGGCGCAGGGCAACCACGTAGCGGTATGACGTGGATAACGTGCAGATTACCGTCGTGGACACGATCCCGCCGGAGGTGAGATGCACCACCGACCTCGCTGCCCTCTGGCCGCCCAACCACAACATGGTCACGGTCGCCGTGTTCATTGAGGCGACCGATGCCTGCGTCGCCCCGCAGAACCTGATTCTCTTGAGCGTCACCGTTTCCAGCGACGAACCGGACGATGCTGCCGGTCTGGGCGATGGAGAAACCACCGGCGACACCCACGGCGCTGATGGCTACACCAGCCCGGTGGACGTGACCAGCGAACTGCACTACAACCCCGCCACAGAGAGATTCGAGGGCTTCATCCTCCTACGCGCCGAACGCGACGGGAACGGGGACGGTCGGGCTTACACTATCCGGGCGAGGGTGTTGGATAACTACAATAACGTGGGGAACGCGAGTTGCGTGGTGGTCGTGCCGCATGACAAGAAAAAGTAGACCACACATCAGGGAGACGCAAGAGCGCCAAGGCGCAATGCTGTTCACGGACTCCACGGATGACACGGATTACTGTGGCAGTCGCCCAGGCGGAATCCGTGTCATCCGTGCCATCCGTGAACAGTTCCTTGCGCCTTAGCGACTTTGCGTTGAAATCAGGGGTAACAATCCCGTGAGGTCAGAAACCTCAAGATCCGGCTGTGGCACGTCCGCGCGACGCGGGCGATTGTTGCGGTTGACCCACGCGACGCGCAGCCCCATCGCTTTTGCGCCCTTGACGTCGTCCACGTCGCTGTCGCCGACGTGCAGGACTTCGTGCGGTGCGCAGCCCAGTCGTTCCAATGCCGCTTGAAACAGGCGCGGGTGCGGCTTGTAGGCTTGCACGACTTCGGAGATGAGGACGAACTGAACGGGCAACTCAAAGTCCCATGCGGCGACGTGCTCGTGGTCGGCATTGGAGACAACGGCGGAGCGCACGCCGTTGAGCGCGTTCATCACGGCGGGCACTTCGGGATAAAGTTCAACTTTCGTGGTGACTTCCATGAACAGTTCCGTGTAAGGCGCGGTATCTGCGTTGATGCCGAAGTGGTCGAGCACGACGCGTAGGATGTCGTCCTCGATTTGCCGCAGCGTGCGGAACGGCGTCTTCTGTGTCGCCTCAAAGTAAAGGTCGCTCCACACTTTCCAGACGTCGTTCACGCTCACCAACAAGTTGTGGTCGGCAACGATGCGCTGTGGGACTAATGACAAGCCCTCATTGCGCACCAAAGTTCCGTAGGCGTCGAAAGTGACGGCTTTGAACGGCACGGTCAATGGTTGATGGTCAATGGGAGATGGGAGATGGTTGCATTGACCATCAGCCATCAACCATTGACCATTTTCCTTGCGACTTCCAGCGCGACTTCGTAGGAGACTTCTGCCTTCTCCTCAAACTCCGTCGTGCCGAAGAAGAAATTGTGACGTTCATTGGCTAAGGTGTCGGAGACCGTGAGCAGCAGCGCGACGTCCACGCCGTAATACATGCCGACGGTGAAGATGGCAGACGCCTCCATGTCCACCGCCAACACGCCGTTGCTTTGAAATTTTCTGACTTTCGACTTCAACTCGCGGAACACGGCGTCGGTTGACCAGACCGTTTCGCGCCGCACGGAGACACCGCGCTGCTTTGCGGTTTGAGTCAGCAAATCAACGATGCGCTCCGTCGGAACGGGTTCAAGGCTGGACGGCGCGTAGTGATACGACGTGCCTTCCTCACGAATCGCAGAGGTCGGGATGACGAAATCGCCGACGTTCAAATCGGCTTGCAGCGCGCCGCAGTAGCCGACGAACACGAACCGCTCCGCGCCTAAACCGATGAGCATTTCCATCTTGCCAATCGTCAGCGGCGCGCCGACGCCCGCCGTGTAAATCCAGACGTTGCGCTTGCCGACAGGCAGCGCGTAAACGTTGGAGTTCCAGATTTGGGCACTCAAAGATTGAGTGCCCCACTTCTCCGCGCAGCGGTCGGCGACGGGTTCGAGCGTGAGAAATCCCAGCACGACATCTTTGCCGCCGATGCTGGGCAAATCCGTCGTTCTGTTTTTTCGCACCCAGTCCCAGAAACCGCGCGCGGTGATGTAAGGCTCGTCGTTGGGAAAGTTGTGATACCAGTCCATATTCATCACGGCGCGTCCTCTTTTCGGCTTCCTATCAGTTTAGAGCCTATCCGAAAAGTGTAGCGCAGGCAGGATGCCTGCGCTACACTTTTCGGATAGGCTCTTAGACACGGAGGGAGGCGAGATATAACAAAGGATTTGAAAGAAAAAGGAGTAACGAAGTGTTGGAGGGATGGCGTGATGGAGTGTTGAAGTTGTCTCATTACTCCCCCCCCTCCAATACTCCAATACTCCATTGACTCACTTGCTGTTGACCACCTCAAAGTAATGCTTGAAAAACTGCGCTGAGTCAACTTTCGTAGCGATGCGGTGGGGCTTCTTCTCCGAGCGTTCGTTGAACGTGGTCAATCCTGCCAGCGGCAGGCTGGTCGTTTCGATGCTGACTTCGCCTTCGGCGTATTCGCAGATTTGCGGCTCGAAGATGATGGCGCCCGCGAGCGGGTCGTGGAAGGTGATTTCCTGCCGCCCGCGAAACCAGACTTCCGCCATGTCCGCGACGATTTCCAGCGGACCGCCCGCTTCTTTGAAGCGGCGGCGGCACTCGTCGGCGCGCAACTGACAGCGCGTCGTGACTTCCAAGCCAATCGAGGTGAAACGCGGCGGACGCGCGCGGAAGACAATCGCGGTGGCGATGGGGTCAACCAGTGCGTTCCACTCGCGCGCCGCCGGACCGTGCCCGTTGCCTGCCGTGAACACGCCGCACATCAACACCAGTTCTTTGAGCAGCGACGGAATTTCCGGGTCGGTCGCAAACAGCAAGCCCACGTTCGTTAGCGGACCCACCGCGAGCAGCGTGATTTCTTTGGGATGCGCTCGAATCGTGCGACGCAGGAACTCAATCGCCGTGTTGGGCGGATAGTCGGTGCGGTGCGGACGGTGGGCAATCGCTTCATACTGGGGCACGTTCGGCTGTCCCGGACCGATGAGCAGCGGACCGGATGCGCCCGCGTGAATCGGCACGTTGTTACGCCCCGCCGCCCGACACACTACGTCCGCCAGCGCCGCCCGCTGCGCCGTATTGCCCGTTACCGTCGTCACGCCCAACAACACGCATCGCTTCTGTCGAAGCAGATACGCCAAACACACCGCGTCGTCAATGTCTGAACCGATGTCAGTGTCGAAAAGAAGAGGAATTTGGTCTGCCATCTGATACCTCCGAAGGTCAAGGGAGTGATGGAGTGGTGGAGTCATGGAGTATTGGAGTGTTTTAGATTGAGATTGCGAATATATCACTCCATCACTCCATCACTCCCTTGTCTTGTTTTTTCGTGCATCTGCCACTAATTCGCACAAGGCTGCCGCAATCTTCGCCGCGCGCTCAGGGTTGAACATCATAAACGTCTCAATTTTGACCTGAAACGGGACAACCTGCGGTCTGCCGTCGGGCTTGCCCATGAAAGTGTAAACGTGCAATTGAATCGCTGTCACGACTCCGCCGCTGCCATGACGCACTTCGGCGATACTGTCGTAAGGGATGGATTCAGCGGTCGCTTTGACCCATTTGGTGTCGAACTGGTTGCGTCGCACCACCAGCAACCGCTCGCGCAAGCCGACCAACGCCAGCAGATGTTCTTCGTTCTCCAACGAGAAAAGAATGGTTTCTTCGGGCGGAACGTTGCGCTGCACCCACTCCGCGATGTCGCCCGTCAGCGGAAAGTAAACGTCGCTCGACAAAGCGTGAGCGGGCGCAGGCGGAATCTCCAATCGCTCCGCCAGCACCGCGCCGCACGCAGAACAGAACGTCTCCGTCACCGACGCCCGCGCCCCGCATTTTTGACAGGTGGCGATTTGCATTTATTCCTCCACCATGTCCCGCGCTGTTGCCGCCCACTCCCGCAGCGTTTCGCAAACCTTCACGGCTTTATCAGAATCGAACGGGGCAAAGTTTTCGACGGTGATTTGCCCCAGTCGCGCGCGGCGTCCGACTTCGGGCTTGCCGAGATAGGTGTGAACGTGCAGTTGAATTTTCACGTTCAGCGACCCTAACGTATAGCGCACGTCGGCGATGCTGGCGTAGGGATAAAATTTCGCGTTCACACCCGCCCAGCCGCCGATGAGCGGATTGCCACGCAGCACGATCAGCCGCTGTGACGTTCCCACCAACGCTGTCGTGTGCTCCTCGTTCTCCAATGAAAAGAGAATTTCCTCCTCCGCTGGAACGTTGCGCTGCACCCACTCCGCGAGGTTACCAGTGAGCGGGTAACAAAGCGGGGCTGGCACGGAGACGCCGCCCTTACGATTTACAGTCGACGGCGCGTCCACCTGCCGCGCCAGCAGGTCGCCGCACATGGGGCAAAACGTTTCGTTGGCAAACGCCGAAGCGCCGCATTTTTTGCAGGTGATACGTTGCATGGAAATCACGTCCTGAGGGGGAAGGAGGGGGAAGGAGGGGGAAGGAGGGGGAAAAAGACAACAACACGATTCGTTTCCCCTCGCCTCTTATTTCTCCTTACCCCTCCTTACCTGATCGCCGCAGAAGGCGCGGGAGGTCAACGCCCCCCCCCCTGCCTTGCCTCCTATTTCCTCTTCCTTCCCCTTCCTTCCTCTTCCTTCCCCTCGCTTCCCCTCGCTTCCCCTTCCTTCCCCTTCCTTCCCCCTCTTTCCCCCTCCTTCCCCTTTCACCCAAACCACACCGCATACCTTCTGAACACTTCCTCTGTGATAAGTCCCGTGATGCTAAACAGACCCCAGACCATGCCGGCCATGAAGAAGTGCCCCAGCGCGAAGCCTAAGAAACCGGGCACGAGTTGCTTATAAAGTTTGACGCCGCCGATTTTGAGCACGATGGCTTTGGTGACCCAGACGAGGAAGAACGACCACCAGATTAAATCGCCGTATGCCGTCGCCATGCCGAAGCCCAGCGGGTGCAGCGGGAAGCGGAGAAATATCATCCGCAAAATTGCCAGCGCGCCCGCGACGACAAAACCGAACCCCGTCGCCATGATGCGCGGCACGTCGGGCGGCTTGGGAGTTTTCGTAAAATTGACAATATCTTGAAACTCCTGCGTCGCCAGCCCTGTGCCCCAGATGCCACCGCGCAGCGTGCCCGCGCCGTAATGGTAGTAGGGTGTCAGATGAAAGTAAAATCCGACGCCCAAGCCGACGAGCAACGACAGGACGATCACCGTTGTCATGCTGCGCGTTTTGATGCCCGCGACTTCGGCGAGTTTGAAGTTCTCCAACTGATACGCCGCCAACGCGGGGAAGTAGCCGCGTGAGAGAAACGTCAACAGCGCGAACGTCGTCAGCGTGCTGAGGTCGCCGCCCGGCATGAAGGGCGCAGAGCCGAGCGTGTAGAGCATGACTTTTTTCTGCATGTAGTAAGGAAACATCCAAATCAGCGGCACGCCCGTCTCCGCCCGAATCCGCGCATAGACCAATGCCACAGCGAGAACGATGAGAATGTAAACCAACGCCACCCATGTCGCCATGCCCGCGAGACGACAGAATGTGCACATCGCCACAACGCCCGCCAGCAAACCGAAAAAAGCCCAGCGCGGCGGAGCGTCCGCCGGGTTGAGGGGTGAGGGGCGGCTTGGAGTAGCGCAATTCATTGCGCGTTCGGGAGACGCACCTCTGCGACGCGCAATGAATTGCGCTACTACGAACGAACCCTTAACCCTCCACCCTAAACCCTTTACGAGTCCCCAGACGAGCAGTAGGGCGAGGCAGAGATAGGCGCCAAGGCTTTGCTCCTGCGGGAACGGGTAGCCGCTGACTTCGTAGCCGACCACGCGCCCACCGATGGCAATGAACTTCTCGAAGAGATACGACACCCAGATGGAGAAACTGATTTCCGCGGAAACGAGAAACCCGAAGCCCACAAGGTCGGGGCGGTAGTGCATGACGAACGGACGCAGCGCGTCGAGCGGGCGCTCGGTGAACAACGCGCCCGCATCGAAGAATTTGCCGGGACAGACGACGGCGGGGTTGAAGGCGTTCAGCATGTTGAGGAGGTTGTAAAACGCCGCCAGCCCGAAGCCCATCCACATCACCGGGTTGCGGAAGAAACGCGACAGCGACGCCTGCCCCGACTCGCCGATGCCCGCCATCTCCATCGGCAGGTAAAGCAGCGGAAACGTCAGTCGCTCCTTGTCCGCCCACTGCCGCCGAAACAACGTGATGAGGCACAGCAGCGTGAGCCAAAGAATGAGAAAGAACAACGACCACGTCGCCAGCGGAACCGCCCACGCGCCCCACGGCACTTTGCCGTCCGGCGAACTTTCGTAGAGTTGCCGCACGACTTCGAAGTCTTTCGGAACGAGCCACGACTTGAGGTGCGGATGAACGATGTCGTACTTGTTCTCCGGCGTCGCGTAGTAAATCGAAGCCGGCAGCAGCGCGAGCAGAAACCGAAGGATGCTGCAACCGGGAACGGAAATGGCGATGACAACGAAGGCGTAAACGACAAGGATTTCCAGGCGCCCGAAATGCAGCCACCTTAACACCGGCAGCGCGATGAGCAAGAGCAACAACACCGCCACCGCAGGCACGGCAGGAACGCTCTCCGTCACCTGACAGGTAATGACGACGATTTCCGCCTCACGCACCCACAACCCGCAGAGGATGGTGAGAAGGACGGCGACGAGGAGGACGGACGGACGGACGGCGTTCGGCATATCGTTTGTAGTCAGGCACGGAACGCCGTGAAGTGCCGTCATCAGCAACGACACTCCACGGCGTTCCGTGCCTGACTACCAACTCTACACTGGCACTCGAATCACTTCTCCACACCCGACAATGTTGTGCGTCGTGGTGTGACCGTATTCGGGCACGCACCAAATCCACCGCTGCGGCTGAGAAATCACGGGGCGCGCCGCCCAGCCGTCGGTGAAGACGATGACGAGGTCGGGATATCTCTCCTGTGACAGCGCGTGACGCTCGATGCACGCGAACGACGTGCCGCCGCCGCCGCGTGGTTCTTTATGCGGTTCAAAAGGATAAACCTCCGTGTCGAACGTGACCGCTTCGACGCGCGTGTTTTCGATGCGCTTGCGGGCAATGGCGGCGAACACGCTGAGAAGGTAGCGGTCAATCGAACCCGAAGCGTCCAGGGCGAGCAGGACGTTCAGACGGTTGCCCGTCGGCACGATGGCGGGCAGCAGCACCTGAGGATACACCGCCGACAGTTTGCGGCTGGGCTGCGTCCAGACCGTTTCGTAGAGAAGTCGCTGGCTGATTTTGTCCATCAGCAGCCGCTGCAAATCGAAGCGCGGCTTGACCGGCAGCACGCTGCGCACCGCCCGTGCCGCTTGCCAGCCCCAGCCGTCAACCTGAATGTAATCGTCCACCACACGGCGCACGTGTTCCAGCAATTTCGCGCTCTGTTCCTTACCGTCCTCGCCTGCCTCCGCCCAAACGTCGTGGTCGTCCAGCGTCGTCAACGCCACAAACTGCGCTAACTGCTCCGGCTTTTTGTGCTTGAGCATTTCATAAACGCGCTCGGCGGTCAGGTGCGCGGCGTTCATCCCAATGACCTGCTTGCCAGTGACGTGTTCGCCCGGCAGTTCCACGTCGGGATAAAACTTGCCGATGACGTCATTGACCACCGCATCACAGGCGATGTTGTAGAGGTGGCGGTTGAACGAGTCCATGTATTTACTCATCTCAAAAACGTGCCCCGCGATGACGTGCAGGGCTTCGTGGACGACGACGCCGACGAGTTGAATCGGCGAGAGACTGTCGAAAAACTCCGTCCCGAACAAAAAATACAGCCTGTCGTTGACGACGGTGACACCCGCTGTGGGCAGCGACGGCGTGAACAGCGGCTTGCCCAATTTCGTCAGCTCCACCGCGATGTAGGCAGCGCGTTTGTCCATGAGTTGGACGACGGTTTGGAATTTCTCGATACGCACGCCCCTTATGATACCGCTTTGCCCGCTGCAAATCAAGTCTCCTCTCCGCTCCGAAAAAAGTCCTACCGACGGCTTGACTGTCGCGCGATGACTGTGCTACAATATCTCCCCCGTCAAACACGCCGCAAAGGGCGAACCGCTGTTGAGCGCGGAGGAGCGCGTTGACCGCGCGCTGGCGAAGGTGCGGACAGGCAACACCCTCGGTAGGGAACGGACGCCGTGCCGTTCCTCAAAACGTGAGGACTCAATGTCCGAACGTTTTGCCACGACGGAGGAGATGACGACGACATCGAGTCGTCGTCATCTCAGAAACGGCACAGCGTCCGTTCCCTACGTCAACAAAATGTCCCAACCCGCCATTGTCATTCAAAACCTGGCCCGTCGCTTCGGCGACTTTACCGCTGTAGACAACGTGAGTCTCTCCGTTGAACGCGGGGAGATTTTTGGGTTTCTCGGTCCGAATGGGTCGGGCAAGTCCACGACGATTCGGATGCTGTGCAGCAACTCGCCATTGTGGGCGTGCTGCTGTCCGCGATGCTGCCGTCTATTTTGCTCTCCGGCTTCGTCTTCCCGCGCGCCAGTATGCCGCTGGCGCTGCAACTCATCGGCAACCTGTTTCCGACCACTTACTTCCTTGTCATCGTGCGCGGCATCTTTCTCAAAGGCAGCGGTTTGGACGGGCTCTGGGACCAGGGGCTCGCGTTGTTGATTTTTGGCGTCGTCTTCTTCGGCGCAGGTGTGATACGGTTCAGGAAGAAAGTGAGTTGATAATGAGAAGCGAACGTTGGACGTTGCTTGCCCTGATTGTCTCCATCGGATTGCCCGGACTAAAAGCATCGAAAGGAGCGGACGTGAAACAGACTGACTTGACCGACTTGAATCAACCTCAGAGCGAAATGCGCGGCGTGATTGAACGATACGTCGCGGATAGGGGAAGCCTCAATCGCTTTTACACCGTTCCCACCTCACCCGTGCGGCGCGAGCGGATGAGGAGGTTTTACAGCGAATGGCTTGCCGCGCTGGAACATCTTGACTTCGACGCGATGAGTCTGGACGGGAAGATTGATTATCTGCTTTTCAAGAACCACCTCGACCACGAACTGCGGCAGTTGAACGTTCAGGCGAAGATGCTTGACGAAACCGCGCCGCTGATTCCGTTCGCGCAGACCATCACTGACCTTGAGGACGCACGGCGTCGGATGGAATCGGTGGATGCGTCCAAGGTCGCCGCCCTGCTGAACGACCTGAACAAACAGATTGACGCAACGCGCAAAGCGGTGGACGCAAAACTGCGAACGGAGGGTAACGCCTACGTGATGAGGGTCAAGTGCGCCGTTGCCAACCGCGCGGCGGGAACGCTTGATAGTTTGCGGAACACGCTGAAAAACTGGTTCAATTTCCACAACGGCTACGACCCGATTTTTACGTGGTGGGTGGGCGAGCCCTACAAAGCCGTTGACCAGTCGCTGCAAAGTTACGCGGAGTTTCTGAAAGAACGGCTGGTCGGCGTGAAAGCGGGCGACGAAACCGCCATCATCGGCGACCCGATTGGACACGAGGCGTTGATGAGTGAACTGGCATACGAGATGATTCCTTACACGCCCGAAGAGTTGGTTGCCATTGCCGAGAAGGAATTCGCGTGGTGCGAGGCGGAGATGAAACGCGCTTCGCAGGAATTGGGTTTTGGCGACGATTGGCACAAGGCGCTGGAGCACGTCAAGCGGCAATACGTTGAACCGGGCAAGCAGCCGCAACTCATCCGCGACCTCGCACTGGAAGCCATCAACTTCCTTGACGACCACGACCTCGTGACCATCCCACCACTCGCCCGCGATACGTGGCGGATGGAGATGATGTCACCGGAGCGGCAACTCGCCAACCCGTTCTTTTTGGGCGGAGAGAGCATCATCGTTTCCTTCCCCACGAACACTATGACGCACGAGCAAAAGATGATGAGTATGAGGGGCAACAACGTCCACTTCGCGCGAGCGACGGTTCACCACGAGTTGATTCCCGGTCACCACCTGCAAGGCTTCATGACGGCGCGATACAAAACTTATCGCAGTGTGTTCAACACGCCGTTCTGGACGGAGGGCTGGGCGCTTTACTGGGAGTTGCTGCTGTGGGACATGAACTTTGCGAAGTCGCCAGAGAACCGCATCGGGATGCTGTTCTGGCGGATGCACCGCTGCGCCCGCATCATCTTCTCGCTCAACTTTCATCTGGAAAAGATGACGCCGCAGGAGTGCATTGACTTTCTCGTCAACCGTGTCAGACACGAACGCGACAACGCCACCGCCGAAGTGCGCCGCTCGTTTCGGGGAGACTACGGACCGCTCTACCAGTGCGCCTACATGCTGGGCGGGCTGCAAATCCGCGCCCTGCGAAAGGAACTGGTCGAGTCTGGGAAGATGACCAACCGCGCCTTCCACGACGCGATTCTCAAAGAGAACAACATCCCCATCGAAATGCTGCGCGCTATTCTGACGAAGCAGAAACTCACGCGGGATTTTGCGTCGGGGTGGAAGTTTTACGGGGAGGATTAAGGGGAAGTAAGGGGAAGTAAGGGGAAAGAAGGGGAAAGAAGGGGAACTCATGCAAGGCTCTCCCATGTTTCCCTTACCTCCCCTCACTTCCCCTTACTTCCCCTTACTTCCCCTTACTTCCCCTTACTTCCCCTTAGAGCGTGTCTAAAAATTCTGTCACGGGCTAGTAGTGCTCGCACGTCCCAAGC
>FWPU01012154.1_pt1 | contig 11606 bp, 9 predicted proteins | sample 2228361 | NCBI WGS metagenome assembly FWPU01 (sample SAMEA103939777, study PRJEB20133) | metagenome | reverse complement strand
GCAAATGTGAAGTGTGGGTGCGGGTCACCCACCCAACTGTTTGTGCACGCGGTCCCCCCTATCTTTGGTGTGGTCTAGCCCCTGCGGCTTGGGGGCCACCGGTCTACCGCTCGATCTCCGCTTGACACACCGACTGAGGCAAAGACGGGGCGCATTCGTGGCGTACAAAGTTGGAACGCTTAATTCTTGCATGCCGAGCGGGCCCCTAGTAGAATGGTTGCGTTATGTTCGGTGTCCAGATCCCGTTTGCCGCGGGTGAAGGAGCATTTCATCCGGTCCGGGTTTGCGAGATGACTTGCCCGCGGCATGGCCTCGGACGGCACGCGGTTGCCGGTATCCCGTCGGCGGCTGACTGGAGGCGATCTGTGGTTTGGCTTGGACAGCCGCAATCGGCTTAGGGGGAGGTGTGGCCAGCCCATGTACAGGGTTGGTTGGCTTTCAACTGCTTTTTTCCTTTCAATTCCGGTTTCTGTTTGTGGAGGCGACATATGTCTCGCCAACGCGTACGGTTCGGCTTTACTCTCGTGGAACTCTTGGTGGTGATTGCCATCATCGGCATCTTGATCGCCCTGTTGCTGCCTGCAGTTCAGGCCGCCCGCGAAGCTGCGCGGCGATCGCAGTGCACAAACAATCTCAAACAGTTGGGTCTGGCGCTGCACAACTACCACGATAGCTACAAGGTGTTTCCGCCTCGGAAGGGCGGCTCGGCCTGCGCGAACCCGCCGCTGAATTACGCCACCTGCAATGCCGAACGGCGGAGCGCGTTCATTTCTTTGCTTCCGTACATCGAGCAAAAGGCGATGTACGAGCAGATCCGAGCGGGCGATGCCACCTACGCGCCCGGTGGACCGGCCGCGTGGTATAGCTGGGGTCCCTGGAACCAGGCGCCGCGGAACCTCACGTGCCCGTCCGACAACGGAGTTCCCAACACGCCGGGACGCAATAACAGCTACGGCTTCATCATCGGTGACCAGATCGCGGGCGTGACCAACAACACCCAGGTGCGCGGGCTGTTCGCCATGCGGACCTGCTATAGCACCGCCGACATCCTGGATGGGACGAGCAACACCCTGGCCATGAGCGAACGCTTGTGCCAGGCTTTGGGTTCGATCACGGCGCGAACCGGGGGTGCGGTGGGAGCTAACCAGATCGAATCCGGGCTGGCGATTGCCAGCGTGCCGGCGCTCCAGAACGCCCCGATCAACTGCCTGGCCACGGTGAGCGGTGGATACTATGTGGCGGGCACCGTGGTCACGCAGCGCTGGGGCAGGGCCTGGCAGGACGGTCAGGCCATGTATGTGGGGATCACCACGGTGCTGCCGCCCAACGCGCCGTCCTGTGTAGAAGGCACTATCAGTTACGGCGACAATAATGTCGCGGTGCTCCCGCCAGTCAGCCGCCATCCAGGCGGGGTCAACTGCTTGCTGGCCGATGGAGCTGTGCGGTTCATTTCGGAGACGATCGATACAGGTTACCTCGCTGTCGGCCAACCCCTGCACGGACCCAGTAACTACGGGGTGTGGGGCCGGCTGGGTTCCAAGGCCGGCAAAGAGCCTATTGGCGCCAACTTTTGAGCGTTCCTGGCCACTTGCTTGACTTCGGCACTGGCCCGTTCCGTAGCCGTGCGGAGAGGAGGACAATGCATATGCGAGCTGTGAGGTTTGGCGGAGTCTGGCTTGGCATCGCGGCGATGCTGGTGGTGGGCTGCGGGCAGCGGGGGCCAGCGGGTCCAAAGAAGCTGCCGGTCTCGGGCAGTATCACGTTCAACGGCAAGCCGGTCGATGGCGCTACGGTGACGTTTGTCAGCGCAGACCAGAAGACCGCGGCCGTAGGCCGCACCGATGCGTCGGGAAGATACGAACTGGTTGGGGGGGCACTTCCCGGCACGTACAAGGTGAAGGTGGAAAAGTTCGAGCAAGCGGCGCCGCCGCCCAGTGGGGGTGGGCCGGTCGACATCGCTGAGGACAAGAGCTACAAGCCCCCGCCGGAAGGTGCCCCGCCCGAAGCTCCCCCCAAGAGCCTCTTGCCCCCGAAGTACGCGGACCCGAACCAGTCCGGCCTGACGGCTACGGTCGACGAAAAGGGCAAGAACCGATTCGACTTTGACCTGAAGTAGCGCGCTGGCCGGTCCGCGGATGAGCAAATGGTGAAGCTGTGGCTCCACCGCCGGCTGACGCCGGCGGCTCTGCCAAGAGCCGGGGGCGTAAGCCCTCGGTGGATTGGCTCAGCGAAACTCGGCGGCTCCGGCTCCACCGCCGGCTCACGCCGGCGGCTCTTTGGGGCATCGGTTCACGTTGACGGGCGTGCTTATCGACAGTAGCCTTATGAAGGTCCCCTTGTGGGATCGGTATTCGAGCGGCGGGGGCCGATTCCCCAAGCTTTAGGGGCAATTCCCTGCAATCGAGGTGAACCCGGTGGCATCCAGCGATGCGCACCTTCACAAGGCGGTGATTGTTCTCGACAGATTGGAGGAAGTGCCGCCGGCGGTCCGCGGCGGCGCGGTAAGCATCGGCAACTTCGACGGCGTGCACCTGGGGCATGCCCGCATTATCGACCGTCTGGTAGCCAAAGCCCGGCAAGTGGGTGGAGCGGCGGTGGTCTTCACGTTTGACCCGCCGCCGGTCCGGCTATTGCGGCCGCAAGAGGCCCCTGCGCCTTTGTCTTGGACGGCCCGCAAGGTGGCGCTGCTGGCCGGGTTGGGGGTCGATGCGGTCATCGCCTTCCCCACTACGCGGGAGTTTCTGCAACTTTCGGCCCGGCAGTTCTTCGAGGAGATTGTTGTCAGGCGCCTGGCGGCGCAGGCGATGGTCGAGGGGGCCAACTTTTTCTTCGGCCGGGATCGTTCCGGCGACATCCAGACGCTGGCGCGGTTCTGCACCGAGGCGGGGATCGCCCTGGAGGTGGTCGAGCCGGTGGTCGTGGATGGCGAGGTGGTTTCCAGTTCGCGGATCCGGCAGTTGGTGGCCGCAGGCCAGGTGCGCCAGGCGGCAAGGCTTTTGGGCCGGCCATATCGCATCCGGGGCCAGGTCATCCACGGGGCGGGGCGGGGCAAGCGGCTGGGCTTTCCGACCGCCAATTTGGACGGCATAAGCACGCTCGTTCCTGGCGAAGGGATTTACGCCGGGCGGGTGAGCATGGGCGACCAGCTCCTGCCGGCCGCCCTCAGTTTGGGGCCAAATCCGACGTTCGACGACGGCCGGTGCAAGGTGGAAGTCCATGTGCTGGACTTCGACGGCTGGCTGTACGACCGCGAGCTGGAAGTGGAGTTTGTCGATCGGCTGCGAGAGATCCGGCGGTACGAATCGGTGGACGAGTTGCTGGTGCAGATGCACCGCGATGTGGCCGCGACCCGCCAAGTGGCCGCCGCGGGCTAACGGGATGGCCCTGCTGCCGGGGTCGCTTCTGGCGGGCTCGGAGCCGATCGGCGGCCGAAAAAGGGCATTCGCGATGCAAAAGTTGGTGGTCGTCTTGCGGCAGGCGATTGCAGCCTGGCACGGGACCTGGCTGGTCGTGTTCGCTGCCGCGTGGACAGCGCCTGGGGCAGGCAGGGCAGCCGAGTTGGCCTCGACCGCCACGATCCTGGCCGATCGCCTTCGCACCCCTGTGGCCGTCTATTGGTCGGGCGATCCATTGCGCCGGGCGGTGACCACGCTGTGCACCTCACACGGGGTGTGTGTGGTGATTGACCGGCGGGTGGACCCAGACCGGCCGGTGGACCTGCGGAGCGAAGAGCTGACGCTTGGCCAGGTGCTTCGCCAGTTGGCCGATTCGGAAGGTTTGGGCATCACGGCCCTGGGTCCTGTGGTTTACCTGGGACCGCCCCGGGTGGCGGCGGTGCTGCGGGAGGTGTCGCGATTGCGGCGGGAGGAGGCTGGCCGATTGCCGCCAGCCGGGGCCCAGCGATTGCTGCGAGCCCAGCGGTGGCAATGGGATGATCTGAGCGAACCCCGCGAGCTTGTGGGCCAGATGGTGGCCCAGGCCGGGCTCCGCGCCGCGGGCCTGGATCACGTGCCCCACGACCTCTGGGCCGGGGCCGAGCTACCCCCTTTGTCGCTCGTGGACCGTCTGACGCTGGTGGCCATCCAGTTCGATCTGACGTTCAGCGTTTCGCCCGACGGACAGACGGTTACACTGGTCCCTTTGCCGGAAGCGCTGTTGGCCGAGGCCCACAAAGCCGAAGAGCCGGACAGGCTTGCTGGCTTGCCGGCCTTGGCGCGTGGCAAGACGGTTCTGGGCAAAGGGCGTCGGCCGGCCGAGGTCCGGTTCACGCAGAAACCGACCCAGGGGCCTGTGGGAGTCCTGCTCAAACAGATTGCCGACAAGCTGGGGCTTGAGCTGCGGATCGACCACCAGGCGATCCAGGCCGCGGGCCTGTCGCTGGACCGCAGCGTTTCGTTCCAGGTGGAGCACGCCACGCTGGACGAACTGCTCGATGCCGTGCTTTCGCCCGCGGGACTGGCGTTCCGCCGGACGGGCAAGGTGGTCGAGGTGGTGCCGGCCGGCCGGTGATGCGGAAGCCGGTAGCGATGGGGGCGGGAAGCCCAGGGGGCAAACTGTTGCGGTGCATGGAAGCGGCCAGCCTCGGCGCGTGCTGCCGCGCACCGTACAATTCCGCACCGCTGGTGGTCCATCCACCCTGTAACCAGAACTGGCCGATCCATATGCCCCGCCGTTGGCTTGCCCACCGCACAGGTTGTTTCGACGCTTCGGGGATCCGCAAGGTTTTCGATCTGGGGGCCAAGCTGGCCGACCCGATCAATCTGTCGATTGGGCAGCCCGATTTCGACGTCCCGGCCGAAGTCCGCCAGGCGGCGATCGAGGCCATCCAGTCCCGCAAGAACGGATATGCGTTGACCCAGGGCATGGCGGCGTTGCGCGAGAAGCTTCAGGCGCAGGTGGAGCGACGTTTCGGGCATGGCGACCGCGAGGTGTTTGTCACGTCCGGCTCCAGCGGGGCGCTGGTGCTGGCCCTATGGGTGCTGGTGGACCCCGGCGATGAGGTCGTCGTATTCGACCCGTACTTCGTGATGTACGACGCGCTGGTGCGGGTCGTAGGGGGCGAGCCGGTATTCGTCGACACGTACCCCGATTTCCGCATCGATGTCCGGCGCGTGGCGCAGGCCCTTTCGCCGCGGACGAAGGCGATCGTGTTCAACAGCCCGGCCAATCCCACCGGCGCCGTGGCCAGCCGCGACGAGGTCCAAGCGCTGGCCGAACTGGCCGCCCAGCGCGAGGTCGTGCTTATCAGCGACGAAATCTACAGCCATTTCTGCTACGACGGTCCGGCTGTGTCGCCGGCCGAGTTCAATCCCCGGACCTTGGTCATCGACGGATTCAGCAAGACTTACGGGATGCCGGGATGGCGCGTGGGATTCGCCCACGGGCCGGGCGAGATCATCCAGCAGATGATCAAGTTCCAGCAATACAGTTTTGTGTGCGCGCCGCATCCCTTCCAGTGGGCTGCGGCGGCGGCCCTGGATGTCGATATGGGGGCCCAGATAGCGGCCTACCGCCGCAAGCGGGACCGGGTGGTGGCGGGCCTGGCCGACTGCTACGAGTTGGTCACGCCGCGCGGGGCCTTCTACGCCTTTCCGCGCGTGCCCTGGGGGACGGGCACGGAGTTCGTCGAGGCAGCCCTCCAGCATTACAAGCTGCTCATCATCCCCGGCAAGGTGTTCAGCCGGCGCGATACGCACTTTCGACTTTCGTACGCCGCGGCGGACGAGCAGATCGAGCGGGGCATCGCGGCCCTGCGCCAGCTCGCCCAACAAGCGCCGGGAGGCAAATAGCTCATGCGGAGGCGATCGGCGGCGCCTCGGGGGGAGGCCGGCGCTGCGGGTCGGCAGCGCCGTGCCCACGCCGCAAGCGGGCCCGCAGGGTGCTTCCCATCTCCAACAGGAGCACGACGCCTGCTACCAGACATCCGCCCAGATACCCCAGAAACGCACCGATCGGGACATTGATGAGGGAAAGCAGAATGGCCCCGCTGACGTGCGACCCGGCCGGATTACTGCGATACCCCAGATAAAGCGCCAGGGCGAACACCTCGGCCGGCCACAACACCGCCCCTATTTTGACCGAGGCCGCCCGAGGGGCCCTGCCGCCCCGAAAGAGCATTTGTCCCAGCGCCAAACCGGCGAAGAACACGGCCACGGTCACGAACACAACCGGCGGGGCCTCGAGCCATTGCAGCCCGCCGTAGAGCAGAGCGAACATGGTCACGATCAGCAGCATCCCCCCCACGCCGAAGCGGCGGGGTACGCCCACGGCTGGCGAATCGAGCCACTCGGCCGCGGAATGACTGCCAGGCAAGGCCCAGGGTTGCTTTGGCATGCGGCCCGGCCGGACGGCCAGCTCCGCCTCGATGCCGGCCCGAATCGCCCCCGCCGACAGCCCGCGACGCGCCAGGATTTCCCTCCAAGGCCCCTCGGCCGCCAGAATGGCCAGCAACACATGCTCGGGCAGCACCATGCGATCAGAGCGGTTCCGGGCCTGGACTTCGGCCCGGTCCAGCCAGTGGTTCAAACCCTCGCTCATTTCCCGGCAATACAGCACCTCGCTTGCCGGGTCCGCCTGGCCGGGGGCACGGGCCTCGCCCGCCCCTTGGCCAATCGCCGCGGTCGCATCGGTCTCCTGGACCAACTCCTCGACCGTTACGCCATAGGCGCCCAATGCCGCGCAGACGACCCCCGGCTCGTCCTGCAATCCAGCCCGAAACAGAGCAAGTCCCACCGTACCAGGGTCGCTCTTGCCGGGCGCGTTGTGGGCAAGCCAGAGGCTGGCCCGCGCCACCAGACCGATCATCTCCCGGCCGATAGGCCGCCGGTAAAGGCATCGCAAGAAGATCATCGCCCCCCTTCCGAACACACGCAGCACCGGGGCGGTTGCGCCGAAGCGGCCTGGCAACGCGCCTTTATGGTACACCCTTGGTCAACTCCCGGCCAGCCGGAAGCAGCCACGGCCGGGCTGCCCCGGATTGGGGCCCGCAGGAAAGCATTTGGGGTGGTGGCCCCACGGGTGGCCCCGGGGGAGGGAGGCCGGCCAATGGGTCGCCCCAAAGGGGTCGAAACGCGAAGGCGAGCCCCCCGCGGCTTGAGGCACGCAGGCGGCTCACCGCCAGGGGGGCGGCGACGCCTCGGCCTCCTCGCCGTAGGCTGCGCACAATTGGATCCCGGTGGCCTGGGCCGTGTAGAACATCCGCCCGTTGGAAACCACCGCCCCCACGCATTCCCGGCTATCGACCGCCGGTCCGGTCCACACCAGCTTGTTGCCGTCCGACAGGTCGATCAGATCCAGATTGCAGCCCAGCACGTAGGGTTCTGAGAGGGTGAACCGCGTGCAGGCGTAGCCGAAGTTGAAGCGCGAGAGAATCCGGCCGGTGTTGCGGTCCAGCACATAGCCGTCGCCGCCGGAGGCATTGGCAAACAGGTATCTCCGGCCGACCGAGACCACATTGACCGCCGAGGCGACCGGCTCCGACTCCCAGAGGAGTTTCCCGTTGCGGGCGTCCAGACAACGGACAAAGCGGTGCGTGGTCTTGGCATGGGGCCGATTGTAGCCCCCCAGGTACAGGCGGCCGTCACGGCCGGAAATGGTGCATCCGGCGGTCACCGAGTGCTGCGTGTTTTTCCAAAGGACCTTGCCGGTGGCCGGGTCCAGCGCGGCGGTCAGACCGGTCGGTGCCGAAGGTCCGGCCGAACGGGGCGCGTAGCCGAAAAAGGTCGAGTAGTACAAGACGTTATCCATCAGGCACAACCCCGAGTCGTTTCCGCCGGTACCCAACTCGGAAAAGTCGAGGCTCCAGGCCTCGCGGCCGTCGGCCAGGTGCCAGGCCCGCACCAGTGGCCGATTGTCGCGGGGGTAATAGGGATTGTCGTGCGTGTAGATCCAACTCATGATCTCTTCGCCGGTGGGCGAAGGCTCCGGAGTGCCACGGAAGATAAAAGGCTTGGCCGTCCCTTGAGCGGCGTATTTGCCCGACCCGAACATGTACACCGCTAGGTCGTTCCACAACGTGGGCGGGGCCTGGCGGCTCCAGCTTGGCGAGCCGGTAAAGGGGACTTCCCACACCAGCCGCCCTGTGGCCGCCTCCAGGCAGCGCAATCGCGATTGCTTGATGCCCGCCTGGGGGACCAGCAGCCGCTCGCGGTGGTAGATGGGCGAAGTGAACGAGAGGTACACGTCGGGGAAATACCGCCGCCACAGCAGCCGGCCGGTCGATTGCTCGACCGCAAAGATCTGCCCTTCGGCCGTGTGCGTGTACATCCTCCCCCCGCCGAAGACGGGCAAATGTTTGAACGTCCCTTCGTAGCGGCGGATCCAGCGAAGCGACAACGGCGGGCGCAACCCCTGATCGTTGGCGTTGGTGTTGGCCAGGTCGCCGTAATTGGTGAACCAGTCGAACGACGGTCCGGCCCGCGGCCCGGCCAGCGGCGTGCGAATCCGCCACACTTCCAGATCGCGCGAGGGAAGCGGCGCACGGCCCCCAGGCCCAAGCACATAAAAGTACCCGTCTTCGCCCCCGAAATAGATGCGTCCATCGGCCACGGCCACCGATGCCGAAATCGGCGTTTGCCACGGCGTGCCAAACGACCACGTCTCGCCCTGCCCAGAAAGGGGAACCACATACAGCCGGCCGTCCAGGGCCCCGTAGATGGCGTGCTCGGCGGTGAGTACCGGCGAACTGATGGCGGGGATGGGACAAAGCACCTCGGGGCGCTTCTGCCCCCGGCGGTGGCGGCACAAGCCATAACCCATTTCCGGCCGGCAGCGGTATACGTCGCTCCCGCGAAGGCTCACCGCCGAGAAACTCATCAGCCCCGGAAGATTGATCGCCGTCTCCGTGCCCGCAACAAAATCGGTTTCCACCTTCCCCTCGCGCAGCCGGAGGATTTCCACCCGGCCGGTGTTGTCGCGGCGGTGCCACTGGCGATACACCGCGCCGTCCGGGCCCAAGGTCTGCCCAAAGGCCGCCGTGTACTCCCGCCCGGCATGATCCGGCACCAGGCCGATCCCGCGAACCTCCGGGCGCTGGCCGGTATCTTCGATCCACACGGTCCGGCCGCCCGCCGGAACCACCACCGTGCGCCCCAAAGCGGCCATATCGATGGGCACGCAGAACTGGTCGCGCCACGTCGCCCGGCCCTTCTTGAATGCCAGCCACTGGCCGCCGTCCCACCGGTCCCCCGCATACCCCAACACTTCCCGCACGAAATCCCACATCCACACGACCCGTCCGTCGGGCTCCAGGGCGTACACTTTTCCGCCCAGCGTGGCGAAGTACACCCGGCCTGCCGAGACCACCGGCGCGCTGAAGATCGGCTCGCCGCAATCGATCCGCCGCACCACCGACCCGCTGGCACCATCCAGCACGTAGTACTTTCCGGCCATCGTGCCGAAATGGACATAGGCCCCAGCCACTGCGGGCGAAGAAACATTGTTGCAGTTGGCCGGCCCCCCCGCCGTCGCCACCTTCCACAACACCTCACACGTCGTCGCATCCAGACACCACGCCACGCCGGAGCCATCCACCACATACACCCGGCCCGCCGCGATCGCAGGCGCGGTGAACACCGCATCGCTCAACGGCACGGCCGCCACCAATCCCAGCGGCAAGCTGATGCGGCGGTCCGCCACGTCCCCCGACCGGCGGCTATCGAACTTGGCTTGGGGCCAGTCCTCGCCCCTGGCCGACTGCCCCTTCCCTTCCAAACACATCGTCCCCACTAGGAGCACCAAAACCGCTCTCCCGGCCAGTCGCCAAACTCTCATCGCAACTCCTCTCGCAAGCATCCAGCCGCCCCAACCCGAACCCTGGAGCCCGGCAGCCCGCGCCATGCGAAACGGTCTTCCCGCAGGCCACCACCCGGCGCCGGAGCCCGTCCGGCACCGAGGTACCATCAGGGTGTGGCACAAATCATGGGCCGATTGCGGCCAGTATATCACGCCCGGGGCGCGGGACCATACACCGGGGCCGTAAGGCCGCCGCAAATCTGCCGGGTTGACCCGCCGCGGCATGACCCCGGAAAATGAAAGGCTTGGTCCCCACTGGCAGTTCGGTCCGATAAGGTGCGTAAGCCGTGAATGTCGTCTGGTTCCAACGCGAACTTCGCTTGCCCCCCTTTCCTCGCGGATTCCACCTGATTACTTCCCTGGTGGTCGAAGGTCTGCCGGAAATGCGGCAGGTGAACGTCGGGCTTTTGCACCTGTTCCTCTTGCACACCTCGGCATCGCTTTCGATCAACGAAAATGCGGACCCCGACGTGCCGCTAGACCTCGAAACAGCCCTCTCGCGCCTGGCCCCCGACCATGCCCCCTACCGGCACACCATAGAAGGCCCGGACGACATGTCGGGCCACCTGAAGACCTCGCTGCTGGGCGTATCGCTTTGCGTCCCGGTACGCGAAGGGAACCTCTGCCTGGGCACGTGGCAAGGAATCTTCTTGTGCGAACACCGCAACGACGGCGGCCCGCGGCGACTGGTCCTCACCCTCCAGGGAACGCGGTCGCCCTGATGCCCCCCCAAGCCCGCAATGCGGTGGCCAGACAACGGCCGGCCTTCAATAACCCACCGAACTCAGAACCGGATAATCGGCCGTGTGCACCATCTCTACCAGCTTCAGTCCCAGTTGGTAGAAGCCGGCGCCCATCGGATTGAGGTGCTTGGCCTCGGCCCGGACGTACTTCATCCCGCCCTCGAAACGGAATCCCAGGATTGCCTCGTCCAGCCCCCGAGGCTCGCTCAACACCAGCGATACCCCGGTCGTGCTGAACTCCTTCGTCACCGCGGCAAACATCTCTTCGATCACCGGCCGCTGCTTCTTGAACGGAATGACCAGCACCACAAGCGTGAGATTGACCCGGGTTTCCAGCCGCGGGCCTTCGGCCAAGGCCCGCAGTTCCGGACAGTTGTTGTTGACCAACTTGAGCAGGAAGCTTTGCACCTCCTGCTCCTTTCGGGGCGAGAACAGTAACACGATGCTTTCCCTCTCCGGATCAAACCCGAATAGGCTCAGAAAAGGCCGCCGCATTTGAACTATACGTTATTTCCCGTCAGACTGCCGGGATGGCCTGGAAGGGGCGCACCGCCTGGCTCGATGCGCCGCGTGGCAGCGGGTTTACGGCCTGCGGGCCAGGCGGCCCATGCGGCCGACCTTCCCAGTCCGTACGTTTGCCGCAACTTGCGCTCGTATTCAGGGGTGCCGACGCAACCGGCAAAACCGTCTCATCCTGCGCATTTCGAACCTCATAAGCAGCAGCCCGTAAGGCGCGTCCTCTGCCCAAACGCTATACCATCTTGTAGGCTGGGTGCTCCCACCCCTGTAAAGGCGCTGCCTATCTTCGGGCTGCGGAAAGGATACGTTTGCGGCGGCTGGCTCCCAGGTGCCCCTTTACCCGTTCAGACACGGAGATGGTTTGGCTCTTGGCCGCTTGGAGACACCCAGACAACGCTTTGCCGTGCCGGCAGAGCACACCCCGACGGAGCCGGGGGCGTCAGCCCCCGGTGGCTTCCCGTTGCAACCAGGCCTAGCGACGTAACCGCAGCCGGGGCGTCAGCCCCCGGTGGCTGCCTCGTGCAACCGACCGCAGCCTCGGTGCCACCTGGC
>FWPU01012153.1_pt1 | contig 11606 bp, 4 predicted proteins | sample 2228361 | NCBI WGS metagenome assembly FWPU01 (sample SAMEA103939777, study PRJEB20133) | metagenome | reverse complement strand
GCGCAGCTTCTTCACCGGGCCCTTACGGGCCCGGCTCTTGGGTCTGGCTCTTGGGTCTGGCTCTTGGGTCTGGCTCGGGGGTCTGGCTCGTGGGTCTGGCTCTTGCGCCCGGCTCGTGGCCAGGCGGCTACTGGCCGAGTTCGGCCAGACGGTGCAGCCGGGCCAACACCACATCGACCGCCTGCGGTTGAAGTCCATTATGCTGACGGTCGGTCGACCTGGCCTGGCCGGTGCTTCCGGGCATGGCCGCAGCGAAGGCGGAATACCGGATCCAGTTGTCGGCCTGGGCATGTGGCAAGCGCGGCTGGTTGAAACCGGGCCGTGGCGGCCAAGCCGGAAGCGGCGTTTCGGCAACATGGGTTCGGGCTGTCTCCGCCACGGCCCCCGCTGACAAATCTGGCTGCGCTGCCGCCATCTCGTCCTCCGGGCGGGCAGGTCCCCGCCAATCGCCCACTAAAGGCTGCCAGCCGGCCATGTTGCTTCGGAATGAAACCGCCACCACATCGCTGCCAGCCGGCGTGTTGGAATCCTTTAAGTAAAACGCTCCTGAACCCGGCACGAACACTCCGATCGTGTCCGAACCGTCCCGGTTCCAGTCGCCTGTAACGGCCCGAAAGCCCGTCATGGTGGTGCGGAACGCAACCGCCGTAACATCGCTGCCGGTCGATGTGTTGGAGTGCTTTAAATAAAACGCTCCTGTGGCGGGGACAAACACGCCGATCGTATCCATCCCGTCGCCATCCCAATCGCCGACCAAAGCCTGATAGCCCATCATGGTAGTGTGGAACTCAATCGCGGTAACATCGCCCGCCGCGGCTGTGTTGGAGTTTTTCAGATAAAACGCTCCTGTAGCGGGGACAAACACGCCGATCGTATCTATCCCGTCGCCATCCCAATCGCCCACCAGGGCCTGGTAGGTGGCCATGTTGGTGTGGAACTCGATGGCCGTTACATCGCTGCCGGTTGCCGAATTGGAGTTTTTCAAGTAGAAGGCCCCGGAGGCCGGGTTGAAAAGGCCGATGGTGTTCTGGTCGGGTTCGACGAGCACGTTTGTGGTGCGCACGGTGCTTGTGGCTCCCTCGTCGTCGCTGGCCATAAGGGCCACGGTGATGTTGCGCGGGCCGTGCAGACCGCGGGCATGGAATTGCGGCCGAGGCCCCCTTTCGTCGCCGCGGGTGGCGGCCAGGCCTTGCTCGCCGAACTGCCCGTCGCCATCCAGGTCCCACAGGAACGTCAAGGGATCGAGCGGGCCGGCCGGATCGGTGCCCGCGGCACCCAGCCGGATGCTGCCTGCCTCTTCGAGGCGATATGGCCCGCCCGGCTCGGCCTGCGGGGCCAGGTTGCGCACCACAACCTCGGTGAGATATTCGCGCCACCCATCGTCTTTGTCGATCACCCGCACAAGCACGGGGACCACGGCGGGACCGTCGGCCACCAGCAACGCAGGCACCTCGACGAGGGACTGCGCCGTGGCCTCGCCATACGTCGGGCCGCCAAGGTCCCACGTTTCGTCATTGCCGAAATCCCAGGCGTAACGAAGTCCGGCGGCGCTGTCGGCCGGCGAGATGTCGTGGACCTCGGCCGTTGCGATCCACGCTGGAGACGATTCGTCGACCCCTGCGGGCGGCCGAATCACCGCCCAGGGGGCTGTATTGCCAATGCTTACCTGCGTGCTGCCGGCGGCCAGGTGCAGGCCGTCTTCGTCCTCCACGTCCACTGTGACGGTGTGCTCGGCCGGGCCATCCTGGTAAACGTGCGTCTTGGGGCCCGGGGTGAAAAACTCCTCTTGGCTGCCATCGCCCCAGTGCACGACCCAGCGGCTGGGCGTGTCGCTGCCCGGGTCGCTCACCTCCCCCAGTTCCACCGTCCATACAGAACCCTCCTCCGCCACGCCGGCCCCAGAGACCGCTAGTGTCGGCGGCACGTTGAGGATTGCGACCTGGGTTACGGCGACGGTGCTATACAGGCCGTCGTTATCCATCACCCGCAGGCGAATGGTCTGCGAGCTGGGGCCATCGCGGCCGGCGGCAGAAAACAGGGCTTGCGGCCCCAAGGTTTCGAAAATGCCGTCATCGTCGAGGTCCCATTGGTAGCCGACGATCGTATCGCCGGGGTCGGGGTCGAAGGAACCTGCGGCATCGAGCCACACGGAGCCGTTTTCGGGCACGGTGGGGTCAGCGGGGTGAAGGACGGCCTGGGGGCGGTGTTTCACCACGATTTGGCCGTCGGTAATGTCCGCCGGCAGGGTGAGGAAATCGGCCGGGCCGAGGACCGTGCTGCTCATTATCAAGGGCCATGTGCCGGGGGCGATTCCGACGGTGCTGACCGTGACGGTGGCGATGAGGCCATCGGCCGGCACGGTCTGGCCGGGCGTGGTCTCGATGCGGGCACTGGCCCATTGGGGTTGGATGGTGGTATCGAGCTGGCCGGTGTTCTTGCCTTCAAAAATGGTGCCGGTCATCAAATCCAGGGGCGGGGTGAAGGCGGGGCTGGGCACCTGGCCGGAGCCGTCGCCGATTTGGATGCGGAAGTTCATGCCGTCCACAAGGAGCCCGCCACTAGCACGAATGGGGATGCTTTGGTCTGGCTCGCCGGCCACGAGCAGGTGGGTGCCGACGTCGATGCTGGGTGGGGGCACAAGGGGGACGACGTAATCCTCGACTTCGCCATCCAGCGCCACGCCGGTCGGCCGCAGCCCACCGGCCGAGCTGAACCGAAACCGGGCCACCGTGCGGGGGGCCATTTCGGCAAAAGCGGGAACGTCGAAAAGAAGCGGGTTCGCTCCGGGGGCAAGGGGCAGGGATTGGGCGATCGGTTCGCCGGGGTCGTCGAAATCGCCATCGGCGTTCCAATCGATCCAGGCATCGAGCCGGCCGGCAGCCGAGGCGGTCACGACCGCTTCAGCCATGACGCGGCCTGGAACCAGCGGGGTGGTAAACACTACGCCATCCTCGTCGTCAGCGGCAGTCAGGTCGTCGCCATCGGCCGCCGGGGCGGGTTGCCCATCCGCCTCCGAATCGACGGCCGAGCCGAGGTACAGGCCAGGGACCAATACGTGGTGCGGACCGTCGTCGGCAAGCAGGGTGGGATACCCGGCGGGGGCGTCGCCAAAATCCAGCTCCACCTGGGTCCATCGGCGTGCGACCAGGCCCCAACCCGATCCATCCTGAAGACGGCTTTCCCACACCAAGGCAAAGCTTTGGGCGGTGGCGGCCACGGCGGGGTACTGTTGCGAATCGGCCAGGGTGGTGTTGGCTTGCCAGACGCCGCCGTCGGGCGAGCCATCGGGCCGGTAGCGCCGGAAGTACACACCATTGGCCGAGCCGTCCTGGTCCAGGCTCTGCCAGGCGATGATCCAGGCGCCGTTGCGGAGGACGGCCAGGGCGGGCTGGTCCTGGTCCGAAATCACATAAGCGTTGGCTTGCACGTCGGAGGGAGGAAAGCTGGCGGCAGCGCCGGCCGAAAGGAGGAAGTTCTGGTTGTCGAAGCGTTGGAAGTACACGCCGCGATCGGCGGCCAGAGCGGTTCCCTGTTGTTCCTGGCCCAGGCTATGCCAAGCGATTACCAGGGTGCCATCGTCGGCCAGGCCGAGGGCGGCGGCGGCTTGCTCGCTGGCGTTGCGGAGGTGGGCCAGGGTCTGGGTGCCTCGGCGGTTGCCTGAGGGATCGAACCTTTGGAAGTACACGCCGTGGTTGGGCGCGTCGTCTTCCATGGCCGATTGCCAGGCCACGACAAACTCGCCTGGGCCGTTGATGGCCACGGCTGGGCCGCTTTGGGGGCTGCTGGTGCCGGGATAGGAAGTGGTTTCTGCTTCTATGGGCCCGCCCAGGCGGTTGCCGTCGGCGTCGAACCGCTGCACAACGACCTTGGGCGTGCTGCCGGAGCACCAGGCGAGGACGAACCGGCCGGCGTCATCCATGGCCACGGCCGGCTGGTCTTGGGTGCCGGCGGTGCTCGCGTGGGCCAGCGTTTCCCCGCTTTGGGGATTGCCCAGGGCGTCGAACCGGCGGAAATAGATGTCCCACGTCCCTGCATGGTCGCTGGCCCAGGCCACGACGAAATCGCCCGTGGATCGGTTCATGGCCACGCTGGCAGCGGTCTGGGTGCCCGAGATCGTAACATTGGCGCGGGTTTCGGGGCCTTGGGGCAAGCCGTCGCTGCCGAACCGTTGGAAGAACACGCCGCTGGCGTCTTCCGGCCCGTTGCCCCACCAGACTACGACTGCTTGGCCGGCGTCATCCATGGCCACTTGGGGCCGCCGCTGGTCGCCGGCGGTGGTCGTGTTGACCACGCGTTCGGCCTCCAAACCCAAGAGCGGCCCAACCACAGCAACCGGCTGGACGGCGATGGCCGAGGCCTGGTCGAAGTTCCCCTGGTCGAACCCGGCCATCCCCGTCCCCGGAGTGGCCACCAGCCCCACATAGCGCGTCCCCGGCCGGATGCCGGCCCCAAGCGATGCGCTGAACCACGATGTCCAGCTCATTCCCGGCCCGATCGCCGGCACGCTTGCCGGCAGGCTGATCGGCAGATCGTCGGCCGAGACCTCAGGATCGTCCGACAAATAGAGCGAAACCTCCAACGAGCCGGTGTCGTCCAAGCCGGGGTTGTAGAGCGTGGCCCGCACATCGAAGGACTCGCCGATGGTCAGAGGCGTTGGCACCTCGAGGGCTTGCACGACCACCTTCGCCTGGCCTGGGGATGCGCTGGCAGGAATCCACCGGCCGTAAACCGCCCAAGCGCGGTTGGGGGCTGTTTCGAAGGCCTGCCAGGCGACCCACGCATCGCCCTGGCGATTCATGGCCGCCGCCGGGTACGACTCGTGGTAGGCGGTGGTCTGGTTGATTTGGAATTCGTCGGTCAGGGGGCGGGCCGCCGCGTCATACATGCGGGCAAAAACCCCCTGGCTTGCGGGGCCATCCTGCCCGGTGCTCCGCCACACAATCAGAAAGTCGCCGCTCTGGGGGTTCAAAGCCAGGGCGGGGTCCATCTGGCTGCCCGCCGTGGTCGTGTTGGCCCGGAAGGCTGTCTCGCGGAGTTGGCCTGTCGCGTTGTAGCGGGCGATCCAGGTGTCGGCGTTTCCGAAGGCCACGACGAAATTGCCCTGATCGTCGATGGCCACATCAGGCGTCCATCCGTGGTTGCCCGACGAGCCCCCCGACCCCACCGCGATCTCGGCCGTGGCAGGCACTCCGGCCGCATCGAACCGGCGGACATAGGTCGTGTAGGTGCCGCTGGCCAGTCGGGCCCAGGCCACGGCGAACTGGCCCGAGGCATTCATGGCCACCGCAGGCTCGATCATCCACGGGGTGGTGCTGGAAGCGATCGCCGTGGCGTTGATCGGCAGGACGGTGGTGGCGGCGGTGCCCTCCCAGGTGTAGGCCACGGCCTGGATCGAGCGGCTGGAATCGGCGGCCCCGCCCTCTTCCCACACCACGACGAACTGCGCGCCGTCGGGCCGGATGGCGACATCCGGCGCAGCCTGGTCGGCGGGGGAGGCCGGCCAGCCGGTGTCCGCCAGGATCGGCTCGCCCAGCAGCGTGCCGTCGGCATGGAAGCGCTGCACGAAGATGGCCCGGTACGGCCGGCCCAGGGAATCCAGCGCGGACCCTTCGTAGGCCACGACGAACCGGCCGTCCTCGGCCACCGCCACCGCGGGCAACACGGTGCTGCGATTGCTTTCGGCCGGCCGGTTCAGCGACACCGCTGCCAGCTCCAGCGGAAAGGGCCCCAGCGGCCGGCCCGTGGCCGCATAGGCCTGCACCAGCACGCGGGCCGATCCCTGGTCGCCGGTGCTCTCGGCCCACACTGCCACGCGCTGGCCGGCAGAATTGATGGCCACGTCGGGCCAGCTTGCCAGGTAGGCCTGGCGGGCCAGGGCCACTTCCCCTTCCAGCCCGCCGATCACGAAGGTGTGGTTCTGGTCATAACCCTCGGCCAGCGGATTGCCCGCCACATCCCGCAATCCTTGCCCCCCGCTGCGGAGCGTCAAGCGGTACGCGCCCGGGCCCAGCACCTCGGCGGGAACCATGCTTACGCTCCGCGTATGCGGGTCGTAGGAGGTGGCCAGCGGCAGCAGCACGTCGTCGGCTGTGCCGAAGCGCCCATCCGGCCCCGAGGCACGGAGCTCGTAATTGGCCACCTCTTCGGCCGACGCCGGGTCCAGCCGTTCGTTGAACCACACCGTAAGGCGGTCCACGTTGCCCGCGGAGCGTTCAGGGACAGAAAACTCCGTGGCCCTTGGGCCAAGGGTATCGGCGTAATTCGCCGGGTCCGCCAGCGCCGCAGAAGCTGCAAAGGCGTCGATCGTCCCCGCACCGTATGTCGGGTCCCAACCCGGCGGGCCCCGGTCGGCGGCCGTGTCGGCCAGCACCTGGTAAACCTGCTGCGGGCTCAGGTCGGGACGCTGTTGGAGGAGCAAAGCGGCCACGCCCGCCGCATGCGCCGCCGCAGCGCTGGTGCCGTAGAAGTTGGGCCAGGTGTCGGCATCGCCATCGTCGGCCCCGAAGAACGTCGTGTTGCCGCCGTCCGGGGCCGTCAACTCGGGCTTGGCCCGCGTCTGGGGCCTTACCAGCCGATCATAGGCGGTATCCAGGTACACGGTCGCTGGCCCGCGAGCGCTGGATGGCTCGATCTGGCCGGCCGCATAGCCGGCGTAGGGCGCGGCGGCCACCGTGGCCGCCCTTTCGGCGGCCGCGTGCCCCGTAATCGTCCCGCCGGGGGATTCTTGGGCATACTCGCCAAAAGAGACCGCGCCCTGCGCAGCCCACAGTTTCAAATGCGCGGCCTCGGGACCGGACAGGTGATTGATCTGAAGCTCATACGTGCCCGGCTCCAGCACCATGGATTCCCTGGGCATGCCCGCCACGGCATTATCATTCAGCGAAGCCGCAACCAGGTTGCCCGCCAGATCGAACGCATACAGGTCGAAATTGCTCACTGGCTGGCCCGGGGTGTACCACGGCTGGTCCCATTGCAGGGCGAGCCTCGCCGGAACGAGGACCTCGACGCGGAGCGTGACGTCGGTGCCCGGCCCGGGGTCGAAGTCGTGGAGGTTGCGCCCCGCGGCGTAATTGACCGCCGTGTCCCACTCGGCGGGCTGGCTGTCGCGGAACACCGCCGCGTAGCCCTCTGGCCCCGCATCGCCCGCCGCAGAAAAATAGGCCACTCCATGGGCGTTGACCGCGTGATCGATGGCCTGGGCGATGGGCCCATCGGCCAAGACCGGCTCGGTCCAATAACTCGCCCCATCGACGATCACGTCGCAGCCCGCATCGACCAGCTCGTGGATCGCCCGGGCAACGTCCAGCTCGCCCCACGCGGCACTGCGAAACACCAATGCGGCCCCGGGCGCCAGGTCGTGAATCACTTCCAACATCCCCCGGCCCTGGTCGGTCACGCCGGTCGCCGGCCCGTCCCGCAGCACGATCACCTCCGCGGGCAGGTCACCGCTGGCCTGGCTGGCCGACACTCCGCCTCCTACGCGGTTGACCGAATCGGCAAGCACCCCAATGCGCACCCCGGCCCCGGACAGGCCTGCCGATTGCCGCACCACGTCGGCCTGCAAAGCCGCATCGCCTTGCGTGACCACCGAGCCAGTCGGTCCTGCCGGCGGGCCATCCCGCGAAACCCCCTCATCCCATACCCCTGCCGTGTCCAGCAATGTGCGCTGTTCCAGCGGTTCGAGTCGCAGCACACGATATGGAACCGCCGCGCCGCGGCCGCCCCGCCGCCCCCAAAGGCACCCCAAAAACCGATCAACCGGGCGATGCCCGCCATACTGGAAGCCGGCCATAAGCCCCTCCCGCCTGTTTCAAAGGTGTTGGATTTGACGGTTGCGGCGGTCCTTGCCCCCACGGTCCAGCAATGGCCCGCCATTGTAATGCAACGCGTCGCCAGACAATAGGCGCCTGTTGGCCCGATTGCCAGGATTTCCTCCTGCTGCCACGTCGTTCAACACCGCCCCAGCCGACAGTGCACGTTGCGCAGGCCAGCAACCGCCCAGCCAGGCAACGGTGTCGAACGCGATTTCCCCCAGCTTCAGCCAAAGCCTTGCCGGCTCGATAATGGGCCTGGCCCATCGGCCCCCGGTCTCGGCCTGCCTCGGCCTCTCGGCGCGCCTTGGGTGCCGTCAGCCGCTTTGAGACGCCTGGTCTCCCTCGGTCTTGCGGCCCCGCCGGTCTCTCGGTGCTCCTCCCCCTCCGTCGGCCTCGCTCGGGGACAAGGCCGCGATCGGCTATACTGAATTGGCAGCACGCCGCATCGACACAGGGCCTGGCGACCGGCGTGTGTTGCCCGGCCGGTTGAAACCCACAGCACGCGCCGCTTGTCGGCCGAACTATGCGCACTTTGCTTGGTATCGTTTGGGCCTTTCCTTGGACGCTGTTCGGCCTGTGTCTTGGCGGGCTGGGACTACTGAGTGGCGGCAAGACGCGGCGTACGGGTCGGGTGATCGAGTTCTGGGGCGGAGGGGTCGCGACCTTTCTCAGGGTGTTCCCCCTAGTGAAGGGGGCCTCGGCCGTAACCTTCGGCCATACCGTGCTGGCCCGGTCGCAGGAAACACTCGACTCCTGCCGCCAGCACGAGTTGGTCCACGTCCGCCAGTACGAGCACTGGGGACCGCTGTTTGTGCCCGCGTATCTGGCCTGCTGGGCTTGGCTGGAATGCACCGGCCGCGACCCCTATCTCGATAACCCCTTCGAGCGCCAAGCCCGCCAGGAGGCAGGGGACTAGACCCGCGCGCCAAGCGGGATAGAAGGTGCCTGCCACCCTCGCCCGCCCCCAAGCCAGTGGGCTTCCATTACCAGCGAGCGGGTGGCTGGGGATACTGCGTTCCCGCTCGCCACGATATGAACCAGGCAGCCGTGCCCCATCGCAGGGCACTTCGTGCCCCACCAAAGGCCAAGCTCCGACGAACTGGCTAGCCCGTCAGCGGATTCGCCGATTTTTTCCCTACCGTTTTCCCGCCACCGGCAAGTATAAATAATGGAGTTAGGGGCTGTCCCGTCCCGGGTGCCCACTGTGGGCATGCGACCGTAGATGGGGATTGTCTTCGATCGGGCGGGACTCACAGGGAAAAAAGGGGGGACCGCCCTTGGCGCGGGCCACAGGCACGTTTTCGGCCCGCAGGGCCCGAAGGCAAGCCGGCCCCGGAGGTGTCGATGCTCAACGTCGCCGGTGGCTGGGCCGGGTTGCGTGGGGATGGCCAAGGGGTGAGCGAGCAATAGTCGCTCCAATTGCACGCCGAGTTGGCGGAGGTGGATATGGCTTTTGGCGACCTAAAAATCCGCGGGTTCTCCCGGAGGCGGTTCCTCCAGCGCATTGGGGTGATCTGTGCCACCGGATCCTCGGTCGGCATGGGCGCTGGCGCCCACCCGTGGCTCCTGGCCGCTGAGGATTCCGGCCCGATCGACTGCGGTCCGCCCCCGCCGGCCAAGCCGCAGCGTCAAACGGGGGGGGAAGCGTTCGCCCCGCTGCCGCTTCCGGTCACCCCCCTGCGCCGCTCGGAAAAGAAGCGCCCCCCCACCCCGCCAGCCTTGATTGGCAAGATGGCGATGGGGCCGGCCCGCTGGATGACCAAAGACGGCAAGCGGATCATGTACCGCGACTGGATGACCGACCCCGCCGACCTGGCCACCCTGCTTGCCTGGACCAACGAGAAGCTGGGCATCAACTACCGCGCCATGGAGGCCGACTTCGAGCACTTCTCCTTCGACCCGCGCGAGCTGCCCGCCTTGCTTTTCGCAGGGCACAACAAGTTCGAGCTTTCCGACGCCGTGCGCCAAAAACTGGCCCGCTATGTGCTCGACGGCGGCATGATCATCGGCGACGCCTGTTGCGGCTGGAAGGACTTCGCCGAATCGTTCCGCCGCGAGATGGAGTTGATCTTTCCCGGCCGGCCCCTCCGCCGCATGTTGCGCGAAGAACCCCTGTTCTCCTCCTACTACAAACTCGGTGCCCTCACCTACAAGCGGGGCGACGGCTCCACCTACGTCGATGAACCCGTCCTGGAGGCAATCGATTTCGGCTGCCGCTCCGGCGTGATCTTCTCGCCAGCCGATTTGACCTGCGGCTGGGATGGCCACGAACATCCCCGCGGGACCCGGGTGGTCATCGACCAGGCCCGCCAACTGGGCGCCAACCTGGTCACCTACCTGCTGGGCACCTTCCAGCTCGCCCGTTTCCTGAGCTCCACCAAGGTCTATTACGAAGCCGAAGCCCCCAGCCGCGACGACTTCGTCTTCGCCCAGTTGATCCATGAAGGCGACTGGGACCCCGACCCCTCGGCCGTCCACAACCTCCTGAAGTTCGCCCGCGACAATTCCACCTTGGAAGTCAAGTTCAAACGGCAGAACGTCCAGTTGAAAGACCCCAAGGCGGTCACGTACCCCTTGCTCTATATGACCGGCCACCGGGAGTTCGTTTGGAATGCCGAGGAAGTCGGGATCCTCCAGAAGTATCTCCAGGCCGGCGGGATGCTGTTGGCCGATGCCTGCTGCGGACGCATGGCCTTCGACCTGGCGTTCCGCCGCGAAATCGCCAAGGTATTCCCCGGCAAGCGCCTGGAAAAGCTCCCCGCCGATCATCCCCTTTATCACTGCCACTACCAGATCACCACGGTGGACTACACCCCCCGCGTGCGCGAAGACTTCGGGCCGCTGGATGCTCCGGAACTGGAGGGCATCACCCTCGACGGCCGCCTGGCCGTGGTGTACAGCAAGTTCGATTTGGGCAACGGCTGGGAACAGTTCCCCCACGCTTACAGCTACGGCCTGAAGGATGAGTCGGCTCTCCAGATCGGAACCAACGTGCTGGTGTACGCCACCACGCATTAGTGGGCACACGCTGAAAAAAACCGCCGCCCAGCGCCTGCGGCGCCCGCGCGGGGATCCAGGACTGCAAGACCCTTCCGCGCCCCCAGGGCCCTATCGCCGGCGGCGCATGGCCCGCTGGATTTCCCGCTGGGCCTGCGCCTTTTTCATCGCCTCCCGCTTATCGTGAAGCTGCTTGCCCCGGCAGAGCCCCAACAGGACCTTGGCCCGCCCCGACTTGAAGTACAGCTTCAAAGGCACCAGGGTCAGCCCCCGCTCGAACGCCCGGCACGCAAACCGCTTGATCTCCCGCCGGTGCAAAAGGAGCTTGCGTGGCCGGCGCGGCGGGTGATTGAATCGGCTGGCCTGCGGATACTCCGGGATCTCGCACCCGACAAGCCACACCTCGCCGTCTTTGACGCGGGCATAGGCTTCCTCCAGCGAGACCCGCCCCGCACGCAGCGTCTTCACCTCGCTGCCCACCAGCGCGATCCCGCATTCCAGTGTCTCGAGAATGTGGTACTGGTGCCGCGCGCGGCGGTTCTCGCTGATCACCCGCTGGTTATCGTGCTCTTTGTCGGGCCGATTCTTGGGCGTCATGGAACTCTCGCGGCCAAACCCGCTCCACCTCTCTACCTACCACCTCCAGGGCCCCGCGACAAGCACCCCGGAATCCCCAAAGAGCCGTGCGTGCCTTCGAGCCAGACCCACGAGCCAGACCCAAGAGCCGGGCCCACGAGCCGGGCCCACGAGCCGGGCCCGTAAGGGCCCGGTGAAGAAGCTGCGCACAAGCCGAGC
>FWPU01012152.1_pt1 | contig 11607 bp, 6 predicted proteins | sample 2228361 | NCBI WGS metagenome assembly FWPU01 (sample SAMEA103939777, study PRJEB20133) | metagenome | reverse complement strand
ACACCAATGACCAAACACCAATGACCAAACACCAATGACCAAATACCAATGACCAAACCCAATGACCAGGCACCAATGACCAAACACCAGTGACCAGCCACCTAGGACCTGGCACCTAGGACCAAACACCCATGACCAAGCACCTAGCGCCAAGGGCCAAGGACCAACGGCCAGCGGCGGAAGGAGCTGAGGCGGACGGGCCTTTGGCCCCAAGGTCCATGCCAGGGCAACGCCGGCCAGCAAACTTCACACCCCTGATGGAGAACCTCGCAGGACTGGACCATGTTGCGCGAAAAGAGCCGAATTGCGTTCGAGCGGGCACGACAGTTGATGCCGGGCGGGGTCAACAGCCCTGCCCGCGCGTTCGGGGCCGTGGGCGGCCATCCCGTGTTTATCGACCATGCCCACGGGGCGTATCTGTTCGACATCGACGGGAATCGCTACTTGGACTACATCGGCTCGTGGGGGCCGATGATTCTGGGCCACGCTCATCCGCAGGTTGTCCAAGCAGTCCAGCAGGCCCTGGAGCGTGGCACCAGTTTCGGGGCGCCGACCGAGGCCGAAAGCGAGTTGGCGGCCCTGTTGATCGAAGCGGTCCCTTCGGTAGAGAAAGTCCGGTTGGTCAACTCGGGGACCGAGGCGACGATGAGTGCCATCCGCCTGGCCCGGGGCTACACCGCTCGGGACCTCATCGTCAAATTCGCCGGGAACTACCACGGGCATGCGGATAGCCTGCTGGTGGCGGCCGGCAGTTCGGCGGCCACCCTGGGCGTGCCCAACTCGCCTGGGGTGACGGCTGGCACGGCCCAGGACACCTTGGTGCTGCGTTACAACGACGTGCAGGGCCTGCGCGAGGCGTTTGCCCGGCACGGGCCCCACATCGCGGCAGTCATTCTCGAACCGGTGGTGGGCAACATGGGGGTGGTGCTTCCGGAGCCGGAGTTCCTGACCACGGCCCGGCAACTTACGCAACAGCACGGGGCCTTGCTTGTCTTCGACGAAGTGATGACCGGCTTCCGGGTGGCGTACGGCGGGGCCCAACAGCGGTTGGGCGTCACCCCCGACGTGACCACGCTGGGCAAGATCATCGGCGGGGGGCTGCCCGTGGGGGCCTACGGCGGCAAGGCGGAGATCATGGACCACGTGCTGCCGGCCGGCAAAGTCTTTCAGGCAGGCACGCTGAGCGGCAATCCGCTGGCCGCCGCCGCAGGAATCGCCACCCTGCGCGTGCTCCGCGACGAAAACCCCTATCCCCGGTTGGAGGAGCTTTCGGCGCGGCTGGCCGATGGGCTTCAGCAGGCCGCAGCCGACTGCGGGGTGCCGGTCACGATCGTCCGGTGCGGCTCGATGCTGACCCTCTTTTTCCACCCCGGGCCGGTGAAGGACTGGGACTCGGCCGCCCAGTGCGATACCCGGCGATACGCCCGATTTTTCTGGGCCATGCTCGACCGCGGCGTGTACCTGCCGTGTAGCCAGTTCGAGGCGTGGTTTGTGTCTGCGGCCCATACCGAGGAGGACATCGAGGAGACGATTGCCGCGGCCCGACAGGCGCTGGCGGAAGTCAGGGGGTGATGATGGGGGACGGTTCGCCTGCATCCCCCAAGCCCGTGGGAAGACGGCGCGTGCCAGCGTAGAAGTCCGGGATATTGACCGGCGAGCCCCCACTTTTCGGTTACGCCTCTTGGCCAGGCCAGTGGTCTGTTGGCCCTCGCAAAGCAGACGGCTTTTCCGGGCCCTCGGAGTTTGAAGTGCCCGACGAGGCCCCCGCAAACCAGGGAGCTTTACCCGGCCCACGCAAGGCAAGTCGTGTAACCATGCCGCTTTTGGGGCATCTATACCGGTAACTGCAAGAACCTGTTGCATTGGAGCGAACCGCCCATGAACACCCGCCCGAGAAGTCCGGCCGGCTGGCTGCGGCTGGCCGCGCAAACTGCGATGTTTATCGGGTTTTCGGCCGGCGTGGTGGTGCTCATGCTGTGGCTGGCCGGCAAGTTCGAGCCCAAGGTGCCTGCGGCCCATGTCTCGCAGGCTGAGGTCGCCCCGCTGGTGGGGCCGGTGGCGCCGGTCCGGGCGATCCGGGTGCCGCGGATCGAGCCGGCCGTGGGCACCATCCGCGCGGTGCACGAAACCAGCGTCGGCTCGAAGCTCCTGGCCCGTGTTGTGGAGGTCAAGATTATCGCCGGGCAGCGGGTCAAGGCTGGCGAGGTGCTCATCCGTCTGGACGACTCGGACCTTCAGGCCCGCCTCCAGCAGGCCAAGGCCGCCCTGAAGGCCGCAGCCGCCACCCGCCAGCAGGCCGCCGCCGATGAACAACGGGCCCGGCAACTGCTTCCCACCAAAGCGATCACTCCCCAGGAGTACGAGCGGGCGGCCACGGCGCTGAAAGCCGCTGAAGCCGATCTGCACCGCGCCGAAGAGGCCGTCAAAGAGGTCCAGGCCACACTCGACTGGGCCACTATCCGCGCACCCATGGACGGCGTGGTCATCGACAAGAAGGTCGATGTGGGCGATACGGTAACCCCCGGCCAGGTGCTGGTCACCCTGTTCGATCCCGCGCGGATGCAGCTTGTGGCCAATGTGCGGGAATCGCTGGCCCATCGCCTCCGGGTGGGCCAGGCCATCGACGTGCGGGTCGAGGGACTCCAGAAACTGTGCACCGGCACCGTCAGCGAGATCGTCCCGCAGGCCCAGGCCGAAAGCCGGTCGTTCCAAGTCAAGGTGACCGGCCCGTGCCCGGCCGGGGTGTATTCGGGGATGTTTGGCCGGCTGATGATTCCCCTGGACAACGAGACGCTGTTGGTCGTCCCCCGGCAGGCGGTGCGGCGCGTGGGTCAAATCGAGCTGGTGGATGTCGTCGAACAGGGCCGAACCGTTCGCCGCGCTGTCCGCACCGGGCGCGTCCTGGACGAAGAGGTCGAAATCCTCTCCGGCCTGCACGAGGGGGAGCAGGTCGTGCTGCCCCAAGGCTCCGCCGCGTCGGAGGAGGTCCGCCATGACTGAACCCGCTGCCGCCCCTGAGGCCCACCACTTCACCAACCGCCTCGTCCAGATATTTCTGGGCTCCAATCTGTCGGTGATCCTCATTCTGCTGGCCACCGTGCTGGGGATCGTCGCTTTGTGGTGGACGCCCCGCGAAGAGGACCCGCAGATCATCGTCCCCCTGGCCGACGTGTTCGTGAACTTCCCCGGCCACACCGCCGAGGAGGTCGAGCAGCTCGTGACCACGCCGCTGGAGAAAATCCTCTACCAGATCGACGGGGTGGAATACGTGTACTCGATGAGCCGGCAGGGCCTGGGAATCATCACCGTGCGCTATTATGTGGGGGAGGACCGCGAGCGGAGCCTGGTCAAGCTTTACAAGAAGATCGATGAGCACCTGGACCTGGTTCCGCCGGGGGTTACCGGCTGGGTCATCAAGCCGGTGGAGATCGACGACGTGCCGATCGTCACCCTCACACTGGCCAGCGGCACAGCCGACGAAATGACGCTGCGCCGTGTGGCCGAGGAAGTTACCGAGCGCCTGGCGGCGGTGGAGAACGTCTCGCGGGCCTATGTGGTGGGGGGGCGGCGCCGGGTGGTCCAGATCCTCTTGGACCCGGAGCGGATGGCGGCCCATAACGTGTCGGCCCTGGAAATCCAGCGGGCCCTTCAGGGGGCCAACATCCGCCGCACCGCGGGCCAGTTCCGCGCCCAGGACCGCTTGATCGAGGTCGAGGTCGGCGAGCCGTTCTCCGATGCCCGGCAAATCCGCGATCTGGTGGTGGGCGTCTTCCAGCAGCAGCCGGTGTTCCTCAAAGACGTGGCCGAGGTCGCCGACGGGCCCGAGGAGCCGGCGGCCTATGTGCGGCACGGCTGGGGGCCAGCCCGCGGCTTCACCGAACACGAGAACTTTCCCGGCACGCTGGTCGGCCAGCCGCACCACGAAGCGACCCGCGAAAGGGCCACCGGCCCGCAGGCGATGCCCCATGCAGCGGCCGAGGCAGCCTCGCCCGATGCCCCCTCCCGCGGCTCCTGGCCCGCCGTGACCATCGCCATCGCCAAGAAAAAAGGGACCAACGCGGTGTGGGTGGCCGATGCCGTCCTCCGCCAGGCCGCCCAGTTGCGCCAAACCATCATCCCCGGCGACATGGAACTGGTCATTACCCGCAACTATGGCCTGACCGCCAACGAGAAAGTCAACGAGCTGGTCGAGGCCCTGGCCGTAGCCATCGTCATCGTGGTGGCCCTGTTGAGTTTCAGCCTGGGGTGGCGCGAGGCTTTGGTGGTGGCCGTCGCCGTGCCCGTGGTGTTCGGCCTGACGCTGGCAGTAAACCTGCTCTTGGGTTTCACCATCAACCGGGTTACGCTGTTTGCCCTCATCCTCTCGCTGGGACTGCTGGTGGACGACCCGATCGTCGACGTGGAAAACATCGCCCGGCACTTCTCGATCCAGAAAAAAGCCACCCGGCGGATCGTGCTCGAGGCCGTCTCGGAGATCCGGCCACCGCTGATCACCGCCACGCTGGCCGTGATCGTCAGCTTTCTGCCCATGTTCTTCATCACCGGGATGATGGGGCCCTACATGCGCCCCATGGCCCTCAATGTCCCGGTGACGATGTTCATGTCGATGGTCGTGGCGTTTACCATCACCCCCTGGCTAGCCTACCACGCTTTGCGCCGGCGGTATACGGCGGTTGATGCCCCGGCGCCGGAGCACCACGATCCGCACGACCTGGGGGCCGTCCGGCAGTCGCGCTTGTACAAGCTGTTTTACCCCTTGATGGCGCCGCTGCTGCATTCGCGCATCGCGGCATGGGCCTTCCTCCTGGGGATGCTGGGGCTGACCGTGGCCGCCATGGGCCTGGCGGCCTTCCGCACCGTCCCCCTGAAGATGTTGCCCTTCGATAACAAGAACGAGCTGCTGTTGGTGCTCGATTTCGACGAAGGCACCACCTTGGAGCGCTCCGACGCGGCAGTCCGCGAGATCGAAAGCTATCTGGCCGCCGTGCCCGAAGTGGCCGACTACACCAGCTACGTGGGCCTGGCCTCGCCGATGGACTTCAATGGGCTGGTGCGGCACTACTATCTCCGCCAGGGGGACCACGTGGCCGAGGTGCGGATCAACCTGGCCGGCAAAAAGAATCGTGCGCTCCAGAGCCATGCCATCGGCTTGCGGATGCGCGATGCGTTGCAAGCGATCGCCGACCGCCACAGGGCCCGCATGAAAATCGTGGAAACGCCGCCAGGCCCACCGGTGATTTCGACCGTGGTGGCCGAAGTTTACGGCCAGCCCGACCACCGCTACGAAGATATCCTTCAGGCGGCCGACGTGGTGCGGACCCGGCTGGCCCGCGAGCCGGGCGTCGTCGATGTCGACGACATTCGCGAGGCACCGCAGGCCAAACTCACGTTCGTCACCGACCAGGAGAAGGCGGCGCTGAACGGGGTATCGACCGCCGAGATCGCCGCCACGCTCCACGCTGTTCTCGGTAGCCAGACCGTAGGCGTGGTCCACGAGCCGGCTGAACGCAACCCCCTGCGCATCGAACTCCGCGTCCCCATCGACCGGCGTACCAGCGCCGCCGACCTGGCGAGCGTGTACGTCAAAGGCGCCGGCGGCAAACTGGTTCCCCTGGCGGAACTGGGCCGGTGGGATCCCCGCCGCGTGGACCAGACGATCTATCACAAAAACCTGCGGCGCGTGGCCTACGTGTTCGCCGAGACCGCCGGCCGGCCCCCCGCCGATGTGATCGTCGATATGCTGGCCGACCGCTCCGACCAGCCTCAGGCACCGGCCCAGGCCGACGTGCTTCCCCACGGCTGGATCCGTCAGGGCCGCCCCCGCCCGGTGGCCCAGCGCACCTTCTTCCACAACGGCAGCGGGCTGGATTGGGCCGTCGATCCCGGATTTACCGTGGACTTTGCCGGCGAGGGTGAATGGAAAATCACGCTCGATGTGTTCCGCGATCTGGGGCTGGCCTTCGCCGCCGCCATGGTCGGCATCTACATCCTGCTGGTCGCCCAGACCGGCTCGTTCGTCATCCCCATCGTGGTCATGCTGGCGATCCCGCTGACCATCCTGGGGGTCATGCCCGGCTTCTGGCTGCTCAACCTGACCAGCGCCCAGACCGTAGGGGGCTACCTGGATCCCGTGTACTTTACCGCCACGGGCATGATCGGCATGATCGCCCTGGCGGGAATCGTCACCCGCGACTCCATCATCTTGGTCGATTTCATCCACCTGTCGCTGGCCCGGGGACGGAGCCTGTTCGATGCCATCCTGGAAAGCCGGGTGGTCCGGCTACGACCGATCCTGCTGACCGCCAGCGCCGCCATGCTGGGCGCGGCGCCGATCATCATCGACCCCATCTTTTCCGGCCTGGCGTGGTCGCTGATCTTCGGCTTGTTTGCCTCGACGCTCTTTACGCTGTTTGTGATTCCCGTGGCCTATTGGCTGCTGTATGCCAATCGGCCCGGACATGGCCTGCCCCCCTCGCCCGAGGCCCAAGCCGATACGTAATGCCACGCTGTTTAGAGGGGGGCCGCGTACCGGGGGTTAGGCCGAAACGCTCCTTCGAGGGTGCAGGCCCTGCACGCACGCCCTGGCCGCCGGCGAAGTGCCAACCCTATTCGGCAGGCCAGCGCTCGCTGGCGCGGGCTTGTTTCCACACTACACAGCTTGGGGGGCGCAAAAGCGCGCCGGGTACGCCGGGGCGCCGGTGCGCGTCTGCCCCATGCGACGCTTGCTGCGGGCTTGCTTTGCCCAACCCCCCGGAGCGGGCGTGTTCCGCCTTTCCGCTATGCCGGGGCCTGCCAGGGCGGTCGGTTGGTTGACCCCTTGACCGCCGGCCGTATACTGAATTGTTCAGGCGGAGGTCAATAAATCATGCTGTCCGTAACCACCGAGCATGCGCTGCGGGCGCTGGTCGAGTTGGCTCGGCTGCCCGCAGGGTCCTGGATTCTGGGGCGGGAGCTAGCGCGCCGGGCCAGGATCCCGGCCAACTACCTGGCCAAGATCCTCTTGATGTTGCGGAACGCAGGCCTGGTCGAGGCCATGCGGGGGCAACGCGGGGGGTATCGGCTGGCCAAGGCCCCAAAGGAGATTTTCCTGGTACAGGTGGTCGATCTGTTCGAGGGGGTGCGGAGCCGGCCGGGCTGCTTCCTTGGCGAGAGCCACGCTTGTACCGATCAAGAGGCCTGCTCGGCGCACGCCTTGTGGAAACACGTGCGCCAGGCGTATCTGGACTTTCTCACGCGGACGACCATTGCGGATATTGGGCAGACCCATCAGCCGGCTCCGCGGCCGAGGGGGCGGCGCCGAACTGTCGCCCGCGCCTGACCTGCCCATGGGGATGCTTTGCGCGGCCGGCCTGGCGGGATATTATAGACTTGTTCATCCATAAATCTCTCGCTGGCGACCCCCGTTTTCTCCTTCGCGTCCTTATTCGGAGTCGTCCCCATGACCACGATCCCCGTACCCGAGACAGTTCCCCAACCCCGGGCGGCCCCCCAACCGCGCCCCGAGACCCCCGCCACGCCTGCCGAGCTGGCCCAGCGCGGATGGGCCTCGCCTTTGGCCTTGTCCGTCACTGCGCTGCTGGTCTTCCAGGCCCTGAGCGGCCTCTGGATGTACCTGGCCCCGTTTTCCCTGTTCTCGCAGATCCAAGTGCTGGCCCACGCCCTGCTGGGACTTGCCGTCCTCATTCCGTACGGCATTTACCAAGCGCGGCATTTTCTGGTGTGGTATTGCCAGACCTTCACGGCCGTGATGATGCTCGGCTACTTGCTGGCCGGCATGACCGTGGTGTGCATGGCCAGCGGGCTGGTGCTCACCTGGCAGGCGGCTTTCGGGCCCAAGATTTCGCCCTTTTGGGATACGGTGCACCTGGTCAGTGGCATCGTGGCCTTGGTGCTGGTGCTGGTGCATGGGGGGCTCGCTTGGGCGCGCCGCCGGGTGGTCATCGGCCGCATCCCGGAGTTCGCCCGCGCCGTTCGGCGGTTCGTGGGGGGCAGTGCAGGGCTGGTGGCCGGAGGCTTCGCCCTGGCCGGGGTGGCGGCCCTGGTGGCGCCGTCGCCCCGGGCCGAGATGCCCATCCCCGAAGGCTACACCCTGCCCAGCTTTATGCAGAAGTACGAGGAATATCGGGGGAGCCCCTTCGCCCCCTCCTATGCCCGGACCGCCAGCGGCAACCTGGTGGACCCCAGCGTGCTGGGCAACTCGAAGTCGTGCGGCTCGACCGGCTGCCACGAGCAGATTTATGCCGAGTGGGAGCCCAGCGCGCACCGGTTTTCGGCGATGAATCCCTCGTTCCAGGCGATCCAGAAGAACTTTGCCGCCGACCGCGAGCCGGCGGAAACCCGCTACTGCGCCGGCTGCCACGACCCCATTTCCCTGTTTGCCGGGGCCAAGGACATCCACAACCTGTCGCTTTCGGCCCCGGGGATGCAGGAAGGGTGTTCCTGTGTGGTGTGCCATTCGCTCGACAAGGTGGACCAGCGGGGCAACGCCGACTACGTGCTCGTGCCGCCCCGCAAGTACTTGTGGGAATCGACCGAAGGGTGGACCAAAGCGGTGTCCGACTTTTTGATTCGGGCGTATCCCCGGCAGCACCTGGCCGACTACGACCGCCCCCTGATGCGGACCCCCGAGTTCTGCGGCGCTTGCCACAAGCAGTTCATTCCCGAGGCGCTGAACCGCTTCGGCATGGTGCCGGGGCAGAACCAGTACGACGAATGGCGTTCCAGCCACTGGAACGTGGACAACCCGGACGAGAACCTGAGTTGCATCGACTGCCACATGCGCTTGGTGCATGATTCGACGGACCCGGGCCGGGGCGAGGCCGGGGCCATCCGCCGCTCGGCCGACGACCGCGCGCACCGGCACCACGGCACCGTGGCCACCAACTTCTTCATGCCCATGGTGCTGAAGCTGCCGCACTGGGAGGAGCAAGTCCGCTTGACCGAGGAGTGGATTCGCGGCCAGACGGTCATTCCCGAAATCGACCCTCTCTGGCCGCGGGGTCCGGTGGCCAGCATCCAGATCCTCGGCCCCGACGAGGCCGCCCCGGGCGAAGAAGTCCGCCTCCGCGTGCTGGTCGAGAACCGCAAGGCCGGGCACAAGCTCACCACGGGGCCGTTGGACTTCATGCGGGTGTGGGTGCAGCTTCGCGTGAGCGACGCCCAAGGCCGCGTGCTGGCCGAGTGGGGCGCCATCGATCCCAAAACCCGTGAGATCACCGACACACCCGGCCGGGTGCACCAAGTGGGCAATTCCCGGAAGGAAGGGACGCTGGTGCTCGAGGGGCTCCCGATCAACGAGCGGGGGGAGCCAATCCGCAAGCACGAGCTTTGGATGAAAGCGGGCGGTAAGGGGGTGCGGCAGATCTTTCCGGGCTACTCGGATCACCAAAGCCACACGTTCCGCGTGCCCGAGGATGCGGCCGGGCCGCTGCTGGTCGAGGCGCACCTCAATTACCGCCGGTACCGCCAGGAGTTCCTCGACCTGGTGCTCCCCACCTTGGAGCGCGATACGGGCGTGTACCAGCCGACGGTGCCGCAATCGTCGGATCGCAAACAGATTGCGCTGAAACCGCCTGCGGCGCGCGTTGCCCAGGATTCCCGCCCCGACGCCGGCCGCCCCGGCCGCAAGGTCCATCCATGAACAAACCGAAGGCCCCATCGCACCGCCGGCGCAAGATCTGGTATTCGGTGGCGGCCACGGGGTTGGGTACGGCCGCCGTGACCGTATGCGTGCTGTGGGTGCAGGCCGCGCGCAAGACCGACCTGGCCAACCCCCGGGAAGGGGTTACTGCCCTGGATACCGAGCTGGCCATCCGGTCCACGCCCATCCGCTTTCAGGATGTAGCGGTCGAGCGGGGGTTGGTGATGCGCCATGGCCCAGGGCGCCGCCACCGCCTCCTGCCCGAAGACACCGGCTCCGGCCTGGCCTGGGGCGATTACGACGGGGACGGCGATTTCGACCTCTATGTGGTGAACTTCCCCGCACCGGAAGGCGAGGCCCCCGCCCCCGAAGGCTACAGCCGGCTGTTCCGCAATGACGCCGGGCGTTTCGTCGATGTAACCCAACAAGCCGGCGTGGCCAACGAGGGCGGCTTCGGCATGGGCGCCGCCTGGGGCGACTACGACGCGGACGGCCTGGTCGATCTGTATGTCACCCATTACGGCCGGAATCGCCTGTACCACAACCAGGGCGACGGCACGTTCCGCCAGGTGGCTTCGGCAGCGGGTGTGGACGATCCCTTGTGGTCGACCAGCGCCACCTGGGCCGACTTCGACGGCGACGGCCTCTTGGACCTGTACGTGTGCAATTACGTGGACTACGACGCGGCCGATTTCGGGCCGGAAATGACCCTCCCCCGCGGCGGCACCGGTTACCGCGTCCCCTTCGCCTTGAACCCCAATTCGTTCGACCCCGTGCCCAACCGGCTGTACCGCAATCGGGGCGACGGCACCTTCGAGGACGTTGCACGTGCCTGGGGGGTGGACAATCCGGACGGCCGCAGTTTCGCCGCCAGCTTTTGCGATTTCAACGGCGATGGCCAGCCCGATCTGTTCGTGGCTAACGATTCCACGCCGGACAAACTGTTCTTGAACCGGCGGGGGAAGTACGGCTGGTTCGAGGCCGCAGATCCGCTGCCCCCCGGGGGCGTCGGCTTTTGGGACGCCGCGCCGGCCACCGGCACCGCCGATACCCGCGGCGCCATGGGAATTTCGGTCGCCGAGCTGAACTTCATGCTCGGCACGCCCGATGGCCTGCCCGACCTGTTCATCACCCACTGGGTCGCGCAGGAGAACGGCTGCTACGTGTCGCAGCGGATCAGCGCGGACCTTTACGAGTACCACGACAAGACCCGCGAGTTCCGGCTGGGCGAAATCTCGCTGGATATGGTGGGGTGGGGCTGCGGCTTTGCGGACTTCGACCTGGATGGCCGCCCCGATCTGGCCGTGGCCAACGGCAGCACCCTGGAAGAACGCGCGGACCCCACCCAGTTGATCCCCGAGCCGCTGTTCGTGTTTTGGAACGACGGCCAGAAGTTCCACGATGTGGCCCCCCTGGCCGGCCCCCATACCCGCCAACGCTTCGTCGCCCGCGGACTAGCGATTGCCGATTTCGACGACGACGGACTGCCCGACCTGGCCGTCTCGGTCAATCGCGGCCCTCCCGTGCTGCTCCACAATCAGACCCGCAGTGGCCATCACGGGCTGAAAGTCCGCCTTCGCGGCCCCGATGCGGCATGTGTGGGGGCCAGGGTCGAAGTCCACGCCGGCCCCGTCCCCCAGGTTCAATGGCTGGGGGCCGACGTCAGCGTGATGAGCCAACATGCTCCGGAGCTGATCTTCGGCTTGGCCGCGCGCACCCAGGCCGACCGCATAACCGTGACCTGGCGCGATGGCCGCACCACAACCCTCCAACACGTGCCGGCAGGCCGGGTCGAAATCCACTACCCCGACCAGGCAAGCCCTAGACCCGGGGCCGTAAGCCCCGGGGGAGATACAAAAGAGCCGCACGGCGTAAGCCCCCGGTGAATACACACAAGAGCCGCACGGCGTAAGCCCTCGGTGAATACACACGAGAGCCGGGGGCGTAAGCCCCCGGTGGATAAGCAA
>FWPU01012148.1_pt1 | contig 11611 bp, 11 predicted proteins | sample 2228361 | NCBI WGS metagenome assembly FWPU01 (sample SAMEA103939777, study PRJEB20133) | metagenome | reverse complement strand
ATAAATTTTTATGCAATTTTCCTCTCATTAGGGAAGTAAAAATACCAAAAATCAAAAAAATTGAAAAAATAATTGAAAAACTTTTAATTGCATTTATAAATAAATTATATGTCTCTGGAATTAAGGGTTTATTTTTTAAAAAAATTCCCAAAATCAAAGTGGTAATTGCCATACTTGTGACCATCCCTGAAGCCCTCATTGTTGAAATAGTACCCGTTGCTATCCCATAATATCTCTTTTCTACAGAACCCATAACAGCATTTGTATTTGGAGAAGCAAAAAAGCCATTTCCAAAACCAAATAAAATTAAAATTAATAAAAGGAAAAGTATGCTTGAATTATTTTTTAAAAATAAAATTAAAAACATTCCCAAAAAACTCAAAGACATACCAAAAGAAGAAAGAACTCTTGGTTCCCTTTTATCTGAAAGTTTTCCAACAATTGGAGAAGAAAAAGCCATAATCAGGGGTTGGATAATTAAAAGGGTCCCCGCTTGAAAGGGAGAAAAACCTTTTATGTCTTGTAAAAATAAACTCAAAATAAAACCCGTTGCAAAGGTCGCTGAATAGTTTATGAAGGCAGAGAGATTGGAAAATAAAAATAAGCTATTTTTTAAGAGCAATTCTAAGCTGAAAACTTGAAATTTTTGCTTTTTTTCAATTATGAAGAAGAGATAAAATAAGGGAAAAGAAATTAAAAATAATATGTATCCACCCTTGCTTAAAAAACTTAAACCCAGTTGAAAAAATAAAAAGGAAAAAACAAAAAAAAGGGAACCTAAATAATCAAATTTTTCACCCTTTGCATCTGCCCATTCCCCTTTTAAACTAAACTTTGTAAGGAAAAATAAAAAGAAAGTTAAAAAGAAGTTTAATAAAAATAAACTCCTCCAACCCAAAAATTGGGCTAAAAAACCACCTAAAAAGGGACCTGTGGAAAGTCCTAAGTAAACCATTGCAGCATTTATTCCCAATGCTTTACCCCTTTCCTCTTGAGAATAAATAGAAGATAATAGGGCAATGGAAATTCCAAAAAACATTGCACCTCCAAGCCCTTGAAAAATTCTAAAAATTATTAGTTCAAACTCTGAATTGGAAAGGGAACAAAAAAAAGAGGAAATTCCATAAATGAAGGTTCCATATAAAAATAACCTTTTCCTCCCATAGATATCTCCTAATTTGCCAAAGGGAATTAAAAAGATCGATGAAGATAAAAGGAAGGCAAGTCCAATCCAACTCAAGGTTACAGCTCCCAAATTTAATTCCTTTGCAATTGAAGGCAAAACTATATTTGTAGAAGAACCCATAAAGGGGTTTATAAAAGAAGCAAGGGATGTTATAAGTAAGGCGCTTTTTTTTAATTTTTTATCCATAAGAAAAAATTATAGCACTTTAATTTAAAAAATGATAAAATTAGGGGATGAACAAGCAATATTTTTTAATTTTTTTTATAATTGGGTTAATTTTCTTTTCCCTTTCTTTAATTTTTTTCCTTTTAGAAAATATGAAATTTTTCAAACTGCCAGGGGATATTTTAATAAAAAAAGATAAATTTACCTTTTATTTTCCCATAGCAACTTCCATAATAATTAGTATAATTTTGTCTCTTATTTTATCCCTTTTCTTTAAAATATTTAAAAAATAGGAGGTATTATGTCAGAAGTATTGAAAAAAATAAAAGAGGGAAAAATTTTGATTATAAAAATTTCCCGACCAGAGGCATTAAATGCTTTAAACAGAGATGTATTTCTTAACTTAAAGGAAAGTTTTTTAAATGCAAAAGATGATAGAGAAACCTCTGGAATAATTTTAACAGGTGAAGGTGAAAAAGCCTTTGTTGCAGGAGCAGATATAAAGGAATTTGCAAACTTTACGCCAATTGAAGCCTTTGGCTTATCCCAGTTTGGAATGGAAATATTTTCTTTAATTGAAAGATTTCCCAAGCCCGTTATAGCTGCTATAAATGGTTTTGCCTTAGGGGGGGGCTTGGAACTTGCAATGGCTTGTCATATAAGAATTGCTTCCAAAAATGCAAAATTTGGACAACCTGAAGTAAATTTGGGTTTAACTCCTGGATATGGAGGAACCCAAAGACTCCCCCGCCTTGTAGGAATGGGAAGGGCTTTGGAACTCTTGCTTACGGGAAAAGCAATTGATGCAGAAGAGGCATTAAAAATTGGGCTTGTAAATAAGGTTGTAGAACAAGGAGAACTTTTAGAGGAGGCAAAAAAATTATTAAATCTAGTTATAGAAAAGGCACCCCTTGCTCTTGAAGCCATTATAAATTGCGTTGTTTTTGGAATGGAAGCGGGGCTTGAAGTAGGGCTAAAATTGGAATCCTCAAATTTTGCAACCCTCTTTTCTACAAGGGATATGAAAGAAGGAGTAAATGCTTTTATCCAAAAAAGAAAAGCAGAATTTATAGGGGAGTAAATTTTTAAGGATTTAAAATTTTTTCGTAAAGCCCTTCAAGCTTTGAAATTCTAATTTGGGAAGAAAAATTTTCTTGAACTCTTCTTCTCCCCTCTTTTCCAAGTTTTTCCCTTAAATCTTTATCTTTTAAAAGGATTAATATTTTTTCTGCTGCAACTTTTGGATCCCTTGGAGGAACCAAAAAACCTACTTTCCCATCTAAAACAAGTTCTCTGTTGCCTCCTACATCAGATGCCACAACAGGTTTTTCCATTGAAAGGGCTTCCCTTAATGTGCCTGTAATTCCTACCCCTTTATAGGATAAATCAATGGCTATGTCTTGTAAAGCAGAAATTTGTACATTATCTTTCCTGTACCCCAAAACCTTTAAACCATTTTTAATTCCAAAGGAACTTGCATATCCATAAATTTCCCTTATGTGGGCATCATCCTTTGCTGCAACTAATAACATCTTTGCATCTTTGTATTCCTTTTTTACCAAATAAAATGCCTCTATTGCTGTCCTCCAGCCCCTCCATTCCCTTAATCCAATTTGACATATAATTTCCTCTTTTTCATCAAAGCCCAATTCTTTCCTTGTTTTTAAACCATTTTCTTTTAAGGGATCAAAAATATTTGTATCTGTTCCTGCATAAATTACATATACTTTATCTTCCTTTATCTTTCCCGATTTTATAACAATATCTTTTATAAATTCACAAACACAAACTATTGCCTTTACTTTTTTTGAATTATACTTTATTCTATTAAAAAAATTTAAAGGAAAACTTACACCCCTATTTGCAATTATATTTAAATCTTTAAAGAAAAAGGAAGAAAGATAAAATAGTGTCAAATCCAACCCCTTATGGATATGGATAATATCTGGCTTTTCTCTTTTTAAAAAAGAGATTATACCTTTAATTGTTTTTAAATCCAATTCATTTTTAAAGGGAAGACCAATAAAGGGAATAGAATTTTTTTCTGCTTCCCTTTGAAGTTCTGTAGAACTCCTTCCCATTATAAATACCCTATGCCCCTTATCTTTTAAGCCTATGGACGCTTGAAACATTTGGTGAACAGAACCTGTATTAAAATTTCCCTTATGGAGTACTTGCAAAATCTTCATATATAAAATTTTTAAAATTATTTATGAAATTTTCAGGGCTTGTTATTTCTTTTGCCTTTAAATACCCATAATTTCTTAACTTTTCCATCCTTTCTTTATCTTTGTAAATTTCTATTATTTTTGATGCTCCTTCTTTATAGTTATCATTTAAGATAAAACCACTTTTCCCTTCCTCTATCCAAAAATTAACTCCTTCCATTTGAAAAGAAAGGGGAATAACACCACAAAGTTGTGCCTCTCCTAAAGCCCTGTGTACTCCTTGGGAGCCCTCTGAACACCATATAAGCATATCCAATCCCCTTAACCTTTCAGCTAATTCTTTATCTTCATAATAGCCAATAAATTTTACATCTTCTTGAATTTTCAAGTATTCTGATAGTTTTTTTAATTCTTCCAAATAATTTCCCTTTCCTATTACTATTGCATCAAAGGAAAAATTTTGTTTCTTAATTTCTGAACATAAATATAAAAACTTATGGTGTTTTCTTTCCCTTTCAAGTTTTCCTATGGTTCCAATCTTTAATTTTTCATAGTTCTTTTGAATTGGATAATAAATTTTTAAATCATAAACGGGTGGAAAAAATTTATATTTTTTAAAATTATAATTCCCCCTTAGGGGAAAAGCAAATATACCTTTATTTATCTTTTTATAAATAATTTTATGGAAAAAATCCCTTTTTATTTTGTTTTTGTTGTGAAATACCAGGTAAGTATTTTTTGGAGAAAATATAAAGGTAATCCAATGGTCCTCAGAAAGATGGGCAAAAAATATAGATTTTTCTCTGCTTTTTTTTATAATTTTTATTTTTTCCATTAAATCTCCATAAGAAATTGTATTTTTTTCACCCTTAATCTTTTTTTCTAAGTGATACCCTCCCTTATATACAAAAAAACTTTCAAAACCAAATTCTAAAAGAGTTCTATGCCAAAGATAAGCCACCTGTGCCCCACCTGTATATCTATTAGCTGATACAAGATGAAAAATTTTTTTATTCAAGGTTTTGGACTTGCTCCTTTATCTGTTCATTTAAAATTTTACATTTTAAAACTTCGTTTTTTATCTTTATATCTTTTACTTTTTGAGAAAGGGTTTGAAGTTCCCTCAAAATTTCTTGGGTTATAAAGTCCAATTCCTTACCTAAGTTTTCTTGGGGTTCCTTTAATTTTTCAATTACCCTTTCTACGAACTGCTTTGCTCTACAAATTTCTTCCTTTGCATCTGCCTTTATGGCTAAAGAAACTGCTTCTTCAATTATCTTTTCTTTACTTATATTTAAATCATTAAAAAGTTTCTCAATTTGCTTTTTATAATCTTCATAAATTTTTTTTGGATTTTTTTGCAACATCTTATCAATTAATATTAATTTTTTTTCTAAGTTTTTAGAAATTTTTAAAAGGGATTTTTGAAGCTTTTTGCCCTCTTCATTCTTGCTTTTTAAAAAATTTCTTAGAGCTTTATTTAAACACTTATTTAACTCTTCAATTTTCTTTTTTGGGATTTCAACTTCCCAAATTAAAAAGGCATCTTTTGGGAATAAATTAAAGGGAATTTTGTCAATCTCTGGAATATAATTTTTGAAGATTTTTATATAGTTTTTTAATAATTCCTTATTTAATTTAAAATTTAGAGGAAATAAGAATTGATTTGCTTCAATTTTTATAACAATTCTTCCCCTTTTAGTCTTTTCTTGAATTAAATCTATAATTTGCTGTTCGTATTCATTTAAAAATTCTGGCATTTGTATTACAATTTCTTGAAAACGGTGGTTGTAACTTTTTATGATAATTTTAAAATTCTTTGTTTGAAATCTTCCAAAACCCGTTAGGGAATAAATTTTTTTCATTCCTGCCCCATCTGCAGTTTAAATAATTGCCAATACTTTCCCTTCTTTTCCATTAGTTCTTCATGGGTTCCCTTTTCCACAATTTTCCCCTCTTCCAAGACAATTATTTGATAACTATTTACAACTGTAGATAATCTATGAGCAATCACTAAGGATGTTCTATTTTTAAGAAGGGTTTCAATTGCCTTTTGGACTATTCTTTCAGCATTTGCATCTAAGTTGGAAGTTGCTTCATCTAAAATTAAAATGGGAGGATCCTTATAAAGGGCTCTTGCTATTGCTATTCTTTGCCTTTCTCCTCCTGATATAAGGGACCCAAGTTCACCTAAAAGGGTCTCATATTTTAAGGGAAAATTTTCAATGAATTCACTGGAATAACTTAAATTAGCAACTTCTTTTATCTTCCTTAAGGAAGGATTTTTATCACCAAAAGCAATATTTCTTGCTATGGTATCATTGAAAAGAATTGGATCTTGAGAAACAAAACCAATGGAGTTCCTCAATGCTTTTAGGGAATAGTTTCTTATATCTACCCCATCTATTTTAATTGATCCCTTTTCAAGGGCATAAAAACCCAATAAAAGAGAAACAATTGTAGATTTTCCAGAACCAGAAGGACCTACAATTGCTACCATTTTCCCTTTAGGTATTTCAAAGGTTATATCTTCTAAAACCCTTTTACCTTCATAAGAAAAATAGACACCTTCAAAGGAAATTTTATCCTTTATTTCAGGCACCTTATTTATCTTTTCAATTCCATCTTTTTCATTTTCAAGTTCTGCTAATTTAAAAATCCTTTCCCCAGCTGTTACAGCTTGTTGAATTGCAAGATTTGCTTTATTAATCTTTTTAATGGGTGTGTATAACATAAAGAGAGCTCCAATAAAAGACATAAAACTTCCAGGTGTCATTTCCCCTGAAGAAATTAAAGAACCAGCATAAAGAAACATCCCTAAGGCAAAGGAAACCCCAAGAATTTCCATAAGGGGTCCATTTAAGTCATGGATCCTTCGAGCTTTTAAATTATTTTTTAGTTGTCTTTGGGAAATTTTTTTAAAGGTTTCTTTGACAAACTCCTCTGAAACAAATGCCTTTACAACTTTTATACCAATCAAGGTTTGGGATAAAAGAGAAGTCATTTCTCCCATCTTTTCCATACTTCTATGAGATACTTTTCTTAAAGTTTTTGTAAACTTTATTACGGGAATGAGTAAAATTGGAGCAATTAAAAGAGAAATTAGTGCTAATTTATAATTAATGGAAAAGATAAAAATTAACAAACCCAAAACAGTGAAGGTCTCTTGAAATATATCCCCAAACCTTTCACCAAAGGCAGTAAGAATATAGTTAACATCAGAGACAATCCTTGAAATTAAATTTCCAACAGGCTCTTTGCTATAAAATTTTAAGGGTTGATAAATTAATCTATCATAAAGGTGAATTCTTAAATCATTTACCATAGACATTCCAATTACCCCAAAGGAATAAGTGGAAAAAAAAACAGAGATACTTTTTATCATTATTACAAAAATTATTGATAGGGCAACAGCTACTTTTTTTGAAAAAAAATTGGTTGCAAAACTTAAGTATAATTCATAAAAATAATTTATTTTTTCAATTATAAAAGAACCCTTTTCCCCTGCAACCTCTTCCCCTATTAAAACCTTATCAAAGAGGGGTTTGAAAAGATATGCTTGGGAAACAGAAGTTAAAGAAACAAGTACCATAGATATCAAAGCAATTATAAGCCATCCAATATAGGGTTTTATAAACTTTAAAAGCTTAAAAAAAATCTTCATAATTTTAAATTAGTTTTAAGATTTCCTCCTTTGCTTTTTTTACAGCACCATGCCCTAAAATTTCCCATAATCTTTTTAGTTTTCCCTTAATCTCCATAATCTTTTCTTCCTTCATAATAAAATTGTAAACCATTTCTTTAACTTTTTCACTCAGAACTTTCCTTTGGATAAATTCTGGATAAACCATCTCATCCAACAAAATATTGGCAATTGAAATGAATTTGGTTTTGACCTTATCTTTCATAAAATAATAAGTCAATGGATTTAACCTATAAAAAACAAAACCAGGGATTCCATATAAACCATTTTCTAAGGTAACAGTACCTGAAGCCATTAATGAAAAACCGAGATCCTTAGGAGTTTCCTCTATCTCTATTATTTTAAAATTCATCTTTTTAATCTTTTCATTTATATAATTTTTAAAAGAGGGGTAGGACTTTATATAAAATTGTATATTTTTAATTTTATCATTTAAATATTTAGAAATTTCTAAGAAAGGGGGTAATAAATACTTAATTTCCCTCTTCCTTGAACCAGGGAAAATCCCAATCTTATTTCTTTGAAAATTTACTTCCTCCTTTTCAATTATATCTAAGAGAGGATTTCCCACATAAATTGCTTCCAAGTTATTTCTTTTATAAAATTCTTCTTCAAAGGGGAAAATCACTAAACATTTAACCGTATATTTTTTTAATGCCCTAATCCTTTCTGGTTTCCATGCCCAAAGTTGAGGACAAATATAATAAACAACAGGTATTTTTCTTTGCCATAATTTTTTCATTAGTACAAAATTAAAACCTGGATAATCCATCAAAATTGCCAATTTTGGATTTTCTTCATCTACCTTTTTTAAGATTTTGTTTAAAATTAAGTAAAAATATGGAAGTTTAAAAAATACTTCAAAAATACCTACTACAGAAATTTTTTCTATATCCACTAAGGTTTTAAACCCCTCTTTTTTTAAATTTTCTCCCCCAACCCCAAAGAAACTTATATTTTTTTCCTCTCTTAATGCCTTGACAAGTTTAGAACCATGTAAATCAGCTGAGGGTTCGCCTGCAATAATTAAGATCTTTTTTTCTTCCAAAAATAAACCCCCAACAACCCAAAGCTTAAACCCAAAATGTCAAATATCCAGTCCCAAAGGGAGGGTTCCCTAAAAGCAACAAAACTTTGATGAAATTCATCTAAGGCACCATATAAAATCCCAAAAAAAAATAAAAGAATTAAAGGCAAATCCACAAGATAAAGAAGTATTCCCAAAACCATATATTCTATGAAATGATAAAATTTATCTATAAAAGGCAAATCAATAGGGGAAACCAGAGAGGTCTGGGAAGATAAATAGTTTATAAAAAAAAAGTAAAAAATTACGGGAATTACTTTTATTAATTTAATTACTTTGGAGGGAAAAAATAAAGAATCCAAGCTGTAGCTAATCCTCCTAAAATCATATAAGCCATTATCTTTAAAAACATTTTTATAACATCTTTTTTACCCTTTGCCCAATAATGAGAAAAAAATAAGGCACATAAAAGGGAATAAAAAAACATTAAAAATATATGATTTTTCATTTCATTTCCCCTTTTATTATTTTTTCCACTTCTAAGATTAAAAGATAATTCATAAGTCCAGAAGACAAAATAAAAACAGTCCCATATTCATTTAAAGGATTTGCAGGATTTCCTGAATAGCCCAAGATTTTAAATAGAAAATAAAAAACCCCCATTCCTAAGTTAGCAATAGTTGCAAGAACTGAAACAAAATCATTTTTTTGAGGGGAATATAATTTCCCTTCCATTAAAACTCCAGAAAAAAAGCAAACTAAAATTACAAAGGAATAAAAAACTGCCCTCTTTCTTGATTTTAAAAGCCAATGTCCTAAACCAGGGAGAATCCAAGTAAAAAAGAAATATTTTGCCTTGATCATTTTTTTTCTCCAAAAGCTTTTTTTAAGATCTCAAAGGTCTCTTCAAGGGATTGGGGAACCATTCTTATATTAGAAATTGTAGTCATAAAATTTGTATCCCCTTCCCATCTTGGCACTATGTGAAAATGGATATGATCCTTTAAACCTGCCCCGGCGCAACTTCCTAAATTTAACCCTATGTTATAACCATGGGGTTTAAATACATCTCTTAAAACCTTTTTGGAAAAAATTATTAAATCCATAACCTCTTTTAAATCTTCAGGGTTTAATTTTTCAATATCATCTTTATGTTCTGAAGGTACCACCATTAAATGGCCATTTGTATAGGGAAATTTGTTAAGCATAACTAAGGTCTTTTCCCCCTTATAAAAACATAGGGTTTTTTTACTAATTTTTTCTTTCCAAGCACTGCAAAAGATACAACCCTTTGGGGGTTTGCTTTTCAAATATGCCATCCGCCAAGGATTAAAAATGTTATCCATATCTTATTTTATTTTATCCTTAATTTCCTTATAGGGTCTAAATAATATTATCTTTCTTTCAGGAACTTTTACTATCTTTTTTGTCTTTGGGTTATAAATTTCCCTTTCTTTTCTTAATATTACTCTAAAGCATCCAAAGCCCCTTAAAGATATTCTTTTTTCTTCCTTTAAAAAATTTACAATATTTGAAAAAAAACTATCTAAGAATAACTTTGCCTGTCTTTTACTTAATCCCATCTCCTTTGAAATACTTAAAATCAACTGGCTTCTATTCATAATTCAATAATCTAAATCCTTCATTGAAAGCCCCAGTTTTCTTGAATCTTTATCTATTCTTATAATTTTAACTTTTACATCATCTCCTACTTTAAACATCCTTTCTATTCTTTGGTCTGGAGCCCTTGGAATTTCAGAAATATGAACTAAACCTTCTACTCCCTCAGCAACCATTACAAAGACCCCAAAATCCGCTATTCGCTTTACTTTTCCTTCAATTACATCGGAGACCTCATGTCTTGTTACAAAATTATCCCACTCATCGGGCTCAAGATCCTTCATACTTAAAGAAAGCTTTTGCCTTTGAACATCCATAGCAATTATAACTACTTCCACTTCTTCTCCAGATTTTAGTATTTCTGAAGGATGTTTTATTGGTTTTCTTGTGACATCTGACAAATGAACAAGCCCCTCTACCCCTTCCTCTATTTCCACAAAGGCACCAAAGTCCGTAATATTTCTTACAATTCCCCTTACTTTTTCACCTGGTTTATATTTGGAAGCAATAATTGACCAGGGATTTTCCCCCGCTTGTTTTAATGAAAGGGAAATTCTCCTTTGATCTGGCTCTACATCTAATATTACAACTTCAACAATATCATTTATATTTAATACTTCCTTAGGGTTTTTAATTTTTTTCCAAGACATTTCAGTTATATGCAAAAGACCTTCTACTCCCTCTTCCAATTCTACAAAGGCACCAAAATTAACCATACTTACCACTTTTCCCTTTACCTTTTTCCCTGGAGGGTATTTTTCATAAACGAAATTCCAAGGATCTTCCTTTAGCTGCTTTATTCCAAGGGCAATTTTTTCCTTTTCCCTTTCAAATTTTATTACCTTTGCCTTTATCTTTTGTCCAACCCTTATCAATTCCTTTGGATGGTTAATTTTGCCCCAACTCATATCTTGAAGATGCAAAAGCCCATCTATTCCACCTAAATCAACAAAAGCTCCATAATCCATTATACTTTTTACCACTCCATAGACAACACTTCCTTCTTCTAAGGAATCTAATAGTTCCTTTTTCTTCCTCTGTAATTCTTCTTCCAATAAGACTTTCCTTGAAACAATTACATTTTCCTTTTTTTTATTAAACTTTATAATCTTTAGCCCCAATTCCCTTCCAATATACTTTTCTAAATTTCTTTTAGCTTTTAATTCCACATGAGAGGAAGGTAAAAAAGCAGGAACCCCCAAATCCACTTCCAACCCCCCTTTTACTTTCTTTATAACCTTTCCTCTAATTTCTTCTTTTTCATTGTATGCCTTTTCCAATTTACTCCAAACCAAAGATTCTATGGCTTTTTTCCAAGATAATCTAATTATACCTGCTTTGTAATTGGCTTTTTCTACATAAACATCCACTATATCACCTATTTTTATATTTACATTTCCACTACTATCTTTAAATTCTTCCGTCTTACAAGTTCCTTCTACTTTGAAACCCACATTTATATATACTTCTTCCGGTTCTATTCTTTCCACAACTCCTTTGATTATTTGTCCTAAAGAGGGTAATTCTAAGGATTCCTGATAAATTTCAAGCATATCTTGATCAGGAATAGAGCCGTGGGTTTCATCTTGAGAAAACATTAAAAAACCTCCTTAAATTTTTTAAAACCACATATTATACCATTTTTTTAAAAAAAATAAAATTCCCCTGTTAGCTAAAATTGAAAAGTAGACTTATTAAAGTTGAAAAGGGGACTCTTAAAATCCCCTTTTGAGTTTTCTTTT
>FWPU01012147.1_pt1 | contig 11611 bp, 10 predicted proteins | sample 2228361 | NCBI WGS metagenome assembly FWPU01 (sample SAMEA103939777, study PRJEB20133) | metagenome | reverse complement strand
CGCAAACCCTAATCTATGTATTTTTGAAATATCTGCTCCCAGAGACTTTGGAGAGAAATTTGCACAGACTTATATTCAGGGGATATGTCCTACGCTGAAAAAACCTAACAAAAAAATAGACCCCAATTATTCAGGCGACTATGACTTTTGTTTAGATGGAATAAGAATAGAGGTCAAGGCTTCAAGAGCCGTAGATAAAAATAGTGAAGAACCTCTTTATATGAAAGCTCTCGCAAGAAATACGCAAAAGAGTTTTTTAATGAATTTTCAGCAGCTAAAAATACAATGTTGTGATGTATTTATTTGGCTTGCAGTTTTTAGAGATAAAATTGTCATTTGGGTTATGAGCAGCAAAGAGGTTTTAGACAATCCTGCTTATTCCAAAGGTCAGCATAGAGGTAACATAGGTAATGAAGGACAGTTGCATATACATCAAGACAATATTCACTTTTTTGATAAATATGAGTTGAAAGAGGCTAATTTAGAGCTGGCAATAAGAAAAGCCGCACAAAGAAATAAATAGTGCTTTATCAATCCTGTTATGCCTAATAAAAATCAACTTCTTCGCTATTTGATTATTTACGAGCTTTTGCGTAACCGACAGCATAAATTTCCTACCAAAGAGCGTATTATTGAAACTATTCAAGAGCGAACTGATACCGACTACTCGGTTTCTGCTTTTGAAAAAGATCTTAAAATTATGCGTGAGCAGTTTGGTGCCCCCATTGAATTTCATAATTTGGAAAGAGGTTATTTTTATGGCTATAAACAGAAGAATAAAAGAGGAGAAATACATTACGAAATAGATAGAGAGTATCGGTTTATGTCTATTAGTCTTTCACAAAAAGACCTTGTAGCCCTCAATTTTGCCGAATCCATTTTACAAAGTTTCAAAAATAGTCAGATTTTTGAAGATTTTTCTGATGCTATCAACAAAGTATTAGATGCCGTAGAAGTAGGCAACTCAAAGATTCGTCCCGCAAAATGCACGATTTTATTCAACCCGAAAATGCTACTTATCCCGAAGGAAGAAAATGGCTGGGGGATATTTTATGGGCTATTAAGAATTACAAACAAATTGAGTTTGCCTATAAAAAATTTATGCAAAAAAAAGCGGAGTCAAGAGTTTTGCACCCTTATTTGCTTAAAGAGTTTAAGGGAAGGTGGTATGTAATTGGCTATAACCCTGATAAAGAACGAATAGCTACTTTTGCCTTAGATAGAATACAAATGCTGAAAATTAGCGATTTTAGCGTCCTTTATCCCGAAAAGTTAGGTTTTGAGGCAGAGGATTTTTATCAAAATTGTTACGGAATTACGCGTTTGCAAAATGAGAAAGTAGAGGAAATTATTTTATCTTTCTCACCTTTTGTGGGGCATTATCTTAAAAGCAAACCTTTGCATCATACACAAAAAGTTTTGGTAGATAATGATAGTGAGTTTCGGATTAGCCTGCACCTTATCATCAATCCTGATTTAGTGAGCGAACTTTTTAGCTATGGAAAAAACTTGAAAGTGCTTGCCCCTGAACGATTGAGGCAAATTATCAAAGAAGAACTGCAAGAAACTTTGAAAAAGTATTAAAAAAACTTTTGTAAATGAAAACTAAAAAACTTTCACCCTAAAAGAGTGAAAGTTTTTTAGCTGAGAGTGGCAACATAGCTGTAAGCTATATTGCCACTAAACTCTACTTATCCGATTTCATTTTATCAAAATTATTGTTGGCATTATTGGTACGTGGGAAAGTATTGTTGTTAGTTTCTACGTCTGCGGTTTCCAACTTGGGGTCTAACTGAAACTGCACTACTTCTTTATCAGTAACAATGAGTTTATTGATTTCTTTGTGGTTCATACGCCAAATTTCGGCAGGGAATTTTTCTATTTGTTTAGAACCATCTTTGAAAGTCATTTCAACAATCAGAGGCATAACAAGTTCGCCATTGTTTTTAATTTTCAAAACGTAGAAATTCTTTTCAGGACTTACAGAAGCCTTTTCCTTATCGGTAAGGCGTATGCCCATTTGGTCAATACGTCTGAACATTTCATCTGTCTTGAGTTCTTTGGCGGGGAAAATAGCATTAGAGGACGAAGTATTGCCTGAAAACTTTGTCTTGTAGAGCGTAACAGCTTCAATGCTTGGCTCATAGAAATCAATGGTATAGAACCAGCCTCTCCAAAACCAATCTAAATCTACTCCCGAAGCATCTTCCATAGTACGGAAAAAGTCAGCAGGTTCGGGGTGTTTGAATTTCCATTTTTGAGCATATTGCTTGAAGGCAAAATCAAAGAGTGTGGGACCCATTACGGTTTCTCTTAGGATATTGAGAGCAGTAGCAGGTTTGCCATAGGCATTGTTACCAAATTGTTTGATTTGCTCCGAGTTGGTCATTATAGGTACTTGGGTATCTGGGGCGGATTTCATATAGCTCACAATATTGGCGGCAGGACCGCGACGAGAAGGATAGGGGTCTCTTTTGAGGTCTTTTGTCCAAGAAGCATCAGGTAATTCTTGCTCGGCACGGAACTGCAAAAATGAGTTTAACCCTTCATCCATCCAAGACCACTGACGCTCATCAGAATTGACAATCATAGGGAAATAATTATGACCAACTTCGTGGATAATTACTGATACCATTGAATATTTAATGCGGTCATTGGCTTGTTTTACTTTTTCTATCTCTTCTTTGGAAGCATTTGCAGGCAAAGGAATAGGTCTGCCACCATTAAAGCAAATCATAGGATATTCCATACCAAAAACAGGTCCGTGTACTGAAATAGCCACAGGGTAGGGGTAATCAAAGGTGTATTTGGAGTAAATGTTGAGCGTGTGAGCTACTACCCAAGTAGATTTTTCACCCCATAGAGGGTTTCCTTCTTTGGGGTAATAAGACATTGCCCACACTCTTTTATTGCCATTAGGAACTTGGAATGCGTCCCAAATAAACTTTCTTGAGCTTGCCCAAGCAAAATCACGTACATTTTCAGCTTTGAATTTCCATAATTTACGTGCTGTTGAGCGACTTTTTTCATTTTTTATGGCTTCTTCAGGTGTAACAATTAGCACAGGGGCTTGGGCGTTTTTAGCTTGCTCCCAGCGTTGTATTTGGGTAGGTGTAAGCACTTCTTTGGGGTTTTGCAATTCACCAGTAGCGGCAACTATATGGTCGGCAGGGACATCAATATTTACTTCATAATCGCCAAATACCAAAGCAAACTCGCCTCTGCCCAAAAACTGCTTGTGTTGCCAACCATACACATCACTATACACGCACATACGAGGAAACCATTGAGCAATTTCGTACAAATAATTATCATCTTCGGGGAAATATTCAAAACCACTTCTACCGCCCATTTTTTCGGCATCTATAACATAAAAATTCCAATCTATGTTGAAAGTAAATTTATCGCCTTTTTTGAGTGGGCGTGGCAAATCCACTCTCATCATTGTTGCATTGATAGTATAAACCAGAGGTTTATTGGTGGCATCTGTTACCGAAGTAATATTAAAGCCGTGAGGTGAATTGCTACTGGTTACCCAAGACATTAGCCCTCGAGGGTTGTTTTCCAAGTCATAAGCATCAGTTTTGTAGGTGTTGGATTCTTTGGCAAACATATTTTGGTCTAATTGTAACCAAAGGTAACGCAATTCATTAGGCGAATTGTTGTAGTAGGTAATGGTTTCAGAACCTTTAATCCATTGTTTGGTGTCGTCAAGACTGACATTGATTTTGTAATCGGCTTTTTGTTGCCAATATTCGTGCCCAGGCGAGCCATCGGCGGTACGGAAGTTATTGGGTGTGGGCAGTAAGTATTCCAACTGCTCAAACTTTGAGCCTATTACTTGTGAAAAACTTGGCAAATAAGCAATTAGGGCAAGTAGTAAAAGCGATACAGATTTCATTGCATTGAGGTTTTAGAAAATACAAATTTACTCAGAAACGCAAAATTAGCAAAATTATGATAGAAATGTTTGGATAATTTCACAAAAAAAGCCTCCTTTTAGGCGGAGGCTTGATATTGCTGTTTGAGGCGGGCATACACCACGGGTGGTGTGAGCGAATTATCAATGCGTGTTTCTACTAAATGCGGAAAACTACTGATAAACGTAGAGAGCTTGCCGTATTTGATACCTTTCTTACGTAAAACGGCTCCAATTTCTGCAAGGTTTGCCCAGCCGAGTTCGTTGGTACATTGATGAATAGCCTCACGCAAGGCATTTTCCATTACTTGACGTTCCATAATATACAAGTTTTTTTCGTTGAATAGAATTAAACTTTTTAGAAAAACTTTAATTCGGCGAAAAACCGAATATTATGTGTTACGCAAATTTACGAAAAATGTTATCTTTATGCAAAATTTATTTTATTTTTTTGCAAACTGTTTTTCATTAAACTCCTCATAGATTTTATCGGGCAGGGGATTATTGATTTGAGGCTGTGTAGGGCGAGGCTTCTCCCAATCCAAATATCCTTTCACCCAAACGTATGCCAGTCCGAGTGCTAAAATTAGGATAAAAACAAACATTTCGCCCAAAGCCAGCCAAGTCCAAGAGCCTTGGGTAGCTTCAAAATATTCCTTTTTACCAAAAACTGCACTCCAAGGGAAAAGAAACACAATTTCTACATCAAAAATGAGAAAAATAAGAGCTACTACATAGTAGCGAATAGGGAAGTTGAGCCAAGCCGAGCCGATAGTCGCTTCGCCACACTCATAAGTGCTTAATTTTTCAGGATTAGGTTTTTTGGGGCGTAGCAGAGTAGCAATTCCCAAGCTAATGAGCAAAAACAAAATTGCACCCACTATAAAAACAAGGATTTTGCCAAATTCTGAAAGCATTATCAAAGAATTTGTACAAAACTAAAAAATATCTGCAAAATTTTCAAATTATTGCCATTTCGCAGGTATATCAAAACTGATTTGGGCTTGAATGTTAGAAAGAATGACAAGCAAAGCCAAACTCATTCCGTAGAGCTCTACTTTCTGAAAGGCAAAAATAATTCCCCAAGCTACCAGTGCCGTGATAGTGAAAGTAATGCTACCTCTCAGAAAATAAGTGAGCCAAAGATGAAAAACAGGCTTTTCTACAAAAAAGGACGTATATTTTTCCTGCAAAAACTTATAGAAAGAAATAACTTTATCTGAAAAAATGGCTATCAAAGTGGAAAATAAGAGGGTTATTAGTAAATCAGTTCGGTAGTAGCTTACGCCATTTTTTAGCCAAAAGTTGGGCAAAAAGATGTATGAAACCAGTCCTATCAACACTATTTGTAAAAAAACAATAACCATTTGCCAGCGGCTATGATGTTTCATCAGAATAGCCGATAGTAGGGTAATAAAAGTAATCAGTAGGGGTATAATTGTAAATACCCACCGATTACCATACATTTGTGAAAGAATTAGACTACCCAGTAGCACCACTATCCACAAATCTAATCTTTCATTGCTAATATGCGGATTTTGAAGCGGGGCAGGGTGTAAGCCTAATCGGTATTGCCAGAAACGAAGTGCCAAAAATACAATTCCCAAGCCTAAAAATACCGCCGAGAGCAAAGCCAGTAGAAGCACTACATTACCAAAAAAACCTTGATAAAAGTGTAGTAAAAAGGTATTGAGTAGTAATGCTCCTGCCATTCCTGCAACACTTAAAGGCGAACCTTCCCAAAAAAGACTAAAAAAATGGATTTTTTGAGATAAGATGCGATACTGCAAGAGTTCTTTTACAAATACTTGCAAAAACCACCAAGCAACATTGAGCCAAAAAAAGGTTTGTAAAACATTATCCCTGACAGCACTACCCGTAGCCAAAAGTACCAAAGCAGAAATGAGAATAACAAAGGCTAATTTGTATTCATTGCGTAAAAAGTAAAGAACCTGATAAGCTACAATACGCTTAAATTGGGCTAATTTATGGGCTTCCAATCGTACTACCTGTCTAATTACCTGCCAGCCCGACCATAAGAGCGTTACCAAACTCCACCAATACAACTGCTCCATAGTTATTTCAAAATGGTTTCGCTTGCAAAATTACCATTTTGAAAGGTGGGTTTTATTACTTTTCCTATAAAAGTTTTGCTTTTTTGCTTCAATAACTAAAAATTTTGTACTTTTCAAAGATTAAACTTGTATTTTGTGGGAAAATATTAGGCAAACTGAACTCTCTGTTTCTGATTTTTAGCAAAATATTGTAGAGCCAAAAGTAGCATTATGTAAAAAGGAATAAAAGGAATACGATAGCGGTCTAATGAGCCGTAATTTCCACTGCCTACACCTGTTCCGAAAGCGAGAATTAGCGTGAAAATCAAGCAAAAGACTAAAAAAGGCTTACTGAAAAGAATTTTAAAAAATTTGAAAAAGCCTGTCTTAAAGAAGGTTTGCAAGGTAAGTAAAAGAATAAAAGTCGCTTGCAAACTTGCCAGTAGCATCAAAGGGTTTCTAACTTGCCACAAAAAAGGCTGGAATAGCGAAACCGTAACTGCCGCAGGAAATTTACTAATCACACTGCCAAGTGTGCCGTCATATTCTCCCAAAGAGTAACTTGCACTGCCCGATACAGCGTTCCATTCGGTATTGGTTTTGGTAGTTTGCCCAATTTCTTCAAAGGAAAAACGAGTACCTTCGGTAAGTTTGCTTACAGCAATATACCCCACAGGCACGGAAGCCAAGAGTACGATTGGCAAAATCAAAATACGTATCAGGGCTATTCGGATTTTATTCCGATACTCCAAGAGTAGCCAAGTTGCCGCCGCAGGCAAAAAGCACATAGCTACATAAATCTTTACTTCTTGCATTAGCCAAAGTGCTACTATCAGGATAAGTGTATTTTTAAGCATTTTTTGTTTCTTGATAAAAGCAAAGTAAAAGGCATAAAAAGCCCAACCCAAAGCACTTACAATGAGGGTGTCTTTCATCAAGCCCGAACCCCAAAAAAATGCAGAGGGCATCATAAAACAAGCAAAAGCAATCTTGTTGTAAAGCGAGGGATACATATCCACCATTGCCCTATACATTGCCCAAACTCCTGTAAAGCCAATGAAAGCAAAAATAAAAGCATTTGCCAAATATGTATGGTAAGTGAGGAAGCCCAAAAGAGCAGAGAGTTTTACCACTACCATTGATTGTTTGTCGGTGTAAAAATATAAATAAGGCGTATAGCTTTGCGTTGAGGGGTTAGGCGTGCCCGGCTTGTCTAAAATAATTTGTAAGCCAATATCAAATCTATCCCAAAAAGAATTCCAAACAATTGTACTATCGTGAAAGAAATTAAAGGTATCTCCACCTCCATAGTAAAACTGATACACACAAGCAAAAGCCACACAGCCAAAAAAACGTAAATGTAATGCCTTGAAATAATATTTTTTAGTAAGTGGATTGGTAAGTTTGGCTTTACGGCTGTATGCAATGCCATAAAGAATAAGCAAAAAAATAGGAGCTATGAGCAAATCTTGAATGGTCATCGTTTGTTACAAAAATCAACCATAAAGATAGGCAGTTTTTGAATAAATGAAAAGCAGAAATCAAGAAATATTTGGAAACCAAGAGGTAAAAAAACTTCTCGGTTTATGTTTTTATTTCTTTCATCAGTTCGTTGGCTACCACTTGCCCCGAAATAATAGTAGGGGGTACGCCAGGACCAGGCACAGTGAGTTGCCCTGTAAAATACAAATTTCTGACTTTTTTGCTTTTCAGCGAAGGCTTGAGAATGGCAGTTTGCATCAGCGTATTGGCAAGTCCATAAGCATTGCCTCGGAAAGAATGGTAATCATTCAAAAAATCTTTGTGAGCATAGCTTTTCTTGAAAATGACTGCATCTAAAACGCTCTGCCCTGTAAGTTTTTCTAAACGCTTCATTATCAGATGGTAGTAATGCTCGCGTATTTCTTCTTTATCTTCCAAACCTACTGCCACAGGAATAAGCAAAACTAAATTTTCTTTACCTTCGGGAGCAACCGAGGAGTCTGTTTGTGAGGTAGCCGAAAGGTAAAAAAGAGGTTTAGAAGGCCATTGGGGTTTGGTGTAAATTTCGTGAGCGTGCAAGTCTAGTTCTTCGTCGAAGCATAAAACGTGATGTTCTATGTTTTGAAGCCTTTTATTCAAACCTACATAATACAGCAAAGATGAAGGCGACATAATGCGTTTTTGCCAATAGCTTTCACTATAATTGCGATAAGGTTTCTCTAAAATTTCTTGCTCTACGTGATGATAATCAGCTCCTGCTACAATGGCATCGGCTTCAAAAGTGCTTTGGTTGGTGATAACACGGGTAGCCTTTCCATTTTCAACTACAATTTTTTGCACCTCCTGATTGTAGAGTATTCGTACGCCTTGTTCTTGTGCCAGCGAAGCCATTGCTTTTACTACTTCATACATTCCACCCATAGGATACCACGTTCCCAGTGCCATATCGGCATAATTCATTAAGCTATACAGAGCAGGGGTATTTTGTGGAATAGCTCCCAAAAATAAAATAGGAAATTCCACGAGTTTGAGCAGTTTGGGGTGTGAAAAATACTTGCGGATATGTTTGTGGAAAGATTCAAAAATATTCATTCGTATCATATCTATAAGCAAACGGAAATCAACAAACTCCCAAATAGAACGGCTTGGCTTATAGACTAAATTGTTGATACCCACTTCATACTTGTAGGCAGATTGCTTCAAAAACTCTTTCAGTTTTTGGCTACTGCCTTTTTCATAACTTTCAAAGAGTTCGTATAAATCATTCAGATTTGCGGGAACATTGATATAATCATTTTCGCCAAAATATACTCTATACGAAGGGTCAAGGCGTTTGAGGGTATAATAATCGCTTACTTTTTTACCAAATCGGGCAAAGTAGCGTTCAAAAACATCAGGCATCCAATACCAGCTGGGTCCCATATCAAAGGTAAAACCTTCTGCTTGCAAAATATTAGCTCTACCGCCTGCTTTATCGTTTTTTTCTAATAATGTAACCGCAAAACCTTGATGAGCCAGAGTAGTAGCGGCGGCAAGTCCTGCAAACCCTGCTCCAATGACGATAACCTTTTTTTTAGACATTAGAACTATTGCTTTGAAATGTTGAGAAACAAGAAACAAGAGCTAAGAAAGAGGAATATTAAAACCTTACGCCCTTGAATCTTAAACTACTTTCACGGCGGTTTTTATCATACTTTGCACTTCTTGGGCAATTTGTTCAGGGGCAAAACCTGCTTCTCGGTGTAATTCAAGCTGTGTGCCGTGTTCATAGACTTTATCTTCCATACCCAAGCGTTTTACCTGAATATGGGTATAGCCATTATCAGCAATCCATTCTAAAATAGCACTGCCAAAGCCCCCCATCAAACAGCCATCTTCCACGGTGAGGATTTTATCAAATTTTTGGCAGATTTCGTGTAAAAGCTCGCTATCTAGTGGTTTTACAAAACGCATATCGTAGTGAGCGGGACTTAGACCTTCCTTTTCAAGTGTTTTACAAGCCTCTACGGCATAATTGCCAATATGCCCAATGGTAAGAATAGCGACTTCTTCACCCTCTTTGATTTTCCGACCTTTGCCTATGGGCAACCTTTCTAATGGAGTACGCCAATTGGGCATTACTCCTTCGCCTCTCGGATAGCGAATAGAAAAGGCTCTTTTGCCGTTTTCTTCCATATCCAGCATAGCCGTATACATTAGGTTGCGGAGTTCTTGCTCATTCATAGGAGCGGAAACAATCATATTCGGAAGGCAACGCATATAAGCAATATCGTAGGCTCCGTGATGCGTAGGACCGTCTGCACCTGCGAAGCCTGCTCTATCCATACAGAAAATTACAGGAAGCTCTTGTATGCAAACATCGTGAATAACTTGGTCATAAGCTCTCTGCATAAATGTAGAGTAAATATTGCAGAAAGGAATAAGCCCTTGGGTGGCAAGTCCTGCTGAAAAGGTTACGGCGTGTTGCTCGCAAATGCCTACATCAAAGGCTCTTTCGGGCATTTCTTTCATCATAATATTCATAGATGAACCCGAAGGCATAGCAGGCGTTATTCCCATTACTTTGGGATTGATTTTGGCGAGTTCTACCAGCGTATGTCCAAATACATCTTGATATTTAGGAGGTTGGGGTGTAGTATAAACTTTCTTATGAATTTCACCTGTAACTTTATCAAAAGTACCGGGAGCGTGCCATTTGGTTTGGTCTTGCTCGGCAAGGGCATAACCTTTTCCTTTTACGGTTACGCAATGCAGAATTTTAGGACCTTGTATATTTTTCAAATCAGAAAGTACGTGATAGAGGTGGTCAATGTCGTGTCCGTCTATAGGACCGAAATAACGCAAGCCCAAAGCCTCAAAAAGATTACTATGTTTGAGCAAACCTGCTTTCAGGGCATTTTCTATTTTAGAAATCATTTCACGTGTGAATTTGCCCAAAGCGTTTTTACCCAAAATTTTCCAAACCTCGTCTTTGAGTTTGTTGTAAGTGGAGGAGGTAGTAATATCCGTTAGGTAGTCTTTCAAAGCCCCTACATTGGGGTCTATGGACATACAATTATCGTTGAGAATAATAAGGATATTTGCACCTGATACACCCGCATTATTCATTCCTTCAAAGGCTATACCGCCTGTCAGGGCACCATCGCCAATGACGGCAATATGTTGGCGGTCAGTTTCGCCTTTGTATTTAGAGGCTATTGCCATTCCGAGAGCGGCGGAAATAGAAGTAGAGGAATGTCCTACGCCAAAAGCATCGTAAATGCTTTCTTTTCTTTTGGGAAAGCCCGAAATGCCACCATAGACGCGATTGGTATGAAAAACTTTACGTCTTTCAGTAAGGATTTTATGCCCATACGCCTGATGACCTACGTCCCAAACAAGTTGGTCGTAAGGGGTGTTGAAAACGTAATGCAAGGCTACGGTAAGCTCTACAACACCCAAACTCGCCCCAAAATGCCCTCCATATACCGAAACTACATCAATGATGTAATCTCGTAATTCTTGGGCAACTTGTGGTAATTGGTGAGGGTGCAATTTGCGTAAATCTGCGGGGTTTTCAATTTGAGCCAGTAGCTTTCCCGGTTCTATAAGCATAAAATTTTGGTTTAGGTGAAAATACAATGCTTAAACGAAATTGAGCCAAAAATGTTTGGAAATAACAATGCAAAAGTACAGATTTTTTAGGAAAAATTATGAAGGCAGAGGATTTTTTTGCATAAAATACTTTCTTGATTGTTTCAGGATAAAAGTTTGCCATTTTTGAAACTTTACCAAAAAGAATGTATTTTTGCAAGCTAACATTTTGAACTTATGAAATTCAAATCTGATAGAAATAAAACGCTTACTTTGAATAATGAGGAGGCTTCTTACTTGGAAAAAAAACTTATTCAAGTAGAAAAACCTGTTGATTATCAAGAAATAATGAATAAGACTATTTGGGGAAATAGTTTGGAAATATTACGATTCTTGCCTTCTGCTTTTGTAGATTTAGCTATCATTGACCCACCCTATAACTTGGATAAAGATTTTGGCGAACTGAAATTCAGCAAAATGACAGATGAGGAGTACGAAACCTATCTTGAAAGTTGGTTTCCTGATATAATACGTTTACTCAAACCGAATGCGTCTCTTTATATTTGCGGAGATTGGAAAAATA
>FWPU01012146.1_pt1 | contig 11612 bp, 4 predicted proteins | sample 2228361 | NCBI WGS metagenome assembly FWPU01 (sample SAMEA103939777, study PRJEB20133) | metagenome | reverse complement strand
AAACGAAGACTTATGGAAAATTCTGGCCGAAGTAGGCTTTGAAAAAAGACCTACCGAAGAAACCGGTTTTGTTATCGAATCGCCGCTCTTCAGCAAACGCCTGCTTACCTACAACGGTAAAACCGTAAAAGTTAAAGGCTATCTTATACCGTTATCCGAGTTGGGGGGCCGGCAAGCGTATATGTTGTCGGCCCTTCCGTTTACCCAATGCTACTTTTGTGGTGGTGCAGGCCCCGAAACGGTGGTGGAGCTTCAAACCGCCCAACCTGTTAAGTTTGTTACCCGACAAATTGCGGTAGAAGGTGTGTTGGTTTTGAACGATTCTGATCCCGACCACCACATGTATATCATAAAGAATGCCCGGATTATTGAACCATAGCTCTTAACGGTTAATATGCAAAAACGACTTTTTCTTTTTTACTTATGCCTGTTGCCGGTGGTGGTGCCTGCGCAACCTGATGACGCACAGTTTATCCGGAAAATTTTCGATGAAGCCCTGCTAAACGGCAAAGCCTACGAAGCATTGGAATATTTGTGTACCCGTATAGGTCCGCGGTTAAGCGGTTCGCCCGGGGCGGCTGCTGCTGTAGCCTATACCTACCAGATAATGCAGCAGTACGGCTTCGATTCGGTATGGCTGCAACCGGTAATGGTACCACACTGGGTTAGGGGCAAACCTGAAACAGGCCGCATAATAAACTCGAAGAAACTGGGCATGCAAACGGTTAACATCTGTGCGCTGGGCGGCTCGGTAGGAACAGGTGCCGGCGGTGTAGTAGCCCGTGTAACAGAAGTGCGCTCGTGGGAAGAGTTGAAAAAGCTGGGCGGGCAGGGCAAGCTAAAAGGCAGGATAGTGTTTTTTAACCGTCCTATGGACCGCACCCGCATGCAGACGTTCGAAGCCTATGGTGGGGCGGTTGACCAACGCGCCAATGGTGCATCGGAAGCGGCCCGTTATGGCGCCGTAGCGGTGTTGGTCCGGTCTATGAGCCCCAACCCGGAAAACTACCCGCATACAGGTGCTTTGCGTTATGCCCTGAACGTCCCGCAGATACCGGCGGCCGCCATTGCTACCAACCATGCCGATTTGCTGAGCCGCCTGCTGGCCGATGACCCCGAACTTGAGTTTTACCTGGAACTTCATGGCGAAAGCCTGCCCGATGCTCCTTCGCATAATGTGATAGGCGAGTTGCGCGGAACGGAGCATCCCGGTAAGATTATTTTGGTGGGCGGCCATTTAGACAGCTGGGATGTGGGCCAGGGTGCGCACGATGACGGAGCCGGATGTATCCACGCTATCGAGGCCTTGCGCCTGCTCAGGGCGTTAGGCTACCGGCCGCGCCATACCTTGCGGGCTGTAATGTTTATAAATGAAGAAAACGGTTTGCGCGGAGGACTGGAATATGCCCGCGTAGCCGAAGAAAAGAAAGAAATGCACGTGGCTGCCATAGAGTCTGACCGCGGTGGTTTTGTGCCAAGAGGTTTTACCGTGCCTGTTGAAGCCCGGGCCCGCGCCCAGGTGCAAAGCTGGAAGCCGTTGCTTGAACCTTACGGCCTGCACGATTTCAACACCCCGGGAGGCGGTGCCGACATTGGTCCGTTAGCCACACAGGGTGTACCCCTTATGGGCCTGCTGCCCGACTCGCAGCGCTACTTTAGTTATCACCATTCGGAAGAAGATACCATCGATAAAGTGGACAGGCGCGAACTTGCGCTGGGGGCCGCAGCTATGGCCGCCATGATCTATTTAATCGATAAGTACGGATTGCCCAATTAAGGATTCGGCATCATTGTCAGGTAATCCTATGTAGTGAAATTTTTTTGAAAACATTTTGCTCAGATAAAGGTTACTAAAACGCACAATGAACACATAAAAGCAAAACATAAAACATGCACACAGCAGAAAAAAAGCCGGAGCAGCCTCAGGTAAGTTATCCGTTGCGCAAAATGAGAGCTATTGTGCGCAGAACCGAACTTCACATCCGTATTGTGTTTTGGATGTGGATGGCCGCCATTGCCGTAACCCTTGCGTGCATTGTGTGGTATTATGTGCTGTAAAACACCTATGCATTAACTGACTCTTCATTTATTATGCCAGGCCTCAACCGGCAAACAACTGCAAACCAGGTTGCGGTCGCCATAGGCGTTGTCAATCCGGCTTACACTGGGCCAGAACTTGGCTTCGCGCAGATAGGCCAGCGGGTATGCTGCTTTTTGCCTGGAGTAGGGGCGGTTCCAGTGGTCGGCTGTAAGTACTTCGGCTGTGTGCGGGGCATGTTTTAACACATTGTTCTCCCTGTCAGCCCTGCCATCTTCTATCTCGCGTATTTCATTTCGTATTTCAATTAATGCATCGCAGAAACGATCCAGCTCTTCTTTTGTTTCGCTTTCAGTGGGCTCGATCATAAGCGTACCGGCTACCGGAAACGAAACGGTAGGGGCATGGAAGCCGTAGTCCATCAGCCGCTTGGCAATATCTTCTACTTCAATTCCAGACTTTTTAAAATCGCGGCAGTCAACAATCATTTCGTGGGCGCAACGGCCGTTGGTGCCGGCATAAAGAATCTTATAATGCCCCTCCAGTCGTGCTTTGATGTAGTTGGCGTTAAGTATGGCAACCTGGGTGGCGCGGGTTAAACCCGAAGCACCCATTAGTGCTATGTAGGCGTACGATATGGTAAGAATGCTGGCGCTGCCCCACGGAGCCGCCGAAACAGCCGTAATGGCCTGTTGTCCTCCGGTTTTTACCACCGCATGCCCCGGCAGAAAGGGCCTCAGTTTATCATTTACGCAAATGGGCCCCATGCCCGGGCCGCCTCCGCCATGTGGAATGCAAAAGGTTTTGTGCAGGTTAAGATGGCACACATCGGCACCTATGGCAGCCGGTGAGGTAAGGCCTACCTGGGCATTCATGTTGGCTCCGTCCATGTACACCAGGCCACCATGCTGATGGATGATATCGCATATTTCGGTAATGGCTTCTTCGAACACACCGTGTGTGGAAGGATAAGTTACCATAAGGCAGGCCAGCTGGTTGCGGTAAGCCTCGGCTTTGCTGCGAAGGTCGGCTACATCTATTTTACCGTTCTCGTCCGATTTCACAATAACAACCTGCATGCCGGCCATAACGGCGCTGGCAGGATTGGTGCCATGTGCCGAGGCGGGGATAAGGGCTACATTGCGATGTTGTTCGCCCCGCCGGCGGTGATAGGCGCGTATTACCATTAAACCGGCATATTCGCCCTGGGCACCACTGTTTGGTTGCAGGCTTACGCCGCTAAAGCCGGTTATTTCGGCCAGCCAGTTTTCCAGTTCGGTAATCATGCGCTGGTAACCCCGTGTTTGTTCTGCCGGAGCAAACGGATGAATGTTACCGAATTCGGGCCAGGTTACCGGAATCATTTCGGTGGTGGCGTTGAGTTTCATGGTGCACGAGCCCAGCGGTATCATGGAATGTACTAGTGAAAGGTCGCGGTTTTCCAGTTTTTTAATGTAGCGAAGCATTTCGTGCTCGGAATGATGCGTGTTGAAAACCGGATGAGTAAGGAATGATGACGTGCGCTTCAGGTTCTGAGGTATGGCGCTTTCAGTAAACTCTGAAAGCCCGGTTGTATTACCAGCACCGAAAACCGCAAGCAGTTCGTTCAGGTCTTCTTCGGTGGTGGTTTCATCCAGCGATATGCCCACGTGGTTTCCGGCAAAGTAGCGCAGGTTAATCATGCGCTTCTCGGCCTCTTTCCTTATGGCTTCTTTATCGTGAACTTCTACTTTCAGGGTATCGAAAAAATTGCGATTAAGTTGTTTATAACCCCGCTTTTGCAGGTGGTGGTTCAGCCGGCAGGTCAGATGATGTATGCGGCCGGCAATTTTTTTAAGGCCTTCGGGGCCATGATATACAGCGTACATTCCGGCCATTACCGCCAGCAACACCTGGGCCGTGCAGATGTTGGAGGTGGCCTTTTCGCGGCGGATGTGCTGTTCGCGGGTTTGCAGAGCCATGCGGTAGCCGGGTTTTCCCTGGGCATCGACCGATGCCCCGATGATTCGGCCGGGAATCTGACGTTTAAATTCTTCGCGCGTTGCAAAATAAGCCGAGTGGGGGCCGCCAAAGCCCATGGGTACGCCAAACCGCTGGCTGGAACCCACCACCACATCGGCACCCATCTCGCCCGGCGGTTTGAGCAGGGCGAGCGCCAGCAGGTCGGCCGCAACGGCTACATACACCTGCTGTTGGCGGGCGGCAGCGATAAAAGGGGTGTAGTCGCGAACGGCACCGTTGCTGTCGGGGTATTGCACCAGCACGGCAAACACATCGGTACGGGTTAAGTCCAGTTGTTCAACGTTTCCGGTTTCGAGGGTTATGCCAAGCGGTTCCGACCGGGTTTTGAGCACATCGAGTGTTTGCGGAAAAACATGTTCGTCAACAAAAAAAACATGGGCGTTTTTCTTTTCAGGCTTTAGCGAAGCGTGCAACATGTGCATGGCTTCGGCTGCGGCTGTGGCTTCGTCCAACAACGAGGCGTTGGCAATTTCCATACCTGTAAGGTCCATGATCATGGTTTGGTAGTTGATCAGGGCCTCCAGGCGCCCCTGGGCTATTTCAGCCTGGTAAGGTGTATAGGCGGTGTACCATCCGGGATTTTCCAGTATGTTCCGTAGGATAACAGTGGGGGTATGGGTGTTGTAGTATCCCATACCGATATAGGATTTGAAGATTTTGTTTTCGGATGCCAGTTGTTTCAGTTCAGCCAAAAACTGCGCTTCGGTTTTTGCCGGGGGCAGGTTCAGTTCTTTTTTTAGCCTGATGTTTGCCGGTATGGTTTGACCAATAAGGTCGTCTAACGAAGCGGCATTAACCGCACGGAGCATTTCGGTTATTTGTGCATCATCAGGGCCGATGTGTCGGTTTTGAAATGGTTCTGGTTGGTGGTTCATGGTGGTAAAACAGATTAAGCTGCAAGGGGGTTTAAGGCGGCACAAAGGTATGGCAGTGGCGCTGCAAATAAAAAACCGGTGGGAGATGGAATTTACTGCTGCTTTTTAGTCGATTGGCACCTGCAAGTGCCTTTCGGCATGGTAGCTGGAGCGTACCAGGGGGCCGGCTTCTACGTATTTCAGGCCTCGCTTCAGGCCTTCTTCGCGGTACATTTCAAATACTTCGGGATGGATGTATTCGGCCACTTCCAGGTGCATTTTGGTAGGCTGCAGGTATTGCCCCAGGGTAAGGATGAGCAGGCCGTTTTCCACCAGGTCGTCCATGGCCTTGAATACTTCATCGCGGGTTTCGCCTAACCCCAGCATAATGCCCGACTTGGTGCGTTTGCCCGCCTGGCGTATGCGTCTTATCTGTTCCAGGCTGCGTTGGTATTTGGCCTGCGGCCTCACTTTGCGGTACAGGCGCTCAACGGTTTCCATGTTGTGGCTTACCACTTCCTGGCCGCCCTCAATCATGCGGTAAAGGGCATCCCAGTTTCCTTTGGTATCGGGGATGAGCGTTTCTATGGTGGTTTGCGGATTTAATTTTTTTGTCCACACTACGGTTTGGTACCATATCTCCGCTCCGCGGTCTTTCAGTTCATCGCGGTTTACCGAGGTGATCACGGCATGCTTAACGCCCATTAACTTAATGGCTTCGGCCACGCGCTTAGGTTCATCGGTGTCGTATTCGGTTGGGCGTCCGGTGGCAACCGCGCAGAAGGTGCAGCTGCGGGTACAAATGTTGCCCAGAATCATAAAGGTGGCGGTGCCGGCACCCCAGCACTCGCCCATGTTGGGGCAGTTGCCGCTTTCGCAAATGGTATGTAACCGGTGTTCGTCCACCAGCCTGCGCACTTTGGCATACTCTGGTCCTACGGGCAGTTTTACGCGCAGCCAGTCGGGCTTGCGCTGGCGGGAGGCAGGTGGCGATATGGTGGGCAGCTCGATCAAGGTGAATTACGCTCTTAGCAACAACAACCGGCTAAAAGTTGTTTCTGATAAAGGTGTATTATTTCCCGATCAATTCCTGATATTGCTCTGCGCTAAGCAAACCGTTTACTTCAACGAGGCTTTTCACCTCAATTTTAATCATCCAACCCTCACCGTAAGGGTCGTTGTTAACTTTCTCCGGGCTGTTATCCAACGAGGTATTCTTTTCAATTACTTTTCCGGCCACAGGCATAAACAAATCCGAAACGGTTTTTACAGCCTCAACCGTTCCGAAAACATCGTGCTGGTTTAAATCCTGCCCTAAGGTGGTAATGTCAACATACACAATATCGCCCAGTTCGCTTTGTGCGAAATCGGTAATGCCTATGGTGGCTATGTTGCCTTCCAGTTTAATCCATTCGTGGTCGGGGGTGTATTTCAAATGATTTGGAAAGTTCATGGGTATAACAAATTAGCGCCTCAAAATTACAGGTAATGTTGGAATGTCCAAGCCCGGTTTACTGCGCCAGGCTAAAGCGCAGCTGGAAGCCGAAGCGGGTGGTGGCGCGTTTAAAGGCGTTGCTAACCTGTGGGGTGTTTACCGTTCGCTCGAAGTAGGCTTGGATATTAAGGCGCTGATTTACAACATAGCTGATGTTGGGACGCAATTGGAAATTAATATTGCCGTTGGTTAGCGTGTGCAGGTCGTTTATTTTGCGCTGAATGGTGGACTGGTCGGACACGGTAAGGTTCATCCTGAACGTAACATCGTTTTTCAGTACGGTGGTACGGCCCTCTATTTTAAAAGGTAGTTTAAAATTATTTTTCGTATAGCCAATTTCCAGCGAAAAGTCTTTGGTATTTACTTCGGTTATCTGGGCATTGGATATGTTCAGCGCCAAATCGCGCTTGGTTTTGTACTCGGCCCGGGCAGTGAAGCGCGTGCGGGTGCGCAGGTTAATGCCGATAAGCGGTGCAAACTGCTCTGAAATAACCACCTGGCTAATTACGTAAACGGGCACAAGCTGTCCGTTGGCATTAGGCCGTGCAAAGAAGCCGTTGTTGTAACGCTCTAACGAAATATTTACTCCAAGGGTATCGGTGCCTGTATATTGCAGCGAGTTGGAAAAATTCACCACCGAGTAAGATGCCGAGTAGGCGTGCGAAAGGGTTACGGACTGAAACACGGTGGACAACGCCTTGATTTTGTTCAGGCCCGTATAATCTATGCGCCAGTTGGGCAGGGGGGTTGACTGGAACGGGCTTAGGCTCATACGGTTAACGTCTTTGCCCAGATAAGCCGCAATAAATGCCGGAATGAGCACATCCTGTCCGATGGTGTCGTACTCGTTTCCGGTAATGGTGCGGAAACGATTCACTACAGGGTCAAGCAGTTGCTCGAAATCTTTAAAAGCCGATGAAACAAGATCGTTGTTGTCTTTTCTGAAAGCCGTTTTTACCGCGATGGTTGAAATGCGGTAGCTGCCGGTACGGCTGGGGTTAAGCGATACGTAATTATTTTGGATGTTATCGAACCGGAAAATCTCCTGGTACGAATCTTTTTTAAAGTCCAGTTGAATTTTAAGGTCGTTCGAAGGTTCAATGTTGGCCCTGCCGCTAAGGGTACGGGTCACGTTTTGCGTAAAGGGGGTGGTTAACGCGGTGTTTTTAGTAAGCCAGGAGTTATCGGCTGCCTGATGGCGAATCTGCGGATCCTGACTGCCCAGAATAAAATTCCAACCCGGTGCCTGCCATGCACGGTCCATGCCTAAGAAGCGAGGGGTTGCCTCAAAGCCCGGCAACAAGGTGCCTTCGGTAACCGAGTAGGTGGCATTTACCGAGCGCAGCATCATCAGCATGCGAAAGAAAGACTTTACCCACTGCGGGGTGCTTCGCACCGTGTCTGGCTGGGTGCCCGGCCGGACAGCCCTGCGCTGAGGTGTGTTGACGGACTGCAGGAATTTTACCTTGTTATAAAGTTTAACCAGATCTAGCTGAGCGGTAACAGCCTGCTCGCGGCTGTTTTGAATGGTGTTTTTAAAATCCAGGCTGTCGGGCAAATCCTGCTCGTCCGGCCGTACCAGGCTGTCGGGCTTGTTAAACGGCCCGGCCTTCCAGTTATAATTTACCTGGTAACGGTAATCGGCATCAATCCAATCGGTAAACGGAATTTTATCCAGCGGCAACCTGTAGTTGGCTGTTATGTTCTGGTCGAAATTCTTCATCCGCCCGAATCGCCTCAGGTTGTTCATTACGCTGTCGCGTTTTTCGGGAGTATTGATATCGCCTGCCGGCTCGTCAATAATGGCGTTGGCACGGGCTGAATAAGTAACGTTCAGATTTCGCGTCAGGCTCCACTGCGCGTTGTAAAAACGGTTAAAGGTAAAGTACTTTAAAAAGTTGGGTTCGGAAGTTGACTGAAAATTCCGGTAAACGGTACGAGTAAACGAACGGTCCAGGTCGGCTCTTACCACAATGCTGGTGGGCATTAGATTAAGATTAAAGTCTTTGATGAGTTTTAAGTAAGGCGATGAAAAGGCCTTACTTTCTTTAAAGGGTTCAAAGCCCTTGCTCTTAGGCGAAAAGTTGTATGCTACCGAACCGCCGTAGTCGTTTTTAATAAATTCAGCCAGGTTAAAATTGGTGCGGGTTATCTGGCTGTAGCGGTAGCTAAAAGAAAAGTTTTCGATATCCCACAGGTGGGTGGGGGCGTCCGGTCGTATTTTGGTTTTGCGCACGTTGGTAAAATTAATCGCTCTGCGCACCTCCTGGTCGCGGATGATGCGCAGATAGGCCTGGCGTTCTTCATCCGAATTAAATGATTGAAGAGCTGCTTCCAGCCGTTGGTCGGGGTTGGCGGGGTCATAGTTGGGGTTCATGGTAGTGGTTTGGTAGCTTACCAGCATGGGCACTACCAGTCCGTGCCGGCCGGGCAGCAGTTTATCCAGGTTTAGTGTGGATGTAATATCGAAGGCAGTAATTTCTTCGCGCGTGCGTTCGCTTATTTTCGAATTCACGCTTCCAAAGCCAAAGGTAGTATGGCGGACAGATGATGATAAGGTGGCCAGATCGGCCAGTTTTAAACCTACGGTTGAATTAACAGCCCAACCGGCTGTTCGGTCGAAGTCGGTAAGGCGCAGTTCGTTTACCCAAATGCACGCCGAATGCGAGCGTCTATCGGAGGTGCGGGGGTTGCGCACGCCAATTAACAACAACCTCACATTGCTCAGGTCGGGCCGACCCATAATGCGGTAGCCGTGGCGGCCTATTACCCGCGGCCCTTCCTGTGGATAGGGCTGTGTAAGCGGAAACTGCAGGTTGTCGCGCTCGGCTTTCAGGGCGTACAGGGTGCTTAGGGCAAAGTCGAATTCGTTTTCTTCCGGCCATACGGCCCGCGGATCGTTGGTGTTGGCTGGACGCGTTATTTTAAGTGGCAGTTCAACTTCGTAATAATTCTGGTCGAAGTCGGTACCCAGCCGCATAAATACCACCAGGTCGTCATCATCCGACTCGCTGTTGGCATGAACAAACATCTTTACCCTTCCGTAGTTAAAAAAGTCCATCTCTACGTTTTTATAAGCAGCCCGGGCGTCTCCGTCAATCAGATTGTCCACGCACAATTGCATGGATTGTTCGTTTAGCTGTCGCGGAACGGCCGAGGTATTGTCGCGGTCGCGTACGATGCCGGGCGGCACGACATAGGGCGATTTTTTGCCAGCCGGGTCGGGGGCTGCATTTTCTTCAATGTTCACCACCGAAAGGGTAAAATTGTCGAAGTCGGGTTCGCGGTCGGGCACCAGGCCGCCTTCTTCCAGACTGGCCGTGTACCTTCTCCATCGGCTGCCAATCATGCGAAAGTTGGCAAACCGCAATACCACCGGTTGCTGGAATTCGGTAAGTACCATACGGATGTAGCGAATGGACTTAAAGCCTTCTATATTACCAAAGCGCCCATCGAAGTTGCGTACGGGTATGCGAAACAAATACCAGGTTACCTGTTCGGTACCGCCCGTAGCCCGCGTAGTGATTTTATCCACAATGTACTTGCGGCCAATATCCAGCTGGCCGGGTTTTAACTCAAGGGTGTATTCATAGTATTCTTCCAGTTCATTCAGGGTGTTGTCGGCATTCAGGTCTTCGTTATCGGGTAAAAAGCCGTTAGATTGCGGAATAGCCGTACCGGTATTAATGGGTGTGTTGCCGTCGGTGCCGTTAAAGTTTTTGTATCGCTCCAGTATTTTGGCATTTCGCGCATCCAGGTCGTTTCCTAAAAAAAACCGGAAATTATCCGATGAGGGGTCGGCCTGCAGTTGTGCCAGCGCTTCGGGGTTTAGCAGGCTTGCTGCTGTGGTTAGAAAATTCTGAAACTTGATGGCTTCTAAATCATTTCTAACGCCATCGAGCCCAACATCCTGATTGGCGCGCGAGGCCGGTGAGTTATCGAAGGCGTTGTTAAGATACTGCTGGTTGGTTACATAACCCCAGTTGTTTTCGGTGGCTTTGGAAACGTCTCCATCGGGGGGAAGGCCGTTTTCAAAGGCATGCTTCCCGTCTCGCATAATATCTTCGCTGATTGATCCCAGGTGGAAGATGAGCTTGCCGCCCGTGGTGTTAAAATCGTTGAACTTACCGTCTATAATTTTGCCGTTTTCAGAATTATTAATGAAGGGGTCTAGTAACCAGAACTCAAGGTATTCAATATTGGCTTTGTCGAAATCCACCTCCGAGCGGATGGCTGTGGTAATGCCTGCCCAACGGTTGGCCGGGTCGGTAAAGTCGCCGGTAAGGGGATTTACGTTTTGGGTGTCGTAGTTGAAAGGCCCGCGTTCGGTAGGGTAGTAGGCTACATCCAGTATGGATTCAAAGAAATTTCCCTGCGTAAGGTTGCGGAAAGGGAAAATTTCCTGAGGCCCCACAGCGCGTACGTAATGGTTTTGCAGGTCTGCGCTGGTAATGTTTGGCGGCCTGAACTGTCCGCCATCGCGATAGAACTGGTTATCAACCGTGTACCAGGCCAGTTTGGCGCGTTTAAAGCCGGCACGAATGTCGTTGCGGGCGCCTTGACTGGGGTCGAAGCGGTTGTCGGTGGTTCTGGGTGTGGCTGCCAGCCGCCAGGCAGCGGGGTTAATCAACGAGAACGGTGTGGCTGTATTTTCGAAGTCATCAATGTAGCCTGTGCCTTCGCCTTGCACTTTGTTGGAGGTTCCAGGTAGCAGTTGGGCAAACTCGGTACTCCAGTTGAAGGATGACTTTTCTTTGGTTTGAATGCCGGGCAGGGCATCAACCAGTTTGGTGAGCAGGCGGCTTTCTTTGCGGATATTAAAATCGAAACCGTATTGCAGGTTGCGGGCAGGTTCAGTGCCTATCAGGTTGCGGGTTATCCATGGGCGTTCATTATAGTATAATAGAGTGGAGCCAAAGTTTACATCATCATTGAGTTTGTAATCAAAACGGGCACCTAGAAGCGAGCGGGTTTGGAAGGCAAACGGGTCGGCCTGTTCATATTGTACGCTTATGTTTTTTCCGGAGTTAATAATGGCATCGTTTAAAATAGTTACACGGCCAAAGGTATAGTCAACCGTGTAGTCGGTTCCTTCCAGAAGTGGCGTTCCGCCGGCATATACCCGCACGGAGCCGGGGGTAACACCAAAGCCCGGTATAAGAATTTCGCGGGCTGAGTTGGCCACGTATCGGCCGATAAGAAA
>FWPU01012145.1_pt1 | contig 11613 bp, 13 predicted proteins | sample 2228361 | NCBI WGS metagenome assembly FWPU01 (sample SAMEA103939777, study PRJEB20133) | metagenome | reverse complement strand
GATCGTGTTCGTCGACGGCGTGCGGCGCGTCGACGCCCGCACCTGGATCGAGGACGCGCCCGGGTCGGCGCAGCCGGGGATCTTCGCGTCGTACGCGGCCGGCGCCGTGCGCTGCGACGGCACGGCGACGGTCACGGCCGCGGTGGTCGGGCGCGGCCTGTTCTCGGCGAGCCCGGCGGCGGCCGACGTCGAGACCCGCGCCGGGCGCTTCCGGGCGCACCCGGCGAAGGACCCGTCGCCCGAGGCGCTCGTGTACGCGCTGCACGACCGGATGGCTGCGAGGTCCGCATCGCCGAGGAGGCGCGCCGTCGCGGCGACGAGCTGCTGGTGCTCGACGGCCCGCTGCGCACACGGGGCCACCTCCCCGACGCGGTCGGCGTCGTCAAGACCCACCACGTCCGCTACCTGCCCGCCGAGCTCGACCGGGTCGTCGGCGCGCTCGGGGCGGGCGAGCGCACGCCCCTGTTCCGGGTCGACGCGCCCCCGTTCAGCCGCTGCTCGTGGTACCTGCGGCTCCCCGGTCCCGACGGCGGTCCGTGGGCGGGCGTCGTGCGGTGCGAGATCGACGGGGCGCTCGCGCCCGCGCGCGCGTCGGCCCTCGCGGACCGGGTCTCCCTCGCCCTGCCCCGCTTCGCCTCCGAGGGCCACAAGGACTCCCGGGCGCCGCAGAACCTCTACCCGATCGGGGGCCTCGAGCGCGACCTGCGGCACCGGCTCGGCGACGCCGCGCTCGTCTACCGGGCGTTGCGGGCCGCGAGCCGGGCGGGCGCGCCCGGTGGAGGCGGGGGTGTGGAGGCTGCGGCGGGAATCGAACCCGCGTAGAAGGTTTTGCAGACCTGTGACGTCAATCCCTGTTGATCGTGTGGGCGTCTCGCATGCGGAACCCTGCCGATACCTGCCGATCACGGAGGGCTGATGCGGCTCGCGCTGATCCTGCAGGTTGCCATGGTGGTTGCCATCGCCGGGCCGGCCAGGACGTGCCGACCGAGGTTGTCTCCCCTCACGCACGCCGACCAGGACGGGCCCGCCGCGGTGATCCCCCGCCGCAGACGACGAGGCGCGCCCCTCCGTCCGGCCGGCCCGACGATGGACAGCTCACTCGGTCGGCGGCCGCGACCCCTGGTTCTCCCCGACGTTGCGCACGGCGTTGAGCACCTTGTCGGCCGTCGCCGCGCCACCGACGAGTAGCACCGCCACGATCAACTTCGACCAGACGTTCATCGCCGCGAGCGACACGCCTCCCACCATCTGGGCCGCACCCCAGTCCGACTCGGCGACCGCGAACACGGCGCCGACCGCGACCAACAGTGCCAACAGTGGCGTGAACCGCGGATCGAGATCGCCCGGCAACGCGGCCTTGACGAAATCGGTTACCGCGAGCACGACGAACACCAGCAGCGCAGCGTTCACGAACCCAGGGATCGCCAGCTCTGTCTCCATGCTCAGTTGCCTCCTGGATCGGGTCGTCGGATGCCGTGCTCAGCGAGCACGTCCCAGATCTCTCGATGTTCCCGGTCGTTGGTCGCGTGGAGCTCATCGAAGCGGCCGACGAGCGTCTCCAACGCCGACGCTGTGCGGGCCTGCTCGGCGACGAGCAGGCCCGTCGCCTCGTCCTCGGTGCGCATGTGTTCGCGCAGCTCCTCACGCATCGACGTGAGCTCGGGACGCAGAGCCTCATCCACCACCTCGCGGATCTCTGCCTTCCGCTCAGCGCGGCGGGCGTCCCGCCACGGTCGTGCGAACGCGCGCCATGCGCCAGTCATGGCATCGACGAGCAACGCGATCGCGGGCCTGCGGCGCAACGCGTGGAGGCCGCGCCAGACGAGCGCGGCGGCCGCTGCGATCGCGGCGAGCGCGGTGGCCTCGGCGCCAAGGTCCCGCAGCATCGACATCCCCACCGAGCGCATGCGGTCAAGTGGTGACGGTGACGGTGAACGTGCCGCCGTCGCCGGGGGCGGCGAGCACGAGCACGCCCTTCCCCTTGCCGCCGTCGACCCAGCGGGCGAACGTGACCGGCTGCGCGGTCGGTAGCTCGAGGATGTGGACGCCGAACCCGGCGACGGTCTTGGGCGAGAGTGCCGCGCCGTTGTAGCCGGTGACTCTCACGCCGACCGGCGTCGCCTCGACGATGACGAACGGGAGCCTCCCGACCCAGGCGCGTTCGGTGCGGGGCTTCGCACCCGGGACGAAGTCGGCGAACAGAGCACCCATGCGGATCGCCTCCTGGGGATGGAACGGGATGGTCGGTCGGCGCCGCGCCCGCAGGCCGGCCTGCGCGCGCGCGACGAGCTCGCGGACGTGGTCGGCATTCACCTCGGTGGCGGCGTCGATCTTGCGGCCGGGTGCCCACTCGCGGTGCTGGCAGACGAGCGCCGGGTCGCCGTCGGGGCCGATCAGCGCGGCGAGGATCCGGGCCGCGATCTCCTGCCGGTGTGCGGGGAGCGGTTCGACGCCGGTGTGTTCGATCTCGAGGCCGTACACGCTCCGGTTGCCGACCAGGCCCCGCCAGCCGCCCGCGCCGGCATGGTGCGCACGGCCCGACGCGATCACGTACGCCTTGTCGTGACCGTCGGGCTCCCGGGACTGCAGCACGTGACAGAGCGGACCGGGCACGTCGCCGCGGCCGTGGATGCACACGGCCAGGGACGGGGCGGTCCCAGTCGGGGAGCCGGCGGTGTGGTGCATGACGGCGCCGCGGGCCTCAAGATCGCCGGCACCGCGCGTCTGCCAGCCAGCGACCTCGACGACCGAGACGCCGAAGCTACGAATGCGGTCGGCGATGCCGAGATCACGACCCACTGAACAGTGTCTCCCACTCGGCGCGTCGGCGCGCGACCGCCGACACATCCGCTGGGTCGATGTCGGCAAAGAGCACGAGGCCGGAGAGGTCGGCGTCGTCCGTCGGGTCGGCGGTGAAGTCGAGCGCGCACCCATCCTCATCGCTGGTCATGCGCGGAGCGTACCCGTAACAGGAACACCATGGATGGCTCCTGTCGGTGACGCGACGGTGTCGGAGGCGCCACGGTGCCCCGGGTGTCCGCCACCCGCTCGCGATCAGTGCACGGTGACGCCGGATTGTGCGCGCCACCGCTGGCGGTCCCGATGCTGTCCGAGACGGGGTGTTCCAGGCCTGCAGGGGTGTCGCACACGTCGCCGCCGTGACCGGGGGGTCGGACCTTGCGCGATCCGGATGCGGGGCCAGTACCGTGTGGCACGCTCGAGGAGGGAGGTGCAGTCGTGACCGTCCCCGAGGAAGAAGCCAAAGAGCTTGCCGAGACGTTGCGTCGCTACTGGCAGATGGCCGCTGCTGCGCGACAGCCTAGCTACACGGACATTCGCATCGTTCTCACCAACGGCAAGGAGTACAGCTTCAATCCGGTGCCACCCGAGAACGCGCCGCGAATCGGCGAGTACGGGGTCGAGATCCAGGATGGTCCGTACCGTCGGTACCTCCGGTGGTCCGAGATTGCAATGGTCGAACTGGGTATGGACGAGTAGTCGGCCCTGCTGGGCCGTGACATTCAGTCGGAGAGTTCTCGACGAGCCGTCGAATCCGGTGACCAAGGCCGCAGCGCGGCCGGTGCGTTCAAGCCCGGAACCGCGCGCACCTGCTGGCCCGGGCGAGGATCGGATTGAGCAGCAGCTGGGCGATCTCGGCGCAACCCCGTGACGATGGGTGAAGCGCATCGAGCATGAGACCGGCGGCGCTCGCAGCTGCGTGGTTGCCCCAGAGCGCGTGGAGATCGATGTGCCGACAGCCGTAACTGGCGGCGAGTGACGCCGCGAACGCGCGCATCTCCGCCTGGTCAGTCGCGTCGCGTCCCGACTGCTCGGGCGATGAGAGCAGGACCACCTCGCCGCCGTTGCTTTGGATCGTTGACACCAGCGCCGTCATGTTGGCCTCGATGGTGAGCCGATCCGTCGGCCAGAACGCGACGTCGTTCGACCAGGGGCACTGGAGAATGACGTAGGCGGGGAGCATCACATCCCACCACGCGGTCCAGTCGCCGGAGCCGGTGCGACGTGCCGCGTACGAGAACTCGGACGATGCGGCAAGTGCGTGCAGCGTCGTGCGACCGGTCAGCCCCGAGTCGTGCGCCTCGAGCCCGACCAGGTAGGTCTGGACGGCAGTCCCTGCAGCGTTCGCGCACCGGACCTCGAACGTCGAGGTGACCGGCGTGTTGATCGTGATCCGGTCATACGAGTTGTCCCCGGACCAGCTGTTGGACACGTTCGTCCAGGAGCCGCCGTCGATCCGGTACGAGAAGTTGGCGGCCGCCGGCCCGTCGATCACATGGAGGGTGATGCTCGTCACCGTGATGTCCGGTGGTTTCGTCCACGTCGCGGTCAGTCCGCTGCCCGATCCGGTGAACGTCCCGCATCCGGAAGTCGATCCGAGCAGCGGCCCCTTGTCCCACGCGTCCGTGGTGGTCGCCCGGGTCCATGAGCCGGTCAACGTCCATTCGTCGCGCCACAGGCCGTAGAAGCCGTGCCCGGACCGCCCGATGCCGGCACGGTCGAGCAGGGCGAGCATGTGATCGGGGACCGACAGGCGCCCGTAGATCGAGTCGATGTCCTCGAGCACGCTGTCGCCGAGAACCGCGATCGACGTCGGCGCGGACATCACCGGCCGTCGAGATCGAGTACGAAGAGCAGGTCCGCGAGCAGGCCCGCCAGCTGCCGGGACTCCATGCTCGCTTCCTGATCGGTAAGTGATGCGTACGCCGTCGCGAGCCGGGCGCGCGCCTGCTCCTGAAGCTCGCGGCGCAGGCGCAGATGCGCTGCGATCGTCTCGACCCGGGCCCGTGCACGCGCGTAGCCGGCGTCATCGATCTGGCCGGCTGCTCGTTGGGCGTCGAGCCGAGCGATGACGCCGGCGACCGCACCCGTGCTATCCCCCATCATCGCGTCCTCATGCCGTGTGCTTCACCACGTAGACGCCGCTGCAGTTCGTTTCGAGATCGGCGTGCGGCGTGCCCGACATCTGTCCACGGACATCGACGGTGATTGCCTGCGTGGTGTCGATGGTCGTGGTCGTCTCGCCGTTGCCGAGGAGCTGGGTGAGCACCGCGCCGGTCAGGACGTTCACGACCTGGAGGTGCGACTGGTAGCAGGTGAGTTGGCCGGATGCGCCGATCGCGGTGACCTGCCAACGGCCGACGTACTGCCAGGCGCTGATCGTGTTGGACGCGATCGCCAGCGACGTGATGCTGCCAGCCTCGATGCCGTCGTACTCGACGAACACGCGCAGGGTACGGGTGCCTCCAGTGCCTGACGGATTGACGAAGGTGCCGAAGGCCCAGATCTCGAGAACGTCGCCGACCCGTAGGCTGCCTGCCGGGATGTCGAACGTCGAGGCCATCAGGGAGAACTCGGCGGTCGTGTTCTCCACGAGGGCAGCGCCGACGTCGGCCTCGAGCAGCCGGCTGACGCCCCGGCGCCCGAAGCTGTCGCCGTCCCACACGTAGGTCCGGTCGACGTCGGTCGGCCCGAACGCGGTGGCGTCGACGGGGTGGCCGCGGATCCCGACGACACTGCCCGAAACCGTGTCGGCACCCTCGTCGACCGTCCAGTCCAGGTCGGTCGAGTCGACCAGCGCTTTCGGCACCACACACACCCAGCTGCTCGACCCGTCCGAGACGAATCGGCGGCCGTCGTGCGGGCTCGTCAACGTGACCGTGCTGCCGCCGTTGATCGTGTCGCTACCGGCCCGCTGGACGGTCAGGGTCACCGACCCGGACAGGCTGCCGGAGGCGTCGAGCACGTCCACGTACCAGCCGGCCGGGACCGCGTTCGCGGCCGGCAACGTCCAGGTGCGGGACGCGGTGATCGACGTGAGGATCACCTGCCGGTCCTGCGCGGTGATCGTCGTCGCCGCGTCCGCGACAGCCCGGCGGGTCGCCCGCAGCTCGGCGAGCGCCGCCTCCACATCCGTCGCGGCGAACAGCCCGGCCGAGTCCGCGACGGAGATCGCGGACGCGTCATGCGCATCGGAGGTGTCGGTCAGGTGCGCGTCGAATGCAGCCTGGGTCGCGACATCCGTCCCCGGCCGTACCCCCAGCAGCGTCTGCACCTGCAGCACCGACAGCGCAGCGATGACCCCGCCGGTCAGCCGACCCACCAGCGTGGCCTCCCCGACCGTTACCGCGACCGGCGTGTTATCGACATTCGCGGCCAGGATCGTGTTCGCATCGAACAACGACCGGTCGATCTTCAACGCGAGCTCACCGGCCATGGTCGCCGCGAAGTTCGGGTCGTCGCCGAGCGCCGCTGCGAGCTCGTTCAGCGTGTCGAGCGTCGCGGGTGCAGCGTCGACCAGGGCGGCGATCGCGGCCGAGATCGCCGCCGTCATCTCGCTGTCCCGCGCGATCCCGGCCGGGATCTGTCCATCTGCCAGCACCCCGGAGATCTGCGCCGGCGTGATCGTGATCTCGTCGCTGCCACCCTCGGTGTGAGTCGCAGCGTGTGGGCCGCCACCACCGCCAGATGGATCGGCCCAGGCAATGTCGTAGTCGGCCGCCGACTGCTTCACCGGCACCTGTCCGGTCGTGCCGCCCGCCGGCAGCTGGCCGCGCACGCCACGCTCGCGGATCACTTCGACGGTCATCGCATCACGCCTTCGCTCGAGGGACGACCCGCAGCGGCCCCTTCACGAGCCGCACCCCCCGGGCGGGGTCGGCTGCCTGGAACAGGGTGAGGTCGTAGATCCAGTCGCCGGCCGGCCAGCCGGCCGTCACCGTCCCGGGAATGTCGATGTCGACCCAGCCGGCCGGGCCGCCCAGGATGATCCGGCCTGCTGACGGTGGCGTTGCCTGGGTGAACAGGCCGATCTGGGGTCCGCCTGGCCACCGCGCGATGACGAGCTCGCCGCTGTAGCCCGTCCAGTCGGCGAGGATCGTCTGCGCCTGGTCGGCGTAGGCGATGATCCGGTCCTCGAACCGGGCGCCCTGCTCGACCGCGTAGGGAACCGTCGGTGCCTCGTCGTGCCAGTCGGCCAGCTGGACCACGGTGCAAGCGTACCGGTGTGGGTTCCCGTGACGGGGACGTCAGAAGTCCTCGGTGAGCAGTGCCGTCTCACGTTCGACCCAGGTGACGTCCATCGACCATCCGGATTCGGTACTTGCGCGGAGGCCGCCGGTGCCGGACACCCGTTGACCAACGGTCTCGAGCCGGACGCGTTCTCCGGCGACGGACCGGACGTCGATGCGTGCCGAGAACGTCAGGTCCTGCGCGCTGTTCGCGTTGACGAGGCTTGAATCCCACCGGACCCGGCGGCGCCCACCGCCCGTTGCCCCGACCGATCCGATCGCGATCCACAGCTCGTGGTTGAGCAGCCCCACGGCGTACACCTGATGCAAGGTCGCATGGACGTAGGCAAGCCGTGCCCATTCGGGCACATCGACGTCGCGCGTATTCCAAGGCGGGAACACCGTCGGTGCGCCCGCGACGAGGTCGACCTCCACGGGAGCGGTCCCGTGATAGAAGCGCCGCTCGATCAGCGGCCGGACCGTTCCGACGACGCCGACCGCCCATGCGCCGCCGTGCGAGGTGAAGGCAATCAGCGCCCGCGAACCCGCATAGAGCTCGGAGGTCGCCATCCGCACCTGGATCGGATCGACGGTCCCGTCGAGCTCGTCACCGTCGACGATCACATCACAGTACCCGCCGATCGGATCGGTCTCGAGGACGGTCCCTATCCGGAACCGGACGCTGCTGATGTCTGCGTTGCGGAGCGCCTCGTGGATCCCCGCAGCGATCATCGCACCGTACATCGTGTCGGTCATCACAACCTCCACAGGCGAGCGCCGACATGCGAATGGCTGCCGCCCGACAACAGCTCCATCCGGAACTCGGTCTCGAGATACAGGTTGCCCTCGAACTCGAAGAGGCCGAACAGATCGAGCCGTGGGTCCAACGCGGTGGTGAAGGACACCTGCCGCCAGGTGCGCGAGTCGGCGACATAGGCCGCCCGTGCGGCTGCCCGTGCGGCTGCGGCACTGTCGATTCCGGGGATGTCGATCGTCTCGGTGACGATGAAGCCGCGGTTGGGGATCGAGTGCGGCGCCGAGGGCGGCACGTCGTAGAACCCGACGACGGGTTCATCGGTGCCGTCTCCGATGACGAGGTACCGATTCGGCGCACGCCAGGTGTCGTCGGTCATGACGAGACTGTCGGCGAACATCCGGTCGCGGGGCACGACGAGGTCCGGTTCGGCAGAGTCGGGGTCGGGCGCCTGCCGGCAGGTCAGCACGCCCGAGGAGTCGAAGTATGGGGCAAGGCAGCCCTGGAGCTGGGCGAGTTTGCGGAGCACGTCGAGCCGGGACGTCCGGCCCGCCGGGAACACGACCGGTTCGGCGACCTCGACGACCGCACTGTCAAGCCGCAGGCGGGTGATACCGACTTCGCCGGCGATCTGCACGAACAAGTCCTGGGCCGACTGGCCCTTGCGCAGGGCGACGGTCCGGTGCATCGGCTGGTCGAGGATCCAACCCTGATCCGGCATGCTCACCTGCTTCAGCGCGTCGCCGTTGGTGAGGACGTTCATGTCGAGGTCGCCGAACAGGTAGACGCCGAGCGGGTATCGGTCGCCGCTTTCGAGCTCGAGCACCGGCCGAAGCCGGTGAGTGAGCACGTTGAGTTCGCGGCTGTCCGCGGCGCTGATCGTAACGTTGGACAGGGTGCGCATGATCGGCCGTTCGATGGACGCGCTGATCGTCGGCCGCGCATCGATGGATGGGGTGAGCTCGCCGATCTTCGTGAGATTCCGGTCGAGGACCTCCCAGCGGAACCGGTCGAACCGTTGGCCGACAGCGACGTCGAGCAGCTCGGTCGTGGTCGGCATCAGGGCATGAAGCCTTCGTTGACGAGCCGCAATGCGTCTGCGAGCGCGGCCCGCACCCGATGTGCCATGTCCCGCTCCCCGAGGAGTGACGGGTGGAGGTTGTCGGCCATCAGCGGGCCGGCCTCACCCCAGGAACCCCAGATGACTTGCAGGTCGATGCAGCTGTGCCGGTGGTCGAGCAGAACGTTCCTGAAGACGCGGGCGTACGCCTTCTGGAGCGTGTCGGGCCGGCCGTTCTGCATCGGTGGGACGATCCCGAGAACGTCGCACGGCTGTGGGATCGCGGCGAGGATCTGCTCGATCCACGTGCCGTACAGGTCCGGGTCGCCGAACACGACGTCGTTGGAGAACTCGAGCGTGACGAGCGTCGGGTTGTAGAGGCTGTAGATGTTCCACGGGTTGCCGGGGGTTGCGCGCACGAGCGTGGCGGCGAAGTTGGAGGCGCTGCCGAGGTTGTGGAGCTCGAACGCCTGGCCGGCGCCAGTCAACGTCAGGTTGTAGTGGGGGCGGAACGCAGCGAAGTAGATGCGGGTGGCGGTGCCGCCGGCGGTGGCGGCCCGGACCCGGATGCTGGTGATGTTCGCGCCGGTCACGGTGAACTTCTTGAGCTGGTTGTCGCCGACCCGGGTCTGGCCCATTGCGGTCCAGCCCCCGCCGTTGATGCTGTAGGACCAGTCCCCGGTGCCGGCACCGTCGACCCAAAGGATGTCGACAGCGGTGATCGTGCCCTCCACCCATCCGGGCCGGGTCCACTCGATGGTCGAGCCGGTACCGGCGTTGGAGGTGTAGCAGCTGCCGTTCTGGCCGACGCTGTTGACCCATGGCATCCGGTCCCACGGTTCGGCGCCGGTCGCGGCGGTCCAGGATCCGGAGACGACGATGTCGTCGGCAGCGGTGTGCCGGACACCGATTCCAGCGCACTGGCCCCACTCGCCGGTCGTGCGCAGCATCCGGTAGAGGAGCCCGACCCAGCTGTTGCCGGTGATGATCCCCTCGGTGATCGAGTCGCCGATCGCGTAGAGGTGCCGGATCGGGGACGTGAGCTCGATGAGCCATCCGGACAGCGAGGCGCGGATCATGGTCGAGCCGGCCTCGTCATTGACCGGAGTGGCTTGATCGACGGCTGCGGGGCCGGCAACTTCGGTGAAGTCGACGGTCGCGAGGTACTTGTCGACCGGCTGCGTCTCGGTAAGTGCCCGCACTGATGGGGACGTGAAGTGGCGGCGGCCGCGGCCATCGGTAACGCACACGTAGGGGACGGGCGCGTGCGCGAGGGCAACGAGCTCGTCGAACACGGCGCGGCCGCTGTTGCGTCCACCGCCGGCGAGCTCGGGGTCGTTGAACGCGAGGACGAGGTCTCGGCTGAACTGCTCGCCCCGCGGGTTCGGGTCGCGGAACACGACCTGCTTGTCCCGGTCGTAGAAGCGGCGGACGATGTCGAAGTCACCTTGTGTCGGTTCCCACGAGATCGGTTCTTCGTAGTTGAGACCGAGAGTGAGGCCGGGCCGCGCGTTGGACGTGAGCGCGAGGACGAACTGGTCGGCGAGTGGGACGGTGACGGCCGGGAACGCCGCCCAGTCCGAGAAGCTCCCAGCGGAGTTCACGACCCGGATCCGATACTCGACCGGAATGTCGGGCGTGGCCTCAAGGTCCGAGAACGTGGCGGTCTGTTCGTCGCTGATGCGGGCGATCGTCGCCCAGCCGGACGGTTCATTCCGCTGGATCTCGTAGTAGCCGAAGCTGCTACCGAGCGTCGTGGCGGCCCATTGGAGCCGCGCGAACGGGATCCGGTCGACGATGCATTCGCCGGCGAGGTTCCGGGAAGTGTCGTAGAACTGTGCGAACGACTGAGGATCGGTGGGCGGGACCGGGACTTGCGATGCGGTCGCGATCAGATCGCGGGTCGTGTGATCGCCCGCTGTCGTCCGGACGAACTCAGTAGTGCCGCCGAACCCGAGACCGGCAGGCTCAGTGGCAAGCGAGTCGATGCCGCCGATGCGCCATTCGGTGTCGGGATGGAAGTTGCCGAACCAGATTCCGTACTGCGTCCCGGCAACCAGGGTCGGAGCGCTGTTCATCCGGACGCGCACGAGGTACCAGCGGTCGTCGGGTGTTGGCAGGTCGGCGACGGCGGTGAACTCGTAGGTGGACAGGACTGCCGAGTCAGAGACGCGGCGGATCTGGATGGTGAGCGGCTTGGTGTGCGCGTGGACCGCCTGGCTGTTCAGGACGAGGAAGGAAACAACCCCGTACGCCGCCGTGACGGGCGGCGTGAAGTGCTGCTGGACCGGGAAGAAGATGACGATCGGGTAGACGGCCGTCGCCGCATATGGCTGCGCGTCCGGTCGGGTCAGCGTGCCCTGCAGCATGTAGAAGCTGCGGGCCCGCGAGCTGCTGACGATCGGGTTGCGAATGAACGTGTCGGACGGGACTCCTTGGGGCGAGGAGTCCGGCGCGCCTCGCATCGGGACGTCGACCGCACGGATGCCGCCGGCATGCGCGTCGTTCTCATGGTCAACGGTCGCGCCCGCATCGAGGCCACGCCACCAGAGCTGCTGGTTGGGGAGATTCGTCGCCCGCCCGACGATCAGGAGCTGCTGACCGGCGGTCTTGGTGAACGAGAGCGGCGCGCGCGTCGATGGGTTCTCGAAGGTGCCCTCGACCCATTGGCCGCCGGAGGCGACGTTGACCGGCACGTTCATGAAGCAGGTCGCGACCCGCTTCTCGGTGACATACCGGAAGCGGATGCCGCACGCACTGATTCGCACGTG
>FWPU01012144.1_pt1 | contig 11613 bp, 7 predicted proteins | sample 2228361 | NCBI WGS metagenome assembly FWPU01 (sample SAMEA103939777, study PRJEB20133) | metagenome | reverse complement strand
ATACCTTTCGGCGTTACCCTTTGTATGAAGCCGCTCCCATTATGGCGAGGCTCGGCTTTTCGGCGGTCGAGGGGTGTTTTTTCCTGCCGCTGGACAAGGAGCAGCCGGGGCTGATCGTTAACGAGACGCTTTCTTCGGAAAAGCGAAGCGAAGTGAAAGAGCGGCTCCGCTCGCTGGGGTTGACGATGGCCAACTTCTACGGTGACCTAGGGGCGGATGAAGCCAAGAACCGCCGGGTTTTCGAATTCGCCAAGATGATGGGGGCCGCAAGCATTGTGGCCGAGCCGCCGCCCGATGCTTTCGGGATGCTTGACGCAATGACGGCCGAGTTCGGTGTCGATCTGGCCGTCCACAATCATCCCAAGTCGCCCCAGTCGCAATACTGGCACCCGAAGAATGTGCTGGATGTCTGCCGCGGGCGCAGTTCCCGGATCGGGGCGTGCTGCGACACCGGACATTGGGTGCGATCCGGCCTGGACCCGGTCGAGTGTCTCAAAATGATGGAGGGGCGTATCAAGACATTCCATTTGAAAGACGTCGCGGAATGGGGCGTGCCGGAGGCGCGTGACGTCCCGCTGGGGCAGGGCAAAGCCAAGTATGCCGACGTTTTGGCCGAGCTGCGCCGACAAGGCTTTCGCGGTGTGTTGAGCGTAGAGTATGAACACGATTCGGAGAACCTCGAAGCCGAGGTGGCCGAATGCCTCGCCTTCGTGACGCGTTGGGCCGACGAGAACGCTTGACCCGGCTTCGATCGCTCGGCCGTTCCCGCGGGAGATGGCGTGTCGTCGCCGACCGTCGCGCGGCGGGGATGCTCGGTTTTTCCCGCGGCAACCGATTTCGCCCGAACCGGACTCGGCTGCGTGGGCGAGGCAAACCGGCTTTTTTTCGCGCCGCGCAGCGGCGCAACAAAGCGATGTCACGGCGAATCGCCGAGGGACGCCGCTCGGAGTCCCCTATGGGACCATCAAGGCGGCTCAGCGAGCCAATTTCGCGGTGTCCCTGTTGCTCGCGCGAAGACCGCCGCCTATGGAGCGAGAGACTTCCGGATTCCACGGCGCTCGGAATCCGGTCACCTGCCGCTTAACGCGTCCCTGGATACCGGATCATTCGGGCGGCCAACAGCTTTTCCCATACTGTGCCCCCGGAACTCCGAGGTTTTCCCCCAGCCGGGTTCATGCGATACTTTGAGTTATGCCGCCGGTCGCGAACTTGATAATCGGAATGAGGTCGCTCCCGGGGCTTTTGTGTTCGATGGGGCATATCCTGACCGGGCCATCCGATGAATGCAAAGATCGTACTCAGTCGCAAATGGATCCGTGAGGTCGATCGGCGCGCCGTCGAGGAATATGGCATCCCCAGCATCGTTCTGATGGAAAACGCGGGTCGCGGAACGGCCGATCTGCTCTGTCGTCTCGGGGTTGGTGGGACAGTCTTGATCCTTTGCGGGCGAGGTAACAATGCGGGCGACGGTTTTGTGATTGCAAGACACCTCGAACTGCGGGGGTTTCATCCCGAGGCCGTGCTTTGTGCAACGCCCGATCAGCTCAAAGGCGATGCCCTGCTCAATTTCGAAATCGTTCGCAAGGCGGGGATTCCGATCCATTACCTCACGTCTTCCTATTTCCGGGAAAACCTGCCGGAAAGACTTGGGGCTGCCGACTGGATTGTCGATGCCATGTTGGGAACGGGGACGGTCGGACCGGTTCGGCCGCCCTTCGACGAGGTCATCGCGATCCTGAACCGATCCGGGAAGAAGGTGCTGGCGGTGGACTTGCCGAGCGGACTCGATTGCGACGGCGGTCCTACCGATGGTGCGGTGGTCCGAGCGGACGTCACCGCGACATTCGTGGCTTGGAAGCCGGGCTTCTTGGTTAAGGAAGCCGAGAATTATACGGGTGAGGTGCATGTGCTGGACATCGGGACGCCGCAGATGCTGATTCAAGAAATCCTGCGCGAGGCCGCCGAAGATACAGGCTTTGGAAAAGAGATACGGTCTGAATGGTGGAGGCGTCCGATGTCAGATAACGGCCGATTTCCTGAGGACGCCTCCGACGCGATTACGATCCATACCACCAAAGGCGAGCGGCTGGCGCGAGCTATCGAATTGATCTGCACGCAATACCCCGAAGAGCACCGAGCAGAGAATTTCCGTTTCCTCTCATCACATTTGCGGAAGGCACCTCCCGGCACCAGCGGAGTGCTCCATGTCGAGAAGCGCGGGCGCTTGGTGGCAGCCGTGATGTGGACCATCTACCCGGGAAGAATCGCGATCCTGTCCGTTCCCGGCATCGAGACCGACTCGGACTTACCCGTCGTTTCCACCATCTATCGCGCTATCGTGGAGAAGCTGGGGGCGACGACCACGGAATTGATTTTCACCAGCCTGCCGGACAAACAGAGCCCGTTTGTCGAGCCGCTCCAAGCTTCGGGATTCGAATACTTGACACAGTTGGTGTACCTCGCGGCATTGAGCAGTGATTTTCCATCAGAGCCGCCTTCCACGCCGTATCATTTTGTTCCGCCAAACCAGCTTTCCCAATTTCGCTTTACGGAGATCGTCGAGGCAACTTACCAAGGAACGCTGGACTGTCCCCGGCTGAACGGCATGCGTCAAACGAGCGACGTGCTCGCCAGTTATCGCGCCACCAGCCCTTACTCGCCGGATCTTTGGTTCGCGGTGATGCGAGGCGATCGTCCCGTGGGCTGCCTTATTCTGGCGGACCACACCGAGACGAATCAAATGGAGCTGGTATATATGGGGCTGATTACGAGCGAACGAGGCCGGAGTCGCGGTGCGGATTTGGTGCGGCAGGCTCAGTGGTTGTCCCAGTGTCGCGGACGCGACGCACTCTTGCTGGCGGTGGACATCGGCAATTACCCGGCGATCAAGACCTACCGGCGGCTGGGGTTTCGGCAACTGGAAGAGCGAGTCGTCTATCTCTGCCCGTTGCGCCGCGGCTGACCGCCGACGCAGGCCGCGAACCGAAACCGTAGATCGGCCACCAATCGCGGTCGGCAGCGCCCTTCCGCGATGCAACTAGCCCTGAATCAGTGATTTACGATTGTGAAACCTCCGCGTCTCGAAGTCGGTGGGGTTATCCTTTCGACAATTCATCCCACGACCACGATTCCTCTTTAGCGATAGCGCAGGAAGCCGCTCTTTAGCGATGGAGGACTGTTTTCTGGCTATTCGCAGCGTGCCGGTGCGACCACAGAAGATTTCGCCTCACCGTCCCCGCGCGGGGCTTTGATTGCGCTGCAAGCACCAGTACAATCATGCTCATCGGGTGACACACGGGTAGGCCCCGGCGGTGACGCCGTCGCTCAGGCGCAACTCATCTTGCTGCGCAGGCCTGCCTCGGGAATTCGTGATTTCAGCCGAACGCTTTGCGTTAGCGCTGGATTTGCGCGCATCGGGAGCGGCAGAACGTGGCCAAGGACGATATGGACATCGTGTCGGCACTGCGTCAGGCAGTCGCCGACAGGGTCGGACGCGAGCGGTTTCATCTCTGGTTCGGAGAGAGCGCTCAGTTTCTGTGGGATGGCGTTCGCGTGTTCATCATCGTACCCAACCAATTCTATTTGGATTGGCTGCGAACCCGTTTTCGCAAGCACGTGGACGAAGGTTGCGCGGCGGTGCTGGGGTACTCTCCGGCCATCGACTTTCGACTCAAGCCGCCTGCCAAGACGAACCCACGCCCCAGCCTTTTCACCCAACCGGAGGTGCTGCGCGCCAACTTGCGTCTGGATGGTTCTCCTCCTTCGGCGAGCCAGGAAGGGAACGGGGAAGCGACCGGGGCCGTCGCGGAGAAAAGCCTGGGCGGTCGCACGAATATGCAATCGAAGGGGGCGTCCGCAACGTGCCTATCCGGCGACGCTCCGATCGGTTTATCCGGCAGCGTGGAGCTCAACGCGACCTTGCCCGAAAGCTGTGACGTGATCTCCGTGTCCGCGAATGCGCATGTCGTCGCGGCTGATCCATCGGCAGGTCGCATGACGGCACGGACTGCCGAAGTTCGGGCTGCAACGACCCGCTCTACCGGCGGCGACGGCGAGCCGAGTCCCAACGGAGGCGGGGCCCGGCCGAACGGATCGCCGGTTCAACCGACGTTGTTTGCCATGGACGAGGACTTCGGCGAAGCAAGTGCAACGGCCGGGGCGTCGTCATCGAAGGGGGCCGCACGGTCGCAAGAAGATCGGCGGACCGATATTCCGGCCCCGGATGCATCGCCTTTCGCGCCCGCCATCGCGGGGTCCTGTGAAACGACGCAGGCAGGATGCGAAGAGGAATCCCCGCCGTGCTCGCGATCCAGAGGCGTCCGGCGCGGGCGGAGATTCGCCGGTCTCCGCGATTTCATCGTAGGGCCCTGCAATCAACTCGCATTCGCCGCGGCGGAGACCGTGATCCAGCATCTCGGCGAGTATTCTCCGCTGACGATCTATGGGCCGACGGGCACCGGCAAGACGCACTTGTTGGAAGGGGTTTGGTCGGCGGTCCGGCAACGCCATCGACATTTGCCCGCACTGTATCTGTCGGCGGAGCAGTTTACGAGTGCCTTCATCGACGCCGTCAAGGGGGGCGGCGTCGCGGCCCTGCGCATGAAGTACCGCGGTGTGCGACTTCTGATCTTGGACGATCTTCAGTTCTTTCGCGGCAAACGCCAGACGCAAATCGAGTTGCTGTACACCGTCGATGCGTTGCTCAAGAACGGCAGTCAAGTGATCTGCGCGGCTGACCGCTCGCCGCAAGAGTTGGGCGAACTGGGGTCCGAGCTGATCAGTCGCTTGCAAAGCGGTATGGTTTGCAGGCTGGATCCGCCGGACGCCGCGATGAGGATGGAGATCGTTTGTCGGGCGGCCCGGTCCGTAAATCTGAATCTCTCCGAGCCTGTTTGCCGTTGGCTGTCGCAAAGGTTGGCCGGCGATGTCCGCCAACTGACCGGTGCGGTCTGCCGATTAAAGGCGTTCGCCGGGACCTCCGGAGCGCCGATCGGCCGAAAGGAAGCCGAGGAGGTCTTGGCGGATCTGATGGCTTCCTCTTCCGGAGAAGTGCCGATCGCAGAAATTGAACAAGCGATTTGCCGCACGCTGGGTCTGCCCGACAAGTCCCTCCACGCCGATACCAAGGATCGCCGGATCAGCGGGCCGCGGATGCTGGCCATGTGGCTGGCGAGGAAGTATACGCGTGCTCCCCTCAACGAGATCGGGCGCTACTTCGGCAAGAAGAGCCACGCTACGGTCATCGCCGCGCAGAAGCGTGTGGATCAGTGGTTGGCGGAAAACGCCGAATTGCGTGCGGACCGTCGTGCGTGGAAAGTGGCCGATGTCATCGAAGAAGTGCACCGGCAACTCCGCGTGGGCTGAATCGACTGCCCGTTTTTCCTCAGGCTCCGCGAACCGGTACCGCCGAAAAGAACCGCGGCGGCCTTTCGGACCGCCGCGGTCGAGTTTCCGTGAGACCATGCGGGCGAGCGGCATCTCCCGCCCCGGTAATCGGCATGATGACCGATCACACGAACTTGGTGATGCCGGGAATCGGCGGCGTCGCGTTCCAATCATAGGAAGACGGCGACAGGTTTTCCTCCGACTGGGTAGCCTGTTCCCAGGTGATGCGTTGCCCGGTATAAGTCGCCATGCGGCCCATGATGGCCATCATCGTGCTGCGGGCCATGTAGATGCCGTTATTGATCGGCTCGCCGACGCGGATGGAGCGGAACAAAGCTTGATGCTCCGCGACGTACATGTTCGTGTTTTCGCCCTTGTATTGCCACTTCTCCGGACCGTCGATGCGGAAGTCATTCAGGATGACGCCCAGCCCCTTGGTGCCGAAGACGTGGTCGGTGGTGTCGTTCCAGCAGTTGGCGTGCTGACGGCAGAAAGAATAGACGCGGACACCGTTCGCGTATTCGTAGCAGACGGCGTGGTGATCGTAGATGTTGCCGAACTTCGGCATCTCCGTACGAACTTGCCGGCCTCCCAATCCCCAGGCGGCGGCAGGCGGCTCGTCGTGCATCACCCACAAGGCCTTATCCAAGCTGTGGATGTGCTGCTCGACGTTGTGGTCTCCCGAAAGCCATGTGAAGCAATACCAGTTGCGCACCTGGAATTCCATTTCCGTGAGAGCGGGATCGCGCGGGCGCCCGCCGATGTGACCCGTGTTGTAGGTCTCTTGAATCGTCACGATGTCGCCGATCGCTCCATCTTGGATCCGCTGGACGGTCTCGCGGGTGGCGTTGTGATAGCGCCAGCACAGACCGGAAACCAGGGACAGGCCCTTTTGCTTTGCGATCTCGGTGCTTTCCAGGACGGAACGATAGCCGGGGGCATCGACGGCCACGGGTTTCTCGCAGAAGATGTGTTTGCCCGCATCCACGGCCGCCCGCAAATGGATCGGCCGAAAGTGCGGCGGTTCGCAAAGCAGAACCACGTCCACATCGCTTTGAATGGCCTTGACGTACGCATCCAAACCGACGAATTTCGTGTCCGGCGTCACGTCCACGCGGTCCGCGTATTTCTCCTTCAAGGCGGCCAAGCTGCTGTTGAGCCGATCCTCGAAGGCGTCGGCCATCGCGGTCAGTCGCGTGCGCGGATCGGCATCCATGGCATTCGCGGCGGCGCCGGTGCCTCGCCCGCCGCAACCGATCAGGGCGATTTTCAGGACCGGGTCTTCTCCCGCGGCGTGCGCTCCGCGAGCCAGGCTCAGACCGCTCATCCCGATTGCCGCGGCCGCGCCCGTGGTGCGCAAGAAGTCTCGCCGTGAGGTGCCCTTCGCTGCGGGCGTCGGAGTCCCGCCTGTACCTGCCGTTTCAGATTGTCGTTGCTTCATCGTTCATTCCTTAATCTGGGATGCGAAAGAACCTATGCCGCGAAATCCGACAACGAACCGGATCCCGTCGATTGCGGACGTTGACATCTTAGGAAATGCAAGCCAGCGATGCAACCAAGGGACGGCGTGAACCCCCGATCGCCCGGCCGAGATGCCGAAAGGGCCGCCGATTATTTCAGACGCGAGATGAAGCGGATGAAGTCCGCATCCAACTTATTCAAGTCATCTTGCACCGTCTCGCGAAAATCGCGAATGCGTTCTTCGGCAGCGGCGTAGCTCAGCGGCGGCTTCGACGCGATGCGCTCTATGTAAGCGGTGAATTCTCGGGGGCGTTGCAGCAACAGATAGTAGACCAAGGCCCAGCTCTCGGCGTAGGCATCCGTCGCGGTGTCGGTATTTTGCAACCGCCGGTCATCCTGGAGCAACGTGCGAAGCGAATCGGCGGGCCGACGCGACAGATAACTCCGAAATTGAGCCAAGCGAGCGGTATTCACCAACCCCACGGACGTCACCGCCCGGCTGCCGCGGACGTCCGGCGTCTCGAAGAACATGGCCAAACCTTCGTTGAGCCATTGCGGCGTGTCGTTCCAGCGGCGAAGCAATCCGCAATTGTTGGCCAACTGGTGGGTGGCTTCGTGTACCACGGTCGCGATATTCTGCTGCACCTCGGGTCTCGCCAGCGATCGGGCCAGTTCCAGCGCCGAAACAGTCCCTCCCGAACCGGTCAAGTCGTAGGTGGTTACCAAATTCGTCTGCAGGTTGAAGTGTCCCTTGATCTGCGAGATCGCCGGCCCCACTTCGTCTCGGCAATGCTCGACGTATTGAGCCTGCGTCGCGAAGACGATGACGATCAAGGGGAATTGCGGTTCGGACACCTGGAATCCCCGCCGTGTGAAATAATTGTTGAACGAGACGTACAGTCGCTCCAGCAGGCCGCCGCACCAGCGGACGTATTCGCGCGAGGCGTTGTGCAAGATCACGTAGTGGGATGTGCGGTGGACCTCAAAGCCCTCGGGCAATCGCGACAACCAAAGGGCTGCGGCCTCTTCCGGGGTCAAGGCGGTGAACGGCGATTCGTCGGTGCCTCGCGCTAGGATTTGGTCCGGCTGAACCGTGTGCAGCACCCCGTCCTGCCCCAAGAGAAGGACACCCCCGTCTCGGCCTTCGGCCAAGACCTTACCTCGAAGTTCCCGCGGGACGTCCTGCTCTTGAATGCGCAGCAAGTCCATCCCAACGGCCCGGCCGAACGCGAAAAAGCAGCAAATCAGGGCAAGCATCCACGGGAGACGGGAAGAGTACGGATCAACAACCCGTTGGTCGCAAGGAGTCTCGACGTGCCGCATGGTTCCTTGACGACGGTCGCCGCCCGCGGCTTCCCGGGAGCGAACCGCTATAAAACGTCTTGCCCGGTGAGTCTTTGCTCGACGGCGTCCGCTTGCCAAGCAATGGCGGACAGGATTCTCAACACTTCGGGCGGCGTCAACCCTTCCATCAAGACGTTGGCCTGGAGCACGATCATATCTTGATTACCGACTTTGTGGAAGGCGAACGCGCCGTACAGAATCCGGGCGTTGTATCGCAAGAGCGCCGCCGCGTTCCTCTCGTTTGCCGGACCGCAGACGCTCCAAAAACGCACGAATGGCCCGTGTTCTTGCGTCGGCTCCACGGGCTCCGCGTACACGACTTGTTTGCGAAGCTCGCGCACCGGTAGGGTGATTCGCAACCCGGCCCCATGAGGTTCCACCACATGACCCGCAGCATCGGCCGTCGATCGTATCATGGCCAGAACGGTCTCTTTGTCGGGCGGAGCGGGGGTCAATGCGACGGGCGGCTCCGGAATACCCGGTGCATGCGCCGCCCCGGCCGGCGGTACGCCCATCGCGCCGCCCGGCGACGAATGGCTCGGCGGCATCCCGCTTTGAGTTGGGGCTCCGGCGGCTTCACGAATCGCCTGCTGCATCATGCCGGGCATCATCATCCCGAAGCCGGCCCCATAACCCATTCCCATGGCTCCCGAGGCCTCGCCCCCTTTCTCCGCCATCTTAGTCAGGCTCTGAGCCATCTGGTACTTCAAAAAGCTGTTCAAGTCGCCGACCGCCGCCATCCCGCTGCGGGTATCGATCATCCGTTGCACTTCATCCGGCGGGGTAATGGCGTTGATGAAGAAGTCCGTCAACTCCAGGCCGTATTTGGTAAAATCCAGAGCCACCTTGGCCCGCGTTCCGGATGCAATCTCGTCGTATTTCGCGGGCAAATCCAAAATGCTCATTCGGAGCGTACCGAGCAGGTCGGTAAGCCGAGCGACGACCAAGTCCTTCAAAAAGGCCGTGACTTCCTCGGTCGTGTACTTTCCCTGCGTCCCCACCAAGGTGTTGACCAGCACCTCGGCATCCCGTACCCGAAAGGAATACTTGCCGAAACTTCGGAGCCTCACCATGCCGAATTGGGGATCGCGAAACACGATCGGTTGTCGAGTTCCCCACTTCTGGTCGAGGAAGACCTGCTTTCCGATGAAATAGACCGAGCATTGAAAAGGAGATTTTTCCCACGGGATCGTCAACAACCGCGTAATCAACGGCACATTGGCGGTCGTCAACGTGTATCGGCCGGGACCGAACCGGTCCAGCGCCTTACCGTCGCGGAAAAAGATCGCCTCTTGATTCTCATACACGATTAATTGCGCGCCGATCTTGATGTCGGCCGTTCCCTCCGGCGGTATCCGCTGCACCAAAGACCGATTTGTCTCATCCAGGAACTGGATCACTTCCATTCGGATACCCATGGCCTTGCCGCCTTTCAGATCGCGTGTTCCAATCGTGCCTTCCGCCGATCAGGCGAGCGTGACTTTGTCACCCTCGGCGCGCCGGCCAGACGAGGTTCGTCGAGTACCGCCGGGCGATCAGTCGATGCCTTCCAAAATCTTGGTTCTTTCGTCCCAGTGCCGCTGTAAATCATCCAGCCCTTGTTCCACGTCGCGTAGCGCGGCGGACAGATCGGCCGGACATTGGGGGAGGTTTTCCACCAGGCTTGCTAAGCGATCCACCTTCGCCATCAAGGAGACGTCGTGTTGATAGATGCGGTCCAACACGTCCGTGTCGATCCGTACCAGATCGAAGAAACCGCTGTAGCCCTCCATGGCGCCGGCGATGCGGGCCGAGAGATGATCGATTTTCGCGCGGACGCTATCAACTTTGGGCAAAACGTCGATGTTGCCCGACTCCACAATCAAGCCGGTCAAGTTGTCGAGCGATCTCTTGCACGTATCCATCCGCTGGAGGAGCCAGCGTCGTTGGAGGTCGTCGCTGTCACGCCGGTACTCCTTTTCCAAGTACCCGCGGAAGCCGGGAATGTAACGGAGGATGGTTTCCAGCCAATTCCGGTGTCGGGTGTGTTCGAAGGGTTCTGCCATTGCCGCTCTCCCTAATTCAGTAACACCGGCTTGACTTTGGGAACCAATACCGTGTCCGGAACGCGGAGCCTGCCCCCCGATCGCTCCCATCGGACCGACTCGGCTCGGCGCCTTCATGATAGCAGATTGGCTCGCCCCGAACCAACGCGATTCGCTCCCAATGTGGGAGCAGAGGCCGGGAGAGCCGTAGCGAGGCCCCGCCCGGGCAATGAGGTTGACGTCCTTGCAACAACCCCTTAAACTACAGGGAGTAACTTCAATCCTGCGGGAGTAGCTCAGGGGTAGAGCGCTAGCTTCCCAAGCTGGATGTCGCGGGTTCGAATCCCGTCTCCCGCTCTCGTAACCGTGACTGGAGGGCATTGCCGCTGGTAAGCGGCCCTTTGTTTATTTGGGGGTGTAGCTCAGCTGGGAGAGCGCCTGCTTTGCAAGCAGGAGGTCGCCGGTTCGAGTCCGGTCTCCTCCATTTCTTATTGTGCGGCCGGGGGTTACGCAACCATCGCGTAACACAGAGTCGCCAATGGGAAGGCGATTCGGCAGGGTTCGCTCTTCCGTGCTCGTTTCCACGGCCCCTCCCGCTGTCCTCGTCGCCGGCCCCTCTCTCCGCTTTTGACCAAGCGTGGGCCGACTTCCGGGCGTGGTTTTCGGCGATCCGCACTGTACCCCCCCCGCATGATAGCCTCCGTGGGGCCGAAAACTGAGCCGTGCGTCCGGCAAGTTCCATTTCGCCACGGCGTCCACTACGCTAAATTGAAGCCGGGATCGGTCGCGTGGACGGGCCGGCTCGATGGTCTTGTTGGCCGGAGTCAGCCGGTTTGCGTTCCGATTTTGGGTAGTGAGTCTTCTCGGTAAAGAGTTGGATGTGCTTGCTGGGGCGGTGCACGGGCATCGCCTGATGTACTCGGTTTGCAATTGCCGCTGAATCGGGGGGTAATCCCATGGGTATCGTCTGGGGAGTTGCCGTCGTCGTCGCGCTGCTGGTGTTGGTGTTGTTGGTCATCGGCATTTACAACAAATTGGTGACCTTGCGAAATCGGTATCGTAACGCGTTCGCGCAAATCGATGTGCAACTGAAACGCCGCTACGACCTCATTCCGAATCTGGTGGAAACGGCGAAGGGTTACCTGAAGCACGAGCGTGAGACCTTGGAGGCCGTGATCCAGGCCCGAAACCAGGCGGCCGCCGCAGGGCAAAAGGCGGCCGCTCAGCCGGGCGACCCGAACGCCATGCGAGACCTGGCCGGTGCCGAGGGACAGCTTACCGCCGCGCTGGGACGCCTGTTCGTCGTGGTCGAGGCGTATCCTGATCTCAAGGCCAATCAAAATATGCTGGCCTTGCAAGAGGAATTGACGTCCACGGAAAACAAGATCGCCTTCGCGCG
>FWPU01012140.1_pt1 | contig 11615 bp, 10 predicted proteins | sample 2228361 | NCBI WGS metagenome assembly FWPU01 (sample SAMEA103939777, study PRJEB20133) | metagenome | reverse complement strand
CCTTCCTCCTCGGCTTTGGGTTGTTACCGTTGAGGATAGGGCCGATGGCTTCTCTTGTCACCCACTAAACTGAAACAGATACGTGGTGTCTGGAAGGGTTGACATGGCCTGATTTCATGAATATAATATCATGCCAAAAATGTCTGACAATTAGCTCAACGGCAGTAAGCGCTGGTGGGGAGTAAGAGTAGTACCTCAAGCGATTCATTATGGGACTGGCTGTGAAGGAAGGGCGGAAGTCCAGACTCTAGTTTTAGAGCTGACAGATGCCAGGACAACGCGCCTTCATACGCCATAGAGGGTCAATGCTCCACTTTACCTCGGGGCCGGGAGAAGCAAGATGGTAATCAAGTGGCGCTGCACTCTCTGTGGCGAATGCTGCAAGAAGTACGTCCCCCTGGTTATTCCCGAAGATGTCCAGCGCATCCGGGAAAAGCTCAATCTCCCCCTTTCTGGCTTCGTTACCTTCTACCGGCCCAGCGACTTCGAAGAACCCCTGGACGAGTCCGACGAGCGGCTGTTCCAGACCAGGCACGGCAAGCTGGCGCTGGGGCTGTCCCGCGTGGACCAGCCTGACGGCCAGGTGACCTGCGTATTCCTGAAGAACAACGTCTGCTCCATCCATCCTTTCAAGCCCTATATCTGCCGACAGTACCCCTTCGAGCCTCAGGACCACGACAACCCCGATGGCCCGTTCAAGCTGATGGACAACCCCTGCTTTGGCAACCACGCCATGGATGAAGTAGTGGACGACGCGCCGGTGCGCCGCAACTACAAGGTCTACCACCAGAAGCAGGACGAGTACGTCGATCTGGTGCGGGAGTGGAACTCCAGGCCTGAGGCTAAAGAAGCTGATATTGAAAACTTCCTCTCTTTCCTGGGGATCCAATGGAGCTGACCCTGTACCGCACTAAGGAAAGGAGGTGACAGCGATGGCCAGCAAGCCTGGTGCCCCGAAGCCCGGAGCCAAGCCCGGAGCCAAGCCCGGAGCTGCCAAGCCGAAGCCCAAGTAGGAGTGGGTACCGTAGTTTGGTAGTCTAAGCGATGCGAGGGGCAGGGTCTCTCAGGCCCTGTCCCTTGTATTTTGCTGGTCTCCCTTCTGGCGGCGTGCGGGTCGGGTGGCAGGATGAGGCGGTGGCGTGCCGCCGAAGGCGCTCTGGATGCGGAGGGCCTGTCCTATGCCGACCTGCTACGATGTGGTGCTCGCCACCACTCACCAGTACTTCAGCTCTCGGGTCATGGAGTTCTGCGCCCAGTTCGACCTCTCCTTCTTCCTGGCGGAGCCGCTATGGGTGGAGGACTTCGTCAGGAAGCTCCAGGCGGGAGAAGTCCGCGCCAGGGTGCTCTTCGACATGGCCTCCGACGCCTACGAGCCAGGGAACCTGTACTTCGCCCTGGCAAGGGAGGTGAAGCGGTCTGGCGGGCACGTGGTGGACGACCCCGACCGCGCCAGCGTCATGGCCCACAAGGGCATGTTCCACAGGCTGCTGGAGGAGCACGGAATAGACGTGCCCGAGACTATCATCGTGGAGCGCGGCCAGCTCGAGTCCTTCCGCCTGACCGAGGAGACGAAGGCCCGCCTGGGCGTGCCCTTCGTGGTCAAGCCCGGCTGGGGCGGCGGCCGCCTGGGCGTCATAACCGACGCCCGCTCCGAGGAGGACCTGCACAGGTCGGCCCGGGAGGCCTGGTACTCCGACTCCTGCTTGGCCTCCTCGTCGTGTTCGGCATAGCCACCTGGACCGCTTACCAGTACGTCCAGGTGAAGCGAGTCCCCGTTTACGGTCACCCCTCCCAGTTTGGCCTTGAGTATGAGGATGTGGCCTTCCCCAGCAGAGGCGACAGGGTGACTTTGCGTGGCTGGTACCTGCCCTCCAGGTCCGAGCGGAGGTGTATCATCCTGGTGCAGGGGGAGGAGCACCACCGCAATAGCCCGGGCATAAAGGCCCTCCAGTTGGGCAGGGACCTGGTGGAGCGCGACTTCAGCGTGCTGCTCTTCGACTTCCGTGGCAGGGGCGAGTCGGGCGGCAGGCGCGGCTCGGCCGGCGACCGCGAGCGGTGGGACGTGCTGGGCGCCCTTGACTACGTGGAGAAGCAGCGCGGCATACCGGCGGAGCGCATCGCCCTGGTGGGGTTCTCCATGGGCGCCGCGGTGGCCCTGCTGGTGGCGGCCAGGGAGCCGCGCATCCCCGCCGTGGTGGCCGACAGCGCCTTTGTGGACTACCTCCCCTCGCTGAGGCACGTGCCCTTCTACTGGTTCTACCTGCCGGCGTGGTTCGCCGTGCCCATTGTGCTGGCCGGGCGCTGGTTCCTGGGCGCCGACTTCAGCAAGGTGCGGCCTGTGAAGGTGGTGGGCAAGATAAGGCCCCGGCCCATCTTCTTCATCCACGGCGAGGCCGACCACGTTATCCCTTACCAGGAGTCCCAGGAGCTTTACAGGGCCTCGGGCAACGAGCGCAACCAGCTCTGGATCGTGCCCGGCGCAGGCCACGTGCACTCCTACGCCCGCGTGCCGCAGGAGTACGCGTCCCGGGTGGCCGACTTCCTGGGAATGTACATACCGTGAATATGTGAAACTTGACACAAATTCCAAAATAGGCATAGAATAGCCCGTTGGGGCCAGGGCCGAATCGGCGAGAGGACGGTTGTTGGGATGTATTTTAACGTTGCACAGCTACTGAAGGAACACAGCGGCGCGGCCCGCACCTACGAGGTGGACGAGGCCTTCGCTCCCCTGGAGCATACCCACGTGGACCACGTCAAGGGCACAGTAAGCCTGATGAGGACGGACCGGGGTATCTGGGTCAGCGCCGAGCTGGACTCCGAGGCCGTCTGCACCTGCAGTCGCTGCCTCGTGGAGTACATGCAGCCTATACACATGGACATCGAGGAGGAGTTCCTGCCCCTGGTGGACGTGGAGAGCGGGCTGAGGGTGGAGTACTCGCCGGAAGAGCTGGAGGAGAACTTCTACATAGACCAGAACCATATTCTGGACCTGCGGGAGGCTGTAAGGCAGTACGCATCGCTGAGCCTGCCTATGAAGCCTGTGTGCCGCGAGGACTGCGCCGGGATCTGCCTGGTCTGCGGGGCCAACCTCAACGAGACCTCCTGTATGTGCGACAGGACGGTGCGGGATAGCCGCTGGGGGCCTCTGCTGGACATGGTCTCGACGCGGGCGCACAAGAACGGGGGAGTATAATGCCACCACTACCAAAGAAAAAGCACTCCAGGAAGCGCCAGGGAGGCCGAGCGGCGCGGTACAAGCTGCCTTCTGTTGGCCTGTCGGAATGCCCTCAGTGTCACAGCGCCAGGCTGCCTCACAGGGTCTGCCCGTCCTGCGGCTACTACGGCGGCAGGCAGGTGATATCCACGGAGTCCGAGGCCGAGCGATAAGGGGACTCCTCAACTCCATAAATCCCTTGGCAGGAGCTAACCATGACCGTTGGTGTACCATCGCGGACTCAGCGTCCCAGGGTAGCTTACCTGTTCCCCGGCCAGGGCGCCCAGAGCGTTGGCATGGGGCGCGAGCTTTTCGAGTGCTCTCCAGCGGCCCGGGCCGTCTTCCAGGAGGCCGACGATGCCCTGGGGCGCTCGCTGACCAGGGTGGTCTTCGAGGGGTCTGAGGAGGAGCTGCGCCGCACGGTAAACGCGCAACCTGCTATCGTCACGGTCAGCCTGGCCTGCATGAAGGCCATGGAGGAGCAACTGGGCGTGAAGGCCATGCCCCAGCCCGGCCTCATGGCAGGCCATAGCCTGGGCGAGTACACCGCCCTGGCCGCTGCCGGCGTGCTGGACGTGGGCGAGACGGTCCGGCTGGCCCAGGAGCGGGGCCGGCTGATGCAGGAGGCCTGTGACCTCAAGCCCGGCACCATGGCCGCCATCATCGGCCTGGACGAGATGACGGTACAGGAGATAACCCGCGAGACCGGCACCTACGTTTCCAACGTCAACACCGCCGAGCAGATAGTCATCAGCGGCGAGATGATGGCCGTTGCCCGCGCCCTGGACATGGCTACGGCCCGGGGCGCCAGGAAGGTCATACCGCTATCCGTGGCGGGAGCTTTCCATTCGGCCCTCATGGAGCCTGCCAGGGCCGGCCTGGTGGAGGCCCTGAGCGGCCTCCAGTTCCGCGACCCGCAGATTCCCATAGTCGCCAATTGCAGTGGCCGCCCGCTGAGGACCGCCGAAGAGGTGAAGCAGGAGCTTATCTCCCAGGTCTGTGGGTGTGTCCAGTGGAAGCAGTCCATTGACTACATGATCAAGCGGGGCGTTTCTGACTTCGTCGAGATCGGCCCGGGGAGGACCCTCAGCGGCATGGTCAAGCGCATTAGCCAGCACGCCAGGGCGGTCAGCGTGGGGGACATGGACTCCATCCTGAAGCTGAGCGTGAGCATGAACTAGGCCGTCAGGGACTTGAACACCTGGCGCCAGGGACCGGCTGCTCCACGCGCAGCGTCGCCGGGCGCCGCTTTCTGAAGAAGTTGCTATGGGAGAGTCCAGAGCCTCCGCTCCGATCGGCACCAGGCGCAAGGCGCGGGTATTCGCCTTGCAGGTCCTCTATGAGACCGATGTGGCAAAGCACGCCCCGGAGGCTGCCTTGCTGCGGCTGCTGGAGGAAAAGCCCCTTTCGTTGCCGGCGCAGGCCTTTGCCCGTGCCCTCATCGAGGGAGTACTTGCAAACCAGGAAAAAATAGATAAGATAATCACGACCTTTGCCCCTAGCTGGCCCATCAGCCAGATGGCGGTGGTTGACAGGAACATCCTCAGGATGGCGATCTTCGAGATCGTGCTGGACGGGCAGACGCCCCCCAAGGTCGCCATAAACGAGGCTGTAGAGCTGGCCAAAGCCTTTGGCTCCGATAGCTCACCCAAGTTCGTCAACGGGGTGCTGGGCTCGGTGATGGAGGCCTTTGCCAGAAGGTGACGGGCCGCCGTGCTGGCGATGGGACCTCGCGGCAGCGCACAGGGCAGTCCCCTTTTACTCTCGACTCTAGCTTATCTGTTGGATTTATGGAGGTGTCATAATGGCGTCAATCCTGGAGCGAGTGCGAGCGGTCGTCGCCGACAAGCTCGGTGTGGAGGAGTCCCAGGTAGTCCCGGAGGCCTCCTTTACCGAAGACCTGAACGCCGATTCCCTGGACCTGGTCGAGCTTATCATGGCCTTCGAAGAGGAGTTCAGCACTCCTGAGACCCCCATCGAGATCAGCGACGAGGACGCCGAGAAGATTACCACGGTGCAGCAGGCCATTGACTTCCTGAAGGCCCGCGGCGTCAAGGACTAGCCAGGCCAGCTCCTCGCCCACATCCTGACGCACCACAAAGAAGAAGGCAGGCTGAAAAGCCTGCCTTCTTCTTTCACTTGCAAGTCAGGCCCCTCTCCTGTGCGGCAAAAATTGCGGACTGCATCCGCAACCGTCATCAACATTATATTACCTTTCTGTTACCGTGTCGTTAGCAGACTGTTACATTCCTGTTACGTTATGGTGACCCATTTGTGAACTTCGTGACTAGTCTCCAGGTGCGTGGTGACCAGCACAAAAGGACTAAGCAGGCAGCCCCGGTTGATATGGACTTGTGTGTTTCGGCGGGGTAGCCTGCCCCCTCTCTGGCCCTCCCCCAAGGGAGGCGAGGACCCTCCCTTCCCCCTGCGGGCTCACAAGCGGACAGTTTTTCAAGCCAGGCGGGGGAGTGGCATGCCAGCGGCCCTCAAGGGGCGGTTACCGCCGCGCTCCATGCATTGACGCCCTATCACCCACCTGTTAGGATGAAGGGCGGAGCGTGCCCTATGACCAACAACCCGTCCGAGTACAACCTGCTGGTGCAGCAAGTCACGGCCTGCACGCGCTGCGGCCTCTCCAGGACGCGCACTAAGGCTGTCCCCGGCGAAGGCTCCCTGGCAGCCAGGGTCATCTTTATCGGCGAAGGCCCCGGCTTCTTCGAAGACCAGAGCGGCCGCCCCTTTGTAGGGCCAGCCGGCCAGCTCCTGTCGGAGCTGCTGGCCTCCGTTGGCATGAGGCGCGAGGATGTCTACATCACCAACATGGTGAAGTGCCGGCCGCCCAACAACCGCGACCCGCTTCCCGGCGAAATCCAGGCCTGCCAGCCGTACCTTGACAGGCAGCTCGAGATGATAAAACCTAAAGTCGTGGTGACGCTGGGCAGGTACTCCTTCGCCAGGTTCTTCCCGGGAGAGTCCATCAGCAGGTCGCGGGGCAAGCCCAGGCAGTGGAACGGCATCGTCGTCTATCCGATATACCATCCGGCGGCGGCGCTGCACAACCCCAAGCTGCGCTCGGCCCTGGAGGAGGACTTCAAGAGGCTGCCTGCCCTTATCGCCAGCGTGGGCCAGCCGCCAGCGCAGGACCAGGCGGGCCAGTCCAAGCAGCTCAGCCTGTTCTAGCGGCCTGTCGGCCCTGCCCTGGAAATAGCATCCAGCGCAAACAAGCAGTCTGAAAAAACCCCCATGTCTCGGAACGTACTGCGAGTCATTCCCCTGGGTGGACTGGGGGAAATAGGCAAGAACATGATGGTCCTGGAGCTCGATGACGATATCGTCGTCATCGACGCCGGCGTGCTTTTCCCCGAGGAGGACATGCCGGGGATTGACTTCGTCATCCCCGACATCAGCTACCTGGTGGAGAACAGGCGGAAGGTCCGGGCCATCCTCATCACCCACGGCCACGAGGACCACATAGGCGCGCTGCCCTATGTGCTGCGAGAGCTGGACGTGCCCGTTTACTCCTCGCGCCTGTCCCACGGCCTCATAGTGGTGAAGCTGCGCGAGTCTGGCATGCTGCACGAGGCCAGGCTCAACGTGGTGGAGTCCCATACCCCCTTCAAGGTGGGCAAGTTCCGCGTGGAGTTCTTCCGGGTCTGCCACTCCATCCCGGACGCCATGGGCATCGCCGTGACGACGCCCCTGGGCAAGGTTATCCACACGGGCGACTTCAAGATTGACCACACTCCCGTGGACGGCAAGCCCACGGACTTCACGGCCCTGGCCCAGCTTGCCTCGGACGGCGTGCTGCTGCTGTGCTCCGACTCCACCTACGCCGAGGTGGAAGGCTACACCGAGTCCGAGCAGGTGGTGGGCGAGACGCTGGACCACGTCATCCGCGAAGCCCGGGGCCGTGTCATGGTCACCACCTTCGCCTCGCTCATCTCCCGCATGCAGCAGGTCATCAACGCAGCCGTCAGGTACGGGCGCAAGGTGACGGTGGTGGGCCGCAGCATGAGCAACAACGTGAACATGGCCCTCAACATGGGCTACCTGACGGCGCCGCCTGGCACCATTGTCCCCCTCCACGAGGCCAGGCAGCTCCCTCACCACGAGGTAGTCATCCTGGTCACCGGCAGCCAGGGCGAGCCTACCTCGGCCCTGGTCCGCATCGCCAACAAGGAGCATGCCGAGATCGAGATCGTGCCCGGCGACACCGTGGTGTTCTCCGCCTCGCCCATTCCCGGCAATGAGACGGTGGTGGCCAAGACCATAGACAACCTCTACCGCCAGGGAGCGAAGGTGCTGTACAGCCGCATCGCCCTGGTCCACGTCCACGGCCACGCCAGCCGGGAAGAGTTGAAGATGATGCTGAGCCTGGTGAGGCCCAGGTTCTTCGTGCCTGTCCACGGCGAGTACAGGCACCTGGTGGCCCATGCCGCCCTGGCGCAGTCCATGGGCATCCCCGCCAGCAACACCTTCGTCCTGGAGGACGGCGACGTGCTGGAGCTGGACGGCGAGTCCGGGCAGGTAGCGGAAAAGGTGCAGGCGGGGCATGTCTTCGTGGACGGCCAGCGGCTCTGGGGCACCTACAGCAAGGTGCTCAACGAGCGCCGGCGCCTGGCCCGCGATGGCGTCGTGGTGGTGACTGTGACCCTGGACAAGCGCACCAGCAAGCCAGTCAAGTCGCCGGAAGTCCTCTCCTCGGGCTTTGTGGAGATGGACGAGTCGGAGGACCTGTACGAAAGGACTGCCCAGGCGGTCCTGTCCGCCCTTGAAGCCGAGGGCCTGCGTGCCTTACCCTTGGACAAGGTCAAGGCCAACGTCACCGAGGCTGTTTCCAGCTTCCTGTACAAAGAGACCCGGCGGCGGCCCACCGTCCTCACGGTCATGGAAGCGGTCTGACCCCCCTGTCTGCCCTCCTCCCACACCCCTCCAGAAATCGCCCTTTCATGAGCGTGTTAACCTGTACATTTGACAGGGTTTGTATAAGAATTTGATATGCACTTTCAGGTGCTAGCGCCAGCCCCCTCTCTGGCTCTCCCCCAGAGGGGGCGAGAACAGCCCCTTCCCCCTGTGGGGGAAGGCCGGGAAGGGGGCATCTACAGGACCGGGGCGAGTCTGTCGCAGAGGGCTGCAAGGCTATGGCCAAGAAGAAGCAGAGCGAGCAGAATAAAGAGCGGAAGAAGGCCGCAAAGGCCGAAAAGTCCGAGAAAGCCAGAGAGGGGTCTGGAGGGTTGCTGTCAGCCTGGTACGTCCGGGTGGCCCTGGTCGTGCTGGTGGCTACACCCTTCGCCCTGGCCTACTGGTACCGGGCTGACATAGCCGCCGCTTACCTGTCGGCGCGGAGGGCCGTCCTGTCCGTCCTGGGACTGGGCATCGCGCCCGTGGCCGCGTGGGGCGCCGCCTTCCTGGTGGCGCTGGCCCGGCAGCGCGCCTGGTTCAGCCGGCCCACCCTGTGGGTCGGCTCCCTGGCGCTGCTGGCCCTGACGCTGGGCATGCTTTCCTTCTTCCAGCCCGCCAGGGGAACGCTGGGCGCCTTTACCCTCAACGGCCAGGTGTCCCTGGGAGGCAGGGTAGGGGAGGCCCTTGGCGGCTCTCCCGCGTGGCTGGGCGCTCTGAAGCTGCTGGGGATATTCGTCGCTGGCATGTGGGTCGTCGCGCCGGCCCTGACAGCCGACATCGGCGTGGCCCTGGGCAGGCTGCTCCTGGCCCTCTATGCCTACCTGGCCCTGGGGGTGAAGTGGCTGCTGTCGGCGCTGGCCTACCTGTACCGCTACCGGCCCTGGGTGCACCTGCCGCAGCACAAGGCCCAGGCGGCACCTGTCCTCGAAGAGGAGGACGAGGAGGAGCCGCGCATGCCGCCCGAGGTCCTGTCTCCCTACACCCGCTCGCGTGCCGTGGCGGCCCCGGCCACGCCGGCCATCAGCTCCAGCGGCTTCGTCGTGGCCTCGCCCGTGCCCGAGGCGCCTTCCACGCCCTACGTGAGCAGGTATGCGACGCCTGCCCAGCCCGCGGCCGTGGGTACCAGCGCCGAGGTGGGCCCTGACGACGATGATGACATCGCCGATGAGGACGAGGACCTGGCGGAGCAGCCCGCAAGCTATGCCGAGTTGGCCGACTCCGCCGAGGCATCCGGGCAGGAAGGCGACGACGAGCTAGAAGGGGAGGGCGAAGAGGCTGAAGACGAGGAAGAGGAGGAGGCCGCTCCACCCGCTGCTGCGCTGCCTCCCGCCGACGCCGCTCCGGTGGAGACCTGGGAGAAGCCTTCCACCTCGCTGCTCATCGAGGGCGAGGAGGGCGGTATCACCGAGGAGGAGATCAGGGAGACCGCCGAGACCATCAAGCGGACGCTGTCTGAGTACAGCGTAGAGGTGGAGGTGACCCAGGTACGGCCCGGGCCAGCCGTGACCATGTACGGCCTGGTGCCGGGATGGGTGCGCCGCTACAAGCAGGTCAGGGAGAAGGACGAGTACGGGCGCCCCAGGCTGGACAAGCATGGCAAGCCCATCGTGGCCCAGGTGGAGACCAAGACCCGCGTCAAGGTGGACAGCATCCTGTCGCGGGAGAAGGACCTGGCGCTGGCCCTCAAGACGCCCACCATCCGCATCGAGACGCCGGCCATGGGCCAGTCCCTCATCGGCATCGAGGTGCCCAACCCGAGGCCAAGCCTGGTGACCCTGCGCTCGGTCATGGAAAGCGCTGAGTTCTCCAGGCTGCGCCACAAGGCCCAGCTACCCGTTGCCCTGGGCAAGGGCAGCGGCGGCGAGACCGTGGTCATAGACCTGGCCCGAATGCCCCACCTGCTCATCGCCGGCGCCACGGGCAGCGGCAAGAGCGTCTGCATCAACACCATCGTCTCCTGCCTCGTCATGGAGAAGACACCGGCCGAGATGCGCCTGCTGCTGGTGGACCCCAAGCGCGTGGAGCTGACGCCCTACAACGGCATTCCCCACCTGCTGGCGCCCGTGGTGGTGGAGAACGACCAGGTGGTCGGCTACCTGAAGGGCCTGATCCGCGAGATGATGGACCGCTATCGCCTCATGGAGGAGGTAGGCGTCCGGAACATCCAGGCCTATAACAAGAAGATGCCCCAGAAGATGCCCTTCCTGGTGGTGGCCGTGGACGAGCTGGCCGACCTGATGATGACGGCGGCCTTCGACGTGGAGCAGTCGCTGTGCCGCCTGGCCCAGCTAGGCCGCGCCACGGGCATCCACCTCATCGTTGCCACCCAGAGGCCCTCGGTGGACGTCATAACCGGTCTGATAAAGGCCAACTTCCCCAGCCGCATCAGCTTCGGCGTGATCTCCCAGGTGGACTCCCGGACCATTCTGGACACCGCCGGCGCCGAGAAGCTGCTGGGCCGCGGCGACATGCTCTACCTGCCCGTGGACGCGCCCAGGCCCATCCGCGTCCAGGGCGTGTTCATCTCCGACCAGGAGATCGAGAACCTGGTCAGCTACTGGAAGACCACCAGGTGGCTGCCGCTGCCCGAGATCAACCTGGAGCCGGTGCTGGAGGAGCGCAGCAGCGGCGAGGACGACGAGGATGACGAGGACCGTGACCAGTTGCTGGAGAAGGCCATCGAGATGGCCCGCCAGTACAACAAGATATCCACGTCGCTGCTCCAGCGCCGCCTGCGCATCGGCTACCCCAGGGCGGCCCGCCTCATGGACCAGCTTGAGGATGCCGGCGTCGTTGGCCCCAGTGATGGCTCCAAGTCCAGGGATGTTATAATCAGCAACAGAATGTAGCTTTCCGCGCCTGCCGAAAACCGCTGGGACTGTTGCATACGTAATGAAAACGGAAGGGCGCACGCCTGGGTGCGCCCCTCTTGGTCTTGGTGTGCCCTGTCTCTCTGGGAATAGACCACGCCTGCGCCCCCGTTCCCCCTCTCCGAATCCGGAGAGGGGGCGCGCCAGGCCGACCCTGGCCCTGTAAAGCGTGGGGGTGAGGTCCGCTGGCATGCCACTCTCCCACCTGCTCTGGTCAGCTACTCCACCAGGCATCGCAGCAAGGATGCTGTTCAGGCTTTTCTGGGTCTTCCGCCGCCATAGAAACCCGGAGGGTAGGTCCCGAAGCCCTGGCGGACCGGTCGGATTCCCTGGAAACAGGGGGAAGGAGCCTGGCTCTCCGACACGACCGCCCAAGCGGGACAGGTGCTCAAAGGCTATAGCGCCGTTCAAAGGGTGCCTGGCTGAATTCTAGTCGGCCTAGCCGTTGCCGACTGGGAAGGAGCCTCGCTCTCCAGCAGGCCGCTCTGATGGTGAGGAGGCATCTGCACCAGGGGTAGTGTTGAACTCTGTCTTACCGGCACTCAGTGCCCCTCCCCCTTCTAGCAACAGTCCGTAGCCCTTATACCAGTCCTGATTGACTACGCCGTATTCCCGTAAGGCACAGG
>FWPU01012139.1_pt1 | contig 11616 bp, 9 predicted proteins | sample 2228361 | NCBI WGS metagenome assembly FWPU01 (sample SAMEA103939777, study PRJEB20133) | metagenome | reverse complement strand
CTTGATCTTGGCTCGATTGCTCAATTGTAAAGGTGCTGTCTCAACTCAACACTCGTTGAGGCACTTGCTCATTGTCAAAAGTCGAATAACCTGTTCTCAATCCGTATATCAGGGAGGCAAGCCATGCAAACTCCAGTTGGTGCCCAACCGGCACCGTCCCTTCGGACAACCAGGCCGGCCCGGGAAATGACCATGGCGTGGCGAGAACTGTGGCGGGGCGCCTGGGTCATCTTCAGCAAGCACATGCTCAAATTTCGTAGCAACTCCATGGAAATCGGCGGCACCCTGGGCTGGCCCCTCCTCTGGGTGGCCACCTTCGGGCTGGGCATGGAGCGGGTGGTCAACACCCAGATCCTGGGCAGCAGCAGTTACCTGGCCTTCATCACCCCGGGCATCATTGCCCTGACTGCCCTCAGCGGCGCGGTCAACAGCGGCATGACCCTGCTGGAAGAGAAGATCAAGGGCGTGCTCAAGGAGTATTTCGTGGCCCCCATCCCCCGCCTCAGCATCTTGCTGGCGGCCACCGGCAGCGGCCTGGTCAAGACCCTCCTCCAGTCCCTCATTATTTTGGCCATGGCCATGGCGTTCGGCGCCCACCTGGTCAGCAGCCCCACCCACCTGGTCGGCGCGCTCTTCTTCTTGTTGCTCTACATCATGGCCTTCGTGGGCTTCAGCAACGGCGTGGCCGCCCGCAGCCGCTCGGTGGGCGGGTATCACATGCTGCTCTTTGTGCTGAACCTGCCCCTCCTTTTTCTCAGCAACGCGCTCTATCCCCTGACCACCATGCCGGCGTGGATGCGCGTCTTCGCCTACCTGAACCCAACCACCTACGCGGTGGACGGCTTGCGCCACACCCTTTTCGCCAATGGCACCCTCTCCCCCTACCTGGATGTGGCCGTTCTCCTGGCCTTTGCCGTCCTCTGCAACTGGTTCGGCGTGCGCAGTTTCACCACCATCCTGGAAAGGAAGTAGGCCATGGCCGATTTTGTCTGGACGCCCCAGGCCCTAATCCACTACCCCCTGATCGAACATGTGGACCTTTCGCCCGATGGCCGCCGGGTGCTCTTCACCGTGCGCACAGCCCACCTGACCGACTCGGCCAGCGAATTCCGGCCCCAGATCTTCCTGGCCAACCTGGACGATGGGCAGGTGCGCCCCCTCACCGTGGGCGAAGGGGCAGGCCAGCCCCGCTGGAGCCCCGATGGCCGCCACGTGGCCTTCCTCCGCAAGGTGCCCGACACAGGCCAGGTCGGCCTCTGGGCCATGGCCGCCGATGGCGGCGAGGCGTGGCCCCTCACCGGCGCCGCCAACCAGATACGCAACCCGGTCACCCGCTTCAAGTGGAGTCCCGACGGCACCCGCCTGGCCTTCCTCACCGTCCCCTGGGACGGCGACCAGGAAGCCCGCCGCCAGCGCCGAGAGGATGTGCGACGCTGGCGAGAAGAGTACGATTTCGCGCACCTCTGCGTCATCGACTTCCGGGAGCTGGCCGCCGCCGGTACCGGAAGCGACCTTCCGATGGCCCGCCCCCTGACCCAGGGCCGTTTCACGGTGTTGGACTTCTGCTGGCACCCAGACGGCCACACCCTGGCCTTCACCCACCGGCCGGCGCCCCTCTACGACACCTGGCCCGCCACCCGGCTGGCCACGGTCCCGGCGGACGGGTCCGCCCCGCCTACGGACCTGGCCCCCATTGCCAGCCAACAGGCCGAGCCGTTCTTTTCGCCCGACGGCCGCTGGATCGCGTGCGCGGTGGGGGACGATCCCCAAGGGAGCTGGCCCTACGCCAGCCACGTGCACCTCTTTGCTGCGGACGGCGGCGATTCCCGGCCCCTGGCGCCGGTGCCCGATGCCATGCCCCTGGTCATGGGCTGGGCGCCCGACGGACGCGCGGTCTACGCCATCAACCAACATGGCATCGACACCCAGGTCATGGCCCTGCCCGTGGACGGCAGCCCGGCCCAGGTCTGCCTGGACCCGTCCAAACATATGGCCGCCTGGCACATCAACCGGGCCGGCCTGGCTGCACTGGTGATGGACGACTTCCACGAGCCCAACGCCGTCTACGTGGCCGAATTGGCCGGCGTCGATGGGGGCCGGTGGCAACGGGTCGCCCAGCCCACCGCGCCCGCCTTCCCAGGCAACGGCCCGCTGCCCCAGGTGGAACTGCTCCACTGGTCCACGCCGGACGGCTACCGGATCGAGGGCATCCTCTACCTGCCAGCCGGATATAACCGGGAACGGGACGGCCGTCTGCCCCTCCTGCTCCACATCCACGGCGGACCGGCCAGCGTGTTCCAGCGCCAGTTTGCCGCCCAGCCCTACTACTACACGCCGGCGGCCCTCTGCGAACGGGGCATCGCCGTCCTGCGCTGTAACCCCCGGGGCAGCGGCGGCTACGGCAAGGAATTTCGCTTTGCCAACCGGCGGGACTGGGGCGGCGGCGACTACCGGGATCTCCAACAGGGCGTGGATCGGGTGATCGAAATGGGAATCGGCGATCCGGAGCGACTGGGCATCTGCGGCTGGAGCTACGGCGGCTTCATGACCAGCTGGACCATCACCCAGACGGACCGCTTCAAGGCTGCCTCCATCGGCGCAGCGGTGACCAACCTGGTGAGTTTCAACGGCACATCCGATATCCCCAGTTTCATCCCGGGCTACTTTGAGGCCGAATTCTGGGAGGAGCGGGAGCTCTACCTGGCCCACTCGCCCATCTTCCACGTCCACCAGGTACGCACCCCCGCCATCATCCAACACGGCGACGCGGACGAGCGGGTCCCCCTGGAGCAGGGCCTCCAATTTTATAACGGGCTGGCCCGGCGGGGCGTACCGGTGGCCATGTACATCTACCCCCGTCAGGGCCATACCATCAGCGAGCCCCGGCTGCTGGCCGACGCCATCCAGCGCAACCTGGACTGGTTCAGCGAGATGTTGACCTCAGTCTGAAGCCCATGGCGCACCAACCTCCCGTGGCATCCTTTCGCAGGCTGGTCAATTCCGGCCGAAATGCGCCGAGGGTTTCCCGCCAAGATCGTGCCGCCGAATTTCTGCCGGGGTACTTACGCCGGACTGTACTGGTGCTCCATGTCATCGGCCTGGGATTGCTGGCCCTCCACCTCTACGTGCGCAGCCTGCCGCCCACGCCCACGCCGATTCCTTCTCCCCAGGATGCCGAGGCAGCCTGGTGGGGGCTGTGGCCGGTCACCTATGCGCCCGGGTTGGCCGTGGCCTTCGGGGCCACGGCCTGGCTGATCTTCGCAGGTTGGCTCTGGTGGATGGAATGGCGTGGCACCAGGCGCCCCCCGCCTCCTCACCCCCTCCCCTGGCTGACGGGCATCAGCCTGGCTCTGGTGATCGCCAGTGTTCTCTTCCCCATTGCCCACACCCGCTGGGGCGACGCATACATCCTGAGCAAGAGCATCGCCTGGCCTGATCCGGCCCTGCGCCTGACCCACTCGTGGCAGGCTCCCCTGGACGTCTACCTTCACAGCCGCGTCTGGCATTGGTTCTTCGCCGGCAGCGGCGGGGCCGGTGGCGATGCAGTGCCCGTGTACCGGTTCCTCAGTCCGCTGGCCGGCGTCCTCTACCTGGCCGTTGCCCTGGCCCTCAGCCGGGATCAGGGGCTGGCGCCCAGCTGGCTGACCTTTGGCCTGCTGGCCACCCTGGGGCTGCTCCAGCTCTTCTTCGGCTATGTGGAAAACTACAGCTTCGCCGCCGCGGGGATCCTGGCCTATCTGTGGCTGGGGCTCCGGACGCTGGAGGGACGAAGCCCCCTCTGGCTGGCCTCCCTGGTCCTGGCCCTCACCAACGCCACCCACCCCAGCACGGTGGTGTTGGCCCCCAGCCTGCTCTACTGCGGCTGGCGCTGCATGGACTGCCCGCCATCGGGAAACCAAAAGGGGCCGCCCCACGTTTCTTTTGATGGAACCTTCACAACCCAAGGCCACCTGGCCGGCGGAGGGTGGTGGCCTACCTTCCTGGCCATCGCCATCCCCATGGCCTTGGTGGCGACGGGCACCGTGTTGCTGATGGAGTGGGGCGGGCATGGCCTGGCCGCGCTTTTGACCAGCGACCGGCCGGGGGGCAGCGACGCCCGCTGGTTCGTCCCCCTCTGGCAGACCGAGACCCGCTGGGAGCACTACACCCTGTTCAGCTGGCTCCACCTGCGGGACTGGATCAATGAACAGTTGCTGGTGGCGCCGGTGGTGATGCCTGCCCTGGCGTGGCTGGCCCTGGCGACCCGACATCGCCAGCCCAAGGCGGAATCCCCACGCGGCACCCTGGCCTTTCTCCTGATCGCAACCGTCAGTTACCAGCTCTTCACCTGGGTCTGGAATCCGGACTACGGGGGCCAACGGGACTGGGATCTCTTCAGCCTGGCGGCCCTGCCGACGGCCCTGCTCCTGGCCCACCTGGCCCAACGGCGGCTGCCCGACCCCTGGTATCGTTGGATGGGCATGGCACCTCTGTTATTTTTACAGGCCCTCCACACGGCCGCCTGGATCTACCAGAACACGTTGCCCTGGGAGTGGCCGAAGTGAATTGATTGAAGATTGAAGATTAAAGATGCCTCATCGTTTTGAACTGCAACCCAGAGCCCCTCGGCGCAGCAGGCCCCGCACCGGCGGTGGCTTCTTGCGCGGGCTGATCAGCGGCATCCTGGCCTTTGTGGCGTTGGCGGCCTTTGGGCTGGGCGGCGGCCTCATCGGCTATGCCGTGATCGCCGCAGATCTGCCCGCGCCGGAGGAGCTGACCAGCCGGGCCAGCAGCTTCCAGAGCACCCGCATCTTCGACCGCAACGGCGAACTGCTGAACGAGACCTTCGACCCCAATGCCGGACGGCGCCAGGTGGTCCCCCTGGACCGCATCTCCCCCTACCTGATTCAGGCCACCATCGCCACCGAGGATGCCAACTTCTACCGCCACCGGGGCATCGACCCGGTGGCCCTGCTGCGGGCCCTCTACTATGCGGTCCAGGAGGGAGATGTGGTCTCCGGCGCCTCTACCATTCCCCAGCAGCTGGTGAAGCTGGTCTTCCTCTCTCCCGAGCGGAGCATCACCCGCAAGGTCAAAGAGGCCATCCTCTCCGCCGAGATCAGCCGCCGCTACCACAAGGACCAGATCCTGGAGCTCTACCTCAACGAGCTCTACTACGGGATCCTGGCCTACGGGGCGGACGCGGCGGCCGAGACCTATTTCAATAAAGACGTTTCGGAGCTCACCCTGGCCGAAGCTGCGCTGCTGGCCGGCCTGCCCCAGCTCCCCGCCTACTACGACCCCTACACCCACCCGGACCGGGCCAAGGCCCGGCAGGGCGTGGTCCTGGGTCTGATGGTGGAGAACGGCCTCATCACCCCAGAGCAGGCGGATGCCGCCTGGCTGGAGCCCCTCTCCTACGCGCCCCTGAACTATGAGATGAAGGCGCCCCACTTCACCCTCTACGTGCGCCAGCAGCTGGAGTCCCTCCTGGGGCCGGAGGCCCTCTATCAGACCGGGCTCAACGTGACCACCACCCTGGACCTGACCCTGCAGGAGATGGCCCAGCAGATCGTGCAGGAACAGGTGAACCGGCTGGCCGACCGCAACGTCTCCAACGGCGCACTGGTGGCCCTGCGCCCCAACACGGGCGAGATCCTGGCCTTCGTGGGGAGCGCCGACTTCAACAACGTGGAGATCGACGGCCAGGTGAACATGGCCCTGGCCCCCCGGCAACCCGGCAGCGCCATTAAGCCCTTCGTCTACCTGGCCGCCTTTGCCCAGCCGGATAAGCCACTGGCGGAGCGGTGGACGCCGGGCACCCTGGTGGCGGACATCCAAGAGGCATTTCCCGATGGCGCCAACCCACCCTACGTGCCCACCAACTACGACAACCGGGAGCACGGGCTGGTCACGGTGCGCACCGCGCTAGCCAACAGCTACAACATCCCGGCCGTGCGCGCCCTGCAGACGGTGGGCCTGCCCAACTTCCTGGAGCTGGCCCGACGCCTGGGCATCACCACCTTGACCCGCCCGGACTACGGCCTGAGCCTGGCCCTGGGCGGCGGAGAAGTGCCCCTGCTGGAGTTGACCGGCGCCTACGCCGTGCTGGCCAACGGCGGATACCGGGTGCCGCCCGTGGCCATCCTGCGCATCACCGATAGCGAGGGCCGGGTGCTCTGCGAGATGAACAGCGACCGCCCTTGCCAGCCGGCCGACGCCGGACAGGTGGTGGACCTGGTGGACGCCTTCCTCATCACCGACATTCTGAGTGACAACGAGGCCCGCAGCCCCACCTTCGGCTCCAACTCGGTCCTGCGCCTGAGCCGCCCAGCCGCAGTCAAGACCGGCACCACCAACGACTTTCGGGACAACCTGACCGTGGGCTACACGCCCCAACTGGTGACCGGCGTGTGGGTGGGCAACAGCGACAACTCGCCCATGCGGGACATCTCCGGCGTGAGCGGCGCGGGCCCCATCTGGAACCAGTTCATGACCGCCGCCCTGGCCGATGAGCCGGTGCAGGAATTCACGCCACCGCCTGGCGTCCGCCGCTTCGAAGTCTGCGCCGACACGGGAACCCTCGCCAATACTGGTTCGCCGAGGACCGGCCGCCCCTGCCGCCGGAAAAGGACCTCTACCAGATCGTACGCCTGGACCGGGCCAGCGGCCGGCTGGCTACCGAGTTCACGCCGCCCGAGGCCATCGAAGAGAAGGTGTTCAAAATCTATCCGGAACCGTACCGGGAGTGGGCCGAAGCCCACGGCATCCCCCAACCGCCGGCCAGCCCCGAAGAGACCTTCGCCTTTGCGCCGGAACTGTTCATCCGCCAGCCGGTGGAGGGCGAAGTGGTGGGCGGCGTGGTGACCGTGGTGGGCACGGCCAATGTGCCGGAGTTTGACCGTTACGAGCTCTCCTACGGCGTGAGCCATGACCCTGGTGCCTTCAGTCCGCCCATCGGTCCGGCGCCGGAAGCCGCCCGCCAGCCCGTCCTGGACGGCGTGCTGGGCCAGTGGGATACCCGGGGCCTGGGGAACGGGCCCCACACCCTGCGCCTGGTGGTCTACGATCGGGCCGGCGCCATGTACGAAACCCGGGTGCGGGTCTTCGTGGAACAGCCCACGCCGCCTCCCACGGCCACCTGGACGCCGGTGCCCCAGGACACGCCCACACCGCCGCCACCCACGGCGATCCCTACTGAGATGCCCACGGAGACGCCTGCGGAGACGCCCACGGCAGTACCGCCGGCGACGGAGGTCCCGCCCACGGACACGCCCACCGTCGAGGCGCCCACGGCCACTCCTGCGCCTACAGAGGTGCCCACCGAAGCCCCCACAGAATCACCTGGGGATGGGCCAACGCCCACATGGACACCCCTGCCCAGCCCGGAAGCCGGCGCCGGCAGCATCCTCACCACCACTGTGACCCTGACCGACACTGAAATCTTGACCGGCGGGCCACCGTAGGCAGCGGGGCACTACTACTGTCTGGCGTAAATACCACGGCAGAAATTCTGGGTGACCCTTGACTTTCATGAGAGAATCTCTGGGCGCGCTACCTCTGGTGGAAACTATCGCCGAATTTCTGCCAGGATTTACTAGACGGGACGACATGGGACGGCGTCAATCCGTCCCGCTCAGCACGGCCTCCATGATGCCCCGGTAGCCCCGGGCCGCGGCCAGGAGATCCGCCAGCTGCAGCCGCTCGTCCACCACGTGGGCATCGGCCTCGGTTGCAGGACCAAAGCCCACCGTGGGCACGTGGGCGACGCCGGCGCTGTAGGCTGCGTTGGTGCAGAAGCGGTAGGTGGTCAGTTCGGGCTGAAGGCCGGCCGCGTGCAGGCCGGCCAGGGCACGCCGGACGAAGGCGTGGTCCTCCGGCAGGAGCCAGGCCGGAAAGAACTTGGCCATGCGCAAGATGTTGCCGGTGTAGGCAGTGTACTTGCCCGTGGCAATGGTGGCCCGCAGCTGAATCTGTCGGGCTGCCAGGTCGCCCTCCGCCAGCGCCAGGATGGGATTCAGCACGTCCTCTTCCGTCTCGCCGGGCAGGAGCCGCCGGTCGTAGGTTACCCGGCAGATACTGGGGATGACCGAGTGGCCCGGGTAGGGCTCGGAGATGATGTCGGTCAGGGCCAGGATGGCCGGCCCCATGAGGGGGTGGGTGGGCAGCGCCAGCGCCTCCACGGCGGCCACCACCTGGAGCATGTCCAGCACCGCATTGCGGCCCAGCTGGGGGGACGAGGAGTGGGCCGGCCGCCCCACCGTCTCCAGATGGACTTCGGCCCGCCCCCGGCCGCCCCGGCTCAGGTTCAGCCCGGTGGCCTCGCCGATGACCACAAAATCTGGAGGGTAGTGGGCCATGACGGCCTGCAGGGCGATCCCCTCCAGCACTTCCTCCAGGGTGGAAGCACTCACCACGACCCGACCCCGGAGGCGGCTGCGATCCAGGCTGGCGGCCGCGTGAACCATGGCTGCCAGCGCACCCTTCATGTCCGCGCTGCCCCGGCCGTGAAGGGCGCCTTCCACCACCGCGCCGGAGAAGGGATCCCGCTGCCAGGGGACCCCTGACGTCACATCCACGGTGTCGGTGTGGGCATCCAGCAGCAGGGTGTTGCCCGGCTGTATCCCGTCGATGATCCCGATCACGCTGCCGTTCTCGTCCACGGTGACCTGGTCGAAGCCCAGGGCCTGCATCTCTGCCTGGACCCGCCGGGCCACCGCCTCTTCCTGTCCGCTCAAGCTGGGGAGCTGCACCAGCTCCCGGGCAAACTGCACCAGCCTGTCCTGATGAATCTCTGTCATGGGTTCCTCCGGGATTTCCGTGGGTATACCGATCGTCTTGCGAAGTGGCACGCATGATTTCGTAGGTCCGGCATGGAAACCGGACCGGCGGTCACGTTTTCATACGTGACCTACCATGCCTGTCGACTGGGCCGATTGTAGCCAAGTCATCCCGGTGGCGCAACTGCCCCCTCGAAAGTTTGGTTTACAAACAGTTGGCGTTGATGTACACTTTCACCAGATTGGGCCGTCTTGAACATCTTGTTCGTTGAGGAGACCCTCCTGTGACCAACAATCGAGTCTATACCTCCCCCCGCTCTGTCAAGGAAGCGCTAGGAGAACAACAGTACATTGCCAGCGACGAAATCGCCACCACCGTTTACCTCTGCCAGCAGCTGGGCAAGCCCCTGCTGACCGAAGGGCCGGCCGGCGTGGGCAAGACGGAACTGGCCAAGGCCATTGCCGGCGCCACCGGCCGCGAACTCATTCGCCTCCAGTGTTACGAAGGGCTGGACGAGACCAAGGCCCTATACGAATGGGAATACGCCAAACAGCTGCTCTACACCCAGCTGCTGCGGGACAAACTCCAGGAGACCCTGGCCAACGCCCATTCCCTGGCCGAAGCCGCGGACCGGCTGGCGGCGGAAGAGGATGTCTTCTTCTCCATGCGCTTTCTGCTGCAGCGCCCCCTGCTCCGAGCCATCCTCAGTGAAAAGCCCACCGTCCTCCTGATCGACGAAATCGACCGGGCCGACGCCGAGTTCGAGGCCTTCCTGTTGGAAGTCCTGAGCGACTTCCAAGTCAGCGTGCCGGAGCTGGGTACCCTTGCGGCTGTCCACCGCCCCCTGGTGGTGCTGACCAGCAACAACACCCGGGAGCTGAGCGAAGCCCTGAAGCGGCGCTGCCTCTATCTCTTCATCGGCTACCCCTCCCTGGAGCAGGAGCTGGCCGTGGTGCGCCTGAAGGTGCCCGAGCTGAGCCCCAAGCTGGCCCGCCAGGCGGTGGAGCTGGTGCAGCGGCTGCGGGATCTGGACCTGCGCAAATCGCCCAGCATCAGCGAAACCCTGGATTGGGCCCGATCCCTGGTGGCCCTCAACGCCAAACAACTGGACGAGGAGACCCTGGAGACGACCCTGAACGTTCTGCTGAAGCACGAGAGCGACCTGCAGAAGGTGCGCCGACGCATGCAGATTAGCTCCCGGGGAGTCGACATTGAGGACGATGATCTGAGCCAGTTCCGCTGGCGGGAATAGCCCCGTTGCGACGGGATGACCAGAGGAGTTTGACCATGGAAGATCGGATGCTCAAATTCATCGCCGCACTGCGGGCGGGCGGTGTGCGCATCAGTCTGGCCGAGAGCGCGGATGCCTTCCAGGCGGTCGACCATATGGGCGTCCAGTAGCGGGAGCTCTTCCGCCTCAGCCTGCGCACCACGCTGGTCAAGGACGCCAACAGCCTGCCCATCTTCGACGAGCTGTTCCCCCTCTTCTTCGACAGCGGCGACCAGCCGCCCATGATGGACATCACGGAAGATATGTCGCCGGAAGAGGCCCAGATGCTGGCCCAGGCGCTGCGCATGTTCAGCGAACAGTTGCGCCGCATGATGGAAAAGCTCCTTCGGGGTGAACAGCTCAGCCGGCAGGAGCTAGAACAGCTGGGCCAGATGGTGGGCCTCCACCGCATGAACGACATGCGCTACCGGGAGTGGATGGCCCGGCGCATGATGCGGGCCCTGCGCTTCGACGAAGTGCGGGAAGCCCTGCGGGAGCTGATGCAGCTCCTGGCCCAGATGGGCATGAGCAAAGAGCGCCTGGAGCAGATGCGCCAGCTCATCCAGGCCAATCAACAGGCCATTCAAGAGCAGCTTTCCCAGTTCGCCGGCCAGCGCATCGCCGAAAACATGGGCGAAGAACGGCCGGACCACAGCATCGACGAACTGCTGGACCGCCCCTTCGGCGCCCTCTCGGATCGGGATATGGACCGGCTGCGCAAAGAGGTGAGCCGCCTGGCCAACCGCCTGCGCAGCCGCATCGCCCTGCGCCAGAAGCGAGCCAAGAGTGGCCAGCTGGATGCCAAGGCCACCCTGCGGGCTAACCTGAAGCATGGTGGCGTCCCCATGGAGATCAAACACCGGGACCACCGGTTGAAACCCAAGCTGGTGGTCATCTGCGACATCAGCACCTCCATGCGCCACTGCTCCGAGTTGATGCTCAGCCTAGTCTACGCACTCCAGGATCTGATCACCAAGACCCACGCCTTCGCCTTCATCGATCACCTGGAATACATCACGCCGGACTTTGTGGGACAGGAAGCCAAAGATGCCATCAGCCAGGTGCTGGTGCGCATGCCGCCCGGCTCCTACAACACGGACCTGGGCTACAGCCTGGACAACTTCGCCCGCAACTACCTGGACACCCTGGACAGCCGTACCACCTTCATCATGGTGGGGGATGCCCGCAACAACTACCACGACCCCCGGCTGGATCTCTTCAGCATGATGGCCCGGCGCTGCCGGCGCACCATCTGGCTCAACCCGGAGCCGCCCATGCTCTGGGGCACCGGTGACAGCGACATGCTGGAATATGCCCGCTACTGTGACGACGTCATTGTCGCCGCCACCTTGGGCGAGTTGACCCAGGCCATCGACCACCTGCTCACCGCGTCCTGAGGGGTGGTACAGCTGGCCTTGCCCCCGGCTTGTCCCCCGGACTTGAAGTGCGCCCGGCCGTCGGGCTATAAAATCGTCGGGGTTCGCCCAGCGGATGCTGTCGTAGGTGCGCTGCTTGCTGCGCTGCATGTCTATTCAGGTTAGTCGCCATGCCCCGTGGGGCACACCCACGGATGAAAAATGCTGTGG
>FWPU01012138.1_pt1 | contig 11617 bp, 12 predicted proteins | sample 2228361 | NCBI WGS metagenome assembly FWPU01 (sample SAMEA103939777, study PRJEB20133) | metagenome | reverse complement strand
CAGACGGTCGCGGCCGACACCTGCACGACCAACGCGAGGGGCCGGATCCCGTGCAAGGATGCGGCGAAGACCTACCGGGTGACGTTCATTCCGCAGCCCGAGGTCGCCGGCGGCCACAAGGTCGACATCCGGCTGTTCCACCGGGACGTCACCCCGCCGCAGGTGGGGCCAATCACGTTGCACGTCGACTTCGGCATCCCGCGCGAGGGCTCCGCGGGGAGCTGCAGGGTCGATAACGCGAAGCTCGCCTGCAAGGGGTGAGCAGGCGGTGACGCGCAGCCGCGTGGCGGGCAGGCTCGGCTCGCGCCCCGCGGCGCACCCCCTCACTCCCACCGCCCCGCGGCGCCGGATGCCGGCTCCGGGGATGGGGCATCCGGCGCGCGCCGGCGCTGCACGTCAGTCGCCCCTCGTGCCGTGGTAGCCGAGGTCGACCGGTCCCTCGTCGGGTGAGCCGTCGGTGAGCGCCGACCGCCGGTGCAGGCCGAGCTCCCGGGCGGGCGCCGAGCCGGCGTCGATGCAGGGGCTGTCGACAGCCTGGCCGGCAGCGATCCGGCTCAGGCGGAAGTCGCCGTTCGCCGGGTCGACCGGCTCGGGGTACACCGACAGCGAGCGCGGGCCGACGGTCGAGCCCGAGAGCTGGTAGCTCGCCTCGAAGTTCCCGAACACGTCGTTGTGGTCGAGGACCAAGCGCCCGCTGCCCTGCTCCTTCACGCCGATCGGGTTCGCCATCATGATGTTGTTCAGCACGGTCACGGAGACCGACGACCCGGCGTCGTCGCCGAGCCGGAGGCCGCCGCTCAGGTTGCCGTAGATCGTGTTATTGACGATCTGGTGGTTGGCGTTCGAGAAGCCCGAGACGGTGAGGATGCTGATTCCGTAGTCGCCGTAGCCCGGCCCACGCAGCCGTTCGCGTGGACGAGGTTGTTGAGCAGGCAGCCGGCCTTCCCGGAGTACGAGATCCCGTGGCTGCCGTTGTGGTGGACGACGCTGTGCTGGACCCGGCTCTTGACGGCCTTCGACAGCTTGACGCCGGTGACGGAGTTGCCGTGCACCTCGCAGTCGGCGATCACCACGCCGTTCACCACCCCGCCGCCGACCTCGTGCGGCCCGACCTGGATCCGTTCGTGACGCCCGTGACGACGAGCCCGCGGACGGTGTGGTGGTGATGCACGATCAGCAGGCCGTTGCCCGTCGGCGGGACGATGGTCACGGTGCGCCGCGTCTCGGCCTCGATGGTGATCGGCGCCTTGCGACGCCCGTTCCTCCGTGACTCGATCGACCTCTCGCGGCACACGCCCGGCAGGACGCGCACCGTGTCGCCCGCGTCGGCGATCTCGAGCGCCCCCTTGTTGCTCTTCCAGGGCGTCTCGCGCTTCTTCGCCTTGGTTGGCGTGCGCGCGTCGTCGCCGTTCTCGCAGCCGACGAAGTAGGTCTGGGCGGGCGTCGGCGCCGTTGCCCCGAGGATCTTGACGTTGTCGTCGTCGCCGGTGCCGTTCGCGTAGGCCTCGTTGTCGTACACCCGGTGGTCGACGCCGTCCCTCACGTAGATGCCGAACTGCAAATTGTGGTGGACGACGTTGTCGTCGATCCGGCTCGCACCGCCCGAGCAGCTGATCCCGTTCGCGCCGCTTCGCTTGACCTGGTTGAGCGCGATCTCGACGTCGACGCCGTTCACGACCGAGATGCCGTTGCTCGAGCTGCCGATGACCCGGCTGCGCCGCCCGAGAAAGCCGGTCACCGGCCCGTCCGCCACCTCGTGCGGGCCGAGCCGGATGCCCTGCGCCGCATCCTTGATCTTGAAGCCATCGACCACGTGGTGGTCGTGGGTGATCACGAAGGCGTTGCTGCCGGCGGGCGGCCGGACCACCGCCTTGCCGCGGGCGCGCGAGCGGAGCACGACCGGGGCGCCCGGGGCGCCGTCGCGAGTCCGCTGCAAGGCTGTGAGTCGGTACGACGGTCGTCCGGGACCAGAGGGCCTGTGGTCACCTGTCCCGCCGCGGACGGGCGGAACATAGTCGCAGGCGGAAGGCGAAGAAAGGACCTTCGCCGCGCGGCCGTGCGTTCCGCCGCGCGCGCTCGCTGCTCCTCTTCGGCCCGCTTGTCACCCGGCAGGGGCTTCGCTACCCAGGCATCGCGAGTCGTATGGGAACCAATGTATTTGGCGAAGCCGCCGGACGCCGCGCAAGGTCCGGGCGATGATCGAGAAGGGCGACTTCACCGCCAACCCGCGGCTGATCTTCATCTCGGCGATCGCGCCGGTCGTCGGCGCGCTCTGCGCGCTCGTCGCGGTCGCGCTCATGTGGCTGATCGGCTTCTTCGCCAACCTGTTCTTCTACCAGCAGCTCTCCGCCGCCTTCCGCTCGCCGCTCGACAACCAGCTCGGCCTCGCCGTCGTGCTCGTGCCCGCGCTCGGCGGGCTGATCATCGGGCTCATGGCCCGCTACGGCTCGGAGCGGATCCGCGGCCACGGCATCCCCGAGGCGATGGAGGCGATCCTGATCGGCCAGAGTCGGATGCAGCCGAAGGTCGCCGTGCTCAAGCCGCTCTCGTCGGCGATCTCGATCGGCTCCGGCGGACCGTTCGGCGCCGAGGGGCCGATCATCATGACCGGCGGCGCGGTCGGCTCGCTGATCGCGCAGAGCCTCCATCTCTCGGCCTCCGAGCGAAAGATGCTGCTCGTCGCCGTGCGGCGGGCGGCATGTCTGCGACCTTCGCCACCCCGGTCGCGGCGGTGATGCTCGCGGTCGAGCTGCTGCTCTTCGAGTGGAAGCCGCGGAGCGTGATCCCGGTCGCGCTCGCGAGCGCGGTTGCGGCGGCGATCCGCCCGTTCTTCGTCGGCCCCAAGCCGCTCTTTCCCGTGCCGGTGCACGGTGTGCTCGGCGGCGACGCGCTGCTCGCGGCCATGCCGGTCGGACTGCTGGGCGGCGCGCTCTCGGCGCTGCTGACGGCCGCGGTGTACGGCGCCGAGGACGCGTTCGAGCGCTTGCCGATCCACTGGATGTGGTGGCCCGCCATCGGCGGGCTGTTCGTGGGCGTCGGCGGGCTGATCGAGCCGCGCGCGCTGGGTGTGGGCTACGACACGATCGGCGAGCTGCTGCGCGGCGAGTTCGTGCCGGGCACGCTGCTCGAGCTCATGCTCGTCAAGGGTGCGATCTGGGCGATCGCGCTCGGCTCGGGAACGTCGGGCGGCGTCCTCGCGCCGCCGCTGATCATGGGTTGCTCGCTGGGCGCGCTCGAGGCGCTCGTGCTGCCGAAGGGCAGCGCGTCGCTGTGGCCGCTGATGAGCATGGCCGCGGTGCTCGGCGGCACGATGCGCTCGCCGCTCACGAGCGTCGTCTTCGCGCTCGAGCTCACCGAGGACGTGCACGCGATCCCGTGCTGCCTGATCGCCTCGATGGTCGCCTACGGCTTCACCGTGCTGGTGATGAAGCGCTCGATCCTCACCGAGAAGGTCGCGCGCCGCGGCATCCACCTGACCCGGGAGTACACCGTCGACCCGCTCGAGCTGATCGCGGTGAAGGACGTGATGACCCGCGACGTGGTGACGCTCCCGCACTCGCTCCCGGTGCGGCAGCTCTTCACGACGTACTTCGCCGGCGCGGACGGGCGGAAGCACCAGGGCTACCCGGTCGTCGACGACGCCGGTCGCCTGGTCGGCATCGTCACGCGCTCGAACCTGCTCGATCCGGAGGTGGTCGAGGCGAGCGACGCGCTGGTGGTCGCCGACGTCCTCGAGGACGAGCTGGTCACCGTGACCCCCGAGGAATCGTGCCGCACCGCCGCAGAGCGAATGGCGCAGGCGCGGGTCGGGCGCCTGCCCGTCGTCACGACGGAGGACCCGCGACGGCTCGCCGGCATCATCACCCGCAGCGACCTGCTCGAGCCACGCGCGCGCAGCGCCGCGGAGGAGCAGCGGCGCGAGCGCTTCTTCCGGCTGCGCCTCGGCGCACGGCGCAAGCCAGCCCCGCACGCGGGCGAGCCGCGTGACCCGGGACGGTGATTCAGGCGCGCTGCCGCGCCGCTCCGCGAGTCAGCGACCGCGGTCGAGCGGCACGGCGAGCCGTCGTCCGCCGGACGCGCGGCGCTCGAGCGCGACGTCGTAGTCGTTGACCCGCACGCTGATCGCTGCGGCGGTCGACGCGATGGCGGGCAGGTGCACCGAGCGCGGCTTCGCGAGCTGCCCGCGCGGCCGCAGGGTGATGGTCGTCGTCCCGCGGCCGTCGCGGTCGCCCGGCACGAAGAGGTCGACGCCGCTCAGGAACGGGAGCCCGAAGATCGCCGGGATCGGCGCCGAGAGGTCGGTCACGCCGTCGGAGCCCGCGTCGAAGACGAAGAGGCCGTTCGTCCGGTTGGCGATCGGGCTCGTCGCCGCGTTCAGCACGTTCGTGCCGTTGATCTCGAGGACGTCGCTCTCGACGCCCTGATCGCCCCACATCTCCTTGTAGCGGATGATCGTCAGCGAGACGTGGCGGTCGCTCTTCTCGATCAGGTTGTCGATCGCGCCACCCGGCTCGGAGGTGAGCAAGCGCAGGAATCGGTTGGTGCGGATGAACGGCTCGCCGTAGAAGCGGTGCACCCGCTCGGAGCCCTCGCGGCGCAGCACGAACTCGTAGCTGCGGCCCGCGCCCAGCCGGAGCGGACCGAACGCACCGTCCGCGGGCAGGACGAGGCTCGCGAGCGGCCGTGAGCGGAGGCGGCGCCCCGAGCCGCGCCGGACCTCCCAGACCTCGAGGGTCGCGCCCTCGACGCCGACGTTCTGCGGGAAGAGGACGGTGCGTCCCTCGACCTCGATGATCCCGCTCTCCGGCTCGACGAGCAGCGTGGCCGGCTCATGCCCCGTCAAGAAACGGTACATCGCGGCGAACGCCTCGGGCGAGGTCGCCGACTCGACGTGCGTCTGGTTCGGCAGCGTTACGTTCACGGCGCCGGGGATGCGCCGGTCGGGATCGCCGCGTCCGGCCCAGATGGCGAGCGTCGGCACGCCGCCCGGCGGCCCGTCCGACGGGAAGCCGTCGATGTTGACGTAGCGGCCGACCCTCGCCGCGCGCTCGGGCGAGCTCAGGTACTCCTGCGAGACGCGCGTGCCGAGCGAGTGGCCCATGAGGTCGACCTGCGTGGCGCCGGTCGCTTCGAGGAGGTCATCGATCAGCACGTCGAGCTTCGCGTGCACGTCCTCCATGCTCTCGGTGCTGAAGGTCGAGTCGTACTCGAGGGCGGCGAGGAAGTCGTCGGGGTAGCCGTTGGTCGAGAAGCGCATCGCCTGCGACTCGAACTGCCCGGCCGAGCCGAAGCCGCCGTGGACGAAGATCACCGGCCTCGTGCTCGCGGCGCCGGCCGGGGCCGGCGGCGTGAGGGCGACGAGCGCCAGCGTGGCGATGCACGCCAGGCCGGCCACCGTGCGTTGCGCTACGAGCCCGATCGTCGGTCGCATGGGCATCCTCCCCGGGAGCGTCCGTGGCGGAGCCGCCGGGTGCTCCGGCACGTGCGCCGCGCCTCGTCCTGGATCATTAGAGGCGCGTTTGCGGGCCGATTGTCCAGAGCGAAAATCAGCCGGCGAGCGGCCGCACCGACTCCGCGAGCCGGGCCGCCGCCGCGGCGAACTCGCGCACGGTGCGCGAGATGATCTCCGCGACCGGCTCGATGGCGTCGATCCGCCCGGCGACCTCGCCGGAGAGCGCGACGCCGCCCTCGAGGTCGCCCTCGAAGTAGACCGCGCGCACGCCGGCCGCGAGCTCGGCCATCGGGTCGCCCTCGCCGCACTCGAGGCGGGTCGTCCGCTCGGTGCGCAGCGCGCGCAGCGCCGGCCCGCGCTCCGGGCGCAGGAAGACCGTGCCGGTCTCCTCGTCGGCGACGATCGCGCGCTTCCAGGCCTCGTGCGCCGGCGACTCGGCCGAGCACACCATGCGCTTGCCCATCTGTGCGCCTTCGGCGCCGAGCGCGAACGCGGCCGCCATCGAGGCGCCGTCGCAGATGCCGCCCGCCGCGATGATCGGCACGTCGACGCTCGAGCGCACGAGCGGCAGCAGCACCATGGTCGAGACCGGACGCGGGTTCTTGAAGCCGCCGCCTTCACCGCCCTCGACGACCAGGCCGTCGACGCCCGCGTCGACCGCCTTGAGCGCGGCGCGCAGGGTCGGCGCGACGTGGAACACCGTGAGCCCCGCGTCCTTCAGGCGGCGCGTGTAGCGCGTCGGGTCGCCGGCCGAGGTGGTGACGAAGCGCACGCCCTGCTCGATCACGAAATCGACGATCGCCGGATCGCGAACGAAGGCCTGCGCGATGTTGACGCCGAAGGGGCGGTCGGTGAGCTTGCGGACGCGGCGGATCTCCTCGCGGATCACGTCGAGCTCGCCCGAGGAAGTCTCGACGATGCCCATCGCGCCGGCGCGCGACACGGCGGCGGCGAGCTGGGAGCGTGCGATCCAGCCCATCGGCGCCTGGAGGATCGGGATCTCGACGCCCAGACGGCGGGTGACGCGGTTGTCGAGCGTGACCAGGGCGCTCACTCGCCCCGGTAGGCCGGCTTTCGCTTCTCGGCGAACGCCTTCATGCCTTCCCGCGCGTCCTTCGTGCCGAAGATCGGGCTGCCCACCTCGAGCTCCTTGGCGAGCGCGTCGGCCTCGCTCACGCTCTCGTCGACCTCGCGCAGCATGCGCATGAGCGCGCGGATCGAGAGCGGCCCGTTGTCGCAGATCTCGGAGGCGATCTTCTTCGCCTCCGCGAGCGCCTGGCCCTTCGGCGCGATGCGCCCGATGAGCCCGAAGGCGAGCGCCTCGCGCGCGGTGACGTGGCGTCCGGTGAGCAGGATCTCCGCGGCGAACGTGTAGGGGATCTGGCGGCGTAGGCGCACGCTCGAGCCACCGAGCGGGAACAGCCCGCGGCGCGCCTCGGTGACGCCGAACACCGCGTCCTCTGCCGCGACGCGGATGTCGGTGCCCTGCAGGATCTCGGTGCCGCCCGCGACCGCGTAGCCCTCGACCGCGGCGATGATCGGCTTCATCGGCCGGTTGTGGCGGAGCAGCGCCTGCCAGTGGATGTCCGGCACCTCGGACATGAGCGCCAGGAACTCCTCGTCGCGCTCGCCCGCGCCCATCGATTTCAGGTCCGCGCCGGCGCAGAAGACGTCGCCACGCCCGGTGAGGATCGCGACGCGCAGCTCCGGGTCCTCGTCGAGCATGCGCCAGGCGCGGTACATGCCCGCGAGCATGCCCGGGCTGAGCGCGTTCTTCGCCTCGGGGCGGTTCAGGGTGACGAGCAGGACGTGTCCGTCGCGCTCGAGCAGGCAGTGGTCGGGATTCATCCTCGTCGCTCCTCGTGACCTCGCACGGATCGGTGCGCGCCGCGGGAACTGCGGCACGCTGGCCGGGCCTGCTGAGGCTCGGCCCCGAAAGGTTGCTTGTGGCACGGGCGTAGCAGGTCGAGCGGCGTCGAGGCGAGCGGTCGCTGGTGTGCCCTTTCGGGCCCGCTTGCCGTCGGAAGCGGAGCCGTCCACGCGGATCGAAGCGGCGCGGCGGCGCCTTCTACCGTGACCCGCGCGAGGTGGGTAAGGTGCGCGCGGGAGGTCGATCATGCGTGGAAGCTGCCTTTGCGGAGACGTAGCCTGGGAAGGAAGCGGCACGGGTGACATGGTTCACCACTGCCACTGCAGCATGTGCCGCAAGACGTCGGGTGCCGCCTTCGGCACGTTCGGCGGATTCCCGGCCGCGGACTTCCGCTTCACGAGGGGCGAGGCGGGCATCCGTCGCTACCCGTCGTCGCCCGGCGGCGTGCGCGCGTTCTGCGGCCGCTGCGGCTCGGCCGTGCCGGGCCAGCCGTTCGAGGACCTGATCTTCGTGCCGTTCGGCAACCTCGAGGGCGATCCGGGCGGCCGGCCGATGGCGCACATCTTCGTCACCTCGAAGGCGCCCTGGTACGAGATCGCGGACGACCTGCCGCGCTTCGACGCCTACCCTCCGGGCTACCCCGACCCCGAGCTCCCGCCGCGCGAGCCGCGGCACGTTCGCCCCGGCAGCATCGGCGGGAGCTGCCTCTGCGACGCGGTGAGGTTCGAGCTCGAGCCGCCGCTCGGCCGCTGGCACAACTGCCACTGCTCGCGCTGCCGCCGCGCTCGCGGCACCGCGCACGCATCGAACGTGTTTCTCGACGCCGAACGCTTCCGCTGGATTCGCGGCGAGGACCAGGTCGACTTCTACAAGCTCCCCGAGGCCGAGCGCTTCGGCCAGGCCTTCTGCCGCACCTGCGGCGCGAAGATGCCGCGCATCAACCGCAAGCTCGGCTACGTCGCGGTCCCCGCGGGCAGCCTCGACGACGATCCGGGAGCACGCCCCGAGCGGCACATCTACGTGGAGTCGAAGGCGCCGTGGTTCGAGATCGCGGACACCCTACCACGCTTCGCGGAGCTGCCGGACTACTGATCGTGACCTAGGTCACGCGCGCTCATGCCACGCCTCTCCCCGGGGGCGGTGCACGACGCATGCGCGTCGACGTTCCTGATCAGCGCGTGGGGCCGAGCTCCGCGGGTGGCTCGCCTGGTGCAACAACTTGAGTAATGACTTGACAGCCGAGAAAGCACCAAACCATAATCTGGCTGCGACAACTCGGCACCGGAGAGCCGGCGCGTTGATCCGGCACATCCACACCCGACCCGAGAGGCTGGTGCCAACGGTCAATTCCTTCGTCTCTCTTCAGTGCCACCTCAACGGAAGCAAGAAGGAGGGCCGATGACTTCGAGGGTGCTGATCACAAGCCGCGCGCGCTGCCGTCGGATGAGCGTCGCGCTCGTAGGGGCGGGGCTGTTCTCGCTCGTGTCATGGATGATGTTGGCTTCCGGCGCGCGCGCCGCGGACGGCGTCGCGGTGACCGACGGCTGTGACATCGCGTTGATCTTCGAGGACGGTTCGACCACCTCGACATCGACATCACCGGCGCGGCCCTGCTCGGTACGCCTACGTTGAGCGGCGGCACCGTCACCTCGCTGGGCGTGGAGCTGCTCGACGACGACACGCTGCGGTTGACGTTGCCTGGCAACACGGCGGGCAGCCAGGTGCCGGTCGGCGATCTGTACTTCCCCGGCGGCTCGTCGTTCGAAACGCCCGAGCTGACGATGGACGTCACGGCCGACGGCGAGGGCACCCTCACGGCCTCGCTGGTGGCGCTCCAGCTCGACTACGACACGAACCAGACGCCCACGTCGGTTCGCGCCTCCTGCGGCAGCCCCGACCCGAGCACGCTCGGCACGGTCGACATCCTGTCGCTGCCGGCGGCGCTGCCGGGGCCGAGGCTGTCGATCGACGACGTGACGGTTGCCGAGGGCGACGTCAAGACGGTCAAGGCACGCTTCACCGTCACGCTGTCGGAGCCGGTGAGCAAGCCGGTGAGGGTCCGCTACGCGACCGTCGACGGCACCGCGAGCTCGGTCAACAGGCAGGACTTCAGGGCCAAGAAGGGGGTGCTGACGATCCCGCGCAACAAGCTCTCGAAGTCGTTCAACGTCATCATCACGAAGGACCTGATCCCGGAGCCGACCGAGACATTCTCCGTGCTGCTGAGCGACCCCGTCAACGCGGCGATCTCCGACGCCATCGGTATCGGCACGATCCTCGACGCCGACCCGGTCGTGATCACGATCGGCGACGCGGTGATCCAGGCGGGCGACTCCGGGACGAAGAAGGTGAGCATCCCCGTCCAGACCAGCCGCGCCTCGGATGGTCCCGTGCGGGCGAAGTTCACGACGGTCGACGGCACCGCACAATCGACCGGTTCCGGCAGGGACTTCACCAGCAAGAGCGGAAGGGTCACGATCAGGCGGGTGAGACATCGGCCGTGATCCAGATCGTCGTCGCCGGCGACACCGTCAGCGAGGGCGACGAGGAGTTCGCCGTCGTGCTGTCGGAGCCGAAGAACGGGGTGCTCGGCGACCACACGGCCACGGTGACGATCCTGGACGACGACAATTGAGCCGTCGACTCAAAGGCACCCTAGGGCTCGAGCCCGAGCCGTAGGGCCGACGTAGCAGGGGCCCCGGGCCGGTATCGGTCCGGGGCCCTGCTACTTTGGGCCGCGCACCCTCTCCGGTGCTTCGTCGACTCGATCCTGCAGCTCGCCGCGAGCGGATTCGCGGCTGCTATGACCCCCTTGCCTTGCGCCCCGATCCGGGCCTCCATTGGGCATGGATCATCACCGCGCGCTCGTCCTCCTCGTCGTCCTCGGCTTCTTGGGCTGCTCGGCCGCGAACCCGATCGTCTACGCCAACGAGAAGTACAACCAGGTCGGGCGAGCCGGCGCCGATCGGGACATCGAGGAGTGCATTTGGCTCGCCGACGAGGCCGGGGCCGGGCCGAGCGCCGGCAACGCGGGGCGGACCGCGGAGCGCGCCGGCAAGGGTGCCGTCGGCGGCGCGGCCGCTGGCGCGGTCGGCGGGGCGATCGGCGGTGATCCGGGGATTGGCGCGGCGGCGGGCGCGGCGAGCGGTGTGGTGTGGAACGTCCTCTTCGGCTGGATGGAGCCGGAGCAGCCGGACGAGGTGCACAGGAACTACGTGAACCAGTGCCTCGCCGAGCGCGGCTACCAGGTCGCCGGCTGGAGGTAGCGTGCGGCGCGCCGCGCCGGTCGCTCGTCTCCCCGAAGCGCGCCGTCGCGAAGCGCGCCTCTGCAGAGGAGGCGCGCGCCCGACCTTGCACGACGCCGCCTGCACGATTCTGCCTCTCGGCCAGGATCTCGACCAGCCGGCGCGCGAGCGGCGCGCCGACCCGTTCGCAGCCGTTCCGCCGCAGGTGGTTCTGCGCGTCGCGGAACAGCTCGGGCGGCACGGCCGGGTGCAGGTCGAGCCACTCTTCGGGCGTCGCACCGGTCGCCCGGCGGAGAGCTTCGATCCGCTCCGCGAGCCGCTGTGCGTGGTCCGCATCCTCCGGCTGGGTCGGCCGCACCGGCGAGACGTAGAACAGGACCGCCGCCCCGCGCGCCCGCGCGCGCTCGCGGATCGCCCGTAGCAGCTCGACGTTCGGGTGCGTCGCGTAGTCGCTCGTTTGCTGCGCGCGCAGGTCGCGCGCGAGCGCGAGCAGCAGCTGCGGCCGCCTCGGACGGAGGCCGAGCGCCTTGGTCAGCCGTGCGCTCTCCGCTTTGAGCCGATCGAGGAAGGAGGAGCGCAGCCCCTCGAACGCGAAGAGCAAATCCAAGCGCTCCTTCAGGCGGATCAGCCACGGGTCGAGGACCGTCAAGCCGTCGAAGGCGAGCGCCTCGCGCAGCCGGATCGCGTCGCGCAGATCGAGCTTGCGCACCAGCTGCGGAAGACGGGCCCGCCCTGGGAGCGCGTCCCTGGGGAGGAAGGCCCGCACGTTCACCTCGACGACGACGGTCTCGGCGCCGGCGTCGAGCACCTCGCCGAGGAGTGGGTAGAAGTGGATCGGGCGAAGCCCGGGATTGGTCAGGTCGAGCAGGTCGATGGAACGCCCGTAGCGTGCGAGCGTGCGGCGCATCGCGCCGCTCACGAGGTCGCGCGCGCCCGTCTCGGGGTCGCCGCACATGTTGAGCGAGTCGCCGAACAGGACGACGCGCGGGGAGCCGGTTCGGGGTGCGCTGGCCCAGCGCGCGTGAACCGCCCCGGCTTCTTCGGAGACTC
>FWPU01012137.1_pt1 | contig 11617 bp, 15 predicted proteins | sample 2228361 | NCBI WGS metagenome assembly FWPU01 (sample SAMEA103939777, study PRJEB20133) | metagenome | reverse complement strand
TCTTCTTTATTTTAATTTTTTTGATTTTAAGCCCAAAACTTCCTCTTCAAAAAAATATAACTTTTTAATTAGATGGAAATGGATAAAATTTTTGTTTCCTGCAAATTCTTTTCCCTTGCACTTTTCCCATTATTCTCAAACCTTTTGCTTACCTTAAAAAAATTCCTTTCCCCCTTCAAACTGCTTCTTAAATTTGGTAAACTCAAGCAGGATGGATGCCTTAAGGTTTTGGAAATTTTAAGAAATTGCAACTTTATTCTTTAAATGTTCCCTTAAAATTTTTAACCCTTTTTTTAGCCCTAAAAATTCTCTTATCTTTTTCTTCCAAACTTTAACTTTTCTTGTAGTTAATTTTACACTTTTATTTTATTCCTTTCTATCTAAAGCAGGAAATAAAAACTATTTTTAAACAAAAGGTTAAAAAATGTGATATTATATAGTTTAAAAAATTTAAGGAGGTTTTTGGATGTTTAAAGTAATTCTTTTTATCTTATTTTCCTTTGTAGTATTTGCTCAAGAGATGCCTATAAAAGTAGGAGTAATTGATGTGGATAGGATTTTTATGGAATCAGCTGCAGGAAAAGAAGCTCTTGCAAAGATAAAAAAATTTAGAGATAAAAAAATTGAAGAAGCTAAAAAACTTGAAGAAGAGCTTTCCCTTCTGGAAAAACAGCTTTTAGAGCAAAGGTTTACCTTGTCTGAAGATAAATTTAAAGCAAAACAAAAGGAGTATGAAGACAAAAAAATTGCTTATAAAAGGTTCCAAGATGATACGGAAAGGGAACTAAATGATTTAAGGGATGAGGAACTTAAAAAGATTGAGGAAAAGGTCTTCCCTATTATAAACAAAATTGGAAAAGAAAAAAATTTTGCTTTAATTTTTAACAAGTTTAACAGTGGGCTTGTATATGCTGCAGAAGAAGTGGATATAACAGATGAAGTTCTTTTAACTTTTAATACCCAAGTTAATATTCCCAAAAAATAAAATTGATGGTTTCTTTAAAGGAAATTGCAAAAATAATAAATGGTTTTGTAGAAGGGGATGAAAATTTTATTGTAGAAAATTTCAAAACCTTAAAAGAAGCAAAGGAAAAGGATCTCTCTTTTTTAACTTCTCAAAAGTATGAGAAAGAAGCCCTTTCTTCTAAGGCAAAATGTATTTTAGTAGATCAAAATACAAAAATTTTATCAAAAAACTTAATAAAACATAAAAATCCTTACTATGCTTTATCAATTATAATCCCAATCTTTTATCCACCTTTAAATTTAGAAACAAAATTTTTAAAAGGTAAAATGGTTTCAAGGGATGCAGAAATAGAAGAAGGTGTTTTTTTAGCCCCCAATGTTTATGTGGGGCCTTTTTGTAAAATAAAGAAAAACTGTAAAATATATTCAGGTGTTGTTTTGCTGGGGTATATAGAAATTGATGAAAATACAATAATTTTCCCCAATAGTACAATTTATCCAAGGGTGAAAATAGGTAAAAATGTAATAATTCATGGAGGTTCCACAATTGGTTCCGATGGATTTGGTTTTGCCTTTTTTGAAGGGAAATACCATAAAATCCCTCAAGTGGGAGGGGTTATAATAGAAGACGAAGTGGAAATTGGGGCTAGCACTACAATTGATTCTGGAACCCTATCTCCTACAATCATTGGAGAGGGAACAAAAATTGATAATTTAGTTCAAATTGCCCATAATGTAATAATTGGAAAAAATTGTATTTTGGTTGGACAAGTGGGAATTTCTGGCTCCACAGAAATAGGAGATGGAACAATCTTTGGAGGACAATCGGGAGCAGTGGGACATGTAAAAATTGGAAAAAATGTAAAGATCTCTGCAAAATGTGGAGTTACAAAAGATGTGCCTGATGGGGAGCAGGTCTCAGGTTTTCCCTCAATTTCTCATAAATTGTGGCTTAAAAGAGAGGCAATAATAAATAAAATGGCAAGAGGAGGAAAAGATGATGAAGATTGAAGAGATTTTAAATTCTTTACCCCATAGATACCCCTTTCTTTTAGTAGATAGGATCCTTGAAATAAGTGAAGATAAGGTAATAGGGCTTAAGAATGTTACAATAAATGAGCCCTTTTTCCAAGGACATTTTCCAGGACAACCAATTATGCCAGGTGTTTTAATAATTGAAGCAATGGCACAAGTGGGGGGTTGTCTTTTATTAAAAGATGTACCAGAAAAAGAAAATAAGCTTGTTTATTTTATGGGAATAGACAAAGCCAGATTTAGAAAACCCATAGTCCCTGGGGATCAGATAATATTTGAGGTTAAAGTTTTACATAAAAGGTCAAATACTTGTAAGTTATGGGGAGAAGCAAAAGTAGATGGAAATCTTTGTGCAGAAGCAGAATTAATTTCAATAATGGTGAATAAAATTGAATAAGGTACATCCCACTTCAATTATTTCAGATAAGGCAATTTTGAAGGGAAATGTCTATGTGGGACCCTATTGTATAATTGGAGAAAATGTGGAAATTGGGGAAGGGACGGTTCTTCATTCTTTTGTTCAAATTGAAAAGAATACAAAGATTGGTAAAAATAATAAAATCTTTGGACCATCCCATATTGGTTTTCCTCCTCAAGATTTAACATTTAAAGGAGAAGATACTTATCTTGAAATTGGAGATGAAAATACCATAAGAGAATACTCCACATTTCATAGGGGAACATTAAAAGGAGGGGGAATTACCAAGGTTGGAAATAAAAACTATTTTATGGCATATTCCCACATTGCCCATGATTGCCAAGTGGGAAACAATGTAATTTTTGCAAATTGTGGAACCTTAGCAGGGCATGTGGAAGTAGGGGATTTTTCTACAATTGGTGCTTTTTCTGCAGTCCATCAATTTTGTAGAGTTGGAAAATATGCATTTTTAGGAGGATTTACAGTTGCAACCCAGGATATTTTACCCTTTTGTAGAACAGTTGGAGGAAGACCTGCAAAAAATTATGGAATTAATGTTATTGGACTTAAAAGATTAGGTTTTGCAGAAGAAAAGATTGAAAAATTGAAAAAATTATTTAGAATTTTATACCAAAGTAATTTGCTTTTAAGTGAAGCAATAAAAAAGGCAGAAAATGAAATAGAAAGAGATGAAAATATTGATTATTTTTTAAATTTTATTAAAAATTCAAAGAGAGGTGTTATAGGGAGATGATTAAAATTGGTTTAATTGGTGCTGGGGTCTTTGGATTTCACCATGCAAGGGTTTTAAAGAGTTTAGAAGATAAGGTTAAATTTGAAGGAATTTTTGATATAAATTTGAAAAGGGCAGAAGAGGTCTCAAAACAATTTGAAGTTCCCTTTTACAAAAGGATGGAAGAGCTATTGGAAAAGATTGAATCAGCTATTGTTGCAGTACCAACAACATATCATTTAGAGGTTTCAAGAATTGCAGCAGAATATAACATAAATGTGCTTGTAGAAAAACCTTTGGCAGAAAATATTGAAGATGGAGAAAAAATTGTAAAAATTTTTAAAGAGAAGGGTTTAATCTTAGCTGTGGGGCATATTGAAAGACATAATCCCGTTGTAAATGCAGTCATAAATAATTTAATAAATCCAAAGTACATAACAATTGAAAGATTGGCAAATTTTTCACCAAGAAGTTTGGATGTGGATGTAATACTGGATTTAATGATTCATGATATTCAAATCGTTCAAGATATTATGAAAGGTAATATTAAAAGTATTAAAGCCATAGGAATTCCTGTTTTATCTGATAAAGTTGATATTGCAAATGCTTATATAGAATTTGAAGGGGGGAAAGGAGCATCCCTTACTGCTTCAAGAATTAGTCAAGAAAGGGTAAGAAAATTAAGGATTTTTGAAGAAAAGACCTATTTTTCAGTAGATTATGCAGAAAAAACAATTAAGGCATATAAGTTAAAGGAGGAAGATGGTAAAAAATCCATAGAAGAATTTAAAATAGAAATAGAACAACAAGAACCCTTAAGAGCAGAAATATTAGATTTTATAAACTCAATTAAAAGTAAGCAAAACCCATTGGTAGATGGAGAAAAAGGTTTAAATGCATTAAAAGTTGCAAAAAAGATTCAGGGCGAGATATGTTAAATAAAATTAAGCAAAACCCATTGGTAGATGGAGAAAAAGGTTTAAATGCATTAAAAGTTGCAAAAAAGATTCAGGAGGTTGTATGATAGGAATAATTGGTGGTTCTGGACTTTATAAAATGGAGGATTTAAAAATTATTAAAGAAGAAAAAATAAAGACCCCCTTTGGAGAACCCTCAGATTTTTACATACTTGGGGAACTGGAAGGTAAAGATGTTGTATTTCTTCCAAGGCATGGAAGAAACCATACAATCCTTCCCTCTGAAATAAATTTTAAAGCAAATATTTATGGATTTAAGTTATTGGGAGCAAAAAAAATAATTTCTGTTTCTGCTGTGGGAAGCTTAAAGGAAGAATTGGGAATTTCAAATGTGGTGCTTCCAGATCAATTTATTGATTGGACAAGACATAGAAAAAGTACCTTTTTTGGAGATGGAATTGTAGCACACACATCCTTTTCCCACCCTGTTTGTAAAGAACTCTTAGAGTATTTATTTGAAGCATGTAAAAGAGCAGGTGCAGTTGTGCATAAAGGAGGAACTTATATTTGTATGGAAGGACCCCAATTTTCTACTTTGGCAGAATCAAAACTTTATAGAAGCTGGAATATAGATGTAATTGGGATGACAAATGTTCAAGAAGCAAAGCTTTCAAGGGAAGCAGAAATTTGTTATTCCCCAATGGCAATGGTGACGGATTATGATTGCTGGTATGAAGAAAAAGGAGAGGTTACAGGTATAGATGTTTTGAAAGTCATTGCTCAAAATGTAAAAATGTCTCAAAGAATTATAAAGGAAGCATTAAAAATAATTGATGATAAGAAAGAGTGCTTTTGTAATAGGATCCTTGATACAGCTGTGGTTACTCCATTGAAAAAGGTTCCAGAAAAAACCCTTGAAAAACTTGAACCAATTTTAAGGGATTACAGAAAAAGAAATGGATTATAAAGCAATAGAAGTTGTAAATTTAAAAAAAGGATTTAATGGTATAACTATATTTTCTAATTTTAATTTTTCTTTGGACTTTTATAAAAAATGCTTGATTTATGGAAAAAATGGCTCTGGAAAGACAACCCTTTTAAAGATTTTGTCAGGATATTTATATCCTGATGGTGGAAAAGTTTATATCTTAGGGAAAAACATTACAAAAGAAGAAAAAAGTTTAAAGGGAAAAATCTTTTATGTAAGTCCAGAAGAGCGTTCTTTTTATTTTCCCTTGTCTGTTGAAAAAAATTTAAATTTCTTTTTAAAAGTATCTGAAAGATACGATAAGGAAAAACTTAATAAATTTATAGAAATTTTTAATATAAAAAACCTTTTAAAAAAGCCCTTCTCCCTTTTATCCTCCGGAGAAAAACAAAGGATAGCTTTGGTTAGGGCTTTTTCTTTGGATCCAGAAATATTTTTGCTGGACGAACCACAAAAAAGCTTAGACGAAGAAGGCACAAATATTTTAAAAAATTTGATCTCCACCTTGAAAGAAAGGACCTTTATAATAGCTACCCCTAAAAAAGAAATCTTTGATGAAATAACAGGAATATCCTTTAAATTATGCTAAGACAAATTTTTGAAATTTTAAAAAAGGACTTTTTTTTATCTATTACATATAAATTTAATTTCTTTTTTCAATTTTTTGCATGGTTTTTTGCTTTACTTATGTGGTATTTCTTATCCAAGCTAATTCCCCAAGAAAGCTTTAGGAATACGGAAGGTTATTTTCCTTTTGTAATTTCTGGTATTTCATTGCAGTCCTTACTTGCTACAATCCTTTTAGGAAATACTTCAAGGGTAAGAGAGCATATGCTTATGGGAAACCTAGAATTTTTATTAAATATTTTAAAAAAACCCTATATTTTTTTAATTTCTGGTTTTCTTTATGATCTTATAAACTCCCTTTTAAGAATCTTTTTAATTATTTTTGCTTCTTCCTTCTTTTTTTCTTTTCCTTTAAAAAATTTTAACATTATTTTATTTTTAATCTCCCTTTTATTATCAAGTTTTTCCTTTTCAGCTATAGGGAATCTTTCTGCTTCCTTTGTTTTAATTTTTAGAAAAGGAGAGCCCTTTTCATTTTTTTTTAATATGCTATTTTCTCTTTTTGGTGGTGTATTTTTCCCCATAAATTTATTACCAAAGATTTTGCAAAAGTTGTCGTACTTTTTACCTATGACCCAGGGATTGATTTTATTTAGGGCATCTTTTTTCCCAAACCAAAACAAGGGGGAAATTTATTTTTCTTTAACATATTTTGCCCTATTTTTTTTAATTTTTTATACTTTAAGTTTATATATCTTTAACTTAGCTTACAAATATGGAAAGAAAAAGGGAAATCTTTCAACCTACTAATTTTTTAATCCTTTTCTTTGGGCTTTTTTTAATCTTTGCCTTTTTAGAAAAACTTCACAGATTTCACTATAAAAGATTATTTTCTCCTTCACCCTATGGCTATATTATTGGAAGGGAAGGGAAAATTCCTTCTATGTCTGAAGAAGAAATAATTTTTAAAAAGGTTTTTCCTTTAAACAAAAAAAAGGAGTTGAGATTTTGGTTTTGGGGAAAGGATAAAGGAATCCTTTATTTAAATGGGGATTTAATCTTTGAATGGGATAAACCGGAAGTTTATTTTTTAAGAATTTCAAAAGAAAAATTAAAAGAAAAAAATGTTTTTGAAGCAAAAATTTATAGTAAAATTGGATTTTCTACCCTTTGGCTTTCAGATATTTCAGGACTTGGCACAGATAAAAGTTGGGAGTGTTATTTTAAGGGGGAAAAAATTAAGACAAGAGTCTTTGGGAAGCCCCCTATGTCTCTAATCTTTCCAAAATAAAAAATTAAGGTTTTTTAAGTTTAACTTTAAAAATATAAAACCAATTAATCCAGAAAGAATAGAAGACAAAATTATAGATAATTTTGCAGTATTTAAAAAATCTCCTTTATCAAAGGCAAGAAGAGCTATAAAAATTGACATTGTAAAACAAATTCCCCCTAAAAAGCCCTCGCCTAAGATATTACTCCATTTTAAATCCTTTGAAAATTTTGAAAGTTGCAATTTTGAAGAAAAGTATGAAAAAAGAAAGATTCCTAAGGGTTTTCCTAAAATCAATCCAAATCCAATTCCCAGAGAAAGAGAGCTTTTTAAGTTAAAACCTCCATCCCCTAAAATAATGGAGGTATTGGCTAAAGCAAAAAGGTGAAGAATAAAATAAGAAACGGGTTTTTGAAGAAAATGTTCTAAAATTTTAGAAGGACAATCCTTATTCTTTAAAAGAGGAATAAAAAAGGCAAGGAAAACACCAGAAATAGTTGGATGAACCCCCAATTTTAAAGCAAAATACCAGGCAACAAGACCTCCAGTTAAATAGAAAAACAAGTTTTTAACCTTTAATTTATTTAATATAATTAAAGTTAAAAATATTAAAAGGGAATAAAGGATGTTTAAAAAAGATAAATTTTTTGTGTAAAAAAATGCAATTAAAATTATTGCTCCTAAATCATCAATAATTGCAAGGGAAATTAAAAAACTCTTAAAGAAAGGGGGGCTCTATTCTCTAAGAGAGACAAAACTCCAATTGAAAAAGCAATATCTGTTGCCATTGGAATTCCAAAACCCCTAATCATATCTGTATTAAAATTGAATAAGATGTAAAAAGTAGCAGGCAAAACCATTTCTCCAATTGCACCAAAGATTGGGAGAGCAGCATTTTTTATCTTTGAAAGTTCCCCATCTAAAATTTCTCTTTTTAATTCAAGACCAATTAAGAGAAAGAAAATTACCATAAGACCATCATTTATCCAATGCAAAAGGCTCATATTTCCAATCTTTTTATTCCAGAAATTTACATAATTTCCTTTTAAGAAAAAATTAGAAAAAAACAAAGAAAAACCCGTACAAAAAATTATAATTAACTCAGAGTTTTTTCACTTTTACAAAACTTCTCAAAAAGATTGGGCAAAATTTTTTCCTTATCCATATAAAGCATCCTTTAAACCCTTAAGATAAACATATTCCATCATTTCTTTATACCAACTAAAAGGCAAAGGTATGGGAAATTTTTCAAAGGAAATGCACAAATTTGTCTTTATCCTTAAAGGTAAGGGTTTTTTATTTATTAAATTTTTAGATAGGGGTACTCCCAAAAAGTTTCCAAGTTCTGGATGTTTTTCATAAAAAATCTTAGCAGAAATTCCACTTTTATATTGTCTTTCCATAAAACTTTTAATATTTGTAGGATGGTTGTGATAGACAATTGCTAAAGGAAAATATTTTATTTTTAAACCAATTTTAAATAATCTGTAAGCAAATTCTATATCTTCCCAAGCAGCAAAGGGAAAGGTCTCATCAAATTTTTCTTTTTTAAGAAAGGGGTTTTTTGGAATGGAAATATTTGAAGTATAAAAAAAATTGAAGGGCACTTCCTCTTTATTTTCAATTAATTTAAAACCAAATTGTAATCCATATTCGTTAATATAATCCATAAACCTCGTAATTTTTAAATTTTTGTACCAATAAACCCTTCCCAAAACTGCAAAAGAAAAATTATTTCTTTCTTGAGCAAAAAAGTGTTCTTTCAAGCAGTCCTCTTTTAAGATTGTATCATCTCCAAGGAATAAAACTACCCTTCCCCTTGAAAGTTCAATTCCCAAGTTCCTTGCCTTTGAAGGTCCTCTTGGTTCTTGTGTTTTAAAGGTAAAGGGATAATTTGGTTTATAATTTTCTAAAAAATCCTTTGTCCCATCTGTAGAACCATCATTTATAACAATTAATTCAAAGGGTGGAGGTTTTATTTGGTTTTCTATTGATTTTAAGACCTCTTTTAATGAATCCAACCTATTTTTTGTAGGTATTATTATACTGAAAACTATATCCATATTATTTCATTCAAATTTTTTTTAATAAAATTTATATCTTTGGGCAAAAGCTCTAAAAAGAAAGGATTTGTAAAAAGTATCTCATCGCCTAAATATGTAGGGATAATATGCATTGGAAAGATTTTAAAATAATCCCTATCCTTCATAACCCTCATCTCTTGTACCTCTTTTCTTTTTTTATTTAATCCATATAAATTTTCATTTAAGGAAAAGAAAGCCCTTAAATGATTTATAATATGTTTGGATTTTGTTTTTATTTTTTCATTTTTTATTAAATTTTTATAGGGATCCCTTTGAATTAAAGCAAAATTTTTTTCTTCTTTTAAAAGATAGTATAACCTATGTTGAAAAGTAAGCAAGACAGCAGGCATTAGTTCTTTGAGTAAATCTTCTTCCATATTTTTATAAAAGACCATAAAGGCATTTCTTTCAAAAAGGTAAGCCCTTTTATACATACCAAGTTCTAAGCCCGTAGCAGAACCTTTGTGATAAGCTACTGCTTGTGGACAAAATTTAACAGAAAATCCAGAAATCCAAAGGCGCCTACCCCAATCCACATCTTCTAAATAAGCAAAAAAATCTCCATCAAAACCCTTTGTTTTAATAAACAAATCTCTTTCAAAAAAGCAATTTCCTCCACAAGGAAAGGGCAAATTTTCTTCCTCCAAATTTTCAAAATCCTTAGAAGGAAAACCTTGATATTTTTGGAAGGCATGCCCATCAAAGGTTAAAATTCCTCCAATAAAGTCAACTTTTTCTCCTTCCCAATTTAAAATTTTTCCTGATAAGATAACCCCATCTTTTGCATTATTTAAATAATTTTCGAGCCAATTTTTTCCCACATAACAATCATTGTTTACCAAGGCAATATATTTCCCCTGGGCAGCTTTTATTCCTTCCCAATTTCCTGTGGCAAAACCATAATTTTTCTTTAAAGACACTATTCGGACTTCTTTAAACTTAGAAGAAACATAAGATAAGGTGTTATCTTTTGAAGAATTATCAACTAAAATTATTTCATATTCCTTTTTTGACAAACTTTGTTCAAAAAGAGAGGCCAAAATTTTTCCCAAATGTTTTACTCCATTATAAGTTACAATTACAACAGATACAGAGGGCAAACTCATCTTAAAATTTTATCCCAAAATTTTTTCTTTTTTTTCTTATCAATTTTCAAAAGGGATAGATGTTTAATCAAGGGCTCCATCACCTTTTCCCAAGAAAATTTTTCCCTTACCTTTTTGGAAAAAACTTTTCTCTCTTCTTCAGAAATATTTAAAATTTCCAAAGACAATTTTATTAACTTTGGAATATCCCTTTCTACAAAAAATGCCCCCTCTTCTTCAAAAATTAATTCTTCAAGTCCAGAACCTTTCAAAGCCAAAACGGGAAGTCCTCCATATAAAAAGTCTAAAACCCTTGTCCTGAAAGAAAGTTCTGTTTCAAGGGAAGGGGGATAAAAGGAAATAGCAAAGGAAGAGGAAAAATATGCCTTTGTCCTTTCCTTATAGGGTATCCAATCAATTATATGAATATATTTATTGAGTAGTTTATTTTCTTCTGCCCAATTGTAAAATTCTGAGAACTTTTTTTGGGGGGTGGTTTCTGGCCTTAAATGTTTTGTAACAATTAAATGAAATTCCCTTTTATTTAAGAGTTCCAAGAGGAAAGATTTTAAAAAATCTACATCATACCAATCATAAAAGGAACCAAAAAAAATCATGGGTTCTTTAAAGGGGAAATAACCTTTTTCAAAGGATGGTTCTTCTAAAGGAACTCCATAGGGGACTATATCTATAAGGGTTTTAAAATCAGGATCCCTTTTAAATAAATCGGGATCAATTCTTTTGGATAAATATAACCCTCCTAAATAAAATATCCTTTGAAATTTATTAGCACAAAGAAAAAAATTTCCTTTTTTTAATTGAAAGGATAGAGAACTATGGGCAAACTCATTTGCTTTTTCATCATAAGATAAAGCTTCTATGCAATAGGGATCATATAGATCTATTATAGAATAACCCTTAAAGTTTTGACTTAAAAGATAATTTGCTGGTTCTCCTTGGAGAATTGCCACATCTATTTCCTTTAAAAATTCAGAAATTGCTTCCTTTTTATAACCCTTTAAAGGAAAGGGAACCTTTATTTGTTTTGATTCTTTTGGAACAAAGAGGATGACCTCATAATGGGATGATAATACCTTTCCCATTTCAACCATTCTAATCCCTATCCCCGACATAACTTCACCTATGGCTTCAGGGGAGACAATCCCAATTTTCATTTCTCTATTATCATATTTTTTAAAAATAAAATCAACAACTATTTTAATTCAAGATAAACTGAAATTGAAAATATGCCTAGTTTTTGGAGATTTAACCCAACTTTTGCATTTTTTTTGAAAAAGTATTGATTTTACTCCTGTACTGTTTCAGTTGGAAAAGGACAAAAAAGGTATAAAATTAGCTACAAGAAAGGTTAAAGTTTGGAAAAAAAATAAGAGAAATTTTAGGGCTAAAAAAGGGGCTAAGAATTTTTTCAAAAGTCCAACTTTTCCCTTTTCTATTTAACTCACTCTTGTCCAAAATAAGAATTTAAAAAAACCTCCTATTGGGTAAAATAAAAAAGAAAACCAAACAGGAGGTAATCTATGAATAAATTTA
>FWPU01012135.1_pt1 | contig 11622 bp, 14 predicted proteins | sample 2228361 | NCBI WGS metagenome assembly FWPU01 (sample SAMEA103939777, study PRJEB20133) | metagenome | reverse complement strand
CGTCCGAGGCGACCTGATGGTCGCCAAGGTTTCAATCCCCGTGGCATGCCAGCCACGATTCAACCCTATCCTAGCAGATTCCCTCTCAAGCGCAAGCCCTGGCACTAGCGTTACCGGTCGTGCCCCAAGCGCTCGTGGTGCGCCGCATGGCCGCGAGCATCCGCTTCCGCCACCCTTGGGTATTTGCCGCGAATTGCCCCCGGCCGAGCGCGCCGCTGCCCAAAAATCGCGAACGGACGCGGGAACCGCCGCTCCGCGAGCATCGTCGCCCCTAAAACGGTCCAGCGCGATGCTCGCGCCCCAAATGCCGCAGCGAATCGCGCAAATCGCCTCGCGAGCATTTCGCGGCCAGCGCACGATGTGGGCGTCTTGACACACCTGCGCTAGAACGACCCAATTGTCACAGCGTGAATCCCGGTTTGCGCCATTGACACGCATCTGATCGCATCTCTCATGATGGTACACCCATCCCGGTTTCCGCGCCGGAACGTGAAGTGGGCTAGCGCGCCGATCTTAGCAAGTTCGCGGCGTTGCTCGCAAGCGGTGACCGGTTCTCGCTTTCCCTCACGCATCCGCGCGCCTCCCCGCTCCGGGGCCGGTACGAGCGCGCGTCGCTGCCACATCTACCCCCGCGTGGCGATCGCGCTAACCGCCTAATGAGCGCCAATCGGTGACGCCGTCCGTCGGCTGGGGATAACCACGAGCGGCCGCGCTGCGCGCCAGTACCATTGCACGCCGACAAAAAGCTCGGTCATTCTCATACGATCTTCCTCCTTGATGATTCATTGAGCCGGATGTAAAATGAAAAAAATACGAACCCGCAGGTCAGCAAAGGCGCGATGTCGAGGTGGCCATTGCTTCTGGCTGCGCTGCGGTTCTGGCTACCCTGGCGAGAACTGCTGACGGCCGCATGCCGCCTCGGGGAGGAGAGACGATGCAACGCCGGATTCCGCAGTTCGAGGCGGTGAAGCTGAGGTCCGCGCGCGAGCCGCTGATTGAGCTGGATCTGTCCGTCGTTACGCCGATGTTCGGCGGGAGCGCGGAGCCGGGCGAGGTCGATCCGGAGCTGCCCGTGCGCGGCAGCACGGTTCGGGGCCACCTGCGCTTCTGGTGGCGCGCCTGCGTCGCCCACCGCTACGACGCTGCCGAGCGCCTGTTTGAGGACGAAGCAGCGATTTGGGGCGCGACCAGCGGTGATAAGGGGCTGCCCGCCAAGATTGACGTTGAGGTGGAGATGCGCAGCTCCGGTGTTGCCTTCCCTCCAGAGAACGAGCCGCTCTCTCCTCAACTGTGGACACGAGACGGCGGCTACCCTGCCTACGCGCTCTTTCCGTTCCAGAAGCAGACCAGCACGAATCAGCCCCCGAGGCGGGCGCGCCGCGATATCGCATTTGCCTTGCGGTTGTGGCCTGCCGCGCACGTGACGGATGCGGCTGAGCGCGATCATCTGAAGGCGGTCGCGCATGCTGCTCTCTGGGCCTGGATTGCCTTCGGTGGCATCGGCTCTCGAACCCGGCGTGGCTGCGGCACGCTCTGGACCAATCATGCGGACTTCTGCCCACCAACCAACACGCCAGTGAGGAAGTGGCTTGAAGCGCGCGTAAACCAGCACCTCGCGGGTGACCCTGTCGCAACGCCGCTCCCGATCCCGAGGCTCAAGGGGGCAACGGTCCTCGTCCGTTCGCGGCCCTCGCCCCTGGACGCTTCTTGGCGTGAGGCCGTCAACTGGCTGCGGAGCTATCGGCAACGCCGTGCTGGCGGAGAGTTCGGCCGCACCCTTTGGCCTGAGGCCGACGCGATCCGCGCACTAACACGCAGGAGCGCTCGTGGGAATCCCCCTCCTGAGAGCACGCCGCCGTACTTCCCGCGCGGAGAACTCGGCCTCCCCATCATCTTCCATTTCAAGGATCAGGGCGATCCATCCGATCAGACGCTGCAAGCCGCGGCGCCAAAAGCGACCCGCATGGCCTCCCCGATCATCACCAAGGCGCTCGCCATCAGCGAGCGGCAGGGCTGCCCGATGGCCGTTCGGCTTCGCGTCCCGCTTCTGCACCAGCTCGGCGTGCGCGCGGAACTTAACAGCCAGCCGGTCATAGTCTACGACTCCCGGCTGGCGCAGCAGGTTGAACCCTTGCGGGAGTTCGGCGTCGACAACCCTGTGGACGGCTTCATGGCATATCTCAGGCGGCAGGGGCAGATCGAGGAGGTGACGCTGGGATGAGCGCGCATGGCTATCTGCTGGCCATCTCCCTTGGCCCGGTCCAAGACTTCATCACCGCTAGCCGCAAGACGCGCGACCTCTGGTTCGGCTCCGAGCTCCTCAGCCGCTGCGCAGCAGCCGCGGCGAGGGCGCTGCAAGCGGCCGGGGCGCAGCTCATCTACCCAGCGCTGAGCCAGGATGAGCCAACTGGCTCAACGCCCAACAAGCTGCTCGCCATCCTGCCCACGGGCGATCCCAAAGCTGCTGCCCGCTCGGCCGAGGCCGCCGCACGGCAGGTCCTCCTTGCGACTCTGTATCGAGTCAAGTCGACGCTCCAGGGTCGAAACGCGGATCGCCTGGTCAACTGGGAGCTCGCGACTGAGCAGGTGAAAACTTTTCTCGAGTTCTACGCTGCCTGGGTGCCCTACGATCCCACAAAACCGGAACCCTACGCTGCCCCGCGCGAGCGCGTCGAGCGGCTGCTGGCGGGCCGCAAGGCCCTGCGCGACTTTGTCCCAGCGCCCGACCTGGATACCTTTTTTCCGCGCCGCAAGGAGCTGCGGGACCGCGACCACAAGACAACGGGCGCGGCCAAGAGTTCGCTCGACCCCGGCCGGGATACGGTTTTCCAGAAGAACGGTCTACCACTCTCGGCGGGCGAGCTCGGGCCGAGGTTCGATGATAACGATCGCCAGCGGCTGAGCATCAAGCCGGGCGAGCAGTTGGACGGCGTCTCGCTCCTCAAGCGGCTTGGTGAGACGCAGCGGTTCGTCTCGACTGCGCGCGTGGCGATGGATCCGTTCATCCGCCGGCTGAGCCAGGCAGACCCTGCCGGCATGGAAGAGCTCCGCCGGGCTGCCCAATCGCTTGAGCAACTTGGCCTCGCTGAGCGCTTCACCGCAACCGGCGGCCTCGCGCACTACGCGGCGTTCCCCTATGACTGCCAGCTCGTCTATGGCCGCCTCGAAGCCGAGGAGCGCCTGGAAGGCCGCAACGAGCAGGCCGCGCGCGAATTCGAGTCGCTCGTCGCTGAGTGTCGCAAGGCCGTCAAGGTCCGTGAGATCCCGGCGTACTTCGCCGTGCTGCATGCCGATGGGGACAAGATGGGAAAGGCGATCGACGCTTTGCGGACGCCGGAGGCCCACGAAGCCTTTTCCCAGCGGCTTGCGCGCTTTGCGGCTGAAGCACGGCGGATTGTGGCCAGGCATCACGGCGCGCTGATCTACAGCGGCGGCGACGACGTCCTCGCCTTCCTCCCGCTTGATTCAGCGCTTCCGTGCGCGGATGAACTCCGGCGCGCATTTGCCGAGACTGTCAACGATCCAAACGGCGCCGCGAAGCCCGTCACCCTCTCGGTCGGCCTGGCCATCGGGCACTATGGTGAGCATCTGCAGGAGCTCGTCCAGTGGTCGCGCGATGCGGAGAAGGCAGCCAAGGACGCGGGCCGCAACTCGCTCGCCGTCGCATTGCACACCCGGAGCGGCGGCGGCGACCCGCTCGTCGTCACGGCAGCCTGGGACAAGGATCCGGTCCAGCGCTGGCAAACCTGGATTGCCTGGCACCGCGAGGACCGCTTCCCGGATGGCGCCGCCTATGAGCTGCGCGAGCTGGCGCGAGAGCTTGCCAGCGCGCAGGGATCCGATCTCCTTACCCGGCGGTTCCGTAGACCCGGTCCGCCAGAGCGTGAGCTGAGCCTAGTCGAAGCAGAGGTCGAGCGCATCCTGCTGCGCAAGGAGCCGCGGTCGGGCCGCAGGCTTACCCCAGACCAGGTGAACGTCATGCTTCGCGCGCTCGACACCGGCGATGCCGGCAGGCTCATCACGAGCCTTACCCGCCTTGTCAACGAGCTGATCATCGCCCGGCGCATCGCGGACGCCGTCGAGGCCGCTGGCGCCGCGGGCGCGGACAACGGAGGAGCTACGCATGGTTAACGCAGCACCGCTCATTCGCGACTGGACCGTGCTCATCCGGCCGCGCGATCCACTGATTTTGCGCGATGCCCGGCCGTTCACGCCCGATCCAGGCGCCCGGGCGTTCAGCGTGCACTGGCCGCTGCCGAGCACGATCGCCGGGGCACTGCGCACGCACATCGGCTCGCAGGCAGGCGTGGACTGGGAGCAATGGCGTAAGGAGCGCGCCGAGCGCAACGGCCACGAGCACCCGCTGCAACGGCTGGAGTTCTTCGCGGGCCTCCGCGCCGACCGCCGGCCGGACGAAACCGCTTGGCGGATCGGCGTGCCGGTCCCCGCGGATGCGCTCGCATTCGAAGATGAAAATGCCGAAGGTAAGCTCACCGTCACCCGGCTATGCCCCGAGCCGCTAGGCGCGGACGAAGGTTGCAACCTCCCCGACATTGACGGCGAGCAACTCCTGCCGATCCGGATCGAGACCCCGCACAAGCCGGTCAGCGGGGAAGCGTTCTGGTCGCTAAAGGCGACCGTCCCCTGGCTGTTGGGTAAGACGGAGCTCCCGCCGGAATCGGAGCGGTGGACCGGCTTGCCGGAGGACACGCGCGTCCACGTGCGCGTGGCGCGAGAGACGCTGACCGCAGCGCAAGGCTTCCTGTTCGCCACGACGGGCCGCACCTTCGGCCCCGCGGTGCGCCGTCCCTCGAACCGTAGCCAGGCGCGGCCCGATGAGCTTCCTGAAACGGCGATCCTGTGCCGCGTCCGCGCTCCGGAGGCGCTGAGCTGGCAGCCAGAGCACTCATTGCTCCCCATTGGCGGGGAGCGGCGGCAGGCCCGGCTGGAGCCAGCGCCATTACTGGAGTCCGATCCCTGGGTGATCCCGGAGCATCTCGCCCAGGCGCTCGCTGGCAAAACCCGTTTCCGCTTGCAGCTCGTGACGCCCGCCATCTTCCGCGAGGGCTGGCGTCCCGGCTGGCTCACTCCGCGCCGGCCGGACGATCCCCCCGCGCCGCTGGCTGGCCTGGGCGTGACGCTGCGAGGGATGATCGCCGGACGGCGGATCGCTATCAGCGGTTGGGACGCCACCCACCGCTGCGAGAAGCCGCTCCGCTATGCCGTGCCCGCTGGGAGCGTGCTCTTCTTCGAGGCCAGCAGGCCCCTCACCCTCGATGAGGTGCGGCTGTTGTGGCTGCTCCCCATCAGCGACGGCGCCCGCAACCGGCGCGACGGCTTCGGCCTGGCGCTCCCCGGCGTTTGGGAGGAACGCTCGTGATGCATCACGCAGGATTCCTTGATGTCGCTTGGTCGCGCTCGACCGCGCGCTCGTTCGCGCGTGGAAAGGAGTCAAGACGGTGAATGGACGAATGCTGTTTGCGCGATCGCTGAGTCCGTTGCACACCGGCACGGGCCAGGCCACCGGCGTGATCGACTTGCCCGTGGCCCGCGAGCGGGTAACCGGCTGGCCCTACCTGCCCGGCTCGACGATCAAAGGTGTTTTGCGTGACGCCTGCGACCCGGATCTTGAGTACGGCGAGAATACAAAGAACCACGCGTTCTTCCGCGCGTTCGGCCCGGAGACGGATCACGCCTCGGATTTCGGCGGGGCGCTTGCCATCTGCGATGGGCACCTGCTCTGCTTCCCGGTCCGCAGCTTCTACGGCACATTTGCCTGGCTCACCTGCCCGCTGGCCCTGGCGCGCTGGCAGGACGACGCGCTTGCTGCTGGCATCGACCTCCCCTTGCCTCAAGGGCTCGATCCTCAGCCGCAGGAAGCGCTCGTCGCGCAGGCATCCGCCCTCACCGGGGGAGCGGGGCAACCGCTCTACCTCGAAGAGCTCGATTTGACCAGCCGGGCGCCGGACGGCGACCCCGTGGGTGCGCTTGCCGAGCGCATCGCCCAGGCGGTCTTCCCGAGTGACGCGTGGCGGACTCGCTTCCGGGAGCGGCTCGCCGTCGTCCCGGACGATCTCTTCACCGGCCTTGCCGAGACTGCGACCGAGATCACCGCCCGCATCCGCCTCAGCGATGAGAGCAAGACCGTAGCCAAAGGCGCGCTCTGGTATGAGGAGGCGATCCCGCCGCAGGCGGTCTTCGCCGGCCTCGTGCTGATCGAGGAGCGCTTGGCGCGTCACGCCAATGGATCCATCTGGTCCATGATCGAGAACGCCACCGGGCAGCCGCTTCAGCTTGGCGGCAACGCCAGCGTTGGGCGCGGCCTGGTGAGCCTGCGGCTTTGGACTGGAGAGGAGGCGCGCGCATGAACCGGCAGCAGAAGAGTCTTGATCAAGCGCTCAAGCATGTCGAGCAGGTCACGGGGAAGTCAAAAGACACCCGGGACATCTACGGCGGTCTGTGCCATGCCTTCCCGGTGCTCATCCGGACGAACGGACTCTGCCAGACGCTGGCGTTCTTTCACGAGAAGAGGAGCGCAGACAAAGATCGGGGCGAGGCGTACCAGCTCTTCTGGCGCCATGTCGCCGAAACCCTGGGCGAGCGCGAGGATACCCTGCTTGATCGGGTCCGGCGTATGTCCAGCGTCGAGTACCTGCGCGCTTCCCGGCGCCTCGTTGAGGCCTGGGTGTTCTATAAGCGCTTCGCGGTCTCCTTGCTCGGGGTGCAGCCAGGAGAAGGCAGGGACCAAGAGTGATCGCCAGCGAGCGCGGACGATGGCGCGAGCATGCGCGATATCCTGAAGACAGCAGGAGCATGATCCATGAGTGAGACACACGGGGCGCGGCAAGCCCCCGGCCGGGACACGACGGCGCTGCGGCTCCGCCAGACCGTGGCCTACGACCAGCTCCGGCGGGCAGAGAACCCCGGGCTGGCCCTGGAGCGCTACCAGCCTGCGCCGCGTAACAAGACCGAGTCTTACGGCCCGTTTCTCAAAACCGTTTGCGATCTCTCGCCACCGGCGATCTATACCGAGGCGTACGAGGAGTGGAAGGCAACCCTCCTGACCTTGCCCGGCGTGCGTGCTCGCGAGTTCGAGGCGCGTGGCCGCGTGATTGTGGGGCTCGGCGCGGAGAGCGTGCGCGAGACTGGGATCACGTTGCTGCGCCTCTACGGCGTGCCGGTCCTGCCCGGCTCGGCGCTCAAGGGGCTGGCGCGGCGCTACCTCACGGCGCGGGGCGAAGGCTGGGCAGACGACAAGCGCGACGAGATCATCCGGATCATGTTCGGCCAGGGCGCCGGCCGCAACAGCGCGAATGGGCAGCGCGACGCGAGCGCCGGCGACGCCGAGTCTTCGGCCTGCGCCTCCCACCTGATCTACTTCGATGCCTGGTACGTGCCAAACTCGGCGCCGGACAACCGGCCGCTGCGCCGGGACATCATCACCGTCCATCACCCGCGGTACTATCGCGCCCAGGGCAAGGCGAACGAGCATGACAAGGCGCCGCCGGTGCCCTGGGACCTGGACGATCCGAACCCAGTCGCCTTCCTCTCGACCCGGGGACGGTTCCTCGTCGCCGTGCGCGGGCCGGATGCCGGCGGACAGTGGGCCGAGCAGGCGCTGATGATCCTGGAGCGCGCGCTGGCGGATTGGGGCATCGGTGCGAAAACATCCAGCGGCTACGGGCGGCTTGTGCCCGTGGGAGAGCTGCTGCCGCGTTCCCCGGAAGATGAGGCAGCGCAGCAGGCAGTGGCTGCGCTCGTTGCCGAAATAGCGGGGCTCACTCCAGCAGCGGCGATCGAGCGAGAGAATGGCCAGCCTCGCATCCGGCCGCTGAGCGACCGAGCGATGGCGCTGCCGGATCGCGACGCGCTGCCTGCACTTCGGGCCGTTCGAGACAAGCTGCGCGAGGCAGGAGTGCTCGAGTCGTGGAGGACGCAACCGTGGGTCAGAGCACTCCTTGCCAGGATCTCCCGGCTTGAACAGGGCGGTGCGAGATGATCGTTGTCAACTTCAGTCATCCGCTGACCGCGGAGCAGCGTGAGCGGATCGAGGAGCTCTCCGGCCAGCCGGTGGAGCGGGTGATTGATGTGCCGGTGCACTTTGATGAGGACATCCCGTTCGGGGAACAGGTGCCGGCGCTCGTCGCCGCGGCCGGGTTGACCCCGGAGGAATGGCAAACGCTGCCGGTCCTGGTCAACCCGCCATCGTACGCGCCGATTGTGGCGACGCTGCTGGCCTACCTGCACGGGATGCTTGGCTATTTCCCGCCGGTGGTGCGCATCCGCCCGGAACGGCGCGGAGCGCTCACCGTCTTTACCGTCGCGGAGATCTTGGCATTGCAAGACCTGCGCGATCAGGCGCGGGTGGCGCGCGTGGTGCCGCAAGGCCGCTGAGGATGAGCGCTGCCTGGTCCCACTTCACCACGGTCCTTGGGACGATTGCCAACCTGCTGGACACCTTCGCGTTCGCTGCGTGGCTGGTGGCGGCGTACCAGCTCTGGCTGCGCCAGCGCGAGTACCAGCGCCGCCTTGGCTTTGTCCGGGCGCAGCAAGGCGGTCGGCCGGTGGCTATGGCGGTGGGACTGGGCGGAAGCATCCGGGGGCAAGTCGAGGCGTTTCTCCAGGATGCGCAAAGGTCGATGGAGATCATCGAGATCGTGCGGGAGGGGGTCGTCAAGCCCGAGGAGTTTCCGGATGTGTTGCACGAGATCATGGACCGCAAGGCGGAGCTCACCGGGGCAGGCGTGACCGAGCTGCACTTCTTTTATAAGGGGCCGGTCAGCCTGGCGACGGCAGCGGGCGCGATCTTCAACAACTGGGTGCCGGTGACCGTGTACAACCTGTGCCGCGACCCGGTCACCGGCGGAAATAGCTACTGCGCCGATGTTGTCCTGTGCCGGGAGACGACCGTCGGCGTGCCGAAGTCGTCGCGGCACGGCGCTCCTGGCGCGTAAACGGCGATGTGATGCGCGGCAATCGTTCGACAGGGAGGAGAGGAGCCATGGCTCGTTGGATGGTCACTCTGGTCGGTGAGCAACGCGTGCCCCTGTATGCACCACTCCGACACCCCACCCTTCGCCCAGATCACGTCCTGTTGGTAGCGTCTCCCGACACACGGCGAGCAGCAGAGGCATTGCAAAGGGCAATCGCCAGTACACCAACAGATCTTTGTGTGGTGCCCGCCTACGACATGAGCCAGGCTGTCGCCCTGATGCTCCAACGCCTGAGCACAGTCCCAGAAAGCGACCACGTTGTCTTCAACGTGACCGGGGGCACGAAAGTCATGATGCTCGCAGCGAGCGAGGTGGCACGGCAGCGCCACGACGAGATGATCTACGTGCAGTCAGAGAACGATTTCTGCTTTCAGCGCTTCCGATATCGTGACAACACGCTCCACCAGATCGAGAGTCAGCAGTTGGAGCCAATTACGCTGCATGAGTACTTGCAGCTCCATGTTGGCGCCTACCAAGTGGGCGAGCCGCGCGATCCCTTTGAGCACGCCATAGCCGATGCGCTGCGAGAAAGCGGCCAGATTGATGAGCTGCTGACGAGTTTGAAACCCGGAGGACAAGGCGCGCTCGAACTCGACTTCTTCTTCCGGATTGGCTCCACGTTCGGCGTGGCAGAGGCAAAGCAGAGCGCTGCGAAGAGCGGCATTGACCAAATCCAAGCCGTGGCAGACCCACGCTATCTAGGCACGTATCTCAAGAAGTTCCTTTTCTCATCCCGGGAGCTTGATCCGAACAATGCTGACTTGGCAAGGGCCTATCGAATCAAGACGATCGAATTGCCCAGCTTTGTCACACACGGCACGTTGAGCGACGAAGACCGGGCGAAGCTGGTGGAGACCATCGTTGCGGCAATGCAGCCACGTGGCGGGCAACGCCCGGAGTCTCAGGGTGCATGAGCCCCCAGCTTGCGCCGCCCCCTGGGTCTGAGGAGCCGCCCTGGCTCAGCTTGCCCGCCCTGCGCGCGGCCTGGAAGGTCGTGCGGGCGAACAAGGGCACGGCTGGGGGCGACGGCGTCACGATCGCTCGTTTCCGCATGCAATTGGACGCGAATTTGCTTGCGCTCCAGGACGAGGTTCGGGCAGGAACCTACACGCCGGGACCGCCCCGGCAAACAACCGTGCGCACGGGCGCCAAGTGGCGGCGGATTACTGTGCTGCCAGTGCGCGATCGCGTGCTGCAGCGGGCTGTGCTCGATTACCTGGAGCCACGGCTCGACCGCCAGTTCCTCGCGCGTTCCTACGGCTATCGTCCAGGGCGCTCCATTCACCACGCGGTCGCCCATATCGTCCGCCTGCGCGATCTGGGGTATACCTGGGTCGTGGATGCAGACATCGCCGATTGCTTTGGCAGCCTGGACCACGACTATCTGCTCACATTTGTTGCCAAGGCGGTGCCTGAGCCCGAGCTGCAAGAGCTCGTGCGGCGCTGGATTGCCTCCCCGGTCCAGGCGCAGCGAGGAGCTCAAGCTCGCGGGATTCCGCTCGGGGCGCCAATCTCCCCACTGTTATGCAATCTCTATCTCCACCGCCTCGATTGTGCTTTGCGGCGGCGCGGCCTGGCCAGCGTGCGCTACGCAGATGACTTCGTGATTCTTTGCCGTGGCGAGGTGCAAGCCGCGCTGGCGCTGCAGAAGACCGCGGCGATACTCCAGGGGCTGCGCTTGTCGCTGCGCCCGGAAAAGACGCGAATCGTCTCCTTTGCCGAGGGATTCGAATTCGTCGGCGTGCGTTTTGAAGGCGACGACTATACCTATACCTACGAGGGGAAGCGCATTCGCGTCGATCAGTTGCCGCCCAAAGCATTCTGGTATTACGCGGATGGCTACGTCTGAGGGAAGGGCTGGGGAGCGGCTCGCTCCGTCAGACAACGAGCGCGAGGGGTGCGTCTGGCCGCGGGCCAGCCAGGTACTCCGAGCTTCCGGCGCAACGGGGACAGAGCGTATAGAAAGCGACGCGATCGGTGCGGACGCGTGCGATCCGCCGCACGCGGGCTTTCAGCCGGGTGATTTCGGCAGGGCGTAGCACGCACTCAAAGACGCTCTCCTGAACGGGAACCCCATACCCTAAGAGCAATGCGTGCATCCGGGCGCGACGCCGGTCGTCGCTGATGTCGTAGGCGATCACGAGACACACGGTCTCCGGCTCGGGAGTTCTGGCACGCGCTTGCCGCCCGCGAGTTGCCATCACAACCCTCCCGCGATGCATTGGGCGACGCGGCGCCCGTTGCTTGGGTCAGGGCGCCCACCGCGACTTCTCGGCTTGCGGCTCTCACCGATCCCCGTGGCATGCCAGCCACGATTCACCATTGTACTGCCCGGCATAACCGGGCGATTCCATCAATTGTTTCAATCCCCGTGGCATGCCAGCCACGATTCACCGGCCGAGGGCATCCTCGGCCTGGGAGAGAAGGCCCATGTTTCAATCCCCGTGGCATGCCAGCCACGATTCACCGCCTTCAGGAAGCTCAAGAAAGCCTGAAGGCAAGCGGCACGTTTCAATCCCCGTGGCATTCCAGCCACGATTCACCGAGCGGGCGCACGGGCGCCCGGGAAGCAAAAGGAGGAGCAGCGTTTCAATCCCCGTGGCATTCCAGCCACGATTCACCGTCGCAA
>FWPU01011813.1_pt1 | contig 11623 bp, 16 predicted proteins | sample 2228361 | NCBI WGS metagenome assembly FWPU01 (sample SAMEA103939777, study PRJEB20133) | metagenome | reverse complement strand
GCCCCTTGATCTCCTTGCGTGTAATCTTTCGTTTCGCAGCCATTCGAAAAGAGTCCTTTTTTCGCGGGAAGGGGGATTCAGACGTTCTCGTCCTGCTCCAGGGCTGCCAGCACGTCTTCCAGATCCACCGGAGGCCGGAAGAGGTCGCATCCGGTCACCCTGTACGTGATCGCCTGGTACATCTGTTCCACCGTTCGACGGAATCCCGGGTCCAGCTGCCTGGGCGGTCTGCCGAGGCGCTGGAGAATCCTGGTGCGCATGGAGCGCGAAGAGGCGCCCTCCTTTTTGGCTTCCTGAATGGCGCCGAGAAACTCCCGGTCCTGTTTCTTGTAGTACTGCCTGAGGGGCTCTTTGCTGATCTGGGTCGGCCCGCACAGGATCCGCAGCTCGTCCGGCGTGATCGTGTCTGCCAGAAGAAGGCCCGAGCGGCTCTTCACGAACTCGAACTTTCCGTCCCAGAGATCGAGCCCTCTGTCGCGGAACAGGCCGAACAGAAACAGGGCCACCAGAAGAGCGCGGTCGACGAGCTCGCTGAACTGGGCCCCGTCGAGCCCCGAGAACTGGAAGGCGCTTTCCAGGGAAAGGTAGCGGTCCGACGGCTCCAGTTTGGTCGAGAACTCGATCACGGGCCGCTGCAGCCACCGCCCTTCCTCCGGCAGAGCGTCGAGACCCACCTCCTGCCCGTACGCCGGGTTCTCCCGGATGCGGTCAAGAAGGGAGCTTCCCTTGGGGAGGCCGAACCGGAACACGATCTCCAGAGGGATGAGATACTGGGGGACGCCGGCCTGGAAGACCCGATAATCCCAGACAGTCCTTCCGTGCACCGAGACAGGGGTCGGGGTAAGGACCGGCACCGCCCTGACAAGAATCCGGTTCGAGGGTTCCCTGAGCTCTGAAAGCCGCCGGGGCTTTCCCTGCCTGTCCAGGAGGCCCACGTAGTGGGTTCGGAGTCCCGCGGACAAGGCCTGCCGGCCGGCCTGCGACCGGAAGACGCGGCCGACCCTGCCGTCCCGGTCGAACCGCTCCCAGAGATCTCTCCTCTTGGCGATCTGTTTCCAGGCCGCCGGATTCTCCAGCTCTTCGAAAAGGAACGCCGTCATGCCTGCCAGGGCGCTTCCCTTGCCCCGGATCGTGTCAGGCATCTTTCCGTAGTCGAAGACCGAATAGTCGTCCGTGAACTCGAATACATAAAGGCCTTCGCTGCGCCCTCGGGGCGGCTTCACACACCTGACGTTCTTGACCGACCCGCGATAGACGACCGCATACGAACCTGCTGTTCTCATGGAAGCCCTCCCTGTCTTCGCCACACCAGAGGCCCGTGCGGAGCCTCAATCGAACCGGAAAGGGTTTTCAGCCGAAAAATCCGGAACCCCCACCTCGGAGGCAGCGGGATCCTGGACCCAGAGATTCTCGAAGCCCAGGGCCTCGGCGGTCTCGACAGCCTCTTCGTACTCGGCTGGAGAGAGACACCGGTCCAGAGGCGGCCGTCCCAGAGCACGGTGCAAAGGCGCGTACTGGGCCATGAGACTCACGGCCATGGCCGGCGAAAATCTTTCGGCGAGCCACGCCAGAGACTCCTTGACGCCCGCCAGGCCGCCCGGCAGGACCATGCTCCGCACAAGCATCCCCCTGCGGGCCAGCCCGCTCTCGGGGTCCTCCTCCAGAAAGCCCACCTGGGAAAACATGCGTGCGAGAGCCTCCCGGTTCTTCTCCACGTATCCGGACGCGCCGGAGAGTTCCTCGGCCGCCGAGTCGCACGCATATTTCATGTCCGGCAGATAGATGTCAACCTTGCCCTCCATGAGGGAAAGGGCCTCAGGGCTGTCGTACCCGTGGGTGTTGTAAACGACGGGAACCGAGAGGCCCTGCAGCCGCGCCTGCTCGAGCGCCATGGCGATCTGGGGCGCGTAATGGGTGGGCGAGACCAGATTCACGTTGTGGCAGCCCGAAGCCTCCAGTTCCAGCATGATCCCGGCAAGCCTCTCCACGGAGACCTCCTGCCCTCTCCGCTTCTGGCTGATCTCTTCGTTCTGGCAAAACAAGCATCGCAGCGAACAGCCAGAGAAAAAGATCGTGCCCGAGCCGCGGACCCCGCTGAGGGGCGGTTCCTCTCCCATGTGGGCGAGCCATCTGGCCACCCGCGGCTCGACTCCGCCCCCGCAGGGGCCACGGAGAGCTGCTGTCCGGTCGATCCCGCATCTCCTGCCGCAGAGAACGCAATGGGCGAGCGCCGCCACACACCGGTCCCTCACGGCCCCCGGCGCGTTCTTGTCGGTGCCGGCGCATCTTCGGTTTTCCCTCTCCTCTGCTTCTTTCTGGAGTTGTCTGGGCATCACGGGCCGTCCAGAAAGCAATCAAGAAACGCGGCCAGCCGGCCGGCCGCCCGGACAGAACAACGCCAGAGTCTTGTCAGGCCGACGAGACGGGACGGGTCTCTGGCGATCCAGGCCGCAGCGGAGCGCCACTGTCTTCGTTTCCAGTGCCGCAGGAAGCCCGAAACGTCCGGGAGGGCGAAGGAGACTTCGTCCAGAGCCACCCGCACCGCCACAAAGGGAACGTCGGCCTCGCGGGCAATCCGAGCCGCCACGGCGCTCTCCATTTCCACGCTGCCGGCCTGCCACCGTAAACCCACCTGGCGCTTCTCGCGCTCCGTGGGCACCACCCGCTCCGAGGTCACCATCCGGTCCGTGTGGAAGGGCCAACGACGCTCCGCAGCCGTCCGGCAGGCGCGTTCGAACAGCAGGGGATCCGGCACGAACCGGTTCGGGTTCTCCTGCGTGTCCAGAACCAGTTCGGCAGGGATCAGGAGATCGCCCACCCGGATTCCGTCTCGCAAGGCGCCCGCATAGCCGACCGAACAGACCGCCGCCACGGATCCTGGAAGGACCATCCCTTTCAGGGCTCTCGCGGCCCGCTCCGGACCGATACCGGTCCTGGCGAGGACAACCCCGACATCCTTCCAGGTCCCCTCCCAGACCCTGCCCGGCCACTCTGAGGACGGCGAACACCGCGCGAGCTTCGATCGGATCGGCCGGATCTCGGACTCCACGGCCGCTGCGATCAGCCAGGGCCCGCTCACGGCCTTCTCCCAGCCTGCCTCTGCCGGCCCGAGAGGCCCCGGGCGACCCGGTCCAGAATCCCGTTGAGAAAAGACACAGCCTCCCGGTCGGCAAACGTCTTGGCCAGCTCCAGCGCCTCGTTGATGCTCACCTTGGCCGGGATATCTTCGCAGCAGAGCAGCTCGAAGGTGGCAACCCGCAGGATGTTCCGGTCCACCACGTTCATCCGGTCCAGGCTCCAGTGGCTTGACGAGCTTTCGATCCTCCGGTCGATCTCCGGTCTTCGCGCCAGCACGCCCTCGAGGAGCCGCCGTGCAAAGGATAGGCTTTCGGCGCTCTCCGGGTCTCGGGGAAGGAGATCCTCGGGATTCCGGTCCCACTCCCCGAGCAGGTCCGCCGTGTACAGGGCCTGCACGGCCATCTCGCGCGCTCGTCTGCGGACACCCATGGAGCCTTGCCGTTTCTTCCGGCCGACAAAAAGGAAGGAAGAACCCGAGAGAAAATGCCCTATCGGACCGCCCTGAGGAGGCTTGCCATCTCGATGGCGGCCTCGGCCGCCTGCCATCCCTTGTTGCCCATCTTGGTGCCTGCCCGCTCGATGGCCTGCTCGATGGTATCTGTCGTGAGGATTCCAAACGAAATGGGCACGCCGCTCTCGAGCATCACGTGGGCTACGCCCTTGGCCACTTCGGCGCTCAACACGTCGAAATGGATCGTACCGCCCCGGATGAGGGCTCCAAGACAAACGATGGCGTCGTACCGGCCCGAGGCGGCCATCTGCTTGGCCAGCAGCGGGATCTCCCAGGATCCGGGAACCTTGACGATCTCCAGATCTTCCTCGCGGGCGCCGTGTCTTCGCAATGCGTCGAGGGCGCCGTCGGCCAGCCTTTCGGTGATGAAGTGGTTGAACCGGCTCACGATGAGACCGAACCGAAACCCCTTTGCGTCCAGAGTGCCTTCTCGGATATTGGCCATGTCAGACCTCCCGCCCATGAACGGTTTTGACTGCCGCCGGCCCCCTTCCCGGATCACTCCTTGTCCGGAAGCGCGAACCCGTGTCTGGCCAGAAAGTCCAGGCCGATTCCGCCGGCCGCGGCCGGCCTTCCGGACTCCCTGAGACCCAGGAGCTTCTCCACGTACTTTCCGATGAGATCCGCCTCCAGGTTCACCGGGTCCCCGACCTTGAGGTACTGGAGCGTCGTGCCCCGGAGCGTGTGGGGGATCAGGTACACGGCGAACCGGTCCCCGGAACATTCCCCCAGCGTCAGGGAAACGCCGTCTACGCAGATCGATCCTTTTTCCACGAGATAGCGAGACACCCCGGGGTCGGCCTGGATCTCGAACCGGACATTGGGCCCCTCGCTGCGCCTGCTCAGCACGACCCCGATCCCATCCACATGGCCGGTCACCAGATGGCCGCCCAGCCGGTCCGTGAGGCGCAGGGCTCTCTCGAGATTGACCCTTCTGCCGACACCGAGTCCTCCCAGCGTCGTGCGCCGCAGCGTCTCTTCGGAAAGCTCCACGGTGAGAGACCGCACGCCCACTTCCACAGCGGTCAGGCAGGCCCCGCTTACGCAGAAACTGTCCCCGACCCTGGAGTCCGAAAGATCCAGGGGCACCGAAAGGCGAAGGGCCCGCAAGCCCCTGTCCTGCCGGAACGACTGGATTTCGGCCATACACTCCACAAGTCCGGTGAACATGCTGCCCCTACTGCGGCTCCGGGGAGCCCTCCTTCTTTCCGGCCGCCGTTTCCTCAGGCTCGCGACGTTTCAGCCGGCATTCCAGCAGGACATCCTGGCCCGAACGGCGGCACCGCAGATCGTGAACGCGAAGCGCCTCTTGCGGGCTCTCGGCCCCCCTGCCCCCCAGAATCCCGGGTGCCTTCTCGCCCCCGAGAAGGATCGGCGCCACGAACAGCAGAAGCCGGTCTCCCTCGGCCTCTTCGAGGGCCGTCGTGAACACGCCGCTTCCTCCCTCGATGAGAACGTGCTGGATTTCCCGCTCCGCCAGCCTCCTCAGGAGACCGCCGAGAGGAACCCTTCCTGCCCGGTCCGGCGGCAAGACCTCCACCTGGGCTCCTCGCGCTCGAAGGGCGGCCACCTTGTCGGCGGGCGCCCGCTCGGTCGTCGCCACAAGCGTCTCCGCCTCCGGGCCCAGCACCGCTGCATCCAGGGGGATTCGAAGCTCCGAGTCCAGGACGACTCTCAGCGGCTGCCGCGCACCCCGGATCCCGCGGGCCGTGAGCAGCGGGTTGTCCCGGAGAACCGTGCCGATCCCCACGAGGATCGCGTCCACCTCTGAGCGGAGTCTATGGACGCTCCTTCTGGAGGTTTCGCACGTGATCCACCGGGACCGGCCCGTATAGGCCGCGATCTTTCCGTCCAGGGAAACACCCGCCTTGAGCGTTACGAAGGGCTTCCCTGTTTGGACGAATTTCAAGAAGACCTCGTTCATCCTCCGGCAGGCGGCCTCGAGCACCCCCACCGTCACCTGGACCCCTTTGGCCCGAAGAGTCCGAATGCTCAGGCCGTTCACCAGGGGATTCGGGTCGACCGTTCCCACCACAACCCGGCCGATCCGCCTCTCCAGGATCAGGTCGAGGCAAGGCGGGGTCCTGCCGTAATGGGCGCACGGTTCCAGGTTCACATACAGGGTGCTGCCCCGGACGTCCTCCCGCGCGCTTTCGATTGCCACGACCTCGGCGTGGGGCGAGCCGGGCCTTCTGTGAAATCCGCTGCCGATGACCCTTCCCTCCCGGACCAGCACGCAGCCGACCAGCGGATTCGGCCGCGTCCGGCCCTTGCCCCGCAGGGCCAGCTTCAGGGCCATCGCCATGAAGCGCGCGTCCTCCTCAGACGACGGGGACCTGGGGTCAGGCATCTCCTCGGGGACTCCGTTTCATGAGCTTGCTCGCTTCCGCAAGAAAGTCCGTGGCGTCCTTGAACTGGCGGTAGACCGAGGCGAAACGGACATAGGCCACTTCGTCCATTTCGTGAAGCTCCTCCATCACTCTTTCCCCGATCCTCTCGCTGGGAATCTCCTTTTCTCCCTTCTCCTGGAAGCTCTGCTCGATGCGGTCCACGGCCCTTTCGATCGTGTCGATGCTGATCGGGCGTTTCTGGCAGGCCTTTTTCATGCCCGCGATGATCTTGGCCCGGTCAAAGGGCTCCCGCCTGCCGTCCCGCTTGATCACCAGGGGGAGGCATTCCTCGATCCGCTCGTAGGTCGTGAACCGCTTGCCGCACCCGACGCATTCCCGCCGCCGCCTGATGACATTGTGATCCTTGCTCAGCCTGGAGTCGACCACACGGTTCTCCAGAGAGGCGCAGAACGGGCACTTCACGGAACCTGCTCCTCTTCCGGACGGACCTGGCGGACTTCGAGGCCGGCCTCCTTGAGCATGCTCTCGGACAGGGAATCCGGATATCCGTCCATATAGTAGATCCCCCGGATCCCCGCGTTGATCAGCATCTTGCTGCAGATCACGCAGGGAAAGTTCGTGCAGAACAGGGTCGCCCCCCGGATGCTCACTCCGTGGTAAGCCGCCTGAATGATGGCGTTCTGCTCGGCGTGGAGCCCCCGGCAGAGTTCATGTCTCTCTCCCGAGGGAATTCCCTCCTTCTCGCGCAGGCAGCCGATGTCGAGGCAGTGGGCGGTCCCGGAAGGCGCTCCGTTGTACCCCGTGGCAAGGATCTTCTTCTCCCTCACCAGAACCGCGCCCACCTGCCGCCGCAAGCAGGTCGAACGGGTCGAAGCGAGCCGCGCGATCTGCAGGAAGTACCACTCCCAGCCTGGCCGCTTCCGGTCGGACCGCTCAGCCACCGGGTTTTCCCTCCCTCGAGATCGCCTTTCTCCCGGTCGGACCCGCAGTCCGAAGGGCCCGGGAAGCCCCTCTCATCCGCATTCCCACCCTTTTCCCGGCCCCCACCGCTCCCGCACGTCCTTTTCGATGGCCGAAATCTTGTCGAGCCTGCGCTGGTGCCGGCCGCCCTCGAACTCGGTCTCGAGCCAGACCCGCAGGATTGCCTCGACCTCCTGGTCGGCAAGCTTCCAGCCGGGAAGAACCAGGACGTTGGCGTCGTTGTGTTTCCTGCACATCTCGGCCGTCCGGGGCTCGGAAACCAGGGCAGCCCGGATCCCGGGGTACTTGTTCGCGGCAATGCTCATCCCGATTCCCGATCCGCACACCAGGACCGCGCGGTCCGCACGGCCGTCCAGCACGGCTTCCACGGCGCGCCGTGCATAGTCCGGGTAGTCCACCGACGCATCGGAATCGGTTCCGAAGTCCAGGACCGGAACCCCCATCCGGGCCAGCACGTTCCGGGCGACTTCCTTCACCCGGAACCCGGCGTGGTCCGACCCGAGTGCAACCGATCTTTTCATCCACTCTCTCCGGCCCCTGGCGCACCGGCCCAGAGGGCTCTCGAACGCCCCTGCCTACTGGAGGCGGGCCACGATGTAATCGATCGCTTCCTGAACGGACTGGATCTTTTCAGCTTCCTCGTCCGAAATTTCGGTTCCGAACTCTTCCTCGAGAGCCATGATCATCTCCACGATATCCAGGGAGTCGGCCCCGAGATCGTTCAGGAAGGTGGCCTCCCCTCTGATGTCCTCTTCCTTCACGCCGAGTTGTTCTGCGATGATCTTCTTGACCTTGCGGGACACTTCCTCGACAGAAACAGCCATGGTTCTCTGCTCCTTTCTTCGACTCGGCCGAGCCGGATCCCTTTCCCCGTCTCGCCTTGGAACTTGCCGCGAGCCGCCTTCCGGTCCTGCGGTTCTTCACGCGTACATGCCGCCGTTCACGTGAAGGACCTGCCCTGTGATATAGCCTGCCTCAGGGGCCGCCAGAAACGCCACCGCATCGGCAACCTCCCTGGCGGTCCCCAACCTCCCCATCGGGATCGTGCCCAGAATCTGACGCCGCACCGTCTCCGGCAGATCGGAAATCATCCCCGTGTCGATGAACCCAGGCGCCACGGCGTTCACCGTAATTCCCCTGCCCGCATACTCCCGGGCCACCGACCGGGTCAGGCCCACAAGGCCCGCCTTTGCCGAAGCGTAGTTCGCCTGGCCCGGATTGCCGGTGAAGCCGACCACCGATGCCACGTTGACAATCCTACCATACCGGCGCCGGGACATGTGCGGCACGACCTCCCGGATGCAGAAGAAGGCCCCGGAAAGTCCGACCTGGAGCACCTCCCACCAGTCATCTTCCCGCATCCGCACGAGAAGCTTGTCCTTTCGAACGCCCGCGTTGTTGACGAGAATGTCGATGTGCCCGGCCTGGTCCAGCACCGAGCGAACGGCCTGCCGCACCTCGGCCTCCCGGCCGACGTCCATCCGCACGGCAGCGGCCCGCCAGCCCTTGGCCGAGATCTCCCGGGCCGCCCCTTCCAGGGACGCCTGATCCCGGGAGCACAGAAAGACCCACGCTCCCTTTTCCGCAAAGACTTCCGAGACCGCCTTTCCGATCCCTCTGCCCCCTCCGGTGACCAGGGCAACACAATCGCTCCAGCGCATCTTCCTCCGCCTCCGGCCTCTGGCTCAGAGCGCCGCCAGGGCACGCCCTCTCTGCCGCTCCTCCACATCCGCGGCCGACTCGACCGTGTCGCAGGGGATCTGTCGGCAGATCCGCTTGCAGAGCCCCTTGAGCACCCTGCCGGGTCCCACTTCCAGGAACCTGTCCACCCCGCTTTCGACCATGCATCGGACGGACTCTTCCCATCGTACCGGGCTTGTGATCTGCGCGGCAAGGAGATTCCGGCAAGCCTCTGCGCTGCGCACGTCGGAGGCTGTCACGTTCGACACCCAGACCGAATCCGGATCGCGGAAGGATAGGGATTCCAGAACCCCGGAAAACGCCCGGGCGGCCGAGGACATGAGCTCCGTGTGAAAGGCTCCGCTCACCGGAAGCCGGACGGTCTTGGCTCCTCTGGCCTTGGCCGCTTGTTCGGCTCTTTCGAGCGCCGCCACGGTCCCGGACACCACGATCTGGCCGGGCGCATTGTAGTTGGCCGGGACGAGAACCTCTCCCTCGGCAGCCTGCGCGCAGATTTCCTCGACTTCCCCGCGGTCAAGCCCCAGCAAGGCGCTCATACCGCCCTCGGCCTCTCGAGACGCCTCCTCCATGAGCCTGGCCCTTTCTCGAACCGCCCGCAGCGCCTCGCCAAAGCTCAAAGCGCCGGCTGCCACAAGGGCCGCATATTCCCCCAGACTGTGGCCCGCGACCCGGAAAGCCGGTTCGTCCCAGGTCTCCCGCAGGGCCGCATAGGCAGACATGCTCACGACGAACACGCAGGGTTGGGTGTACCGGGTGGACTGGAGCAGGTGTTCCGGCCCCTCGAAGCAAAGCCTCCGCACATCGAAGTCGAGCACCTCGGATGCAGCCTCGAATCTTTCCCTCGCACAGGCGAACCGCTCCCACAGCGAACGTCCCATGCCCAGGTACTGGGAGCCCTGGCCAGGGAACAAAAGGGCGGTCTTCATCGCCTCCTCCTGTGTGCGCCGGCCGGGGGGGTGATGAGACAGCCGGGCTCCTTCCTAATCCACTTGGATAACGCCCTCCTTCTTGTAGAAACCGCAGTGAGGGCATACATGGTGCGGCAGCCTGGGCTCGCTGCAGTGGGGACACGGGACGAGCTTGGGCGGAACGAGAGCTTGGTGGCTTCGCCGCTTGTCTCTGCGGCTTCTCGAGTGCCTTTTCTTCGGGACAGCCATGGACGTTCCTCTCGAGGGTCTGGCAGGCTGGAGAACACAGCTGGCACGTCTCGCCTCTGGGCATTCTCCGTCAGCCTGCCCGGAGCCTTTCCTGCCGAGCTCCTGGGGGTTAGAGGTTCGGAAACATAAGGGACTTCAATTTTTCGAACGGAGAGACCCTTTCACCGGTCGAGCACCCGCACTCCCCTTCGTTGCGATTGGCGCCGCAGCGAGGGCAGAGTCCGCGGCAATCGTCACGGCAGAGGGGCTTCATGGGCAGGGAGAGCACGATCTGCTCCTCGACGATCCGGTTGAACTCGAAAACGTCGTTCTCGTAGAAACCGCAATCGAGATCCTCGGCGTGAAGTTCCAGCTCCTTCACGCTCTCCACGCTCCTGTCGTAAGGCCGCACGACATGGCGGAACTCCAGGTCCAGGGGAAAGGCCACGGACTCCAGGCAACGGCTGCACTCGAGCCGCAGAACAGCCGAAAAGCGGGCCCGGATGAGAACGTCCCGTCCGACCCTTTCCAGAAAGGCATCCCCCGAAGGCTCTCGGTCGAACAGGATCCCGGCAAGAGCCTCCCTGTCGAGGGGCTCTGCTGTGATGGGAAGGGAAAAGCCCTCCTCCGGGATTTCAGAAACGACGATCTTCACGGCTCTGCCCTTACCTGAATCGAAATAAGATTTCATAATACCGACACTTTTTCCATTTTGTCAAGCCGTTCAAAGACTTGACCGCGACAGAAAACCGGCCGATACTGCATGTCCAGGCTCAGGAAACTCTCGACCGCGGAGAAAGAAACCATGATCCGGAGGCCCCGATTCGCCGGCGACTGGTACCCTGGAGACCCCGTCTCCCTCCGAGAAGCCCTGGACGGGTTCGTCCGCGCAGAGGCTCCCGAGATTCTGGCACTCGGCATCGTCTCTCCCCATGCGGGCTACGTTTACTCCGGAGCCGTGGCCGGCCGGACATACGCAAGAGTGCGTGTTCCAAACCTGGCGGTCGTGGCATGCGTGAACCACAGGGGGATCGGCGCCCGGGCCGCCCTCATGGCCTCGGGTTCCTGGGAGACCCCTTTGGGCGCGGTGCCGGTCGATGAGAGCTTCTGCCGGCTTCTGCTCCAGAATTGCCCCCTCCTTGTGGACGACCCCTCAGCCCACCAGAGGGAGCATTCCCTTGAGCTTCAAGTGCCTTTTCTTCAGTACCGCAACCCCCACGTACGATTGGCCCCCATCTGCCTCCAGGATCTCTCCTACGCCGAGTGCGAAGAGCTGGGAAGAGCCATCGCAAGCACCGTCCGCACCGTCGGCAAACAAGCGCTCTTGGTGGCCAGCACGGACATGAGCCATTTCGAACCCCAGGAGGTGGCCCGGCAGCTCGACCGACAGGCGATCGAGAGAATCCTGGCTCTGGACCCAAAGGGACTCTACGAGGTCGTCAGGGGCAAGAGGATTTCCATGTGCGGGGTGATTCCCACCACGGCCATCCTTTCGGCCTGCCTCGAGCTCGGTGCGAGCCGGACCGACCTTGTCTGCTATGCGACTTCCGGCGACGTGAGCGGAGATTTCTCCAGTGTCGTGGGCTACGCCGGCATTGTCATCGCATAGCCTCGGCGGCGAGCGCCTTGACCCAGAAATCCGGCAGGGCCACGCCAACCTGGGATGGGAGTGAGTGAATTTTTTCGTTTGTGCATTTTCTCTCTGACGCGCTGGGACCTTCTGATGCGCTCTCACCACCACCTGGGCCTGCGGTGCCTGGCCGGCCGCTCCCTGCGCTCCGTAACCGAAGCCAAGGCGCTTCGCGCCTGCCAGCGCTCCAGACGCCCGGCCCTGTCCTTGCTCGGCTACTGACACTCCTGTTCTC
>FWPU01012134.1_pt1 | contig 11625 bp, 11 predicted proteins | sample 2228361 | NCBI WGS metagenome assembly FWPU01 (sample SAMEA103939777, study PRJEB20133) | metagenome | reverse complement strand
ATCTTCGCCCTGCTCACCTTCCAATTCCGGTCGTATTTTCAGCCTCTCATGATCATGGCGATCATCCCATTCGGCTTGGTCGGCGCCATCGTCGGGCACCTCATCATGGGGATGCCTTTAACGCTGATGTCGATCTTTGCGCTGGTGGCCTTGACGGGGGTCTTGGTCAACGATTCGATCGTGCTCATCGACTTCATCAATTCCCGAGTCCGCGGCGGCATGCCCATCAAAAAGGCGCTCTTGGAGTCCGGCCGACGGCGATTGCGACCGGTGTTGTTGACGTCGCTGACCACCATCGGCGGTTTGGCTCCCATCACGTTCGAAAAATCCGTGCAGGCGCAATTCTTGATTCCCATGGCGGTCACGCTTTCCTTCGGTCTGGCGTTTTCCACGATCCTGGTGCTGTTCCTCGTGCCGACGTTGTACCTGATCTATTCCTGGTTCGTACCGATACCGCGGGAAAGTGATGAATACGCCGTTGCCGACGATTCTCAAGAGGAGTCTTGCGACGCAGCGGAGGCAGCGGAAGCCGGCGAGAATGAGAAAGAAGGAATCGAAGAGCCGCTGACCGTCGGTTACTCTCTGCAAACGACGGACAGCCGCTGAACAGCTCACGCTGCGATCTCCGAGACGATCCCAGGCCCGGCGCGCGGAGACCGCCGAACCGGTCGCCCCGCGGTCCCCCCGGCATCGAACAAGAGTTCTCTGCGGCACTGGAAACCGCGGAGCGCTTGGGCTATAAAAGCTTTCGGTCGATCATAGGAGGAGGAAAGATGCCATGACTACGATCCTGGTGGTGGATGACTCGCCGGTTGATCGGAAGCTGGTGGGAACCTTGCTGGAACACCGGTTCCCTTGGAAGATCGAGTACGCGGCAACCGGCACCGAAGCGCTGGCAAAGATGAAGCTGGTATTGCCGGATCTCGTAGTCACCGATTTGACGATGCCCGAAATGGACGGACTCGAGCTGGTCCGCGCCGTGCGGCAGCACTACTCCGAGGTACCGGTCATTCTGATGACGGCATATGGGACGGATACCTTGGCGCTGGAGGCGTTGGAACTCGGCGCCGCCAGCTACGTCCCCAAGTCTCAACTGGCGGCCCGGTTGCCGGAAACGGCCGACAGCATTCTCCGCATCGCGGAGCAGAATCAAGAGCGCGAACGGCTTTTGCAGCGATTGGAACGCATTGAGTTCGATTTCGTGCTGGAGAATGAGCCGGAATTGATCCAGCCTTTGGTGTCGCTCGTCCAGCAGACTTTGGCGGGGATGCAGTTCACGGACTTTGCCGGCCGGTTGCAGATGGGGGTTTCGCTGAAGGAGGCCGTCCTGAACGCCTTGTTCCACGGCAATCTTCAAATTACGCGGGATGAAATCGCCGCCGTTTCGGATCGCCTGCTGGGCGAGGACGAGGTCAGCCTGGTCGATCAAAGACGGGCGCAGCCGGAGTTCCGCGATCGCAAGATCCATGTCCACGTGGAAATCGACCGTCGGCAAGCCAAATTCGTCGTCCGCGATGACGGTCCCGGTTTCGATGTGGCAAGGTGCGCCGCAACAACCGGTGCCGCGCCCGAATTGGAGGAACATCGCGGGTTCTCCTTGATGCGCACGTTCATGGACGAAGTGCATTTCAACGCGCAAGGCAACGAGGTCACCCTCGTCAAGCGGCGCGAGAAGCAGGAGGCCGGAAAGACGGTATGACCCACCGGCCCACACGCGCAGGTCGCACGCCGGGCAAAAGGCCCCAAGCCGTCGAGGAGCAACCCGTCCCAAGGTGCGATCGGCTCAGTCCCGGCCGCGGCGCGGTTGCCGACGGCTGGATGCGGCCGCGCGTCTTGCTCGTGGACCATCAGGACAGTTTCGTCCATAATTTGGCCCGATACTTCCAGCTTGTCGGCTGCGATGTGACCATCCGCCGGAGTTATGCGTTGGAATCGGGCTGGGTTCTGGAAGAGGGCTTTCGAGCAGTCATCCTTTCGCCCGGCCCGCGCCCTCCCGCCAATGAACCGAAGAGCCTCGCCTTGGTTCATGGGCTGGCCGGCAAGGTCCCGATACTGGGCGTTTGCCTCGGGCATCAGATCATCGCCGAGGCTTTCGGCGCCAAGGTTGTCGAATCGAATGACCCGTGTCACGGCCGCGGGACGTGGATCCGATACCTGCCGCACCCGTGTTTTGCCGGATTGCCGAATCCGTTCCAGGCGGGAAGATATCATTCGCTGTGCGTCGCACCCGAATCATTACCGGACGACATTATCCCCCTTGCCTGGACCGACGACGGGACCGTGATGGCTGTTTGCCACCGGCACTGGGACGTCGTCGGCTGGCAATTCCACCCCGAGTCGATTCTGACCCCCGTGGGGCTAAGGCTCATTCAGGCTTTCTTGCGCTATACCGACGCGAAACCCTCGGTCGCAAGCCCGTTCGCACACGAGAACGCTTCCTGTCGCTAATTCAGCAGCCCGAACGTCCGCAATGTCCGCCGCAAGCGTTCCTCCTCTTCCTGCGAGAGCGGCGTCATGGGCAGCCGCAATTCACCCGTGTCTCGTCCCAAGAGCCGCATAGCGGCCTTGATGGGAATCGGGTTGGTCGCCAAGCCCAGCATGTCCCGCGCTAGGGGGAAAAGCCTCTTGTGAAGAGCCTGTGCCGTCGGGATATCGCCGCGGTCCCAGGCCGCGACGAGCTGCATCATTTCTCGCGGAACGATATTCCCGATCACGGAAATCACCCCGCGACCGCCGACCGAGAGAATGGGCAAGGTCAGGCTGTCGTCTCCGCTCAGCACGGTCAAATCGCTGCCGCAAGTGATCTGCGAGACCTGGTCCAACGAGCCGGCGGCCTCCTTGACCATGGCGATATTCGGGAGTTCGGCCAGGCGAAGGATCGTCTCCGGCTCGATATTCTTCCCAGTCCGTCCGGGGATGTTATAGATGCAAATGGGGATGTCTACGGCCTCGGCCAAGACTTTGAAATGCCGGTAGAAACCCTCCTGGGTGGGCTTGTTATAGTAGGGCGCAACGACGAGGGCGGCATCGGCCCCGACTTGGGCCGCCCAGCGGGTCAGCTCCAGGGCCTCTTGGGTGCTGTTGGAGCCGGTGCCCGGCATGACTTTGACGCGGCCGGCGGCAGCCTTGATGACCGCGGCAATGACCTCGCGATGCTCGGGATGCGAAAGGGTCGGGGACTCGCCGGTCGTTCCCACGGGACACAAGCAGGTAGTACCGGCCTGGACCTGGAACTCCACGTGCTCCTCCAACAAGGCATAGTCCACCTTTCCATCGCGGAAGGGGGTGACCATGGCGACCGAAAGACCGGCGAATTGTTCTGCGCGTGTGGCCATACGTCTCTCGTCAGACGGGCTAAAATGAGGATGGAATCAAAGTGGGATGGGCAAGGCCGACGAACACCCGCACCCAGGGCGGACACGGCCGCACCCAAGTTCGTTACGTCACGGCCGCAGGGGAAGCGATTGCGGCGGACGCCATCAGTTGCTTCATTTCCCGCACGGCTTGGGTCATGCCCACCAAGACGGCCCGAGCGACAATGCTGTGGCCGATGTTCAACTCGTGCATATGCGGAATCGCCGCCACCGGCTGCACATTGCGATAGGTCAAACCGTGTCCCGCGTGCAAGACCAAGCCGCGTTCGTGAACCAAAGCCGACGCCGACCGCAGGACGGCCAACTCTTGTTCTGCCGCAGAGCCTTTGGCGTTGGCGTATCCGCCCGTATGCAACTCGACGGCCTCGACGCCCAGCTCGGCGGCGGCTTCGATCTGATGCGGCTGCGGGTCGATGAACAAACTCACCTGGATACCCGCTTCCCGCAGCTTGCTCACGACCTCGCGGACTCGCTCCTTCTGTCCCGCCACGTCCAACCCGCCTTCGGTGGTGATCTCCTCTCGTTTCTCGGGGACGAGCGTGGCTTGGTCCGGTTTGACCTCCAGCGCGATCCGAAGAACTTCCGAAGCACACGCCATCTCCAGATTCAGCTTGACGGCGGTCGTCTCTCGAAGAATTCGCAAATCGCGATCCTGAATGTGCCGCCGATCCTCGCGTAAATGGAGCGTAATGCCGTCCGCTCCCCCCAACTCGGCGAGCACGGCCGCTGCTACGGGATCCGGCTCGTAGGTCCGTCTTGCCTGGCGGAGCGTCGCAACGTGATCGATGTTGACGCCTAATTGAATCATGGTCCCGTCATTAGCCGCACATGTTCGGGGCGGCGGCTCACCGCGAAACACCGGATACCTATTCTCCGCGAAGCGCTTCCGAATTCGACCTGGCCGTCGCTTCCCCCCATACCGGTATCCGACCCGGTCGCGCGACCGGAAAATCGCCCCTTCGACTCAAACCGCCTCAGACATGCCCTCCCAGGGTACGGCGGTCCCCTGATGCTTCGATCCGGAAGGCAAAGCCTTTTTCTCGATATCTCCGGGCGATTATATCGGCATTGCGAAGTCGTGGAAAGAAACCCCAGCAAGCCGATGCGGTCGGCTCGTCAACGGAGGATGCGAAGGGGCACGCCTCCCCCGACTCTTCCTTGTGACGTATGCTAACAGCATGGGTACGTCGCCCGCCGCCGTCTCCAGTCCTCGAATAGGTCGAAATATGAAGAATCCCAGCGAATACTTTCAGCTACGGCGAGATCGTCTTCGGCGCGTGCTGAAAAAGAACTCATTGCCCGGCCTCCTGATAACGAAGCCTCAGAACGTGAGCTACCTCACCGGGTTTAGCGGCGAGGACTCGTTTCTGCTGTTGTGGCACGACGGCGAGGCCTTGATCAGCGACTCACGCTTCACGTTGCAGATCGCCGAAGAGTGTCCGGGGCTGGAGGTCATCATCCGTCCGGGCGGCGTCGGCATTGTGAAGGCCGCGGCGCGAGCCGTCCGCCGCGCCAAGCTCTCCCGCGTGGGTTTCGAGGCCGCCCACTTGACGGTCGAAGCTCGCGAGGCGTTGGGGAACGAGTCCGGCAACGTGGAGTGGGTCGCCACGACGCACTGGGTGGAAGAGCTGCGCATCATTAAGGACTCCGAGGAAATTGCACGGATTCGCAAAGCCGCCGGCCAGGCGATGCGGGCTTTTTCGGCGGTTCGGGCCGCCTTGCGTCCCGATCATGAAGAAAAACAGATCGCAGATCTTTTGGAGCACCAGATGCGGCTCCTCGGCGCACGCTGCGCGGCGTTTCCCACGATCGTCGCCGTCGGCCCGCGCGCGGCGTTGCCGCACGCCATCCCGGGACGCTCCCGCGTGGAAGAGCATCCCATCCTCTTGATCGACTGGGGCGCGGACGAGGGTTGGTACAAGAGCGACTTGACCCGGGTTTTGGTGACCGGTAAAATCGGTGCGAAATTCGAGCGGCTTTACGAGCTTGTGTCGCGCGCGCAGGAAGCCGGGATCGCGGCGATCGGCCCGGGGGTGACGGCGGCCGAGGTCGATGCTGCGGCACGCAAGGTGATCGAAGACGGGGGCTTCGGTCGGGCATTCGGTCACGGCTTGGGGCATGGTGTCGGCTTGGAAATCCACGAGGCCCCAAGCCTATCGGCAAAGTCCAAAACCGTATTGAAGCCGGGGATGGTCGTGACCGTCGAACCGGGCATTTACCTTCCGGATTGGGGCGGAATAAGAATCGAGGATGACGTCCTCGTAACCCGCTCCGGGAGGGAAGTGCTCACCTCCACTCCGAAGTCATTGGAAGACATCTACGTAAGCCCTTGATGGGGATCTCGCCAGGACGAATCGATCCTGTTGTTCCGAACTTTTTGATACTCTCGCCGCAATTGCCGAATCATGCACTCCGAGCCAACTGAAGAACCTATCGGTCGCCCACAACCCGGCGGTCAGGACGTTTTCGACGTACGCCGTGTGCGTAAGCTGGTGGAATTGATGGAACGCCACGAGTTGGCGGAAATCGACTTGCGCGACGGCGATGTGCGAATCCGCTTGCGCAAGGGCCGGCAACCGAGCTCTGCCGCCGGTGTCCCGCAGGGTGTTCCCATGCCGTTCGTTTTCCCGGTTTCTTCGCCCATCGCTCCCTCCGGCGGCGAAGCGACGGCGGTTTCCCCCACCGTGCGGCGGGAAGAGGAAGAGAAAAAGCCCGAGCCTTCCCCTGCCGCTCCCGCCGATAATCTCCTTCTGATCCGCAGCCCGATGGTGGGCACCTTCTATTCGTCGCCGGACCCCGATTCGCCGCCTTACGTCAAGGTCGGGGACCACGTCGGCCCCGAGACGGTGGTCGGCATCGTCGAGGCGATGAAGGTCTTCAACGAGCTACCGGCGGAGGTCTCGGGAAAGATCGTGGCCGTGCTGGTCGAGAACGGAGAGCCGGTGGAATACGGGCAGCCTCTGTTCAAAGTCGATCCGACCGTTTAGCCCATCGCGTTTCCCGGAGTGTTTTACGGAGATCGAGCAGGCGGCGTTATTTTTTCAGCCTCGACGGGTTCAGCGTGAGCCGGCATGTTCAAGCGAATACTGATTGCTAATCGCGGAGAAATCGCCCTGCGGATCATTCGTGCCTGTCGCGAGATGGGCATCGAGACGGTCGTGGTGTACAGTGAGGCGGACCGGGGCGCGGCCTATCTGGAGCTTGCGGACGAGGCGTACTGTATCGGGCCGGCCAAAGCCGCGGACAGCTATCTGCGTTTCGACCGCGTGATCAGCGCCGCGGAAGTCGGGAATGCGCAGGCGATCCATCCCGGTTACGGGTTCTTGGCCGAAAACGCTCATTTCGCCGAGGTCTGCCGTAGTTGTCAAATCGAGTTCATCGGCCCGCCGCACGAGGCGATGTCCATGCTCGGCGACAAGAACCGCGCCCGAGCCTTGGCGAAAGAAGCCGGCGTCCCCATCGTTCCCGGCAGCGACGGCGCGATCGAAAGCGAGACGGAGGCATTGCGCGTCGCCAAAGACATCGGCTATCCGGTGCTGATCAAGGCGGCGGCGGGCGGCGGCGGCAAGGGAATGCGAATCGCCGTCAGCGAGAACGCACTCAAATCCGCGCTGCAACAGGCCCAGCAAGAGGCTGAGGCCGCATTCGGAAACGGCGCCGTGTACCTGGAAAAGTACGTCGAGCATCCGCGCCACGTCGAGGTTCAAGCAATCGCCGACCACTTCGGCAACGTGATACATCTATGGGAGCGCGATTGCACCACGCAACGCCGTCATCAAAAGTTGATCGAGGAAAGTCCGGCTCCCAACTTGCCGGATGAAGTCCGCCGGGCGATTTGCAACTCGGCCGTCCGAATCCTCAAAGCCGCGAACTACACGAATGCGGGGACGGTCGAGTTCCTCGTCGATCGTCAATTCAACTTCTATTTCATCGAAGTCAACGCGCGCATCCAGGTCGAACACCCCGTCACGGAAATGGTCACGGGGATCGATCTCATCCAAACCCAGATCCGTGTTGCGGCGGGGGAACCCTTGCCGTTCAAGCAAGAGGATATCGAACACCGCGGTTGCGCCATCGAATGCCGCATCAACGCCGAGGACCCCGCCAACAAGTTCCGGCCGTCCGCCGGCCGTATCGACCGCATGTTCGTGCCCGGGGGACCGGGTGTACGGTTCGATTCCCACGCCTATCCCGGCTACGTCGTGTCGCCTCACTACGACTCCATGATCGGCAAGCTCATCGTGCATCGACGCACGCGCGCGGAAGCGATCGCTTGCATGAAGCGCGCCTTGTCCGAGCTGCGTATCGAGGGCATCAAGACCACGGTACCGTTGCACATGGAGATTCTCTCGCACCCGGTTTTTACCGAGGCTCGGACCGACACCACGTTCGTCGAGCGCACGTGGACGGGCTGAAGGGAGCTTCCCGGCCGTGCGCCGCGCCGCCGTGCAAACCGCCGAGCGGCCGACAGTTTCTCGGGGAAAGCCGCGGTTGCCGCGCCCCGATGAGGGAAAGCTTCGTGGTCCGGAATCGCACAAAAAAAAGCTTGTTTTCGACGCAGGGAGTCTAGGGCGGATCGAATCCGCCGCGGCACAGCGGCTGACAACGAGAAATGCGAATCGCCCCGAGCACGCAGCCGATCACAACTCCGTAACGGCTGACGGCTGCGTATGTGTAGGAGGAGCATGTGGGGCGAAAGCGACACGCCCGTCCCATGAGCGGACTCAGTGCGATTTGATAAGCCTTGATGGCCCCGAGAATGGGCACGGCCGCCAAACGGTCCGTCAGCCACGCCGCCAAGAGCATCGCGGCGAGCATCACGGCTATCGTCCACACAGCCAGGCGTCCCGCGCAGGAAATCACAGTTTCTCGCCTCATTCGGCCCCGTCGTTCATGGAGCACCAGGTTTTCGCCGCGGCCGAAATCATGGCTGCGCGCATTCGCCGCCGCCCTTGCGGGTTGATGCGGCCGTTCGACGCAGCCTGTCGCTTAACCTGCGGATAAGTCCCGGAAATTCGCGTGTCATGGTTGCGAAGTCCGGTTCGGCGTCTCGACGCGGGATCATCACCAGATCGATTCCGGCCTGGATGCCCGCGCGATTCAAGCGAAACACCTCCCGCATGAGACGCTTCCAACGGTTGCGGACGACGCTCTTGCCGCACTTCCTCGATACCGAAAGCCCGAGCCGAGGAAAGCCGCATTCGTTTTCGCAAGCGTAAATAATCAGGCAGCTTCCCGACGCGGAGCACTTCCTAGCGAAGACCCGGTCGAATTCACGACGTTTGCGGAGTCTCAGCTTCTTCGGGAAGCTTCGATCGCCCCGATCCGGCGGACGGGGTACGGCGGTCACTTTGGCCTCGGTTGGCTCACCGCGGCCTTTGCGCTTCGGGGTCTCCTGCGTCACCATCGCAAATCAGCGCGGGGATCGTGGCGGTATCCCCTCCCCAACCTCTGAATCGCCAGCCGCTCGGATTCGGTAAGGGCATCGACCTGGTCCGGGGCGACGATCTGGATTTCCGCGTACAAATCTCCCGCCTCCCCATCCTTTGTGCGAATCCCGTGGCCGGGCACGCGCAGGCGTTTTCCGGAGGATGTTCCGGGCGGTACTTTGACGCTGATCGTCCCGTGCGGAGCGGGGACGTCGACCTTGGCGCCCAAGACGGCCTCGGGAATGGTGATCGGCAGCTTCAGGTACAGGTCTTTTCCCCTGCGCTCGAAATGCGGGTGCGGCGTCACGTGGACGGTCAAGAATAAATCGCCGGGCGGTCCGCCGGGCGTGGACGTGGCGCCCTGTCCCCGCAACCGAATACGCTTTCCGTCCTCGATTCCCGCCGGAATCTTCACGGTAACGGAATCTCGGCGACCGTCCGGCCTCCCGATGACGAGCGGAATCTCTCCGCCCTCGATGGCCGTTTTGAAGGGGATGGTGATCTCCTGATACAGATCGATTCCCCGAGTTGAACCCGTCTTAGTGCGACGGGATCCGGTGCGTCGTTGCTGGGTGCGGCCCAGGTTGGTGAAAATATCGCCCAGCCCGCCGACGCCGATATCGTCCGCGTATTCGCCGCCCCCGAAGAATCTCGCCAAATCATTCCAGTCGTCGAAGGTGAAATTCGCCGTACCGGCCCGCTCATAGCCGGCCCACTCCTGCCCCGCCCCCTGAAACGAACTCCCGTAGCGATCATACATCTCTCGCTTTTTGGGATCGTTCAGCACCTCGAACGCCTCTTGCACCTCCTGAAACTTCTTCTTGGCGTCTTTATCGTTGGGGTTGAGATCGGGGTGGTATTTTCGGGCCAATTCACGATAGGCCTTCTGTATGTCCGCTTGAGATGCGTCGCGCGACACTCCCAGAACTTGGTAGTAATCACGGGCCATGCGAGTGTTCTTGGATACTCCCACCATACCGACGTTCTCGAACTCCCCGGCAAATCCAGCCCTATATTATGGCAAGTTTCGCGATTCACACAAATCCCCACGAAAACCGAGAAGCCTGCCAAAATGGCACACATCGGCCATCCAGCGACTCGGTCAGGCGAACCATTGCAACTAGCATTCCATCGCCCCCGCCGACCCAGGAATTCGGAGAGGGCCGGACGCGAAGCAGGCTGACCAAGGGTGGGGATGTCCTGGAATCTCGAGCCGAGCCGGGGCTGGCTGCCCTCGGGCAAAACGCCCTCGGGAAGCGCGTTCCACGGGCCGGAAGCCGGGGACGGTTCAGTATCCCTGAACCACGTTGCCGTCGGAAATCGCGCTGAGATAAACGAACGTGTCGCGGTCGATGTTCCGGCTGATAGGGCGGCAGGAGCCGTCCGCCATGGCGAATTGCACCACGCCCGGATGACGACTGGTGAATTGGAACCAACCCGTCTTGCCTTGGGCGTCGGCCGCCAATCCCCATGCCGCGGCCATGACGCCGCAGCCGAACCATCCGTAGGAGCGCTGGGGTATCTCGGTTCCGCCCATGGCCTCGCCGAAGAGCAGCGAGTTGCTGGAGCCGTCGGTCACGGATGCAAAGGATTCGTGGGATCGATTCCAGAAGACGCCGCGGAAGACATCGGAACTAGCGACGCCCGTCACGCCCATGTAGCCGCCGCTTCCCAAATAGTTGGTGCGTCCCAAGGCGGCCCCGCTCCCATCGGAGAAGCTCGCACCCACCAAGCTGACATGGGGAGCGACATGGTGAAAATGCAGCAGGGCTATGGCGTCGGGGGCGGAGCGGGCGAAATCGGAAGGGCAGAGGAGGAGCGGCGGTTGAATTTTGGCCGCCTCCCAGCCCGACGGCCGCTGCCAGTAACCCGCCCCGCTCTTGCTTTCATCGTAAAGAGAGACGCCCCCGAAATCCGCGGCATCGGCGTCGCTCGCTCTCCGCAGGTTCTCTTGCTCGGTGTAGCTCAACAGGAAGCCGTGGACCGTGGTCCACTGGCCGGGATAGGGCGGTACCGCAGCTTGCGGCAGGGGGCCTAAGTATCCAGGCGGAAAGGCTTTGTTTACGTCGTGGAAATTGTGCGCGGCGACGGCTAACTGTTTCAGGTTGTTCAGACATTGGCCTCGGCGGGCCGACTCTCGCGCCATCTGCACGGCCGGCAGCAGCAGGGCGATCAGCAACCCGATGATCGCAATGACCACCAGCAATTCGACGATGGTGAACCCAGGACGCTGGGTCGGTGCCATAAGGATTTCCGTTGGTCTTGACGGACGAGCTTGGTTCCAGTCCCGCCCATATCACCCCGTCAGCCTTCATCATAGAACGAGGTTGTCGCCGGAAACAAGTTTGCCGCAGGGGTCACCGGATCCGCACGGCGAGGATCGCCTCCGCGCGCCTTTGCACCCAGTCCGGGTCCAGCCGACAGGGGAGCAAGGCGCGGAGATTATCTTGGGCCGCGGCCACGCCCAGGCGGACGGCGTCGGACACCGAGAATCCGGCCTGAATCGCCCACGCCAAAGCCCCCGCCAGGGCATCCCCGCATCCGATCGGGTTGACGACAGCCTCCGCGGCGGGTGGATCGTATCGATAGACTTCGCTCTCCGAAGCCAGCCATAACGAGGAGGAGCCTTGCGATACCAGCGTCCACGCGGCGCCGCGCCGACACAGCTCTTGCATGCCGCAAATCAGCTCTCGGTCATCGCGAAATCGGCATCCCAGGGTGGCTTCCAATTCCGCCCGATTCGGCTTGACCAGCAACGGCCGGAGGGGTAAGACCGCCATCAGACCCGGACCGCGAAAATCCGCGATGACGGGAACGGGGCA
>FWPU01012133.1_pt1 | contig 11626 bp, 8 predicted proteins | sample 2228361 | NCBI WGS metagenome assembly FWPU01 (sample SAMEA103939777, study PRJEB20133) | metagenome | reverse complement strand
GGAATTGCAGTTTCAATCCCTCAATCGGGATAGGGGGCTTTCAAACGGCTCTCATGTCCCTTCCCTAACATCCCACTTGAAACCAATTACATCAATGATCTTCATTCTCGCCCTCCACTTAGCATATGATATTCCAATTTTACCTCAATTTGCCCTCCACTCATGGGATATATCTCCTTATTTTCGAGCAGTGACCACGTTCAGCTTCCTTTTCAACAGGAACGATTGAGATTTCCGTCATATCTTGTACTACCCTATATCCATATGCCAGATGTGGCGGATTTTGCCTGCGAGCGGCAATGCTTGAACCAAAACCCACTAACCTGCTCGCAGGCATCCCCTTCGAAGATATCTTTCCTTCAATTGATCTCATTCTCTATCAATCTCCTCAAGATTTTTTTATTAATCTACTCAGGTTATGAAAACTTTCGGCTCTTCAGGTAGCGGTGATCCGATTGTCTCGACCTGTCTCACACAGGCTGAACACAGAGGGTAAAAGCGGACACTATCTTGATCAGGTTTGATTAGTTTCTCAAGTTTATTTTGTAAAAGCACCAGCTCTTTATCTGTAAGGTAGAGTTCGAAGAGGCTGTACTGCGTCCACTTGCCAAACCCAGATAAAGTCTTATGGATTTTAGTTCGCCGCCGATCCGATGGTATGTCATAAGCCACGACGAAAAAATGAGTTTCTGCCATATATTCTAATCTTAACGTACCGTGAAAGGCTGGTAGAAAGAAATTTCTCCTGTGAGTACTTTGCCCAACAGACGAGCCTGTAATTCAATGCAACGGCGATAAGTGACTTTATATCTAAAGACAGGATGAATTATCTCTGTTTGTAATCTCTGTTCGAATTTTTCCAGGAAAGTGCGCCGGGGGCTATCTTTCAGACGGAATGAACCCAATTCTTCTTCGAAATCTTTGGCGGACAAGATGCGGTTATTAATTAACGAGACAACCACAGAATCCACAATCGGCACGCGAAATTCTTCCATTAAATCGAGACCCAAGGCGGGTTTACTGTATTGCGCAGAGTGTAGAAAGCCAATATAAGTATCAAATCCAACAGTCTGTAATCCTGCACAACATTGATGGAGTAGCAAAGTATATCCATAAGACAATAGGGCATTGACCGGATCGCGTGGTGGGCGGCGGGTGCGCGTGTCGAATTTCAGTTTAGGATCACCTCTCAATAGATTACCGAAGACGCTAAAATATTGTGCTGATCCAGAACCCTCCAATCCCTGCAAGGTCCCCCAAACGGTGCCAGCCTGAGGTTTGCCAGGATCGGCTGGCGGCGAACCATCCGGTTCCAAGGCGAGGACTTGATCGAGAATGCCTCTTAGGGAGTCAGCGGCAGCATCAATTTTTGCATCATTCAATTTCCGGTTGCTGCGCAGTAAGAATGTCCGCGCATTATGCAACTTGCCAGCCACGAATCGCCTGGCGAGCTCGAAACTGCGCGAGGGATCATCATGGGCGCGAAATTGAGCTAAGCGAAGCAAGCTGTTGCGCGATTCTTGTGGAACAAGACGCCCCCGGAAGCCCCCATAAGCGTTCAAGAAGGTGATCTCCACTTTTTGTTCGAGCAGCGCAGTGAGCGCCTGAGTGGTTAGAGTGCTGTCTCCCAGAATAACAACTTGATCGATCTTGATCAAGGGGACAGTTACTTTGCGAGCTGCCTGGGTCCCTTGCCCAGACTTTGAGGGTTTTTGCACCTGATCTCTCTCAGGGATGCTAATAACGAGGGTATCTCCTGACTTTTTAACGACAGAGTGTGGTTCGGTGATGTATAGGGTGGTCATAGGCTGTTATGATCGTTCGAATTTAGAACAGACTGGTTTTGAAGCAGTTTTACTTCACGAGGCAGACAAATGCCTTCCAGGCTGCAATCGCGGCACTTATTATAGTTTTCGATAGGCGGAGGAAGAACGCCGGCAGCGATGATTTCCCTCGCCCGTAAAACGCTCTTGCGAGTCAATTGCCGTAAAGCGGGGGTGACCCGAATTTCCTCCCTGCGTCTGGAACCAAAGTAGAAGATGTAACCGCGCTCAATGGATTGTCCAGAGCGTTCTTCGAGGCAAATAACCTGCGCACATAACTGGATGTGGTCGTTCAGCCAGCGTCCCATGCGCCCTTTCTTGTACTCAACTGGGATGAGTTGCCCACGGATTTCTTCGACCACATCGGCGAATCCCGCAATCTTAAGGTCTTCCGACCATAGATAAACTCTGCGGTGGAGGATCTTCTCTCCTTCCTGTTCTCGGGATGGTTTATGGGTTTGTTCATGTTGAAGGACGCCTTCCAGTACATGCGCGTTGATCTCCATCTCACCCAGAACATGCATGAGATAGAAGCGGCGCTCGCAATACTCTAGTTGATTGAGCATGGAGATTGGGAGATATTCAGGTGTTCGATCCGTCATCTGATCAATGGTCATACTCACAGGTTATATATCTGACGACATGACTAATTTTCAAGGCGTCGCACCATGCCCATGCCTTGGGCAGTCTTACGCCCCAAGCCAGTGTAGAAGGCCAGGCTTGCCAGCAGGTTGAGAGCGCGTGCCATGGGTGTATCTTCAGGAGAGTATAGCTGGTACTCGGCACGACCGATACACCCTAATTGAGGATGGTTATGTAAGGTCAGGGCGCGGCGTTCCAGGCGGTGAAGAATAAGGCGCAAGTTCGTTTGAGCGAATTTTTCTATGGCTTCGACAAAGTCCTCACAGGTCAAAGTCTTCCATGCAGCAGCCAGGCTGCCGAAAACATGTTTGGGATGAGGGATGAGCTCCACGCGACTTCCCTGCAATTTGAAGGAAGTGGGAGAATGAAAATCGAAGACAAATGCATTCGGCGGAGGCTGGTCCAGGTAAGCCTGCAATTCTTCGATAGTTGTGGAGCCTGCCCATGGATGGCTTCCAGGCGTTGTGAGAATTTCACTGACCAGGAAGTGAGCATCGCCAAGGCGAATACGAGCAGCCACTCCCCCCATCCTTCTTCTGGAAGGAGCGGGATGATTCAGAAAATAATCGATGAAGGACTTGAAGAGGGTTTCGTCTAAAATAGTGACGCGCAGCCAGCATCGCCAGCCTTCTGGCAGGTGGATACTCAACCGATCCACTGATTGACCAGATTGTATTGAGTGACTTTTGTGCATAGAAGCAGGGAGATCAGCGCGGCTTAGTCGGATTGGCGGGGGAAGATCCATGAGGGGGCTGACAGTGAATGGCTGCCTGGCACCTTTCCCGCGGTGATCATGAAGCGCCTGGGAAATGTTGGGGTCCACCTGGCGGATAATATCCAGGAAGGCGGCATGGGCGTGCTGTCCGCCGGGTGGGGGGATGATGGCGGAGTGCAGGTTAATCAGTTTTATGACGGAGGAATAGAGGCGCATGAGATGGATATTTCCTTGAAAGATAACTTTGTCTATGACATTTATCATTCCATAGAAATTTATAGAATGATGGCGGTATCCTTTCTTTGCTCTTGCCACCAGCCCAGACTATCCACAAAAAAAGCATCCTGATTGAAAGCGATACTCCAAATCGCACTGCTCAAACCACCCCCAAGCCGGCGGATACGCAACTCATAAAGCTCGAAGAGCGGTGGTAGTGATCGTCCTAGTTTAATCGAGGCAGGATGATGGTCGATAAACCAGGCAACAATTCGCTTACGCCGGAGACTGGTGTTCAAATATCGTAATCTTATTTCCGGTTCTGCAATTATCTCGAGTCCATTAATAACGGTGACCTGAGCTTTTCGGCCGAATACCTCATTCTCGCTGACTTCGAAGTAAACTTTACGGCTTTCCTCTAATAGCCCATTCACAATGAAATAACCATACACACCGAGCAAATCTTCAGGCTTATTGCCAATAGGTTGGCAATATCTTTTCTCACGGGTGACCTCTTCGGGCCATTGATCAGCCAATGCATCTAATTGGGACAGGTACTCCTGCTGATCGATTTCGGTGAAAATACATCGCCTCAACAAAAACATCAGGTTATAACGCTTAACAGGGAATCCATGATCACACCCTCTTTTATCTATGATTCCCACCTCAAATCCATTGCCGCGGAAGGTTAGTAACGGTTGCAAGATATGTTCTTCGTCTCTATAACGGTGGAGCATTCTCCATGCTTGGCCATATGACTTACCTGTTAAAGCCCGGAGAATTTCTCCCAGCCCTTTAGAGATGCGCGGCTGTTCATCGGGTTGAAACAAAACCTGGATCTTCTTGCGAGCTGCTTGAAATTCAGGTGCTGCATGCACCCCAAGATAATGGGCAAAATCTTGAGGTCTTTGATAGGCTTCTGTAATTATTTGGTATAAAGTCTTTCTAGAGATCGAGGAACTTAAGGATTGATTGGCAATGAAGTGATAGACATATTCAGGCACTAAGGCAATCGCAAAGTTCGGAATTTGCATAGATTTTTCGTGCCGCGCAATCCTGCCCAATCGTTGAATGAATTGGGTTGCCGTGCGCGCTTCGAAGATCAATAAGTCTTTTTCTGCTTCCTCGAAGAAGTCAATTCCCACTTCAATCGTCGAAGTCCCGACAGTAAATGACTGCTTTATTGCTCTACTCCGTTCGAATTCGGAGCTGAATCCGTGTACTTCCGCCACATCTATATCGGGAAAGTGCTCACGCAATATCTTTGCCAACTCAATAGCACCGACTACAGAATCGAGAATTGTCACAAGGCGAATATTTGGATAGTTATCGATGTGCTGCTTGATCACGGGTAGCTGATCGAAAAGAGCCTGTACACCTTTCCAATGACCAAGGTCAGCTGGAAATATGGTCAACTCGAGTGGATAAGCAATAATCGAAGCGTTATTATCATAGGAAGCTTCTCCTTCTACAATTTCCACAGGCAAATTGAGGCTGTTCTTAATCCAGGGGATGGCAGGAGATTCTGGTGTTGCAGAAGCGAAGATAAATACTCTCCCTTTCTTAGGATTGATTGCATGAAGGCTTCCGAGTAAGTAAGTTACATCTGCCACCTGTTTGACATTATACAGATGAAATTCATCGAAAATAAATATCTGATATTGACCTATCAATGTGAACAATCTCTGACTGACGTTCTCCGGTCCCCCATAAAGGCCAAAAAATGCATAGAAGAGAATATCCGGATTTGTGAGAATGATCGGATTCCAGTGCAATATTTTTTCTAAGGTTTCACTATGGCGTTGTAGTTCAAATTTTGTCTGCCACTCATCTAATTGCTGATTGTCTATCCGGAAAAGATCATCGGAGCTTACCATTCTTGCGAGAGCGCGTTCTTGGTCTCGAATTAACTCATTAGTCGGATAGACCCCAAAAGCTGGGATTCGATGTTTTATAGAATAGGCATAACTGCTCAACGTTTTGCCACTTCCAGTAGGTGTTGTGATAAACATGCATAAAGTTTCCTTAGCTTTCAGCGCCCTTCGAACATGGTTATACACTTGCATTTGATAACGATAAGGCTTATAACCAGGTAACCAATCGTCATTGATCTGGTCAATAGCTAGGGGCTCAATTCTTATGCTAAGAGGTTGCATTGACAGTTCCTGTTGAGAACTTGGGCTGCAGAAGCAACTCCTCAATGATTTATCCTGGCTAAGAATTGCATTCGACATGGAAGACACACGACTTCATGATCGAATCTGGCTTCATAATACTCTTCTCCAGAAAAATTGGCCTGATTCACTAAGCCGGTCGGCAAGCTGGTAGCAACCACATCACAAACTACTGGATCAACTTCCAAATCTCGCCAGTTGAGCAAGGCGTTTGAAATAAAAGACCCTCTCTTTATTTGCAAACTGTCGGCTTGTTTTAGTTTCAAGCGCACCTTGGCGGGAAACTTTCCCAACCGTACTCTTGTTGTCCTTCCAGCAAGGAGATCATTCAAAGCAGGAGAAACTGGCAATGTTTCTGACTTTGCTAACAGTAAATAAAAAGTGAATGAAGAGCCAGGTCGCAGCATGCGTGCATATCCCCAATCAGGAAAGCCCAGGGAAGGAGGCTTCCCTGGGTAGACATACCTTTCACTGAGCGTGTTCCACTGCACTAAACGAAATGAAATCTGAGCTGGAGCACCTGGGGTTATGTAGACACATCCATTGAGTGGGGTCAACTCCTCAAAATACTGAGGCTTTTGCTCGAAATGTGTATAAGTATACGAACCACTTTTAACCAAACCTAATGCGTAGGCCAAGGCATAATTGTGAATGAACCCACCCGTCTCGTACACTTTACCACGTTCGACGGTTGCGTAAAAAACGTAATCCAATAATACTAGTGAGCCTCGGTACACATCCATCCGGGTACCTCCTGTCATATGACAAAGGATGCCGATTGGTCGTTGAGATTTTTCAAAAATTCTTTCAACCTATCTTCATCTTTGTTCAATGCCCGGATCTCCTCCAGAATCCCATCTAACTCCTCGCCAGACAATAACTTGAGACGTCCAGCAAGTCCATTGGTCAGTTTATCAATGACTTTGGAAGCGTTTTCCTGTAAGTCAGGTAAAGTCAATCCATTCTTGACAAAATTTACACCTGAATCTACGAGCACATCATAGAAGGCTTGGGTGAGCTCTAGATTTGCAAAAAGTTCAACATCGGAGAAAGCCAGAGCCAGCACATGGTTCCGAACGAATCCCTGTCGAGTTCCTTCTTTTCCATATCGGGTTGTCCGCAAAATGTTACCTAAGACGTAAGTAAACTCGTCAGCGGTCAGATCTACTGTCGTTTCAATACAAGGTAGGAAGACACCAGGGGTTGTATAATCATATTCCGTGATTGTTCCGGAGGTGTGCTTTGCCTCGTCAATGACATTGAACTTGATCTGTTTTTGAATGATTTCATAAGGTCGGATAGTGAAACAGGTATCTGTCATCAACCGGGCTTTTCGGGCACCTTCCCCTTCAATGGCAGCATATCCATAAATCAGACAGTCCGGGCAGTGGGTGCAAAGTCCTTCAGTAAGATAACAATCCTCATAATGATTTTTGGATTGACGAGCATCCTCACCATATAGAACTTTTCCATTCTGGATGGCATAAGGGAAAATCCCATACTGACGCAACAAAGCCTTGCCGGTCCGCCGCTCCGGAGCGACTTGTTTCCGCTTGAACATCACCAATCGAGTGGTCGGCTCAACATGTGACAAACCCGCAGGCACACTCTCAACGTCTTGCTGTTCACCACCTTCGGTAGTGAAAATTACGTATGACTTTGTCTCACGTATCAGGATGACGCTCACATATCTATTTGTGGGTGTAGAGGGGATAGCAGGGACAAAGTAATGATGATAAGGATGGAAAGATTTTAGAAACATGGTAAGCCTCCTGTTATTTAGTATGAATCGAATTCAATTCGAGCGTTTTTCTGTTGCTTATATTCATTCCAGTATTGAGAGATATTGCGGTCCGTAAAGTAATAGATCCCATCTGCCATTGAGTTCTCCAGGCGGAGAAAACGAGCAAAATTACCACCAGCGCGATTGAGGTAAAGTTCGTCAACAATGATGTCAACGAATTCACCCACCAGTCTGGTCAACTCGGAGCCCAAAGCCCGAATAAACACCTCACCCCGGCGGCTCTCTTGGCGGCGTTCTAATCCCTTTTGCAGTGTACCAGCCATCAACCGTTTAAGTTCTTCAATAGTTTGATCTGAGGGCTGTTTGCTTCCTAAAGCTCCCTCCCTCATTTCCGGGATTACCTGTTGCGCTTTCCTCATGGCAGAGACTGCTTCTCTGAATACCAATTCGTAGCGCCGCGCTTTTCCTCGCCCCGATCCACCAAAGGGTAAAGCAATCTCTAGCGATTTTCGAGCGATCCGTTCAACTAGGTCCATCAACTCACCTCCAAAATAATCTAATAGGATTTTGCAAGCCATATCGAAAGGTCTGGATGGGGATAACCCATCATTCTCACGCCCGTATTCTTTGTAAAAATGTGCTCCTGAGAGGGGGTCAACATTCAAGCGTTCAAGACGACCCGCGATGTGCTTATCCTTATTGGGCTGAAGATCAGAGGTCACAGTCCAAATCGCTGCACTGATATCCAGAACTTGCTCCAGTCCACTTCTTTCTTGGCTCTCTCTCCCATAAAGAGAGATGAAGTCTGTCCTTCGACCAATGAGACCGCGCAAAATTGTAGGCGGACTGTCCAGGATTATGGTAGGTTTAAAACCAGCCGGGTCAGCCACGGGCAGGTAAGGTCGTTCTGTGATGTAAATCTTACAGCTCGTCAATCCATAAATAATTGTAGAGGCAAGCAGCGCTTTAGCCCAGGCTTCCGTCCGTGTTGCGATTCGCGCATCATTCGATTCAGTCTCCCGGGCATTCTTCTCCCAAACAATCAGATAATAATGAGGCTGGCTTTTGATTCGGGCAAGCATGACTCGCTCACCGACAAAATTACGTCCACCCCAACCGGCAATCTTTTCAGCCTCCCTTGCCAGAATAGTTTGTAACTGGTCGAACCACTCGGGGTCCATGGACCGTTTTTCGAGCCAATAATGTGGAACACCTAAGTCCTGGCCATAATCCCGGATGGGCAGATTTGTTGTGCGTTGAAAATTCCTCAACAACGGTTCGAATAATCGAAGATGTTCTGGGGTAAAAGAATAAGTGGGCAGGACATAGATGTAGATGCGTTGAGATTTCTTATAATGCGCCCCAGAGGGTAATCCCATTCCCAGAAGTTTGCGCAGTACAGCTTCAAGATGACAGATTGGACACCATATGCGATTCTTTTGGGGAGCCTCATAGGACGGCAATACTCGATTTGAATAGACCCTTCCAAAATCATCCAGTATACCGGTGCGCAGCTCTTGAGTAAAATTACTGCTTCTATTGCACAATGAACAAATTTTTCCTGAATGTCCCTTCCTTTTCGGTTTTGTATAACTTGCATATCCATCGCCATGTAAACGACTGGAGGGATCGAAGGAAAGATATAAGTGTTCAGAGAGATATGCTTCCAGGTCTTCACGAAACCCCAATGAGGACACCTTAGCCTGTCTTCCTGTTTGCGTGTCAAGATTTTGAAACTCCCTCAAGATCCTTTGATGAAGTCGGGACAGCACTTCTTCTGGAGGGAAGGTTTCAGCTGGCCGATCGGCAAAATCAGGGCCACGCAAGAAGTGATAGGCGATGATTAAGACATACTTACCTATCCCGCCTCGGCTCCAAATCTCAGCTTCCCGAAGCAGATTGACTGCCAAAGGTTGGGGGATAGAAAAAGCATTCACCAGCCAATCCAATCGGTTATTCCCCGGATTCAAGTCGCGTAAGAGTGTATCGACATAAAGCAGGTAGTGGTAAACCCGAGACCATAATTCGTTGAATGTTTTATACTCCTTCGGGTCTAATAATTTGATGCCAAGTCGATCTTCGATGGTTTCAGACCAATCAGGTGGAAGATCTCTGCGTTTTCTGACCATAGAAGCGATTTCTTCTTGAACGAACTCAGGATCTGGAGAAGCTGTTAGAGTGTTTTCCAGGATGACAGTGAGCAGATCGTCTATTGTTGCAAAAGCATAAACATATGTCTCGAAGTCAGATTTCTGCGGCCGTAAGGCTCCTCGGATAGCATCAGTGCCTTCTTCTTGCTGGAGTGATTGCAGGATTTGATCTACAACCCCTTTGATTATGTTGTCGGAAGTCTTAAAATCCGCCCGTTTCGGGCCAATATATAATGTCCCTGTGGAAAAGAAAAGCAATGGGAAGAAACCCAGGTCAACTTCCAATTGTCGAGTAACAACGTGGTGAATCACATTGGTTAAGACACCACGTAAATCTTTTGTTTCGTGATAATAGAGCGCATATTGACCTGGTGGTTGTCGTGGCACAAACGCAGGTGTTAAATCCGACAGGTATCCTTGCAATGAACTTGCTGCTTCTTCGGGGTCATTAGAAGATGCCAAGGTATCAGCGATCCGAACGAATAACCAGAGATTAGCTGCATCAACATCATCACTTAATAGCAGATCCCCCTGTTTTGAGCTACGTTTGTGGACGTTAACAGCACGTAGAAGATGGTCGCTTACTTCTTGTGCAAAGCCTCCCAATCCTAAGCCTTGGTATTCCTCGCGCAGTCTCTCCAAAGGAATACTAAACTCAGAAGGACCAAGAAGTTCCAAATGGCTATCCTTGTGCACATCATGGATTGTGTACAATGCCAACCCTTTGCGGAATGTCTCTTCATTCAGCCAACGTATATCAATTTGATGAGCAATGAGAAATTTGACCAGCCTCGTCACTCCAAATACGCCGTTAATGATATGAGAAAAGTGCGATTGTTCCGAGAGATGCGGATATTCCGGTCCCCCTTTTACCAGCAGGAGATGATAATTTCGTCTCAACATCGCAGGAACAATTTGACTTATATAATCATCAAGGGCACGATCAACATCTTTTACCGTTAGCATTTATCGAACTCCTGCAAATGTAATTTCACGCGACATGCACACTCTTCATGTCAGATCTGAACTTCTCGTATACTTCGATTTCCCGGCGCGTCCCCCTATTCACGCGCCGGGAGGGGATGTTATCTAAATCTATTGTACACATCCCCTTACCCACATATTCGGGTAACCATTTGCGAGAGGCGCTTATATCACTCCTCAAGTAAGCCATAATTCCGCGCCAGACCCTCGACTCGGCGGTGCATCTCTTTCAACAACGCCTGGCCTCCCAGGACGATGCAGCTCTCTCCGTAAGCCAGCAGAATACGCGCTGCCCCCCAGAGATCATCGGTGAATCCCTTCACCTCAGCGCTTCCATCGGGTCTGAAGTCAATTTGGATATCATCGAAATGATGGCTGATCTCACCGCGGGCGATATCTGGCATGAGCTGATAATGAACGAAATAGCGCGGCGGTCGGCGATACTGTACCGGCAAAACGGTTGGCCAGACCCGCAGATATTCATCATCCTGTATGTAATTCAGCCGAAAACGCAAATAAGCCTCCTGGCGGGTCTCGCGGCCTTTGGCATCCCGGCGTAGTAGGCTCCAGGCTCTCAAGTACCAGTGCCCTTCCTGATACAAGATCCGCTGTGGAGCGACTTCATAATACACAGCTAACCCATCCTGCGAACGGGGTGACAAATGGTTGAAAGAAAGTTTGCGGTGTTTTTCGACCGCCCTATGGATGCATTCCCAGACCCGCGCCGGGATTAATCCTTTGTCGACATCCTGGCGGATGTCTAGTGTGATGCCATCAGGGATGTTTTCTAGCTTCCGCCGTTGTTCAGGGGTGAGACGGGAGACGATCTCATTAATCAGCGTGAGAATATTGGCTTTCTCTCCTATCCCGCTCGAGAATTGCCGGGACAGGATACTCAATCCGTGCAGACTTTCCTGAGAAAGAGAGAGACCGCCAAATGGACCAGGATCGCTGAGATAATATTCCTGAGTGGCGGGATCATAGCGGATTCCCGCCCCCAACCGGTTGCGCAAATTCTCCCTGTCGTGTTTGAATGCAGCCCGCCGCGCGCTCTCTGCTCTGGGATAAGCTCCTTCCCCAAGCGCCCCCTCCACCGCCTTTATCAACCTCTCCGCATCAGCCGGAGCCTCCTGCAAACGCCGCAGGATGACCAGCGCTCGCAATAGTGTCACCCACTC
>FWPU01012125.1_pt1 | contig 11634 bp, 16 predicted proteins | sample 2228361 | NCBI WGS metagenome assembly FWPU01 (sample SAMEA103939777, study PRJEB20133) | metagenome | reverse complement strand
AGAAAATGCTAAGTTCATCCTATTTCGGCGGCAGACGCTAGATCTATTGCTAAATCAACTCTGCTATGCCGCTTGAATGGACAAACTGGAGTAAAATCGAGGGGGTGAAATTTTTGAATCCCTTTCTGGAAGGTTTTGCTTTGGCGCGTTGACTGAGGCGATGGAGATAGCAAAGGGGTAAATCCAGAGGATGCTGCGTACAGCCAACCAGAATCCGCGCGACCTTGCGCTTCTTTCCATGTCGGCCTACACGCTGCTCCGGATCGGCGACCTCTTGCGGCTCAATGTAGGGGACATCCTTGAAGGGAGCCGCCAGGTGCGGCGGCAGCTCGTGCTGGTTCAGGAGAAGACCAGCTCGTGCGTGGAGATAGAGCTACCGGAAGGGCTGCGCGACGTCCTGGCGCGGTACTTGAAATTTAGGCCGGGAGTGAAGCTGACCGATCCGCTCTTTACGGCAGAGGACCGGAATCCTCTTACGCGTGGCCGCCGCTTGAGCCGGCGCGGCGCTCAATTGATTTTCAAAAAAGTACCAGGAGTTCGGGCTTGGGAGCGAACTCGCGCGCACAGCAACGCATATGTTTCGTAAAGCCTTCGCGCTTGAGATAGCGGAAAGTTACGGCATAGCTACGGCGCAGGAGGCGCTGGGGCACAAGAACCTGGCAACGACGCAGAAGTACATAGCGAGGGGGGTTGCCAGGCGGAGGGCGAATGAGTTTAGGAGGAAGCTGGAGAGGCGCCACCGCTAGACGCCCGACGCTCAACCGGAAAATATAATCTGGTGAGCATAAGGGAACCGTAGGGAGAGAAACATAGGAAGGGGCATGGTGATGGGATTAGCGTAGTCGCAAGCCAAAGAGGGTAGATCTCGTGGAGGGTAAAGAGAGGCGAACCTGACTGTCGCCGCGGCGCGCAGGCGGGGCGGTGAGGCGGTTGACAAGCTTTTGTGGGCGCGTTAATATTCCTTCTTGCGATTTATGCCGAAGTGGCGGAACCTGGCAGACGCGCTAGCTTCAGGAGCTAGTGCCCGCAGGGGCGTGGGGGTTCGAATCCCCCCTTCGGCATTCTCAATCCTTCCCTATAACTTGCCGTCATCCCCGCTTCTGAGTATTTGGTGTTTTGAAGTGAATCCTCGTTCCGTGAGTTGGTACTACGATTCTACGCGTTGAGACCTCGACCTGAGCACGACATTACAATCGGGTTGGAAAAGCCCCGATAAATAGCCTGTTGGGCATTCTAGCCCCGTCCGGCCAATCTGGCACGGAATTTGCTAGTTCTCATAGAGAAAGGCCTGATAAGTTGAGGGCCTTAAGCGAGACCATCGGGTTCTGCCAGCCTTTTACCAGCGCTGCCCCCAGCAAGGGAAAGAGACGAGGCGGAGCGGCAAGCGCAAGCCGCTGCCGCCTCCCTCTCCCTGGAAGCCACATTCCAAACCTGGCCATATCGGGAACAGTGAATCGTGGATCGAAAGGAAATTCTATTCACGATTCGCTTTGTTCTGGCTCCTGGCTTCTTAACTATACCCCTCGGCCCAGCAGCGAGAGCATGGGCAGCAGGTTGTTCCGAATGAAATACAGCACCAGCAGCACGACCAGCGGAGAAAAGTCGATCCCCCCGGCAAGAGGCAGGATGCGCCGGACCGGCGCCAGCACCGGTTCGGTAGTTTGATAGAGGAATCTAACGATCGGATTGTAGGGGTCGGGATTGAGCCATGAGGCGAAGGCCCTGGCCAGAACTATGAAGATGTAGATATCGATGAGAGCGCCCAAGATAAAAACCAGAGCATTTACCAGAAAACTCACCATTGTCTGCTCGCCGCTCTAGTCGGGACGCGGGCCGAATATCGCCGTGCCGAGCCGGACCATCGTTGCCCCCTCTTCGACTGCTGCTTCGAAGTCGCCACTCATACCCATCGACAGCTCAGCCATTTCTACACCCGGTATTGCAAGCTCTTCGATTTCGCGCGCCAGGCGGCGCAGTTGTTTGAAAAATGGCCTTGCCTCTTCTTGAGAGTCGGTCTGAGGGGGAATGGCCATCAGGCCGCAGAGCTGAAGATGCTCAAGCTGGCCGACAAAGCGCGCCAGCTCCGGAAGTTCGGCGGGCGCGACGCCGAATTTATTCGCCTCGCCGCCGACGTTGACCTCGATGAACACCTTGAGCCTTTTGTTAGCGCGCAGCGCCTCGCGCTGGAGCGCCTCTGCGAGCCGGCGGCTATCGAGCGACTGCACCCCGTCGAAGAGAGCTGCCACCTTACGTGCTTTGTTGGTCTGAACGTGGCCCAGGAAGTGCCATTCTATAGCGGGCCGCCGGCCGAGCAGTTCGAGCTTGGGGAGCGCTTCCTGCAGGCGGTTCTCGCCGAACAGGGTAATTCCGGCAGCCATTGCCTCTTCGATGCGCGCGGCGTCTACCCCCTTTGTTGCCGCCAGGATTTTTACCGCTCCTGGATTTCTGCCGGCGCGCGCGCAGGCGCCCGCGATTCTCCTGCGTATCAACGCAATCCTCTCGCCTACTGAGGCCTTTTCGTTCACGAGTTCAGCGGGCATGACTATTCGGTCTTATCTATTACCGCAAGCTTCTGGTCCTTGCAGGAAAACCACAGGGCCACCGTACGATACCGGCCTACGTTTCTGTAAGTCCACCGGGTGCAGAGCCCGTCCGAGGGCTCCTCGCTCTGGCTGTCGGGAGGGCCCATAACTTCACGCACCTGCTCCTTGGTCATGCCGGGCTTCAGCTTGGCGAGATCATCCTCGCTGGCCCGGGCATAAAGCGAGGGCACAGCCGCGGCGATGAGTAGAACCAGGATGATTACAGCAAACCTCATGCTTTCTTTCACCTCACGCTTAATTTTAACTGATAGCTTCGACGCCTGCCAGTTTCGTGAGCGAAAAAGAATTAGTCGGCAGTCGATAGTCCCTGATTTCAGACTGCCGACCCTCTACCCAACACTTGAGGCTTTTCTACCGGCTCCTGACCCCTTGCTCCTTATAGCAGGTGGCAGGATGCATGCCGGCCCGGCCCTATCTCGCGGAGCTGGGGCTCCTGGTCCCGGCATCGCGCTGTGGCCAGGGAGCAGCGCGGATGAAATCGGCAGCCCGAGGGCAGGCCGGCGGCCGCAGGGGGCTCCCCCCGCGCCGCAGGCTTATCTCCGGCGCCGCCGTAAAGCTTGGGAAGCGACGCGACCGGCATCCTGCTGTAGGGGTGTTCCGGCCGCTTGAGCAGCTCCGGGGCCGGGCCCAATTCGACGATCTTACCGAGATACATTACGGCAACTCTGTCGGCCAGCGCACCGACAAAAGGAAGCGAATGGGAGATTAACAACAGGGTCATCTCGAATTGCTCCTGGAGCATCACAAGCAATTGCCCGATGTAACCGCGAAGCGAAGCATCGAGCGACGAGACCGGCTCGTCGGCGATGACCAGTTCGGGCCGCGGTGATAGTGCCCGCGCAATTGCCACCCGCTGCCTCTGGCCCGAGCTGAGCTGGCCCGGGCGAAGCGAGAGGACCGCTGGGTCGAGCGATACGCGTCCGAGCAGGTCCAGAGCTGCATCCCGCCGTTCGCCGCGTGATATCAGGCCGAACGTTTCGAGCGGTTCGGTTACTATCGTCCCGATATCAAGCAGGGGGTCCAGCGACGCGTATGCGTCCTGGAAAATAATTTGAATGAGCCTGCGATAGGGAGGGAATTCCCTTTGGCTCATCCGAGTGATCTCAGCCCCTCGGAAATAGATTTCGCCAGAGGTCGGCTCGGCGAGCTTCACCACGCAGCGGGCCGCGGTGCTCTTACCGCAGCCCGATTCTCCCACCAGGCCGAAGACCTCGCCTGCGCGAAGCTCGATGCTGATGCCATCCACCGCGCGTATCAGCCGCCGGGAGCGCAGGATGCGCGGGCCTGAATAGTACTTGCTTAAATTCTCAATCGACAGGAGAGGGGCAACAGCGTTTTGCATAGCAATTAAGTAGTCTGCAAAAAGTTCTTTGACAGATGATATACTCATTGCGGACCTCTTGGAGAAGAGCAAGCGATGAGTGAGCTAATCAGACCGAGTTACAAAGAGCGCAGCGAGTTAGAACAACTGCTGAAATCGAGCACGCCTGCGCGCATCGCCCGGCGAGCGCAGGCACTGCTTCTGCTTGAGGAAGCCGAGAGCGTGGCCGACGTCGCCCAGTTGCTGCGCGTCTCCCGGCAAACCATCTATAACTGGGCGGCGCGGTTCGAGCGGCTGGCGGACGGCACGCGGAGCGGACGTCCGGTCGTGGGATCATTGATCCATTGATTGACGCGGTCATTGACAGCGACCCGCGTGATTATGGTTACCACTCGACGGTCTGGACGGCCGATCTACCACGTCATTACCTGGCTGAAGTCCACCACGAAGTGATCAGTCAGCGCAGCGTCGGCTATGCCCTGGCACGACATGGGATTCGATGGAAGCGTTCGCGTCACGTGCTGGCCTTGCGTGATCCGTTTTGGCAACAGTCAAAAGGGGGCTCAAACGCGGCCTTTGGACGCGCCCACGTACCGTGGTGCTGATGCTGGATGAAACCATTATCACCGAGACACCGCCGCTGTACTCTTGTTACGGACGCTGCGGGCAACAGGTCTTTGTCCCGATCACAGGCAACCGTGCCAAACGGATTTCACGCCGTGCTCAACGTTACGACGGGCGATCTGTTGCTGCTGATTACGGAGGTCTGGGATGCACTCACGCATCAGTATTTCCTCCAGATGATTCGTGTGCACTGGCGTCGATCCCCATCTCTTATCCCTACCCTCTGCATCGCTCCCCAAAAATGTGGAACAAACTGCTGCCAACCGCAGCGCCGTGCCAAAATCTCTCGTTTCAGCAGCTCGTGTCGCCCCGTGTAAGGTTCAACCCTATCATCCAGTTCATAGATAACTCCCACCTTGACCTCATTCCAAGTCCCATCCTGAAATCCCACCTTCTTGCCGTCTATCTCCATTATCCAGGTCTTCGGCTGCTCCAGAGCCGGCTTTACGGCAAGCGGCTTCTCATTATAGATGCCGGCCTGCTCCTCTTCCCAGTCTCGAGCCCTTTGGCCAAGCTCTTCGCTCACCTGTCTGATGGCCTCCGAGCTTATCTCCAACTCAAAGCTCTCCTTGATGTTCTTCTCAACCACCTCGAATGATAGATGGGCAGATTCAAAGCGGTTGTCTTAAGACATCCGCTCCGATTATTCTTTGAAGACGGGGGCTGAATTCTCTCGATCCCAACTGGAGATCCGGCGGAGCGCTACCTCTATGGCAGTCATGGCAGTAGTAATAGGCCCGCTCAAAGCTCAAAGGACCAAAGTTGGTAATAACCAGACCTGGTCTGTAACGTTGGAACTTCATCCTCCCCCCACAGCCTTTGCAGCTAAGGTAACAGCCCTGGTATCCAAGATCAAACAAGAGTTTAACCATAGAGGAGATAACTCTAGTGGCAAAGGCTGCTAAAACCATCCAGACAGTCAACTCAATCCAGTAGAAGTTGATCTGTTTTCTATCCTGTTTTTCAATGGCTTGATTCAACTGTTTGATAAAATCATCGACTAGGGGTAGAATAGCCTCACGAATCTGTTTTTCCATGGGGTAACCTCCTAATTTGATTAGTTTAGATCAGCAGGTTACCCCATTTTTCTACCGACTTCTAGTTGCCGCACCGCCTACAACCTCCCTATTTGAGATTAGCCCACCGATATGCTAGCATGATCCGATATGGCGAAGGCGAGCGTTGCGAAATTAGTCACATTCGAGGGGATCGAAGGATCAGGAAAGACCACACAGCTTGAGCTGGTGGCTGGCGACCTCGAAAGCAGAGGGATCGAGCTAGTGCGCGCCCGCGAGCCGGGCGACACCCCTTTGGGACGCGAGATAAGGCGGGTGCTTTTGGCGCAGGGCGGGCCGAAGCTCTCTCCGGTCTCCGAAATGCTCCTTTACCTGGCAGACAGGTGCCAGCATCTGAAAGAGGTCATCGAACCGGCGCTCGCCAGTGGCAGGCTCGTCCTCTGCGACCGTTATCAGGATGCAACGCTGGCCTATCAGGGGGCCGGCCGCGGCATCGATCTCGACACGATTGAAAAAATCGCCGCGCTCCTGGAAATCCGCCCTCCTGACTTGACCATCCTGCTCGATCTGCCTGTTGAGGCCGGCCTGGAACGGGCCAGGCGGCGCAACATCAGCGCGCAGAGCCTCGAGGGGAGATTCGAGGAGGAGGAGTACAGCTTCCACAACCGCGTGAGGCAGTGCTATTTGGAACTGGCGCGAAAATATCCGCACAGGTTCGTGGTCATCGATTCGGCCGGACCGGTCGGCCAGGTGCAGCGCCGCGTGTCAGAAGTAATTTTATCCTTCCTCGGGATTGTAGAGTGAGCTTCGCTCAGATCATAGGGAACCGCAGCGCTAAAGAGCTTGTTTTCGGCATGCTGAAAAGCGGCCGGCTTCCCCACGCCCTCCTGTTCAGGGGTCCCGATGGCGTCGGTAAAAAGCTCTTTGCCTTGAATCTGGCCAAGCGGGCAAACTGCCTTGAGCCGCAGCGGGAAGAGCCGTGCGACCAGTGCAGGTCGTGCCGGAAGACCGATGCCGGGCTCCATCCGGACGTGGCAGTGATCGAGCCGGACGGCAATAATATTAAAATCGAGCAGGTGCGTGAGGTCTGTCGCCGCGCATACCTGATGCCCGCCGAGGGGCGCGAAACCTTCTTCATCTTCGACCCGGCGGAGAAGATGACGGTCGAAGCGGCGAACGCTTTGCTAAAGACCCTGGAGGAGCCGCCCGCCGCCACCAGAATCATTCTGATCACCGCGAACAGCTCTGCCCTGGCGCCGACGTTAATCTCCCGCTGTGTGGCGGTCTCTTTTCGGGCGCTGCCGGTTGATGAGCTGGCCGGGCTGCTCGTCGAGCGGCGCGGCCTGGAGCGGCAGAGTGCCCACTCGGTCGCGGCGCTTTCGGGGGGTAGCGCCGCCCTTGCCCTCACGCTTGATTGGGACCGGTATCGCGGGCTGCGCGAGAGCGCGCTCGCGGTCCTGGAAGGCTTGCTCGCGCAGGAGGATTTCAACAGGCTGGCGCGCCGGGTAAACGCGGTCGTGCCAATGAAGGCAAAAGATGATGAGCCGGCCCTGGAATGGCTAGATCTGCTCTACGCGCTGTTGCGAGATGCTGCGATCATCGCCTGCGCCGGCCCGTCAGAGCAGCCGGAGCGATATCGGCTGGTCGTCAACGCCGACGTAGCCCAGCGCATCGAGCGGTTTGCGCGGCAAATCCCGCCGCAGCTTATTCTGGAAGCTGCGGACAAGGTCAGGGCCTGCCGCAACTCGCTCGAGAGGAACGCGAGCCGGCAGCTCGCTCTGGAGGCGCTGCTCGTCGGCCTTCGGGAGACTTTAGCGTCCCGCCTTACCTGAGAGGGGCTGAGGACAAAAGCGGACGCTCGCCCTGCGAGGCGGTTCATTTGCTGGCCTCCTGCTCGAGCCTTTCGATCGCCTTAGAAAATTCCTCCGCCGCACTGGACTTGGGATAAAGCTGGACGTAGGAACGGTAGGTGACGATCGCCTCGCGGGGTCGCCCCGCCTTCTCGTAGGCCAGGCCCAGCAGCCTGTAGCCTTCAGCCAGTTCCGGCCGCCGCTCCAACGCGGATTTGAATCGGGAGATAGCCGCTTCGTACTTCTTCTTTTTCAGATAGTACTTTCCAACCTCTATATCCTTTTCAGCAAGCTGAGCGGCCAGCGCCGGGTCCTCAGCCTTTTCGTCCTCCTGCTCGGCCTCGCGGATCAGCACGGGCTTATCGGAAGGACCCTGCGGTTTTTGCCGCGCGCCGGCCGCAGTGGCGAGGAGGACCAGGGCGATCGGGAAAACAAAGCTCTTAAAATTTTTCATATCGGACACTTGACTATAAGAAGCTATTATAGTATAGTTGCGGGCAAAGAAAAACCCAAATGCGAGCTAAAGAGCCCCGCAGAAGGGGGGTCGGGGCGAAAAGCAAGCATTAAATCAGCAAGTTGGCTGAAGTGGAGGACAGGGGCAGCCCTGTAGCTTGTTGTGTTCAAAGTTTGGACGGCGAGTTAACGGCATATTCAAGCGGCGAAGCCAGTAAGCGCTGATAGTGGGGAAGAATCGGGCTTGAAAACAGCCCTCGATTCCATGGGAGGCTAAATGGTCAATCGAAAACTAATCAGACCGTCGCTCGCGGAGATCAAGGAGCAAATGCCCAAGTTCGGCAACAATAACGTCGCGGCAGGTTCTCGCAAGCGGGTGCCGCCCGAGCAGACCAATGCGGAAAATTACTACTACGTCAAGCAAATGGCGGCGCGCACTCCGATGGTGATCAAGCTGACCGACGGCGAAGAGATCCGCGGCGTTATCGAATGGTACGACAAAAACTGCATTAAGGTCCACCGGAGCAGGGAGCCGAATCTCCTCATTCTCAAGCATAATATCAAGTACATGTACAAAGAGAACGAGATCAAGGAGGAGAGAGAGGAGTTTGGCGGCGCTTCCGAATAAGCGATCGCTCCTGCGGATCGGCATTACTGTCGGCGACCCCTCGGGGATTGGTCCCGAGGTGGTGCTCAAGGCGCTCGATTCGCCGAAGCTGCCGGCCGGCTGCCGATTGGTAGTCTTCGGCGACGCCGGCCTCCTCGAGCGTCAGGCCAAAAAGCTCGGGGCGGGCGCCCGGGGGCTGCGCCGCAGTGAAATTTTGGATCTTAACAACCTCCCCCCTCAGTTTCTTCCACAGGGACGACCCTCAGCGGAATCGGGACGGGCCGCTGCCGGCTGCGTGATCGAGGCGGCACGACGCTGCCTGAGCGGCGAGCTTGACGCTATGGTCACTGCCCCGATCAGCAAGCGTGCGCTCTCCATGGCCGGGCTTCGCTTTGCCGGCCATACGGAGCTGTTGGCCGAACTTGCCGGAGCGAAAGATTTCGCCATGGCCTTTCTAACCAGGCGGCCGAACAAAAACCTGGGGCCGCTCTGGATAGTCCTGTGCACGACTCACCTGCCGCTGAGCAAGGCGATCGCCTCGATCGATAAAAAGGGGGTTTCCCGAATAATCAAGCTCACCTGGCGCGAGCTTGGCGCTCTCGGTTACGACCGGCGAATTGCAGTTGCCGGAATCAACCCCCATGCGGGAGAGGAGGGATTGCTGGGGCGCGAGGATGGGGAAAAATTGGCCCCGGCCGTGAACCAATGCCGCAAAGCGGGAATAGAAGTTGCGGGGCCGTTCCCTGCCGATACCCTGTTTGTGCGGGCGGCGCGCGGCGAGTTCGGCGCCGTGATCGCCATGTACCACGACCAGGGGCTGATTGCCGCCAAGCTGCTCGGCTTCGGGCGCGCTGTGAATGTAACGTTTGGTCTTCCATTTATTCGCACCTCGGTCGACCATGGCACGGCGTACGATATCGCTGGAAAAGGGATCGCAGACCCTTCCAGCATGATCGAGGCTATCAGGCTGGCGGCCGAGCTGGCGCGGCGGCGCGCTAGCCGGCGGCCCGATTAAGCTCGTCGAGCGCGGACTCTACCGCCCCGGCCAGCAATCTGGTCAGATCCTGCGTCCAGAGCGTCGAGAGCGCCCGCGCCAGCGCCTCATTGAAGAGCGGAAATTCGGCGGCGCGCAGCAGGGGAAAAGGCAAATCGGCGCGCAGCAAAAAGATGGATGCCGAGAGCAAAGCGGTGGTGAGGTTGTGCTTGACAAAGGGCTGGATCTCGACGATGCGCATCAGCGCCAGCGTCGCCTGCTCGAGCGGGTGAAGCTCGGCCAGGCTCTCGGCGTTGAACCATTCCGCGGTCCTGGCCAGGGCTCCAGTTATTAAATCGGCTTCTAAAGGAGCAATCCCTGGAACGAACTCCACGGCCCGCCCCCTGCGAAACTCTCCGCCCCCCTGCTCGATGCCGGCGGTGAGCAGCCTGTGCACGTTGCAAAGCAAATCAGCGCCGAAGCCCGCTCCGCTGCGCGCGCTCGCCTGTACGTAGTCGAGGGCGGAAGAATAATTGGCAATCGCGCGGCCGAGCGGCGAATCCTCCTGCTCGCCCCCAAGCGCACGCGCTACCTGTTCGCGCGATACCGCCAGGACATTCCAGGCGAGATAGTGGTAAATAATCTCGGGATAGAGGTGGGCTCGCAGGCTCTTGCCAAGCTTTTCGCCCGTGAAACCGCGTGCGGCGAGCGCATCCCGCTTGGCGTCGAACGCAGCGAACCGCCCCGCGCCCTTCGGCTTATCGCCCATCACGAAAAATATAGCAAGGCGGATTTTCGATATAAATCTCTAATTGCCAAAATGTACCTCCGCTGGGGTCCGATAATCCAAGCTCTCATGCAATCATTCATGATTGTAGAACACGAAATGGCTCTCCAGTCTTGGCTCCAGAGTCTGTGGAATGGGAAGCTGTATCAGCTCCAAGACCTCCCAACCGCCGAACTTGTTTATCGCCACCACTTTCATGGATCTACTCTCCATCGCGTTTCCTCCCACGGATCGTCCGACTCAACGTACGGCGCGTTGACGATTTGGCCGTCGTTGCTCCATTGGTAGAAACCGGTCCGGTGAGGAACGATTCGATTTCCCTGCTTCGGGACCGGTTCGAACCGGCGCCACGGCCTGACCGATTCGTCTTGGCTCGAGGGACATTGCCGCGCTGGGGCTCCTGATACCAGCGGGACCCCAACTTGTATTCTTCTTCGGTGGGACGAAGTACGGCCAGTGTACGCTTGGGCTTAATATGAGCGCAAGCGACAAAGATCGCGTTGATCAACGCCAGGGGGGCCACGTATGAGTTAGTGAACGAAGGACTGGTGATGGGAGCGACTAAGTGGGCGTCACAATATCGTGCCAATGGCGTTGTGTCGCTGTCGGTGATCCCGAACGTCGGCACCCCCCGCTCGCGGGCCCGAAGCACGGCCTCGACCGTTTCTCGGAGACACCGCCCGAAACTGATGGCGATGAGCAGGTCTTTGTCGGTCAGGAGTCTGACCCGATACTGGAGATTACCGGCGCTTCCAACAGGGGGATCAGCGTCGAATCCCAGGACGGCTAAATCGTAAGCCAAATACCAGGCCAGCGAAGCGGCAAAGTCCACTCCGACCACCAGGATCCGCCGTGCACGGTGGATGCGCTTGGCCAGGTCTTCCACCCGGCTGGTGTCCAGATTAGTCCTGAGGCGGCTCAGATTCTCCAGGTCTCGTTCCAGGCTGTTCCGGATGTGATCGGCCACGCTCCGGTTCTCACGTGTGGCCGCCCGCATGATCGTGTAGGGCGTGATCCGCATCACGAAGTGTTGCCTCAGGTCAGCGGCAAAGTCGGCGAACCGCTCGTAACCTAAAGCCTGGATGGTCCGTACGATTGTGGCCGCATCGACATGGTAGCGTTTCGCCAGCTCCCGAGAGGAAAGGAAGTAGGTCTCATCGGGATTGTCCAAGATCGACCGGATCAGTTGCTGACGGCTAAGGGTCAACTGAGATCGCGCTTGGGCAAATCGCTCCTCCAAGGGGGTCGGCGACGTGGCCACCTGATTCTCGCCGAGATTGACGTCTGCTTCTTTTCGCCTCATAAATTCCCTGGTATGATGTTACGAGTCAGAGGAACCCGTAAACATCGTGGTGATTCCCCTCCCCGCCAGGGAGAGGGTACAATTCTTAAGGTTGCGG
>FWPU01003260.1_pt1 | contig 11635 bp, 8 predicted proteins | sample 2228361 | NCBI WGS metagenome assembly FWPU01 (sample SAMEA103939777, study PRJEB20133) | metagenome | reverse complement strand
ATCGTCTAACATCTGCCCGGCGTTCATCTCCACCACCAACATGGCTTTGACCTGCCGGGCAAGGGTTTCGAGCTGGGCATAGGGATACGGGCTGAGGCTGACCGGGCGGAAAAGGCCGACGCGGAGGCCCTCCTGACGGGCAGCGCGCACAGCGGTGAGCGCCACCCTGCCAGCGGTGCCAAAGCCGACCACAGCGTACTCAGCGTCGTCGAGGAAATAGGTCTTGTAGCGCACCTCATTGGCTTCGATCTCTTTCCAACGTTGGGCGAGGCGATAGTTCATCACTTCCTCGTCCTTCGGATCGATATAGATGGAAGACAGGATGCGCCGCTCGCGACCTTCAGCGCCGCGCACAGCCCAGTCCGGGTATTCGGTCGGCGCGAGGCGCATCGGAGGCAGCTCAGCCGGCTCCATCATCTGACCAATGTTGCCATCCACCATGACGATGACCACCGAGCGATATTTCTCCGCCAGGTCGAAGGCAAGCACGGTCAGGTCAATGGCTTCCTGCACGCTGGCAGGCGCCAGCACGATGGGATGGTAATCGCCGTGACCGCCGCCATGGACGATCTGGTTGTAATCGCCCTGCGACGGGGCAATATTGCCCAGCCCCGGGCCGCCGCGCACCACGTCAATCAGCACCACCGGCACTTCCGTGCCAGCGATGTACGAAAGCCCTTCCATCATTAAGCTAACACCGGGACTCGAGGATGAACTCATCACTCTCGCCCCGGTGCAGGCTGCCCCATAAACCATGTTTATCGCCGCCACCTCGCTCTCCGCCTGCAGGAAAACGCGCCCCAGCTCCGGCATGCGCTGCGCCATGTATTCCAGCAGCTCTGTCTGCGGGGTGATGGGATAGCCAAAATAAGCCTGCACCCCGGCGCGGATGGCGGCTTCGGCCATGGCATTGTTGCCCTTCAACAGTTCACGCGGCATCTCGCACCTCCCGGGCAGCCCGCGCCGGCACCTGGCGATACACGGTCAGCGCCGCCTCCGGACAGACCACAGCGCAGATGGCGCAGCCGGTGCAGCCCTCGCCGATCAGATATGCGGGATGATAACCTTTGGGCGTCAGGTGTTCCATATCGAGGGCGAGTACGTTCTGCGGGCAGGCATGGACGCACAGCTCGCAACCCTTGCAATACACCTGACTGACTTCAACCCAGCCTCGAACCGGCATAAGCACCCTCCACTATGTTGATTCTACCCCTCTTCGTCCCCGATGAAACCTCGAGGCAGAAGAAGGCGCATAATTCCACCTTTATTATCTAATTCTTAAGCTGGTTTGACTAGTGCTAACTGTCATAGATCAGGATAACAAACTTCCTCTACGCCGGCAACAGCCACATGGCGCCAAAAGGCGGCAGATCCACGGAAATCTGGCCTTCTGCTACAACCAGCTCCTCTCGTCCAAGCAGGTTCCGCAACCGGCATCTGTCCCCCCAACCAAGCGAACCAACCGGCAACGTCAGGTGGCGGTTGACCGCGCCGACGTTCATTACCGCCAGCAAGACCTGATCATCCAGCGTGCGGCAAAAAGCGAAACAGTGCCGCCGGTTATCGGCGAGCAGGTGACGGTAATCGCCGCGGCGCAGCACCGGGTAACGTTTGCGCAATTCGATGAGCTGCTTCACCCAGCCGCGCAGCTCTTGATTCCACTGCGCCTCGTCCCAGGGGAATGCCGCCCGGCACTGCGGGTCTTTCCCGCCGGTAAGCCCGATCTCATCCCCATAGTAGATCGCCGGCGCGCCAGGGTAGGCGAACTGGAACGCCAGAGCCAGGCGCAGACGGCGAACATCACCCTGTAGAACCGTCAGGACGCGCTCGGTATCATGCGATCCCAGCAGGTTATACATGGCGTTCACGTTTTCGGTTGGATAGATGCGGGTGAGGCTCTCCAGTTGAGCGGCGCACTGAGCGGTGGCGCCGGCATCGGAGGCGAGCATGCTCAGCAGGCACTCGCGCAGCGGGTAATTCATCAGTCCGTCCAAGTGGTTATCGCCCACCCAGCGTTGGTCTGCCTTCCAGATTTCGCCGACCAGGTAGGCTTGCGGATTGGCAGATTTCACTACGTGGCGGAACTCCGCCCAAAAGGAACCGTCGTCAATCTCGTTAGGAACGTCCAGACGCCAGCCATCCGCCCCCTGTTCGATCCAGTAACCGGCAACTTGGAGCAGATAGCGGCGCGTGGCTGGATTGTCGGTATTCAACTTGGGCAGGCTTTTGATGCCCCACCAGGCCTGGTAATCGCGGGCTTCCCCGGGCGAGTAGGCGTCGACTGGGAAATTGTTAATCAGGAACCAGTCCTTGTACGGAGAAAATACCTGGTTTTCGAGCACATCAACGAAGGCGAAATGCCCCCGACCGCAGTGATTGAACACGCCATCTAAAATCAGCTTGATGCCATGGCGGTGCAGCAGGTCAACCAGGGCGCGGAAGTCGTCCATGTCGCCGAGCTTGGGGTCGATCTGGAAGTAATCCAGGGCGTTATAGCGATGGTTGCTGGTGGAGCGAAAGATCGGATTCAGGTAGATGGCGGTGATCCCCAAATCGAGCAGGTAATCCAGGCGGTTGCAAATGCCGCGCAGGTCGCCGCCCTGAAAGCCCCACAGGGTCGGCGGGGAACCCCACGGCTCCACGTTGGGGGGATCGTTCTCGCGGTCGCCATTTTCAAACCGATCGGGAAAGATCTGGTAAAAGATAGCATCTTGTACCCAGGCAGGGACGGTCATACATACCTCAGGATAGTGGATGGGCTAAACGACCACTGAGACGAGCCATCGTATCAGGGCGAAGGTTGCTGAGCTGCCAGATCTGCCAGGATGGCGTCGTGCGCCTGTTGCAACGCCTGCGCCGGAGCCGCCTCGCCGTTCATCACCGACTGGATGGCGATCTCCAGGTGGGGCAGGTACAACGATAGCCATGGCGCAGGCAGTTGGGGCGCGCCACCGCGCAGAGCCAACATAGCCTGCGAAATCAGGCCGTTCTCAACCTGACTCGCCCCGCCTGCCGCGGCGAGCTGGAGCGGGTTGATCGCCGGAATCAAACCCACCCGCGAGAGAGCCGCCTGGGCGTCGGGCGAGAACCAGGAGCGGATGAACTTCCAGGAGACGAGCTGCTCTTCCTCCAACGCACCCGGGCTGAGATATACATTCTCCGCGCGGACGAAGCCGGCTAACGACCCATTGGCGTAAATGGGCCAGGGATCAATTGCCAGGTTTGTCCCGCCAATGGCTTCTGCCAGTTCGTCGCGCATCCAGGTGCCCTCGACGATGATCCCCACCCGCTTCTCCTTGAACAACTCTATATCTGTATTGGTGAGATAATCCGTCGGGCCGACCTGTTCGAACGATCCCAACAACGCCAACCAGGCCAAACCAAGCTGATCGTTGAAAGCAGGTGTGCCATCGGGGTTCAACCATTTTCCGCCCAACCCATGCAGATGCCCGCCCGAATAGGCAAATCCGCGTTCGAGCATTGCTCCGATAGTGGTGCCGCGGGTGGCAGCCTGCGCCGCAGCCACCAGCTCATCGAACGTGGCTGCCGCTTCGGGGATGATGGCTGCATTGCGGTAAAGCACAATGCCCTCCAGGTGCAGCGGTAAGCCAAGCAGAGCGCCTCGATAACGAGCCGATTCCACCGCCGCCGTGTTCAGGTCGGCGAGCAGGGCGGCATCTGCCAGGGGAGAAAGATCGGCGAGGAAACCCTGGTCAAAGTAAGCCGGGCCCCAATCTGCCGGAGCGATCAGCACGCTCGGCGCCCGCCCGTCCAGAGCCGCCTGCCGATAGCTCTCCCGCAGGTCAATGGATGGGATATAGGTGACATCAAACTGAACGCCTGGGTATTCCTGGCGAAAGGCGGCAATCTGGCGCAGCAGAGCCGGCAGGCGGGTATCCTGCCAGGAATGCCAGATGCTCACCGTTCCGGTCACCATCGCCGGGGTGGGGGTGGGCGAAACCACAACCGCCCTGGTGGGCACCGGGCTGGGTGAAGCAGGAGGAATCGGGCTCTCCGGTGGGAACTGCAGGCGTTCGCAGCCAGAAAGCATTGCGCCGACCAATGACCCCAGGACGACCAGCGCAGCAATCTGGCAAAGGACAGCGGTTCGAGACGGCAGCATTGATTTGGCTGACTTCAGTTTTCCGGCAAGAGCTGCAGGATGAAGAAACTGTTGCCCGGCAGCTCAACCGGGAAGCGGTAGGATTCTATGCCGCCCATGGCACTGACCTGCGGCGGGCTAATTGTACCTCGTTGTGGCTGGCTAGGGAATAATTGGACAACTCGCAGCTTTCCTGCCAGAGGCCCTTGCGCCAGCTCCAGGGTGACGCCGGTCAACGCCTGGCTGCCAAGGTTGAAAACCACCAGGATATTTTCCTCGGGAACGGAGCGCAGGTAAGCCAGGCAAGCTGAATCGCTCGCCTGCAGCAGCAGGGTATCGCCAACACGCAAGGCTGCGTGGCGCTGACGCAGGCGTATCAGGGATCGGTAGGCAGCAAGCAGCGAATCGCCATCCTGCAACTGCTTTTGGACGTTCTTTTGGGGATAATCGGGGTTGACAGGCTCCCATGGGAGTCCAGTGGTAAAACCGGCGTTTTCCCCCGCTGACCACTGCATGGGCGTGCGGATTTGCTCATCCGGCTTCTTCCCCACCATGCCAATCTCCTCACCATAGTAAATAAAAGGCACGCCAGGCAGGGTGAGCAACAATCCTGCTGCCAGCCGGGCTTTTGCCGGGTCGTCGCCCACCACCAACATCGCCCGATCCTGATCATGATTGCTGAGGAAGGCGGCAAATTGACCGTTGGGCAACAGCTTGAGGTCACGGGCAAGGATGCGGGCGACTGCATCGGCGCGACCGACGCGCACGCTGGTCAGGATAGCTTGCGCCAGGTCGAAGTTGAACGCCAGGTGCAGTTCGTCGCCGCGCAGGTATTGGCTGACCGCAACGCTGTTATCCCACACCTCGCCCACGATGAGCCCGTCTGGCTTCATCGCGGAGAAATGGACGCGGAAATCTGCCAGCCAGTTATGGGTGCTGGCAGAATGCGATTGAATTGTGCCTTCCTCGACAATGTGCTTGGCGGCGTCAATGCGGAAGCCGTCCACGCCGACCTCCTGTAACCAGTAGCGCGCCACATCCAGCATTTGGGCGTTGACATCGGGGTTGCGATAGTTCAAGTCGGGCATGCCGTCTTCGAAGATGCCCAGGTAAAAACCGTTCTGCCCGAGATGCCATCCAGAGCCAACCGGCTCCGTATCCGACCAGACGTACCAATCGCGAAATGGCGAAGATGGATTCTGAGCAGCAATGAACCAGGGATGTTCACTGGAGGTGTGGTTCAACACCAGGTCAATGATCAGGCGCATGCCACGTCGGTGAACAGCGTCGAGCAAGCGCCTAAAATCATCCATAGTGCCATATTGCGGGTTTACCTGGTAATAATCGGTGACATCATACCCATGATATGATGTAGCCGGATGTATCGGCATCAGCCACAGACCGCTGATACCCAGGTCGGTAGTGGTGTTCGGATCGCCGTCGTTCAGGTAGTCGAGCTTCTCAATCAAGCCATTGAAATCTCCGATTCCATCGCCGTCGCTGTCATAGAAACTGCGAACAAAGACCTGATAAAACACGCTGTCGTTCCACCAGGGAAAGCCATCGGTGCCTTCCGGCAAACCCAAGACCGGCTTGACCTCGAGCGGCGTTGGCGTGGCGCCTCCACAGGCGGCTAACGCGCTGCATGCCAGTAACAGCGCTACCAGGATCAAGCCTGACCAAATGCGCGAGAGTATGGTTCTCATCTAACTATGGGAATTTCTCAGACCATATAAGAATTCCAGACCAAATTGGGCATGATCGCGCCAGGCAGTGTAATTGTGTCCAGCGGAGATCTCCTCATAAGCCAGGGGATAACCTTTTTCCTGCAACAGCACCCGCAGGCGCTGGTTGGAGGGGATCAGGCTTTGGAAGTCATAGCGCCCCACCTGCAACGCCAGACGCAGCGGCTGGCGAGGCTGGAGGCGCGCCAGATCGAAGACCACGGTATCGCGACCGAAAAGGGTGAAGGCGCCCGACTGGCTGAAGACATGACCAAACAGGTGAGGCAACCGCAAGCCGGTGTAAAGCGCCAGCAAGCCGCCCATCGACGCGCCCATCACCCCGTACGCGCCGGGAAATTGGGCTGGGTCGAGCAGGTTGAGTCGCTGACGCGCCAGTGGAAGCACCATCTGCTCCAGCAAAGCCAGGTTCAACTCGCTGCAGGCGTATTCGGTCATCCGCCCTCTGCCGGCGTTCTGCACCAGCGCCAGAGCCAGCGGACGGATACGCCCAAGGGTGATCAACGCTTCTACGATGCGCACCAGTTTTCCCCGTTGCAGATAATCGCGTCCATCCCAAACCACCAGGAGCGGACAGGGCTGCGAAACCGGCGGTTGGTACAGATAAACGCTGCGCCTGCCCTGCGGAAGCAAGAAGCTGTTCGCGAGCGAGTGGCGGGTGAGGGTTCCTCGCAGTGCGCCGGTAAAAATGTGGGTCAGGGGGGTTGGCCGCGCCGCGGGCATATAAAAGTAATGATTGTACTTGCCCACGCCATTGTAAACCCGGCGCGGGTTAGAGGGGTCTGGCAGGCGGTCATCGCCGTCCAGGTAAGCATATTCCAGATAGGCATCCAGCGGAAAACGCTGCTGAAATATCCAGATGTGGGGTGCCAGGGGTTGCAAGCATATCGGATGAGCCTCGTCCCAATCATTGAAATCGCCGATCAAGCTGGGCGCCGATTCGCCCAGCCAGACAAACGTCGCCTGCTCGCCCTCGATCACCGGCGTCCCGCCGACCCGAACCCGCTCGACCAGTGTTGGTGGCTCCATTACATCCCATCCAGTGGGATAAACCAGCCCGTTCCTCCCTGCCCATCCAGGCAGGCAAGAACGGGTTGGGAGGTGCGCCTCAGCCGCAGACAGGTCTGTGGGGCAAGTTCAGAACACCCCCAGACAGAAGACCGCGACCAGTTTATTTTACACTGCCAATCGTCAAACCGCCAACAATGTACTTTTGCAGCAGCAGGTAAACAATTGCCACCGGCATGGCCACCATCAGCGCCATGGCAGAGAAAACAGACCAGGGGGTATCGCCCGAGAACGGACCAACCATGTTCCAGAGCGACATCGCCAGGGTGAAGTTCTTGGGGTTGGTCAGGAACTGCCAGGACATGACGAATTCGGTCCAGGCGGTGTTGAAAGCCAGAAAACCGGTCACCGCTAACGCTGGCGTAGACAGCGGCAGGATGATTTTCAGGAAGAGCTGGTTGGGATTAGCCCCATCAATGCGGGCAGCCTCTTCCAGTTCACGCGGCACCGTATCCAGGTAGCCTTTCAGATTCCAGATGGCAAAGGGCAACTGGCTGGCCATGATGGCGATGCCCACGCCGAGCAGGGAATTGCGCAGGTTGAAGCTCAGTTCGACGATCGAAATGTTGATGCGATTCAGCAGCACAAACAACGGCGCAATAGTGGCGATGGATGGTAACATCAACACCGTCACCACCCCTAACATCAGCAAGCGACGACCGCGATATTCAAAGCGGGAGAAGGAATAGGAAGCCAATATCCCCACCAGCACAGCGAACACAGCCACCCCGCCCGCCAGCTTGAACTGATTGAAAGCCAGCTCGGCAAACGTCACCGGATTGGCGGTTGGTTGGGTCAACACGCGCCGATAGGCTTGCAGCGACGCCCCCGGCGGAATCAGGCGGAACTCCGTGGGACGAGCAATGTTGCGCGGATCGAGCGACAGGCTGACAATCCACATCAGTGGGAAAACCACGGTAAAGGTGATGAACAGGCAGATGAGCTGAAGGACGAGCTGCTTGCCGAGCGGCAGGCGCTTTTCCCTTTCGACCCACTCTTTGGCGGGTCGGCGTTCTGCTACCTTGGGGGCAATTGTCCTGAGTGAGCCAGATGCTTCAGACATCGTATCTCTCCGTAGCGCGAGTGATGCGATTGGTGAACAAAGTCAGAATCAAGAGCACAAAGAAGATGATCACACAGAATGCAGCCGCCATGCCATACAGCCGCTGGGCGTTCACCAGGTCGTAGGCGGTGGTGACCAGGATTTGCGTCATCCGCAACGGTCCACCGCCTGACATGAAGTAGATGCAGTTGAAGAGGTTGAACGTGATGATCACGCCCACCATGGCGGCAGGGATCATCGCCGGGCGCAACAGCGGAACTGTGATGCGGAAGAACTGCTGAATCCCACTGGCGCCGTCAATCGAACTGGCTTCGTATAAATCCTTGGGGATGCTCTGCAAAGCGCCGGTGGCTACAATTGTCATGAACGGCCAGCCGACCCAAATGTTGGTGATCAACATGGCAAAGAAGGAGAGCGGCAGCGGCATCCCCGGCAGGAACCACTGGAAGGGCGGGTTGATATCCTCCATCCAACGGATGCGGAAAGCTTCAGCGGGCATGCCAAACAAGCCGCCGATCTGCGAAAGGAACAGATTGACAAAGCCATTATTCTGGTCGAACATGTTGCGCCAGATGGTAGCAATCACCAGCCAGGGAATCACCATGGGGATGATATAGATGGCGCGATATACCCTCTTGAACCACAGACCGGGGGTATTCAATAAGATGGCGATCAGAACGCCTAAGACGACGTGAATCGGCACGTTGACGAAGGTCCACACCAGATTGAACGCCAGCACGCGCATGAAGTTGAAGTTTGGCACCCTGGCAGATAACCTGCCGGTGCCCGGTAAGTCGATCTCCAGACTTCCCAGCTTGAGCTTATCGGGGAGCATGTCCAGGTAATTTTGAATGCCCACGTAGTTTGGCGGCGGCGAATCCATGCGGATGTTTTGAATACCGTAATCGGTGAAGGACATCCAAACCTGATAGAGCATAGGGTAAAACGTAATGAAGGCCATGATTATGGCGGCCGGGAGCAGATACAGGTAGGCGGCGCGGGAATAACCGGTCTTCCGCCACCATCGCACGAAGGCGTTATCGCTTTTTCCTGGTTGTGAACCCATCGGTTGGGAAATCGTTGCCATCTCTTGCACTCCGCTCAGGATGAAGAGTAGTTACCTTGAGATGATGTGTGAAATAAAGCGAAAACCATGCAAAGGGTTACTAAAAACAATTATAGTACAAGAGTGCGACGCGCCTCAATGACGCGTCGCACTCATAACAACAGGCTTACTTGCCGCTGGCGGCGTTCATGGCAGCGCAGGCTTCCTTGACGCCCTCAGCAGGGGAAATTGCGCCTTCCAGCACCTTGGTGAACATGTCGCCAAAGGGAGTCCAGTAATTGGCGAACTCCACGCTCTGCGGCCGCGGATAGCCGTTTGCTGAAGCCTTGGCGAATTCGGTCAGCAGCGGGTCAGAAGCGACAACGTCATTGCGAATCGGCACGTGGCTGGCTTTATCGGTGTAAATCTGAGAGGACTCTTTGCTCACCAGGAACAATGCCAGAGCAAGAGCGCCTTCCTTATTCTTCGTATTCGGATTGATGTAGAAGCCATCAATGCCGTTCAGCGGTGTGGCTGGTCCGGCAGGGCCATTGGGCATGGGAGCAACCCCAAGGTTCTCGCCCAGGTCCTTCTTGTAGTCGGAGAGCGCCCACGGGCCGTTGACGAAGAAGGCAGCCTGACCCTGGCGGAAGAGCGCCTCGGCTTTGCCGTAATCGGGCTCGAAAATGGCGCCGGCCGCTTTCAGGTCAACCAGATACTGCATGAAGTCAGCCCAGCCGCCCTGATCGGCGATGCACTTGCCGTTCTCATCCAGCAATTTGCCGCCAAACGCGCCAGACCAACCAAAGAGGTGGTAAGCGCCCTGGACATTGACGAGCAGCTTGCCATCCTTGACCATCTGGAGCAGTTCGTCGGTTGAGGCAGGGACTTTATCCACCAGAGACTTGTTGTAATACAGGGCTACGGCTTTAGCCGACTCGGGCACGCCGTAAATCTTGCCGTCCACCTTCATGCCATCAATGCCAACCTGGGAGGTGTTGGGAAGCTTGCCTTCCAGGTCTGCCGTCAGATCCATCACCAGTCCGCCGCGCGCCCAGTTGCCCAGGTCGTCATTGGGAGCTACGAACATGTCCGGGCCGCCGCCGGCAGCAACTTCGGTCTGGTACTTGTTGAAGATCTCGCTGAAGGGGATCTGCAGGACGGTGATGGTCATGTTGGGAAATTCGGCCTTGGCGTTGTTAATCAGCTCGGCCAGCGTGGATTCCTCAGCACTGCCCGTTTGGTATGCATGCCAGAGTGTCACCGACCCCGAGGGACCCGTCACGGGTGGCTCAGTCGCCTGCGGTTGAGGGGTTGCCTTCGGTCCACAGGCTGCCAGCAACATTGCCGACACCAAGAGGACGCTGAACAGAACCCAGATTTTCTTGCTCATTGCTTTCTTCTCCTTTTTATCCATAGTGTTTGATGATTACCGGGATCTCCCGGCGACGAGAATGTTGACTCGTATTTGGGTTCGAGATTGCGGTTTGGATTTCGTCTGCCTCCTTTCTTTATGGATTAATCGCCTGTCAGTTGATCCAGCGCCAGATTAAGCGCCTGGACGACAGCTCCCATACTGGTCGAGCGCCTGCCAAGCACGGCCGCGGAGATGCGGACGGCCTGCGCTGCAGAGCGCAGGCTGCGCTCGCGCACTGCCTGGCGAATCGGATCGAGCAGCAGATCGCCAATTTGGGCTACCCCCCCGCCGATGACAACCATGCTGGGATTGAACAGATTCACCAGACTGGCGATGGCAATCCCCAGATACCCCCCTGCCTCAGCCATGATCTGCTGAGCAACCAGGTCGCCCAGCCGGGCGGCGCGGGCGACATCCAGGGCAGTAATTTGATTCACATCGCCGATCATGGCAAGCTGGGTGCGCCGGCCAGCCTTGACCGCCGCGCGCGCTTTTTGGGCAATGGCGCCGCCGCCCGCCATGGCCTCCAGACAACCGTAATTGCCGCACGAGCAGAGCGGCCCATTATCGCGGATCGTTATATGGCCGATCTCGCCAGCGCAGCCCGAAGCCCCGGTGTAAATCTTGCCGTCAAGCAACAAACCTGCACCGACGCCGGTGCCGACTTTGATATAAGCCAAATTGCGCTCGCCGCGGCCAGCGCCATGCGCCCACTCCCCCAGCGCGCCCAAATCTGCGTCATTGTTCAAGGCTAACGGACGACCCCAGCGCTCTTTCAGGCTGGCGCGAATAGGAAAATTGCCCCAACCTGGCATGATCGGAGGGGCAATGACCATCCCAGCCTCCGCCAGGATGGGACCTGGAACACCCACGCCAATCGCCAGGATTTGATCCAGCCTCAAGCCCACCTGCTGAAGAAGCGAGCGCAGGTGCTCATCTACCTTGTCCAGGCTGACATCGGGTGGCGTGCGAATATCAAAAGGCACTTCCAGCTCCCCAATGACGCTACCCGAAAAATCGGTGACGATCAGCCCCAGATGAGTTGCGCCTAAATCAACCCCAACCAGGTAGCCACGCTGGGGGTTGATTTCCAGCAGAATTGGCCGGCGACCACCTGTAGCAGGGCCGTTCTCGGTTTCATGCACCAGACCGCTGTCGATTAAATCACCAATGATAGCTGAGACAGCCGCCCGCGTCA
>FWPU01009193.1_pt1 | contig 11636 bp, 14 predicted proteins | sample 2228361 | NCBI WGS metagenome assembly FWPU01 (sample SAMEA103939777, study PRJEB20133) | metagenome | reverse complement strand
CAGCGTGATCGTGGATTATCTGCGGGGGCGTGCGATGAAAAGACCCAGGCCCTGCTTGAATCCGGGCCATGCGCGATTTCAGTACTTACCAGTGTCTTCGGCGTGGGTGGGAGTGGGCGACTCGGCGCTTGAATCCGGGCCATGCGCGATTTCAGTACTTACCTTCATTGAAGTGTGCAAATAACTCCATCGCGCTGGCAAAGGAAAACAATGGCAAGAAATAAAGGATGGGCTGATGAAATTCAGAATAGTGCGCCTTGACACGACGACAGGCGAGCTTGCAGCGGAACTGTCGGCGAAACAAGGCTTTTTCCTCGCAGACGCGATAATCTACGCCGCCGCTCTTTCGGGCAACCGATTGCTTGCAACCAACGACAAGAACTTCGAGAACAAAAAAAGCGTTTTGTTCGTGAGAAACAAGCGACACTCCTCGGCCCCCGCGCCTGTTTTTTAAACCCTTTCATTTATTTCATCATGCTCAAAACTTTTTCTGACTTCGACGCCTTCGACGCGGAAGCAAAGAAAATGGGTGTGGCCGAGAACCTGCGCCACCTGCTCGCCCTCGACCTCACGTTCTTCGAGAAATACCCAAATTATTCAGTAATCAATCTCCGGGACTACGGCGACGAGCCCAACAACCTCCTGGTCCTTTCCAGGGACGAGAGCATTCTCTATTCCTCGAAAAAGTTTTCGGACAATGACTATGTGATGTTCAAGCACACGCTTGAAAAAAAGTACGGCGAGAGCACCGTGCTCGCCTACCTCGTGCTCAGGGACGTGTTGAAGAATTACTCCGAGCAGTTCGAGAAACTGAACGCGGAAATCGACGCTCTCGAGACCTCCCTGGACGCGGTCAGGATAGAAGAAACTGGAAGGAACCTGCGCAAACTCATGGACAAAGTGGAGGACTTCGTGGACGTCTTGATAAAGCTCGAGGATAGACAAGTGCGTGAAGTGAACACCGCCTACGTTGGATACGATTACGACGTGCTCACAGCAAAGTCAAAGCACTTGCTGGATAGGTGCAGGTCCCACATGGGCCAAATAGTGGGCCTGCGCAACGAGGTGGAGGTGCGGGCCACGAAGGAGCTTAACCTCAGGATTGCCAGCCTGTCGGACGTGATGAAGAAACTCACGGCCATAACAGTCATCCTCATGCTCCCAACCATAATCGCGAGTCATTATGGGATGAACTTCAGGTTCATGCCCGAGCTCGATATCCCGTGGGCTTATCCACTGGTTACAACTGGCTCGGCTGCGATGGTGGTGGTGCTCGTGCTCGTGTTCAGGAAAAAAGGATGGCTCTGAGCCCTAGGCCCCAAGGAACAGGAAGGCCACGATGAAGTAAATTATCACGGACGTGACGTCTGAAACAATTGTTGCAAACGGGCCGCTGCCCAGCGCCGGGTCCATGCCCCACCTGCTTATCAACAGGGTGGTCGCGAGCGCCGTGAAACTGGTTACAAGGAGCGAGGCGGACATGGCTGAACCGATGACGAATGCGATGAATGGCTGGTTCCAGAAGAAGGAAATCACCAGGAAAACAATGGCGCCGATGAGCGCGCCCAGCAAAAGCGCAATGAGCATTTGCTTGAAGAGATAGGCCTTGAGATTCAAGTCCTTTCCCATAATCGCGAGGTCGCGCACGAAGAGGGTCTGGTGCTGGGTCCCCACCGCGTCGCTCATGTAGACGATTGCTGGAATGAAAAAGGCGAGAATCAGGTATTTTTCAAGCGTTTTTTCAAAGGCGCTGATGAAGGCGGCTGCAAGAATTATTCCAACAAGACCGATGAGGAGCCATGGAAGGCGGTGGAGGACGCTCCTGTCCAATGGCACTGCAAGCGTGTTCTCGTACTCGAGGTGGGCCTTGTGGATGCCGGCGAAGTGAAGAATGTCCTCTTGGAGAGCCCGGTTTATTATGTGAAAGATCCTGTCAGCGGGAACCGCGCCCAGCAGCTTTCCTTTTTCAACGACTGGAACTGTTTTGATGCTGTGCTTGAGCGCCAGGTGAGCGACTTTCTCCTCCTCTGCCTCGGGAGAGATGGTGACGAGGCTCGTGCGCATGATGTTTCTGACGGGCGTGTTAGCCGGTTGGAGGAAAAGCGACTTCAAGGAAGTGACTCCAACCAGCCGGTTGTTTTCGTCGACGACGTACACGTAGGCCATTGTTTTCAGGAACTTGCTTTCAGTCCTCAGCCTGTTCAGGATGGTACCGATTGTCTCGCTGCTCCTCGCGGTAAGCACTTCGGTAACCATTTTCCTGCCGGCGGAATTCGGGGAGTATTTCACCTTTTCCTGGGCCATTGTTCACCAATTGAATTAGCGGACCTGATTTAAAATACTCCGAAAGCAGGCGATTAAACGAGTTCAAGCGCCTTTTTTATCCTTTCATCACTTTCGTTGCCCCTTGCCTCGGATAGGAGTTCAAACAATTCCTCCGAAGGCATTTTGACTCCTGCCTCGGACAGTTTCTTTTCAAGCACCGCGAGGCCCATTTCGCGCACTCCCTTCTTCTCCTCCCTGAGCCTGCGCAGGAGCTCGATTTTTTCCCTCAGTTCCTCTGAAGCGAATTCCTTGTCGATGCTCAAAACCATTCTTTCGCCGAACTCCTTCTCCACGTTGCTCAAGTCAATGTTCTGGGCCTGGATTCCTTTTTCCAGCGTGCCCCGGAGCTTGAGTTTCACGAGCGGGGTCCTCCCGCGCGCCCTGATGACCATTTCAGCCAGTTTTTTCCTCGCTTCCTCCTCGATTTTGCTCGGCGAGGCGTTTTCGAAAACGATTTCGGAAAAGAAAAAAGGCCTTGAATCTATTTTCACGAACGATGCATCGCCGGTGGCGGTGTCGAAAACATAAAAACCCTTGGGCTCGGTCTCGCTCCTCTTCATTTGAGTGACCACGGTGCTGCCCGGAAGCAGTATCCTCTTTTCCCTGAAGCGCAGCTCCTGGGCCCAGTGAATGTGGCCGTCCACGTAGAGGTCGAATCCGTCTGGAAGGTCGCTGGCGGACATGCCTTCTGAGACGGAAATTATTTCCTTCAGCGACTGGTGGAACACGAAGACATTGAATGCGCCCGGAACCGGTTTTGGGTCAAGGAGGCGAAGGTGTTCTCCGGCCTGTTCCTCGGGAACCCCGCCCATTCCCTGGACCGCCACGCGCTCCCCGGCTTTTTCCACTATAATCGTTTTCGCGTGAACGTTGGCTACGAGGCCTGCCGAGTCCAGCACCTGGACCGCGTTCACCAACCCCCGCGTGCGGCGCTCGTGAGTCCCGTAAATGGCTATGAGGGGAGTGCTTTCAAAGGGTTTTTCCGCCCCGTCCTCGACAACCATCATTTTCAGCGAATCCGTTCGCGTCCTCCTTTGGTGGTCCTTGAACAATTTCATGGCGTCGTGGACAACTTCTTGCCTGGGAACCCGCGAATCGAACAAGTCGCCTGCGGCGATTGCGAAATCGGTCAAGCCCCTTGCTTTTTCCAGCGCGCCAGCGGCCTGGACGAGCGCGTCTTCGTTGTATCCCAAGTGAAGGTCGGACATCACCGCTATCTTCATCCAAAAACCCCCGGAGACTGTTTTATTAAAGGCGCGAAGGTGTTAAAGTAACTTATGGCGAGGGGTGGAAGAAAACCAGGTGGGCGCATGGAGTGGCTGTGGCTGGCTGTCGCGGCAATGATTTTCCTGGCCTTGTCCAACGTGGTGCTCAAGATACTCGTTGGAAAAGCAGGGGAAACTGGAGTCCGCTTGGCCGACGTGGTCCCGGTAGCGGGAGCGGTTGTTATCGTGATTTTCGCCGGAGTCACGTTCATGGTTTCAACCGGCAGAATCGACTTCGACCTCGTCAAGTGGGCGGCTGTTTTCGTCGTCTTTTCAACCATCGCCTTCTTCGGCGTCGTGCTCGCCCTGCGCGAGGGAAAGGTGGCTGTCGTAACCGCGCTAATGGCCCTGAGCACAGTGGTCGTGGCAGTGCTCTCCCATGTTTTCTTGGGCGAGCGGTTGACGGCGAAGGAGTTCGCGGCGGTTGTCCTCGCAGTGATAACAGTCCTGGTGCTCGCGCTGTGACTCGGTGCCGGCCGCTCATTTTTTTCCAAAATACTCCTTGACCGCCTGCATGCACTCCGCCAGTCCCGCGTCCACGAGTTCCTTTTTTCCGTTTGCTCCGCCCACGTTTTCGTGCCCGCCGCCGGCTCCGGCCATGGCCCTCCCCGCCCGCTCCATCACCAGCCCGACCCCCATTCCCTTCAACGACTCCTTCTTCACTCCCGAGATTCTTCCCTCCCTGCGGTTGGCTACGAACGCGTAGTCGCACCCCAGCTCGACGAGCGCGGAGGCGCACTGGAGCTCAAAGGCACTTGATTCCGACACCCCCACCAGCAGGCCGTTTATTTTCTGGACCGTCGCGCGCTGGGCTGCCTTGAGCGACGCCATCCTCTCAGAGAGGTCCGGGCCAGGAAAAACAAGTCTAAGGATTTCCTGGTATGTTTTTCCGGAGTGCTTGAGCAAGTGATTTGTTGCCTCGAAGGTCACTGGATTGGCGCTCTTGAACAGCGCGGTGTCTGCCAAAATGCCGGCCAGAAGAAGAGTCGCCTGGAGCGGCGCGGGTTTTTTGCCGGTGAGGCGCATGAGCTGGTAAACGATTTCGCACGAGCTGCTCCTCTCCCCGTCTATGTACGATAAATCTGCTTTGAGGAGGGCTGTGTTGTACTTGTGGTGGTCGACCACGATTTTTTTTCCATGAAACGACTGGAATTCCCTACCCCGTTTTCCTAGGAGGACTGTTGTGCTCACGTCGGTGAGGACGATGTTCGAGTAACCCGAAAGGCTTTCAACCGGCCGGAGTTCAATCCCCAGTTGTTTGAGGATTTTTTTCGCGTGGCCCCCGATCTCGTCCAGCGCCCTGGCTTCGCACACGCTTTTCGAAAGGCCTTCTACGAGGTCGCGGAGGACGATGGAACTGTTCACCGCGTCCGCGTCCCCCAGCGAATGAAAAGTGAACAGCGTCCTTCCCCTGAGTCCGGCGAGCGCGGAGAGCAACTGGGAGAGAGCCGGTCCCTGGGTCTCTTGAACCATTTCATCCCCGGTTTATGGGTTTTCCTAGTTCCTCCAGTTTTTTTGCAAGCGCCTGGAGGCGCTCCCTGATTTTTTCCTCCTGTTTCTGGAGCATGCCCTGCCTCGCCTCGAGGGCCTCGGCCTCGCCGGCGAGTTCTTTTTCGAGCTCTTCCTTTTTCTTCGGCACCAGGACCGTGCCCGCAAACCGGTATAACCCGGCCTCGCTTTTCTTCACCTCTTCCGCGGCCCTCCTTGTCTCAGCCAATTGAACCGCAGTCTGCTGGCGCTGGAGGAGGATGAGCTGGAGCTGTTGCTGGAGCCCCTGGAAGTCAGCTATGTTTCTCTTTTGTTCCTCGGTTAATTCAGGCATTCAAACCACCCTTCAACCCTTTTTTTAGCTCGAGCGCGTCGCTTATTATTTTCAAGTCCCTGAGCGCGCTCGTGGTCCTCGCGCGCAGCGCTGAAAAACCGCCGGCAGTTATTTCTATTCTCAACACGTTTTTTTCAACCCCTGCATTCACTTCGGCTTTTCCTCCCCTTGTTTCAAAGGCTTTGAGCGCGGCCCTGGCCAGTTCCGGGGAAGGGAAGTCCACTTCAACCACTGTCCTCACGTCTACCCACTCGTTTTTTTCTTCTCCTCCCCGAGTTCGCTCAGGCGCTCAAGCACGGCATTGTATTTTTCAAGCAACTCGTTATAGCTTTTTTCCGAAATCTCTTTGTTCGTGTACGCCTCCTCCAATGCATTTATTTGGGCGGCCACGAGCTCCCGCGTCTTGTCGAGCTTTTCCTTGAACTCGAGCGCCGGGTGAGCCCTCGAGATTCTTGCAAGCTCTTGTTCAGCTGCCTTGACGAGCGAAGCCTGTTGGGCCTCGAGTTCCTCGTATATTTTTGTGCTCAAGAGACCCGCCTTCCACTCGTCCCTGAGCTTGTGAGACGCCATCATCATCGCCTTCAAGTCCGTCCTGAGCGCCCGGTACCTCTCCTCGGCCTCGTCCTCGCGGGTTCTCAAGAGAGCTTTAGTGATGCGGGCGGCGGACAACGAGGTTGCCACAACAGTCACCACGATGACGACGAGTGTTATGTAAAAAATCATTCTTATTTCAGGCTCCATTCCGGCCAACGAGCCCTTTGGCATCGCCATCGCGAACGCTGTCGAAGCCAGCGCCGCTGAAACCGTTCCCCGCGGACCGCCGATTAACGATATGGACATTTTTTCGCGCAGGGAAAAGGACTTGTCGAAAAACATGCTCACGAGAATGGTCAGGGGCCTGACCGCGTACATGAATATCGCCGCGATTACTATTCCAACCAGGAGGAACGGAAGCATTTCCGACAACCGCAGGTACCCCCCGAGGCCAAGGAAAATAACCGCGATGGCAAGAAAATTTATGTCCTCCCACGCGTTGAGCGCATACATCCGCTGGACGGGTTCCACGTGCCTTGAGCGCACGTACTCGCCGAAAATGACTGCGGCCACGACAGCAGCGATGGCTCCGTTGACCTTAAACCATTCGGAGACCATGAAGCTGGCAAAAAGCACGGCAATCGATGCAAAAGCCAGGTCGCGGCCGACCTTGAGGCGGATGAGCAGCTCGCGGGCGGCCAGGCCCACCACGAAACCGACGAGCATGCTCCAGAAAAACACGGTGACGAACTGGGTCAGACCAAGCTGGATGGAAAACTGCTGGGTCTGGGCTGCGTGAATGAATACGGTGAACAACGCGAGGGCGGCCGCGTCGTTGAACGCGGTTTCGGCCTCGAGAATGCTCGAGACCCTCTTATCAACGTTGAGTTTCTTGAGAATTGGAAGAACCGCCGCCGGGTCAGTTGATGCCAGTATGGCGCCGAGCAGTAACGCAGCCACCCACGACAGGCCGAGGAACGCGTGGGCCGCGAACGCGATGCCGAAAACAGTAACAATCACCGCCACGGTGTTGATGGATAGAATGGTCTTCCACGACGCCTCGAGCATGCGGGGGTCTGTCTTCAGCCCGTCGTAGAACAGAATCACCGGAACCGCTATGAGGGCGAGCACGTCGAAACTGATCGCCTCGGGAGTTAGATAGCCAAACCCGTCTGGCCCGAGGATGTAGCCTGCTATGAGAAGCGGGACGAGCGGCGGGACATCGATTTTTCTGGCAATCCTGGCCGCAATGATTCCCGCGACAAGGACGACTATTAATTGGAGCACGACTCCGGACTGGATGATGCTGGTTTCCACCCCCGCTGCCGTCGCATTGGCCGCCGTCGCATGGCCCGCCGTCGCATTCAGTGTCGCATTAAACGCCGCGTCTAGTGTTCCCGCCGTTGCATTCAGCGCGGCATTTAAAGCGCCGGCCTCCGTCATCCGATCACTCAATCCATGAACCGAACGTGGTTAATTTACTTTCGCTCCCATTCCCCTGCCAACCCTTGTCTTCAGCACCGGTCCCACGCGCTTTCCCCCGTACTCGAAAAAAATCTCCCTCGCGCTTGCCTTGACTTCCACGAAATCCTCGCCTTCTTCAATGGCTTTCGAGCCAAGCAATTCCTCAACCACCTTTCCCCCTTTGTCAACCGCCACCATGCGCGCCCTGCCTGGGAGCCGGGCGCCCTTCACCACTGGAATATTCGCGCCCACAATTATTATTTCGGGCTCGAGCCATCCTTTTTCCTCGTCGAAGAAAACAAGCTTGCTTGGGTTGCCCTTGGCTTCGTAAATGAATAAAACGCGCAAAAAACCCTTTCGCGAAGCGCGCTCCACGACTTCCCCCACTCCGCGCTTGCCCCTGTTCTCGCTCTCCCCCCCGAACAGCAACGCAAGCCACTTGGCGAGCCTCCTCGTCGCCTGGGATGGTTTTCTGCTCGTCGTTACGTAAATCATTTTCTTTCCCCCAACCAGCGCGAGAGCGTCCTGCGGGTAAATGAATCCAAGTCCATTTCCACTGCCTTCCCGGGCTTGACCCAGATAAATTCAGTCGCTTCCCTCCCATCCACTTTGGCGCGCCCTCCCTTGAGAGAACACAAGTAGTCGAAGAAAATGAAGTGCCTTGGCTCGAAGAATTCCTTTGAGTAAATCATTTCATCAACGTTCAACAGCCGCTTCACTTTTACCTTCAAACCCGTCTCCTCGCGCGCCTCGCGCTCGACAGCCTCTTCAAGCGTTTCCCCGAGTTCAACGTGCCCGCCAGGCAGCGTGAGTCTCCCAAACCACTTGGGCGAACGAATGAACAGCACCTCGCCCTTCTTGTTTAGAATCACTGCACCCACAGTTGGTTCAGGATATTTTTGGCCGCGAACAGTTTTTTTCCTCATCCCGTTCACCATTATTTACACTATACCAAGCAGGTCGTTTATGGAATTCAGCAAGTGGTCTGGCCGCGCTTTTTCGAGGGATGGCCGGCGCGTGTACTGCGACGCGATCGCGGCAGTGGCAACGCCTGCTTTTTTGCCTGCTTCTATTTCGTGCACGTGGTCTCCCACGAAAATCGTGGCAGGCTTTTCGAACCCGAGTTCTTCGAGGAGGCCGTTCAGCGCCAGGCGCTTGTCGTGGACTCCGCCCGCGATTTTTTCGAAGAAACCAGTGAAACCATAGTCGTTCGCTTCCTCTAACAGTTTTTCGTGGGGGTGCGCGCTCAACACAGCCATTCTTTTTCCCCGGAGGGCGAGTTGTTCAAGCACTTCCCTCGCGCCGGGCAATGGCTTGGGCTTCATTCCTGAAATGACTTCCTGGTATCTCTTGTCGACTTCTTTTTTTGGAGCGGTGACGCCAAGTTTCCTGTAATAATTGAGGTAAGGTAGTTCGAACCTTTCCACATATTCTTCCCTGCTCAAGCGCTTTATTCCAAACGACTCCAGCACCCTCATTCCTGCCTCGTAGCACACCTCGAAGTCGTCGCTAATGGTTCCGCTCCAGTCGAAGACAATGTTTTCGTACAATAAACCAGCCGTTACCTACCGGCGGCGCGGAGCGCCGACCATTCCGTTTCTACACCGTCGATGCCGAAGGCATCGACCATCAGTTTATGCGCCGGGGGAGAGATTCTCTACACCGAAAACGCCGAAGGCGTTTTCCAGTGCTTTCGAACTCTCGATCCCCAGAGGGGAACCAGCTCTCCTGCTCGGGCGGCTCAAGGCTGGCGCATTACCACTCTGCCACCCCGGCAGAAAAAAGATGCTGAGGCGGTATAAATATCACACCTTGACCAGAAGCGGCCGCGCCGGCAAGTGAGGCGGAAGCGCGCATGCCTCTGGGACACTTCGCGCGTTCGCGGAATTGATTGGAATGCATAAACGCCCGACTCGCCAAACTTGAAAAACCCTTCCTTCTCCTTCCCTCGCGGCGGTTACCCGAGCGTCATTTCCACGTGCACGGTGTCCGGGAATTTTATTCTCATGACTTCGCGGAGCACGCGGTCGTCGGCCTTGATTTCAATGAGGCGCTTGTGGATGCGCATCTCCCATTTTTCGTACGTGTCCGACCCGTCGCCGCAGGGCGTTTTCCTGGTGGCGATTCGGAGTTTCTTGGTGGGAAGCGGTATCGGCCCCCTCATCTCGATTCCGGTGCGGCGCGCGATTTCTTTTATCTGGCCACACACCCCGTCGAGGTCCTTGCAGTCCTGGCTTTCGAGCTTTATGCGCGCCTTCTGCATGTTCCTCACCGGAAAAAATAAATGGAAATCGAGGGTTTCTTTTCCCGAGTTGCTGGCTCGGAAAGGACTGGTCCTGTGTTTCACGCTTTCTTCGGCGTCACGTCAAGGACTATTCCGGCAGCCACTGTCATACCCATGTCCCTCATTGCGAACCTTCCGAGGGCCGGAAAGTCCGAGTACTTTTCCACCACCACTGGCCTCGTGGGCTTTATCTTTACAACCGCGGCGTCACCGGTTTTGATGAAATCCGGGTTTTTTTGAAGGGTCGCGCCGGTCTTCGGGTCCTTTTTTTCAACGATTTCGGTTATGGTGCACGCGACTTGGGCGGTGTGAACATGGAATACTGGAGTGTAGTTTTTTCCAATGGCCGTCGGGTGGTTCAAGACAACTATTTGGGCGGTGAACTCCTCTGCAACCGTGGGAGGGGTCTTTGGGTCGCCGACGACCGAGCCCCTCTTTATTGCTTTCTTCTCCACTCCCTTGAGCGCGAAGCCGATGTTGTCTCCTGGAACCGCTTGCTGTAGGGGCTGGTGGTGCATTTCTATGCTCTTCACCTCTCCCTGCACGTTTTCGGGCATGATTATAATCATCGTGTTTGGCCTGAGCACTCCGGACTCGACCCTTCCAACTGGCACGGTTCCCTGGCCGGTGATGGTGAACACTTCCTGGATGGGCAGCCTGAGCGGCTTGTCAATTGGTTTCTTTGGTTCAGTCAACTGGTCGAGTGCCTCGAGCACTGTCGGGCCGGCGTACCAAGTCATTTTGTCGCTTTTTTTGGTGATGTTGTCTCCCATGTACGCCGACACCGGAATGAAGGGAATCCTGTCAACCGGATAGCCCATGGGCTTTATTTTCGCAACGAGCGCCTGCTTGGTTTCCTCGTACTTCACGCGGTCATAGTTCACTGCGTCCATCTTGTTTACCGCAATGATGTACTGCTGTACTCCAAGCACTTTGAGGAGAAAGGCGTGCTCGATCGTCTGGGCCTGGACCCCTTCCTTTGCAGAGCACACGAGCACAGCAGCATCGGCTTGGCTCGCGCCGGTTATCATGTTCTTTACGAAGTCCTTGTGGCCCGGCGCGTCAATGATTGTGAAATAGTATTTCGGCGTGTTGAAGTCCTTGTGGGCGATGTCGATGGTCAAACCCCTTTCCCTTTCCTCCTTGAGCTGGTCCATCACGAAAGCGAACTCGAACGTGGCTTTCCCCACCTTCGCCGCCTCTTCCTTGAGTTTTCTCAGGTCCTGTTCGGAAATCGCTCCGGTATCATAAAGTATTCTTCCCACTAGCGTGGACTTGCCGTGGTCCACGTGCCCCGTGAAGATGAGGTTTAAGTGCGGCTTCGCCATCTCAAATCCCTCCGGTTCGATGGAAACGCTTTATGCAAGAAAAAAGCGCCCACCTTTTATTAAATTCACGAAAAATAGCCATGATGAGCCTGTCTGCTATTTCGGTATCTCATTATGCCCGAGTTTCTTTAAAAACGTTTTCTTTTCAGGCCCGCCGGCGGCTTGCGCATAAAAAATAATGCGGCCAGCATAAATAAATTTAAGACACCGCGGTTGGTTGTCAGGGGCAAGGTTAAAAAGCGGGGGGCTGGGCAAGGTTTTTTTGGGTGAGGAGCGATTGCCGCGTATGGAAACGTGACTCTTGAACAGTTCTATAACGAGCTAAAGGAAGTCAAGATGCATCTCCTGCACTTGGAGGCGCGATTGTTCCCGAAGAGAAATTGAGCCGCAAGGAACTGAAGGAATTGGACCGGCTGAGGGCAGAGGCTTTGAAGGAATACTGGGAAGGGAAGACAATTAGCATAGAACGCTTGTAGGTTGCCGGCAATGTTTTCCGTCGAGCTTGCTGGCCGGCCAAGAAGGGGCTTGACTAGTGCTTGCAGGAATACCGCGAGCGCATAAAGGAAGCGCTCCTGATTCTGAGGACAAAACCACGTCCGCCGCAAAAGCATCTT
>FWPU01010895.1_pt1 | contig 11639 bp, 11 predicted proteins | sample 2228361 | NCBI WGS metagenome assembly FWPU01 (sample SAMEA103939777, study PRJEB20133) | metagenome | reverse complement strand
TTCAGAGAAAGGCAAAATTGGTTTGGCTGAAAATCGAGTTAGGCATGTTCTCAGTCGGATTGTTGGTTCTGATATCCTAGCGAGGAGGGAAGCTTAATGGAAGTTGGAAAAGTTATCAAAGTTTCAGGTCCGTTAATTGTGGCGGGAGGATTGCCTAATGCCAAGATTTACGATGTTGTTCGCGTTGGCAAGGACCGTCTCATTGGAGAAATAATTGAGATAAAGAAGGGTTTGGCCTCCATTCAAGTTTATGAAGAGACGACTGGCATCGGGTTGGATGAGCCAGTTTACAGTACAGGTGAACCTTTGAGTGTAGAGCTTGGCCCAGGTTTGTTGGCTTCCATTTACGATGGTATTCAGCGTCCTCTCGACTTTATCCGCCGTGAGGTCGGCGACTTTGTGGTCAGAGGAGTAGATGCACCAGCCTTAGACCGAGAAAAAACTTGGGAGTTTAAGCCACTGGTGAAAGCTGGTAAGAAAGTTAAAGCTGGTGATATTTTAGGCGAAGTTCCTGAGACTTCCATTATCACTCATCGAGTTATGGTTCCCATTGAGGTAAAAGACGGAGTGGTTAAGAAGATTAACAAGGGCAAGTTCAAAGTGGATGACACCATTGCCATTATTGAATCGGGTGGCGAAGAACACGAAGTGAAGATGGTAACTCGTTGGCCTGTCAGGCGACCGCGTCCGGTTAGAAAAAAGATGGCGCCTCATGAACCTTTAGTTTCTGGTCAGCGAGTCATTGACACACTTTTTCCAGTAGCCAAGGGTGGCACGGCTTGCATCCCCGGGCCTTTTGGAAGCGGCAAAACTGTTTCCCAGCACCAGCTGGCTAAGTGGGCTAACTCGGAAATCGTCATTTTTATTGGTTGTGGCGAGCGAGGTAACGAGATGACTGATGTTCTTCTCGAATTCCCTGAACTTACCGACCCTTATTCAGGGAAACCGTTGATGGAAAGGACAGTTCTAATTGCCAACACATCCAACATGCCTGTGGCGGCTCGTGAAGCTTCAATTTACACTGGCATCACCATCGCCGAGTACTTCAGAGATATGGGCTACAACGTCACTCTCCAAGCTGACTCCACTTCCCGTTGGGCGGAAGCCTTGCGAGAAATTTCGGGCCGACTGGAAGAAATGCCTGGCGAGGAGGGCTACCCAGCTTACCTTTCTTCGAAATTAGCGGCTTTTTATGAGCGAGCTGGCCGGGTGGTTTGCTTAGGGAGCGACAGTCGGGAAGGGACAATTACCGCCATTGGCTCTGTTTCGCCGCCCGGCGGTGACCTTTCTGAACCAGTCGTCCAGTCAACCTTAAGAGTCGTTAAGGTCTTCTGGGCTTTAGAAGATCGATTGGCTTACGAAAGACATTTCCCCGCCATTAACTGGTTGGTCAGTTACTCTCTATACGTTGATAAGATGGAGGAGTATTTATCGAGCGAAGTAGCTACCGACTTTGGAGATTTGCGTCGTGAGATGATGAGCATACTTCAGCGTGAAGCAGAACTTAAGGAAATCGTCCGGTTAATTGGGATGGACGCCCTTTCTCCACCTGAAAGAGTGTTAATGGAAGCAGCCCGTTCAATCAGGGAAGATTTCCTTCAGCAAAATGCTTTCCATGATGTTGATACCTTTACTTCATTAAAGAAGCAGTATTTGATGGTTAAAACAATTCTGGCTTTTTATCATCATAGCTTGGAAGCTCTAAAAAGAGGAGCTAATCTCGATGACATTTTGGAAGCGCCAATTCGGGAAAGAATTGCCAGAATGAAGTACCTGCCTGAAGAGGAGTTAGATAAGGTTAAGGAAGTTCAAAGAGAACTGGAAAATTTCTTTGAAAAAATTGCAGTGAGGAGCGGGTAGTTATGTACAAAGAGTACTTAAAGATTAGAGATATTGTCGGTCCCTTAGTTTTTGTGGAGGGAGTTCGTCGAGCCAACTACGGAGAGTTAGTGGAACTTGAGTTTCCTGATAGAGGAGGAAGCTTGGGCAGCGTGCTTGAGATTAACCGCGACTTTGCTTTAGTCCAGGTTTTTGAGGGAACTCAAGGTGTTAATGCCACGCAAACGAGAGTCAAATTCTTGGGGAAGAGTTTGACCTTTCCAGTTTCTCACGATATTTTAGGCCGAGTTTTTGACGGTTTGGGTCGTCCGGCTGATGGAGGACCTCAAATCATTGCCGAAAAACAACTCGATATTCATGGAGAGGCTATTAACCCGACGGCTCGTGACTACCCTACTGACTTTATCCAGACGGGAATTTCAGCCATTGATGGCCTCAACCCACTGGTGCGAGGTCAGAAGCTGCCTATCTTTTCCGGAGCGGGACTACCTCACTCAGAGCTAGCAGCGCAGATTGCTCGACAAGCTACAGTGAGGGGGCAGGAAGAAGCTTTTGCGGTGGTCTTTGCGGCGATGGGAATTACTTTTGAAGAGGCTGACTTTTTTATCTCAGAGTTTAGAAGGACTGCTGCCATTGAGCGAGCTGTTATTTTCATCAATCTAGCTGACGACCCAGCTATTGAGCGAATTTCCACGCCGCGCGTTGCTTTAACAGCCGCCGAGTACTTGGCCTTCGAGCTTGACATGCATGTTTTAGTTATCTTAATCGATATGACTTATTACTGTGAGGCTTTAAGGGAAATTTCGGCAGCTCGCAAAGAAGTGCCAGGCAGGCGAGGTTATCCGGGCTATTTATATACTGATTTAGCTACCATCTATGAGCGGGCTGGTCGGATTAAAGGAAGATAAGGTTCTATTACTCAAATTCCTGTTTTAACCATGCCTGAGGTCGACAAGACTCATCCCATTCCTGACTTAACTGGTTACATTACTGAAGGACAGATTATTCTCTCGCGCGACCTCCATCGCCAAGGCATTTATCCGCCGATTGATGTTTTGCCTTCGCTTTCTCGGTTAAAAGAGAAAGGCATTGGCGAAGGCAAGACAAGAGAAGACCATTCTCCTCTATCTAACCAGCTTTTTGCCGCTTATGCGCGGGGTCGGGAAGCCAGGGAGTTAATGGTTATCTTAGGTGAGGCTGCTCTTACTGAAAGCGATAAAAAGTACGTTGAGTTTGCTGACGAGTTTGAAAAACGCTTTGTCAATCAAGGTCTTGATGAAAACAGAACAGTTGAGGAGACATTAACTTTGGGTTGGAAACTCCTCAAAATTCTACCACGAGCCGAGCTCAAGCGAGTTTCAGACGAGCAGATTGCCCGCTATTTAGGGAAAGAAACCAGAGAGGAGGCAGCTAGTTAAGGCAAATGCATACGTAGCTCAGGCCTTTAGGCCTGCAGTTAGGAACATAAATGTAGCTCACACCTTTAGGTGTGACTCCCACATGTAGCCCACACCTTTAGGTGTGACAATTTAGAGTACAGCAGAAGCTCAACAGAGCAGCGGAGTAAGTCTGACATGTAGCCCACACCTTTAGGTGTGACAATTTAGAGTACAGCAGAAGCTCAACAGAGCAGCGGAGTAAGTCTGACATGTAGCCCACACCTTTAGGTGTGGTTGTAGAAAAACCCAAGAAAAAATTTTACGAGTTAAAGGAAGATGTTAAAGGTTAACCCAAACCGAATGGAACTTCTAAAGCTGAGAAAGCGGCTGGTCATTGCGCGGCGTGGCCACAAACTGCTCAAGGATAAACTAGATGAGTTAATGAGGCACTTTTTAGATGTTTTAAATGAGATGGGGGTCTTGAGAAAAGAAGTAGAGGAGGAACTTTCTCAGTATTACCTCTTGGCTGACCGAACTTTTTCCCGTTCCCCTACAGGTTTATTGGAAGAAGTTTTACAAATACCCCAGTTTGATTTGGAAGTAACTGAGGAAAAGAAAGTGGTTTTAAACTTGCCACTACCACGTTATCAGATAAATCTTCAAGAGCGGCCCCTCTTTTACAGTCTCTCTCAAACACCAGTCTTATTTGACCAGACTATTTCAAGTTTTAAGAGTTTAGTTGAAAGGCTTTTCCGACTGGCTGCGCTGGAGAAGAGTTTGTTTCTGTTGGCTGAGGAGATTGAGAAGACAAAGCGTCGGGTGAATGCTCTGGAGAATACAGTTATTCCCCAGCTTGAGGAAGCGATTAAATTCATTACCCAAAAGCTTGATGAGATGGACAGAGAGACTCGCACGCGGTTAATGAAAGTCAAAGAGATGCTTGAGTCAGCTGCTTCATAAGCGGTGCAGTTGCACGGGCCTGATCAGATTGGTCACGGCGAGCGACGACTGAAGGAAGGAGTGCGGCAGTCTCTGCCTTGACAGCCCTTCCTCGCAATCCTCAGTTTACAATTTACAATTCGCAACACTGCTGCACATAAAAGTGCGGGCTATTAGATTAGCTCTCCCCCGATACCCCGGTGAAGTTAAAGTTCTTTATCTTTAGGGCAGGCACAAAGCACCCTGCCCACTTGGGCTTTTTTAAATAACGTTCCTTCGAAGCTCCCTCGACTTGCTTTAAACTCTGAAGAATGCTTTGAGTAAACCGTAAGTTAACCAAGCTCTTTGTCAGGCGTCCATTTTTGATTAAGTAAGTGCCGTCTCTGGTCATTCCGGTAATAATTGTTTTTAAAGGGTCTTCCACATTTACGTAGAAAAATCGGCTGACGAGAACGCCTTGTTCAACGGAGTTGATTAGCTCTTCGATTTTTTGATGACCTGGCTTCATAAAAAGATTGAGAGGCATCGGCCCGTAAGGGTTGGGGTAAGGTAGGGCGTGACCTGTTGATTTCTTACCTTCACGGTTGGCCGTATAAGTGTCGTAAACCAAGTTTTTAAAGACGCCCTTCTCGACGAGCTTCACCTTCTTTTTAGGCACTCCTTCAAAATCAAAAGGTAAAACTAAGCCGCGAGAGTCTAAACCATCGTCCCAGATGGTAACAGTGGGGCTTGCTATTTCCTGGTCTGGCTTGGCAAAGCTTCTCCCTTCTTGAAAAGCCTGAGCGGAAAAACCTAAGAAAGAAAGGAAAGTGATAAGTTCGGCAACTGCTTCTGGTTTCAAGATGACACTATACTTACCCGGTTTTAAACCTTGAACTTCATACTTGACAGCTACTTCATCGAACGCTTTTTCGCTGAGCTTGTCCAAGTCGAGCTGGTCAAGAAAACGGCCAGTTTGGCTGGCGAAAGCTGAATGACCGTTTGCTTTAACGATTAATTGAACTTCAAATTGAGTGAAAGGAGCTTGTTGAAAAAGGCCATTTGAGTTAAGAATAGTTAAATCTGAAGACTCTATTGTTATCGAGCCTGATACTTCAAAACCCTTTTTTCCAGCTTTTTTTAGAAGTGGCTGGACTAAACCGATTGCTTCTTGGGCGCTCAATTTCTTTAACTGCTCGTCTTGGGTTGGTGGGTAAGAAGGTAGGGAGCTGGGGTAGGGAAGAGAAACGAAGTCTTCTTTGGCTGGAGCGATGCGGGCTAGACTCACGGCTTTTAGGAAAGCTTCTTTGATTTGTTTTCTCGTTGAGCTATTTGTCAAAGAAAAACCAGTCTTTTTCTCCACGATGACTCTGACGCCGACGTGAGAATTTTCTTCAACAGTGGGTTGAAGGATTCGATTTTGAGCTAGCCGCAGAGATATAAATCGGTTGGAGTTGATTAAAAGCTCGCTTTGGTCAACGGCTTCCTTTTTTGTAAGCTTGCTCAAGAAGTCTAAGTCAATTTTCATCGACCCGTTCCAACCTTAACGTTCTTAAATCGGGCTACTGGTGCACCGTGGCCAACTTCCATTATCTGTATAGGCACGCCTTTTCCGCAGTTGAGGAAGCCCCAAAGTTGCCAAGTGCTTTTGTCGCCTACCGAATCGCAGGACCGCCAAAACTGGGGAGTTAAGCCAGTATAGTTGGCGTTTTTATAAACTCTCCCTAGTTTGCCATTTTTAATTTCTTGAGCCCACTCCAAAGCAAACTGGAAGTTCAAGCGCTGGTCGTCAATGCTCCAGCTCTTGTTGGTGGAGAAAAAAAGCCCCTCCTTTACTTCGCTGATGATTTCTTCAAGGCTTGATTGACCGGGCTTTAAATTAACATTGGTCATTCGAACGAGAGGCAGGCGATTCCAGCTGTCGGCTCTAGCGCATCCTTTACTTTTCTGGCGAAGTACTGAGGCGGTTTCTCGTGAAGAAAGTACCTTGATTAGCTGGCCATTTTTAATTAAGTCGAAATGTCCAGCTGGCGTCCCTTCGTCGTCGAAACCAAAACTACCCAGCCCTCGCGGCAGGGTAGCGTCAGCTTCCACTGAAACGATTGGTGCAGCGTATTGAAACTTTCTCAACATCGGAAGCTCAACAAAACTTCCTCCAGCCAGGGAAATCTCCGTTCCTAAAATTCTGTCCAGTTCAAGCGGGTGGCCAATTGATTCGTGGACTTGGAGAGCCATTTGGCTGGAGTCAATGACTACGGTTGTTTCTTTTTCAGGGCAGTCAGGAGCTTTAAGTAAGGCAGCGGCCTCTTCCGATATTCGTTCGGCATGTTCAGGTAGAGCCAACTCATTGATGTATTCAAAACCTGCTGCCAGATAGTTACCGCCGTGCGAGTTGGGATAGGAACGCTGTTGAAGCTGACCATCTTCAATAGCTGTGGCTGCGATGCCCCCTCCTGATAAAAAGGTTTCCTGCTCGAAAAAGATTCCTTCTATTGAAAGGAAAAATTGATGCTGACGGCGGAATTTGAGCGTAGCTTGGCTTAGTTTAACTGCTTTGTTCTGTCTCATCAATTGGTTGGCTAATAGCAAGATGTTAATCTTTTCTTCTAAAGGCACTTTAAAGGGGTTAATCTTGATGGGTGTACTGTAAAAACCTTGGGTGGGAGAGGCAGGAGCTAGCTTAACTGGATTGGTTTGGCGGTTTGCTTCAGCAATTTTCCGAGCTGAGCTGGCCATTCTCTCGAGCGATTTTTTATTCAACTGGTTTGTGCAGGCAAAACCCCAAGAACCACCCAAGAGCACTCTTACTCCGATGCCGAGGTCAAACTGGTTTGAAATGGACTCAACTTGACCGTTTTTTACTGAAAGAGTTTCGCTTTCCCTCAGAACCAGTCTGGCTTCTCCGTAGTCGGGCTTAAATAAGCTCAATAAGTCAACTGCTGTTTCAACAATAGATTTGTCAGGGGAATGAGGCATTTAGGGGAAAGAAGGTGTGGGTATGTTTATCTCTGACTCGTCGATTAAGGAGGGCAAAAGACCTCGAGGCGGCACAGCTATTCTCCGAGCACCTGCATAGTCGAGGCGTTCAGAAAGTTGTCCTAATCTAACAAAGTCTCCAGACTGGGGGGCGTGAATAAAGAACCCTTTTTCAACGTAGATGCCGACGTGGTGAATTGGGTTGCCAAAGAAGACCAAGTCGCCAGGGAGCAAGTCCTCAATGCGTTTGACAGGCTCTCCCATTTGGAATTGAGACCCACTGTAGTGAGGCACATCAATACCGTGGATGGCAAAAACATATTTTACCAGCCCAGAGCAGTCAAAGCCTGTTGCTGGGTCTTCGCCTGCCCAGACATAGGGGACGCCTAAGAACCAGAGAGCTGTTTCGACGACGCTACCAGGTTCAACAAAGATATTGAGTTCTTCAAAGAGAGCACTAACTCTTTCTGCAATGTTCTCTCTTTCTTGCTCTCTTAGAGCAGCTTCAGCTTCTAAGAGAGCTTGGACTTCTCGTGAAAGAGACTCAACGTAGCGCTGCTTAGCTAAGAGCTCCATCTCAATAGTCATCTTTTTGGTTTCTAACTCTTCGTTTAAACGGGCTAAATTGCTTTGGAGTTTTTCTAGCTCGTTTTGTGTGTTTCTCAGTTTGATTTTAGCTTCCGTTAAGTTTTCGATTAGTTGGCTGTCGTTCTCGGCAATCTCACTTAAAAAACGAAGTCGGGTTAGGAAGTCAAAAAAATCGGTGGTGTTAAGGAGAACAGACAAGTAGCGATGGTCGCCTTCCATGTAGATGGCTCGAATTCTTTGATTAAAAATTTCCTGCTGTTGTTGGAGCTTTTTTTGAGCTGACTCGTACTGCAGTTTTGTTTTAGCTAGATTAGATTGAGTTATTTCAAGTTCGACTTTAGCTGCGTTGTAGTTTTCTACGGCAATTTCCAACTGGCGGTTGAGTTGCTCTAGCTCCACTTTGGCTTCCTGATAAGATTTTTGAGTTTGGTTAATTTGTTCTTGAAGTGTGGGGAAGGGAGGAGTAGCTAGAGCGATTTGAGTTTGAGCAAAAAGCGCTACCGCAATTAGCTTCAATAACATCCTCTTAAAGCCAGAAGCTTTTTTAAAAAATAACTTTATACCCTTGCTCATCTGCTAAAATATTAGCATTTCATTTGCATCTTGTAAAGGGTGATGGTATGATTTAGTTAATGGCGCGGGGTGGAGCAGTGGAAGCTCGTCGGGCTCATAACCCGAAGGTCGCAGGTTCAAATCCTGCCCCCGCTACCAGCCCACGGTACATCCCACCAGAGGTGGGCAGAACAAAAAGCTAATTCCTAATGCGGTCTTATAGCTTAGCCCCCGAAATCCTGTTATTCAAAAAACAAATCATTCCAAAGAGAAAAAATTCAAAAATCACATTTAAAAAATTGTTGTTGAAAAAAGTTGGGGAAGTCTGGCCTTTCTTAGCTAAGTTCTTTGATTAGCTTTTTGACGCGTTCTCGGATTTCGTCTCGGATTTTTCTGACAAAAGCGAGGTCTTTTCCAGTCGGATCGTCTAAACCCCAGTCTTCATCGACGTTCATGTCCAAGAAAACTGGGCAGCTTTCTTTAACCCCACAACCCATGGTGATAATGCGGTCGCTTTCAAAAACCATGTCTTCAGTGACAAGCTTGGGCCTCTTTTGGCTAATGTCAATACCTACTTCGGCCATTGCCTCAACTACCAGAGGATTTATCTCTTTAGCTGGCTGTGTGCCTGCTGATATAGCTGCATGTCCTGGTTTAGCAAGACTATTGAAGAAAGCTTCAGCCATCTGACTTCGGCCTGAGTTATGGACACAGATAAACATAACTTGCACTTTACTCAGCTCCCAGTATAGGGTATTAAAAAAAAGATGATGTTACAATCATTTTCATGCAGGTTTTAAAGAGAAGTTTTTATGCACGCCAGACTGATGTAGTTGCTCAAGAATTGTTAGGGAAGGTTTTAGTCAGAGAGTTGTCTGAGGGAATGTTGAGTGGTCGGATTGTTGAGACTGAGGCTTACTTCGGTCCAGGTGACCCTGCTAGCCACGCTTCAAAAGGGAAAACGCCTCGCAACGAAGTGATGTTCGGGTCACCAGGTCGAGCTTATGTTTACTTCACTTATGGAATGCATTACTTATTTAACGTGGTTACCGAAGAAGAAGGTGTGCCAGGAGCAGTTTTAATAAGAGCTCTGGAGCCGTTGGAAGGCATGTCAATTATGCAGCGAAAGCGCGGAACAAAAAAACTAAAAGAGTTAGCGAGTGGGCCTGCCAAGCTCACTCAGGCTTTCAGTATCGATTTGGCTTTTAACCGTTGGGATTTAACTAGGCGAGACAAGCTTTATTTGGCAGACGCAGGTAGTTCCAGTTTTAAAGTGGTCAAAACCGCGAGGATTGGCGTGCCCCTCGACCCTAGTGACAATTTCCGATATTATATCGAGGGGAACACTTTTGTGTCTAGAAAATAGTTTTAAGAAGGGAGGGGAAGTGAAGTTAAAAGAGATTTATGAATTAGCAGTCAGCTTGGGCATCAAGACTGACCCACGAGGCCAGATGGCCGTAAAAAGGATTTTAAAGAAGGCAAAAGACGACTATAAAAGGCCTTTTTTGACAAAGAGAGTTTTACCAATCCTTACGCCGATACCCGCATTTTGGTAGGCAATCCTGAAACAGAGGTAAAAACTGTACTGGCCGGCATTGATATGGAAGTTGGCGAGGTGCTTTTAGCTGATAGGCTGAGAGAGCGAGGGAAGAGCATTGACTTAATTCTTTCTCATCACCCTGAAGGGAAAGCATTGGCGGCTCTTCATGAGGTTATGAAGTTGCAGGCTGATGTTTGGCACCAGTTTGGCGTGCCTATCAATGTGGGGGATGCCTTAATCGGTGAACGCGCCAAGGAAGTCTTCAGAGCCTTTCTGCCTTTAAACCACAATCGAGCTGTCGATGTGGCGAAGCTTTTAGGGATGCCACTGATGTGTGTTCACACACCAGCCGACAACTTGGTTACCGAATTTTTACAAAAAACCATTGGGAAGAAAAAACCTGAAACAGTTGGAGATGTAGTCGATTTATTGCGTGACATTCCTGAGTATGGGGAAGCAACTAAGCTGAACACAGCCCCAACAGTTATTGCTGGTGATTCTAGTCGTCGGGCTGGCAAAGTTATGGTCGATATGACTGGGGGTACTGAAGGACCAGAAGACGCTGTCAAAAAACTTTCTGAAGCAGGAGTGGGAACGCTGGTTGGCATGCACATGAGTGAAAAGTTAAGAAAAATAGCTGATGAATCTAAGTTGAATGTGGTAATTGCTGGTCATATTGCTTCAGATAGCTTGGGTCTCAACCTTTTCCTCGACAAAATTGAGGCAAAAGGTGTAAAAATCATTCCTTGCTCCGGTTTCATCAGGGTAAAGAGAAGTTAGAGTTTTAGAGTTTTTTTAAAGTGAGCTTGATGTCAAACAATCATCTTTCGCCTCTACCTGAGCTTTTGTCGCCAGCTGGTGACTTCTTGGCTTTAAAAGCGGCCGTGGAAAACGGGGCAGACGCAGTTTACTTGGGACTTAAGAACTTCAACGCCCGTCGGGGTGCAACAAACTTTAATTTGAAAGAGCTCGAAAGAGCTGTCAGGTATGCTCACTTAAGGAAAGTTCGCCTTTACCTCACCTTCAACACACTGATTTTAGATGAAGAGCTTGAAGAAGCTTTTTCAACACTACTTAAAGCAGTCAATTTAGGAGTCGATGCAGTAATTGTTCAAGATTGGGGCTTGATTAAGCTTCTGAGGAAAGAACTACCGCAGTTGAGACTGCATGCTAGCACTCAGATGAACGTGCATAACTTATATCAAATTAAGATGTTAAAAGAGATGGGGTTAAAAAGAGCAGTTTTAGCTCGGGAACTTTCGCTAGAGGAGATTGTAGAGTTGCGAAGGGCCACCTCTCTTGAAATGGAAGTATTCGTTCACGGGGCACTTTGCTTTTTTTACTCAGGTCACTGCCTCTTTTCAAGTATGGTCGGCGGTCGAAGCGGTAACCGAGGTCTATGCACACAGCCTTGCCGCTTGCCTTATACACTTTACTGCGGAGAGCATCAAATTAAGCAAGTTCTAGGCCGTTATCTTTTAAGCACTAAAGACCTGTGTGCTTTACCCATTTTGCCCAAGTTAATTGGGGCAGGAGTAAATGCTTTGAAGATTGAGGGAAGGTTAAAGTCACCTGATTATGTGGGAGTGGTCACCCGAGTGTATCGGGAAGCGCTGGATAAGTGGCAAAAAGACCCTGAAGGCTTCAGAGTTTTACCAGATGAGATGCTGAAACTAGAGCAAGTTTTCAATCGAGGCTTCACCCAAAGTTACTTAACTGGCCAGGACGATAACTCGCTAATGAGCTATGGGAGGCCGAACAACCGAGGAGTTTTTATTGGCCGAGTTTTTTTTGTCGATAACTACGCTGGCCGAGTTGGAGTAAAACTTCAGCAAAAAATTTACCGC
>FWPU01012124.1_pt1 | contig 11641 bp, 10 predicted proteins | sample 2228361 | NCBI WGS metagenome assembly FWPU01 (sample SAMEA103939777, study PRJEB20133) | metagenome | reverse complement strand
AACTGTCCGTTTCAGGGCAACATGTGTGCTTGTTTCTCCAAATCCATTTTATCCTGAAAAACAAATAATGAGATTTTTTAACATCAAAATTTGCCTAAAAATTAATCAAAAATTCTCTAATTTACTTTTTACTACAGCAAACAATTAAGATTAGATTTGTTAATACAAAACCATATGAACAGAAGAATAAAGATAAGATTGAAATGAAAATTCGTTTGTCTCAACTACAATTGAAATATTTATATATCCCTTGTAAACAGTTATGTGGATTTTTCATACATTAAATTATTTTAAAAATATATCATAAAAGCAAATCAATAGATAAGAAAAAAACAAATGTCCAATACATTTTTTTTGTTTTTATCAAGTCTTAACTTCAAACAACATAACTAACAAAAATAACATTTAAATCCATTTAACTTCTTGAACTAACTTACATTTTTAATTATAATAATCCTATGATTTTTAAAATATTTTTTATTTCTTTACTTATTATCTTAACAATTATAAGATTATATTTTAAGAAAAAATACTACAAGTTATTGTCAAAAGATTATATAAAATATGAACCTATTCATATTGTGTTAGTTAGAATAGTTGCTGGATTTTTTTTGGGAATTTTAGTTTATTTTATGCTATTTGAAGAACAAAAAGTAAAGATTTTTGAATTCTACTTACCATATTATGTGAGATTTTCTGGAATTTTCATTTCATCAATTGGAATTTTATTACTCATATGGTCTCATATATCATTAAGAGAAAATTTCACCACCACAATAATTCTTAAAGAAAACCATAGATTTGTAAAAAATGGCCCTTATAAATACATCAGGCACCCAATGTATGTTTCATATATTATCTTTTTTATTGGACTTGTTTTGGTTTCTACAAATTGGTTGTTTGGAATTCTTTCTAATTCAATAATATTATCTCTAATGTATTTAAGATTACCTCTTGAAGAATTCTACCTCACAATAACATCATCTCTATCGAAACCTGTGGAAATATAAGAAATTTTCCTCTCAAGGAATGCCTCAAGAAATTCTATATATTTTTTTGCATTATCCGGAAGGTCCTTATAATTTCTTATTCCAAAGGTTGTTTTTTCCCAACCCTGAAACTCGATATAAACTGGTTTTACCTTTTCAAGCTGATTGGGATCAGAAGGAAAATAATCTGTAGTTTCACCATCTGGGAGCTGATACTTCACACAGGCATAAATCCTGTCAAGCCCATCAAGAACATCAATTTTAGTTAGAAAAATCTCCTTCACTCCATTAATGTTCACAGAATACTTTGTAGCCACCCCATCAAACCAGCCACACCTTCTTGGTCTTCCGGTGGTGGCTCCAAATTCATTGCCTCTCTCCCGTAGGTAATCTCCTATTTTATCCTTCAATTCGGTGGGAAAAGGTCCCCCTCCAACCCTCGTAATATATGCCTTGGTAATCCCAACTATATTGGCAATGTCGAACGCACCTATTCCACTTCCAGTCAATGCACCGGCAGAAATGGTGTTTGAAGATGTAACATAGGGATACGTTCCAAAGTCAATATCAAGCAAACCACCCTGAGCACCCTCAAAGAGAATATTTTTTCTCTCTTTATGTGCCTGTTGAAGAATTTTTTCTGTATCTGTAACATATTTTTCAATCTTTTCAGCATAAATTAAAAGTTCATCAACTATCTGTTCTACAGTAGGAAGATCTGAAATTTTATAGTAATTTTCAAACAAATATTTCTTTAAAGCATATGCTTTTTCGACCTTTTGTTTTAGAAAATCTTTGCCTAAGTACAAATCTTCAATTCTTATACCAAGCCTATCCATTTTATCTACATAGCATGGCCCAATTCCTCTCAGTGTAGTTCCTATATCTTTCTTTGTACTTTCTTCCTTCAATTTATCCATAAGCTTATGATATGGCATTACAATATGTGCCTTTCTGCTTATCCAGAGCCTTTCTTTTATATCAACTTCTTTTGAAACAAGTTCCATCTCTTTAATAAGTTCAGCCAATTCCAGTACTACACCATTTCCAATAATACATATAACATTATCTCTCAAGATTCCTGATGGAATAAGATGAAAGACAAATTTTTTATCTTTAATCCTTACAGTATGCCCAGCATTTGCTCCACCCTGATAACGAACAACATAATCAAAATCTAAAGCAAAATAATCTATAACTTTCGCCTTTCCTTCATCACCCCATTGGGTACCTGTAATTATATAAATCATAAAATACTCCTGAATTGTATTACAAATTTACATCAAGCTGAATAGCAAAACCAATAGCAGGCAAATCAGAATTAAATCTTTTGAACAGTTCATCATATCTTCCCCCATTTCCGATTGCGTATCCAATACCTTTTACATAGAAAAACTCCTTCTTGCTACTTCCGGTCCACCAACCTTTTCATAGGTTTCATAATATTTAAACGTCGGAGGTATAACCCTATTAAAACCCTTGTTTTCAAAGAGATTGATCAATCTCTTTTCTTTTTTTGCAAGCAAGGATAGGTTTTTTCCCTCAAGAAAAATTACTCTATCAGGCAAACCTGAGGGGTCAACGTCAGATTCATAAAGCATAAATTCAAGATAATTATTCAATTTTTTCTCCAGAATTTTTCATCTAAAAATTGCTAATAGATATATTATAACATAAAATAAAAAAATTAGATAGGGAAAAATGAAACCAATTTTTACATAAAAAGTAACTATTTTTTCATCAATCAGGGGGACATCACCCACAAAAAAACCTCTCGTATACGTTCCAACATTTCCTTCAAACCCACCATCAGGAAGAATTATTCCTGTTATTCCGGTATTTGCAGCCCTTGCTATTGGTCTTCTCACTGATATTGCTGTTAAAACTGCACCTGCAAGATGTTGATACATTGGATGTTTAAATCCGAGTTTGTAAGCCCATCCATCGTTTGTATCATTTATAAAATAGTTTAATCCCTTTGAAATAAACTTTTTTGCAAGTTCAGAGAACATATCCTCATAGCAAATTAAAACTCTAAACCTTGACTTTTGTCCCTGTATAACATTAAATTCCTTTGACGGAACAAAAGAGCCAGCTCCCTCTATCTCCATAAGCTTTTTTACTATCGGTATACTATCATATCCCGGCATCCATTCACCAAAAGGCACAAGGTGAATCTTTTCATTTCTCTGTATGACTTCTTTTTCAGGGTCAATGTAGTCGGCGGTATTGTAATTGCTTATTTCATCATATGTATCCGGACTTGTCAGAAGTATAGGCACTCCAAATTCCTTCGGCATCTTAACGAATCTTATGTTAAATTTATAAACTTCATCCTCCGGTGAAAATTTCTTAAGATAGTACCATATGTAGTTTTTCACCATTGTTTCTGACCATATGATAAACTCAGGATTCTTTAACATTGCTTCGGCATGAAGTCTCCAAAAAATGCCATAGTTTTCCCATCTTTTGCTCCACCAGGGTTCCCTTGAACCGCTATTCGGCTGCAATAAGGCTACTCTTTCAACAGAGGAATTTTTAATTATGGTGCTGTAGATATTTTTAGAAACTATTCCATAAATCAGATTCAAGCCAAATAAAAACATTGTAAAAATAATCAAACACCTATTTTTTTTCAATGCGAAAAAGATTTTACCTTCTTTTAACACTGAAATCACAATCTCAGCAAAAGCCGAATTGACAATGAGAATTAAGAATGATATCCCCCATGGACCAAAAATATCAGAACTTTGAATCATTAAAGGATTATTCCACTGGGAGTGTGCTAAAATATTCCATTGAAATCCATGAAATCCGGTACTTCTCAATAATTCCATTGATAACCAACTTACCGGAAAAGCAAAAAATCTCAGGCGTGGAAACTTTTTAGCTATAACAGAGGCTGACAGAAATGCAAATGAATAATACATTGCATAGATTGGAAACATTAAAAATGGTGCGGGTAGCCAGAAGCCATAAATCCAGTAAAGTGTCAAGATAAAAAATATAAAACTAAATAAAAAAGAATAAATAATAATTGCAAAATAAGATCTATTGTAACTAAATATAATTACAGGGACAAAAGCAACCCATATAAAAAAACTTAGATTGTATGTAGGAAAAGAGAGTCCATAAGATAAAGCCCATATTAACCATATTAAAACATCTTTCCAGATACTTTTATTAGTCACTATTACTCCATATACATTCAGATTAAATAATTTTTAATGAAAACTTAAACTGTGTAATAATTATTATATTTATCGGATATAGAGATAGACACCAGACGGCAACGTATCTGGTTTTGTTATATGGTGTATATCTCTATTATTACTATAAAAAGTTGTCCCGTTTAGAAAATAAATATGATAAATTCTGCCATCGTGTCCAGATTGCTACACCTAAAATGTATATCCGAGATTTAAACCATACTTCATGCCAAAGAAAAAGGTTGAATTTCCATACTTTGGCAAAAAAGTTAAACCCGGTTCTATGGAAAAACCAAAAAATATAAACTTCAATCCCATTTCAACCGGTAGCATATACCCCTGCACCCTCTCATTCTTCAAAATGGTATAAAACGTTCCAAAACCAATTCCCGTGAAAAAGCCTTCCATACCAGTATAAGGATACCATCTAATTGTACCAAGTACATTTAGAGTGGTTAACTTGCTGTCATCCTCTTTATACTCAATATATCCTGCATCTACTGAAAAAGAAAAATTTTCCAATAGTCTGATTTCAATTATTCCCCCAGCTCCCCAGCCATATTTCATTAAACCATCAATCAAGTATCCGCTATCAAAAGATATTGAAATAAACTTATTTTCCTTAGAAGAAAGAGGACTAAAGCAAAAAATCAAAAAAAATAAAAAAACAAAAAGTTTTTTCATAAAATACCTGCTTTTAATTATTATAACTTTAGGAAAAAATTTTGGCAAAAAATAAAAAAGGGCTGTCCCAAGACAGCCCTTTTTAAGTTTACAAAGTCGGGAAAAGATGCGGGTTTGGAATCTGTCTATTAGTTATAAAGTCAATAAGATTCTGTTCAGCGGTATTGGTGTATAGCCATTCAATTTTATCCTTCACATTTGAAACAATACTTCCCCCTGTAAACTTAAAGTACAGAGGTTTATCAGCAGTTCCATATGCAAAAACCTCCTTCTGAGGAGCAATAATCCCTAAGGTATCATCCCAGAGATATACATCCTGCTCCTCAAGAACACCATTTATATTAATGTCAACCCCATTTGAATATACTGTATCCCTATCCTTATCAAGCCACCAATCATATGATGTCCATGTATAAACATATGTATAATTACTATCTTCCCATGTCCACTCATTGGTGTAAGAATATTCATAAGTATTACTTCTTGTAATCTGATAATTACTATAAGCATCATCCAGTGTCAGATACTTAAGTGGCCAGTAATTATAAAAATAGTAATTATCACCAAGATAAGCTTGTAGTGTAGGAATTTCAAGTCCTTTTATGTAGGAATAGTAATCTCTAAAATAGTTTGTGCCATTTTGTTCAAAATTGGTGGATCTTAGCCAGCTATCATAAAAATATACACAGTCCCCAGAACTCCAGGCTGATGGATTTGTCTTATAATAAAGGTACCAAAAATCACCACCCAGTGACTGCCAGCCACTATTATTGGAGACATAAGTGTTATATCCGTAATTATTAGGAGGGTTAACTTCATACCAGTATTCATACATATAGTCTATCTTTGAAGGTTGCCCCGAAATAAAAAAGCTTGCTATATTTGCACCATTTTCCTCATAGAATGAAAAATCCATCTGACTGTTATCATTATTTCCATAACCCTGATAGACCAATCCACCATTATTGTTATAATATTCTGTGTAAATATATTTATAACTTTCTTCACCATATCTCTGAATAACACCACCATAATCATTGTTACCCCACGCAATAGATAAACTATTATACCCTTCACCTCCATAGTATGTAACTATAGCCATACTTGTAGGACTATCCCACCACGCCCTCCATAGGAATGTATAACCAGAAAAATCCATAGAATCAATTATCTCGCCTGAATCCTCATTGTAATATGAATACATCCTATAGTTATTTGTTACACCTTCATCGATATATAAATAATCGGCTATAAACTCAACCGCTGCCTTTCCATTTGTAGGATAGACATCGATATACATTTTCATTTGTATAGTATACCCAGACTGTTTCTGCATGGCCTTTTTTATCAGGGCTAAATTTTTCTTCGAAAGCCCTTGCGGTTCCTCCAAAAGACTCATATCAATAGTAAAGTAATATGCGATTCCACCTTTTCCATCAGTCGTACAGTAAACCTTATATCCCTCCCTGAGATCTGTTGTTTGATTTAAAGAAAATTGATAATAATTTGCCATTTCTTTTAACGAAGTGAGCATCTGCTGTGCCGTACTTCCATTCTGCAATGTTTTAACCAATTCATTCCAGGCACTTGATTTCACATCGGGAAGAGTGGCAGGATCAAGCGTAGTAACATCTCCTACAGCTTTGAACCTTGGAGACTTAAGCTTTAGATTATTATCAGAAAGGCTATCTGGCATATCTTTTAGCTTAAGCTTAAGCTCTGGTACTGTTTCAAGAGTTTCCGAAGGGTTGTTTTCATTAACTACTATCCCACTTGTAGAAGATGATGAACCACCACTGTCGCCACTACCATCACCAGTTGAAGCTGGCTGTGCAGCACATGAAAAGTAAAAAATCAAAGCCCCCACCAAAACATACAAAATTCTCTTCGACATATTTACCTCCTATTTTATTCTGTCAAAACTTTCTTATCCTAAACCTTGTAAAAAGCAATTATTTTTTCAATATAATATAATGTATAATACTCTCTTTTGTCAATAAAAAGTGAAAATTTTTTCATATTTTTTTCAGAAACTCAAAACAGACCTTTAGAATTAGACTTTTTTGGATCTGATCATTATTTATAAATTCTTCAATGATATTTTTGGGTTTATAATTAAAAATTTCTGGCTCATTTTGATATTTGAGGTTCATTTCATTCTTCACCAGTGAGAGAAAATCTCTAAATTTATAAAGTTTTATAATCGGAATGTTTAAAAACCTTGCACACTGTTCAACTAAAGCAATACTTAGATATTTATAGTATTTCACATTCTCTGGCAATATTCTTCTAATACTTTCCTCAAACCCCCGCTTATTCAAATCGATTCTCAAAGTTGAAGCAATTTTGTTTCTGTTTTCAGGAGAGTGAAAATCACTTTCCATCTTTTTTAATATATTCTTATCAATCCTGTAAAAATAAAATATTCCATCAAGCCTTTGGAAAATTCTCAAAGTATCAAGATAACCCAATAAAATTAAATCCTTTATTACTGCAGGTCTGAAATCCAGTAAACTACCAAAATCTACTGAGTTTTTTATATATATAGTTTCAGTATTTTCAATCTTAGGGGTTTCTTTAAGTCCGGGACCAGAAATATCAACAACTATTATTCTTCTGTACCCCCTATTTTTAATAACATTATATGGAATATTATTGTAAACTCCACCATCAATAAAACTCTTATCCTCTATCTTTGCGGGTTTGAAACCAGGTAGAGAAGCACTGGCAAGTAAATAATCTGGAAGTTTTTTCTCAGGTATATCTTCTAGAAACAGAACCTGAGGCTTAAAATCATCTACTCTGAATGTTACAAGTCCAAAATCTAACTTTGATTTACGAAGTTTTCTTTCGTCAGTATACTGCAAAATTATATTGTAAAGAGGGGAGCTGTCAAGTCCTCTATGTTTTTTTATCTCTTCCCATATGTTTAAAATTGCCTTAAAAAATTTGGTGGAGAAAAACTGCAATTGTCCATTTTTTAGTTCAGAAAGAAAACTTTCGGGAATATAAACAATCTTTTCAAGATTTATATTATTCCATAATTCTATCGCCTTTTGGTAAAGATTTTCTGCCATCAAAACACCATTCAATGCACCAACTGAAACTCCCACAATACAATCAAACTTTATTCTGAGTTCTCTGAAAGCCTTCCATACACCTATCTGATATGCCCCTCTTGCTCCACCACCACCAAGCACAAGTGCGTATCTTTCATTCATTTTTCCCCCTAAATTTTAATAACATACAACCCTATTTCTTCCTTTCTCTTTAGCCTGATAAAGTGCATCATCAACCCTTTTCAAAATAGAATTTTCATTGTCAGTGTTTATAAATTCGGTTACACCAAAACTACAGCTCACATTCTTTACAACTGGAAAGGCAAACTTTTCTACTGAAAATCTTATTCTTTCAGCAAGACTTACACCGTCATCCCTATAAGTATTTGGGCAAATAATGATAAATTCTTCTCCACCCCATCTGCCGAATACGTCAGTAATTCTCAATTGTGCCCCTACAACCTTAACCACATTTTTAAGTACCATGTCGCCAGTATCATGACCAAAATTATCATTTATTTTTTTGAAGTGATCAATGTCAAACATAATGAGGGTAAAACAATCTTTATATCTTTTAGCTCTGTTTATCTCGTCCTTTAGTGATTCATTTACCTTCTTTCTATTGTAAATCTTTGTCAATTCATCAGTCAGGGAAAGCTGTCTTATCATTTCTGTCTTTTCCTCAAGTTTTCTATTGATTATTACATAAAAGTAAATAAGAAAAGAAGAAACCATAATCACTACTGAAATTAAAAATACAAGAAAATTTCTATAAGAATAGTAAGTATTGAATAGCTTATCCTTTGAGAAAAAAATTTCTGCAACCCCTAAAAAAACATCCTTTTTCTTATTTGAGTTTATTTTTACTTTCCAGATTAAAGGATAATAAAATATCAACTGATTATTTTTTTCCTCTTTATAGATTTCTTTGAGATTAAATAGTTTTTTTATCTTTTCTTTCGATAAAGTTTTTTGTTTTTCTGTCAGTGGGGTAATTACTAAATCCAGCGAATCTCTGGAAGCCTTATAAACATTTATAGTTTTTATTATAGAATTTTTTGCTTTTAAATTTCTTATATAATCGGAAATCAAACCAGGTTCTTCTCCTATAATAGCCTCTACAGAAATAGAGGCTATTCCTGTCGAGATTGCAATACATACTTCGTCCGCTCTTTCCAAATTAATTCTTTGCTGATAATAAATGAAAAAAAATGAAAGACCTGTTATCATTAAAACTATCAAAACTGCAATGATTTCTATCAAGATGTTGTGTTTTATATTTTTTCTATCTCTCATTTCAAAATTTTATTAGGGTAATAAAACTTGATATAGCTTGAATTATGCCCCACAAGAAACTTTTTGCGAATATCAGAAGGTTTATAATGTACTATAACCCCACATGGGCCATATCCCTGAAAATAGAGAAGGTCAAAATAATACACACCTTTTTTTAACTCAACAAGAATCTCACTTGTAGAAAAAGGTCTGTCAGAAACATGCTCTCCTACCACATTATCATTAATTTTCAACCTGAAGCCATCATCTGAAGTAATATAAAATACATAATAGCCCTCTTTTTTTACAACCATCTTTGTATTAAACTGCAGAAAAAAATTTCCTGAAAAACCGAGGGCACCAAAATTTTTATGAACAAGAGTATAACCCATGGGAAAATTGATGGTATTAATTCTTAAGAAATTTTCAAAATCCACATCAACAGGTGTGTCAATGTTAACAATGTTTCCCTTATGTTTTGTTATCGTCATCTTTATTGGAGTTTGAAAATAAATTGGCAGAAATACCTTGCCTGAAAAGAAAAGAAAAAAAAGCACAAGAAATATTAAAAAAATATGCCTTTTATCAAACTTCATAAACCACTCCAGGTTCATTCCTTTACTATATTTTAAACCTCAATAAGTAATTGGGACAAGTCCCCATATTTTAGTCCAGACTCTTTTCATAAATTGTATTGAATCAATTGGAATATAGTAGGTAAATGGAGAATAAAAAAGAAATACCATTACTATCTCTATTGCCAGAAAGGAGGTGGCAAAAAGAGTTAATTTGTCATTTCTTTCAATATACTCTTCAAAAAATTCATAAAATATTAAGGCAAACATAATAAATGAAAAAATTAAAGGAATAAAGTAATGATAAAGATACATAACCCTTTCTATCTTAGAAATTGCATACATATAAGATAAGTAACTGATTGTAAAATATACAATTAGTCTGAATCTCCCGGGATTTTTGACCTTCACCCCAAATAAAAGCCTTGAAGTTACAAGAACTATTGAAAGAAATGCACCAAAAAGACCACACATCCATAGAAGAGGATTACCCTGTAGATAAAGATATGCTACTTTTCCTCTCCATTTTGTCCATCGATAGTTTATACTTTTATAACCAAATGGCCATGTAAAGGCCGGGCTCCCGTTCTCTCCAGGCTTTGTTGGGTCCCATTTGGGAACACCTTTTTCATACTGGACAATATATGTGATATAGTCTTTTAACATCAAAGGGAAATATCGTAAATTGGCAGTTTTTCTTGCCGCTAAAACCTCCTTATAGGCTGCAGAGGCCTGATAATACCTACCAGACAATACATTATTACACATAGCAAAATGAAAATAGAATGAGAGAAAAAGTACGAGAAGTATCCCAGAAATGGAGAAAATAGCTTTAAAGAAAAGCCCTTTTATTATATCAACAGAAAAATTAAGCTTTATGATACTTTCACCGTAATCTTCCCATGCAAGAAAAAGAAAGAGAAGAAATAAAATGGCGGAATTAATCTTTACTGAAACAGCACACCCGACAAATAAACCAAGGATGAAATAATTAATTATTTTTCTTGTTTTCTTCAGGTTAAAAAGATAAAAAAAATAACAGACTGAAAGGAGCACAAAAAATATTTGGATTCCCTCAAGCATTGCACCTCTTGAATGCATTACAATGGCATTATCAAAAAGATAGAATGAGCTGAAAAGCAAGGCATAAAAAGGGTTTGAGAATAACAGATAAAAAATTAAAAAAATCAAAAAGCTTGATAGAAAAGCAAAAAAGACAGAAAAGAACCTGAATCCTGCAAAAGAAAAGCCATCGGGAACATTTGTAATGTAATCTGTTGTGAGAAAATAAGATTTATCAAGTCCTTTATTGAGGCCAAAAAGATTAAAAATTGCCTCTCCGAGGGCAAGTATCTGCTTGCCAAGGGGGGGATGCGGCTCCATAAACATTACACCATCTATATATTTTTGTGCTGATGCGATATGATAATTTTCGTCCCAGAAAAGACCATTTGGATACCAGTAAGTGGTGAAAAAAACAATTATTCCCAAAAAACCAACTATAAAAAAGCAAGTCCAGAAATATTTTTTCTTTTCCATACAAATGCACCCCTGAATTAGTGAATTTATTTTAAATTTTTTGAGTGAATAAATCAAATTTTAGACTATCTTCTGGAAATCTTGGGTGCAAAATTTGGCGATGTTTATTTTATGTAGATAGACACAGGACTTCACCATTGCTTCTTTAAAAAATCGTACAACTTTTCTTGACATATTTTTAGATAGAGTTTATTCTTAATTTATGAAATAAATGGAGAGTTTTATGTCGTACATCATAACTTTTCCAGAAGTTATTAATAAAAAGCTAAGTGACAAAGAGAAGGAAGAGGTCCTGAACTTTCTGAATAATA
>FWPU01012123.1_pt1 | contig 11641 bp, 12 predicted proteins | sample 2228361 | NCBI WGS metagenome assembly FWPU01 (sample SAMEA103939777, study PRJEB20133) | metagenome | reverse complement strand
ATTTGCAGCTTTTAAAAGAAATTTAACGGTTAATAAATTGATGCAATATTTACCTGAGAGATTAATCGAGTACGTAATTTTTCATGAAGTTACACATTTATTGGAAAAACGCCACACCGATAAATTTTGGAAATTGATTTCAGATAAGTTTTCCAACCACGACAAATTCGAAAAAGATTTATTCACTTATTGGTTTTTAATTCATAACTTTGATAAATAAGAGGTGAGATGGTGAGCAAGATGCAAAACTCTTTTGAAAAGGAGGTACGTAGTATATTTCCCTATGCCCTTGAGTGTTTTCAGTGAGAACGAGTCCAATATGTTATGGACGCTTACATTGTGTTGACTGACATTTTAAGATAGTTTAAAATGAGTTACTCTTGATACAAGGAGATGTAAGGAGGCGGTATGTGCTTAGGTATTCCTGGAAAGGTGATTGAGATTGAGGAGATAGGAGGGTTTTTGCGCGGTAAAGTTGAGATAACAGGTGTGGTTAAGGAAGTCAGTTTGGACTTTGTACCTGAAGTGAAAGTTGGCGACTACGTGCTAATTCATGCAGGATATGCCAATTCTATCATTGATGAGAAAGAAGCTGAAGAGACAATGAAGGTGCTGGAGGCGGTAACCGATCCATTTAATCAAGGAATTTAGACAGGCCGATATTGCTCAGGGGCTTTTAAAGAAAATAAATGAGAGTGTTAAAAGCCCCTTAACTTTAATGGAAGTTTGTGGCACGCACACTGTAGCAATTTCTCGCTTTGGCATCCGCCGAGCTGTGCCAGAAATTTTAACTTTACTTTCAGGGCCAGGCTGCCCAGTTTGCGTTACCCCTAATGAAGAGATTGACTGGGCCATTGAAGTGGCTAAAGACCCTCAAGTTATCTTGGCAACTTTTGGCGATATGATGAAAGTACCTGGCTCAACCACCTCGCTAGCTCAAGAGAAAGCGGCTGGAGCTGACATTCGGGTTTGTTACTCGACTTTAGACGCTTTGAATTTTGCGGATGCAAATCCTGAGAAGAAAGTTGTTTTCTTTGGGGTTGGTTTTGAGACGACTGCTCCTTCCGTTGCTCACTCTATAAAGTTGGCTAAAAATAGAGGTTTGAAAAACTACTTTGTCTACAGCGCCCACAAAACTGTTCCTGAAGCACTTCGAGCCCTAGCTACTTCAGAAGAGCTTAACTTGGACGGCTTTATCCTGCCTGGCCATGTTTCCTCAATTATCGGAGTCCAAGCGTATAGGTTTGTGCCGCCTGATTATGGCCTGGCTTGCGTCGTCATGGGTTTTGAACCAGTCGATATTCTCCAGGGGCTTCTCATGCTTATTGAACAGGTAAATTCTGGTGAACCTAAGCTGGAAAATCAATATACTCGGGTAGTGAAGGAGGAAGGCAACCCCATTGCTTTAAAGCTTTTAGACGAGATTTTTGAACCATCACCTTCCAATTGGCGAGGTATTGGAGTTATTCCCAATACTGGTTTGAAGATTAGAGAGAAGTATGCTGACTTCGATGCAGCTTTAGTCTTTGATAAGCTGGAAGTTCCGCCACCTAAGGAAGTCAAGGGTTGTCGATGTGGCGATGTCTTGAGGGGAGTAGCTTTCCCTTATGACTGCCCACTCTTTGGTAAAGCTTGTACACCTGAGAGTCCAATTGGTCCTTGCATGGTTTCCAGTGAGGGCTCTTGTGCTGCTTACTATCGATACGAAAGAATATAGAGGGGGAGAATGAAGGAAGACCGAGTTATTTTAGCCCACGGCAGCGGTGGGAAGTTAATGCACAACTTAATCAGGGATTATTTTTTAGAAACCTTTGGCAACCCTTTCCTTGACCAACTGGACGATGCTGCTTCATTACCTTGTGAAGGCAGCCGACTGGCCTTTTCAACTGATACTTACGTTGTCAACCCGATCTTTTTTAGTGGAGGAGATATTGGTCGGCTAGCCATTTGCGGGACAGTCAATGACATAGCCATGAAGGGAGCTCAACCCAAATATCTAAGTGTGGCCTTTATTATAGGAGAGGGGCTTCTTTTGACTGATTTAAAGCGCATTTTGGACTCAATGGCTCAAGCAGCTCAAGAGGCAGAGGTGTTAGTGGTAACCGGTGATACCAAAGTGGTGGAAAAAGGCGGAGCGGACAAGATATTTATCAATACAGCTGGGGTTGGGGTTATTGAAGAAGGCGTGGACATTTCAGGTTCAAATGCGACGCCTGGGGACGTAGTTATTATTTCTGGAACCATAGGTGACCATGGAATTGCCGTTTTGTCAAAGCGTTCAGGGATTGCTTTTGAGTCCAGTGTTGAAAGCGACGTCGCTCCTCTCAATCATCTGGTTAAGTCAATGCTTGAAGTGACTAAGAAAATTAAAGTTATGAGGGATCCCACAAGGGGCGGCTTGTCTTCAACTTTAAACGAAATCGCTGAGCAGTCGAGTGTGGGCATTGAAGTTGACGAGTCTCAAGTTCCTATAAAGGAAGAAGTGTTAGGTGCTTGCGAGATGTTGGGCTTTGACCCATTTCACGTGGCTAACGAGGGTAAGTTAGTGGCAGTAGTTCCTGATGAACACGCCGAGGAGATTCTGGCAGTTTTAAAAGGACACCCGCTCGGTAAGGATGCCGCAGTCATTGGACGGGTAGTTGAGGAACCAAAAGGCAAAGTTTTAGTCAAGACAGTCATTGGAACAACCCGCATTCTCGATATGTTAGTTGGCGAGCAACTCCCCCGCATTTGTTGAAGAAACTGCTTTATTCGGCCACCACTTTAAGCAAAACTACAATAGCAATTCCCAAGATAAAGATAGAAAATGAAGCAAATGACCTTTTTCTGTCTATTTCTTTGTGAAGTTCTGGGATGAGGTCAGAGGCTGCTATGTAAATAAACCCGCCAGCGGCTAGTGGCAAAATGAAGTAAGAAAACTCAAAAAATAGGCTGACAAAGTAGCTTAAAACTCCACCTAAAACACAAGTAAGCTGGGAGAGAAAGTTAAAAAAGAGCGCCTTTTCTTTGGAAAAACCACCGTAAACTAGAACTCCAAAGTCACCGAGCTCTTGAGGTATTTCGTGGGCTAAAATAAGCAAGGTAATCACCGTGCCGAAGTGGAGGCTGACAAGAAAACTGGCGGCAATGACTACCCCGTCAATGAAGTTGTGAATCCCGTCGCCGATGAGAACCAAGTAAGTGACGGGGTGGATTTCACATTCTTCCTCATGACAATGCCGCCACCACAAAAAGCGTTCTGCCAGAAAAAAGAGGCAAAAACCGCCAATCAAGAGGGCAAAAACTGTTTCTGGCTCAAGCTTTTCAAGAGACTCGGCTGTCAGGTGGAATAAAGCTCCTGAAAGCAAAGCGCCAGCTGACAAAGCTATCAACAAAAAGACTATTTTTTGTAGAAGCTTTTCTTTAAGCCAAAGCGAAAAGATTCCCACTAGGGAAATGAGACTGTTGATAAAAGTTGCTCCCAAAATCCAGAGAAGTGTTAACGACATTCTTCACCACCCTTACCCAAACGTCGTGCTGGTTACTATGGTAACAGTTTAGTTTGGTTCAATCCACCATAAACCATTTCCAACTAATTGACGTACCTTTTTAACTCAAATGAGTTAAAGAAGTTGGAAAATTTAGGGATATTTTTCAGGACAAATCGGACGATTAAGGACGTAAAGGTAAAGGAGAAAGATGAAAGCAAAAGAGGCATATTTTATTACTTCAGAAGTGGCTGACCTCTTTGCTGTTTCAGTGAAGACAGTTCGCCGCTGGGCGAAGAAGGGGAAGTTGCCAGTGGTGGTGACTTTGGGTGGCCACTATCGCTTTCCTAAAGACGAAGTGAAAGGCATTCTTAATCAACAGCGCCGAGGTGGTTATGGTGAGGAAAAAGAAAGTCTTAATCGTTGAGGATGACCAATCTCTCGTTCAACTTTTAAAAGTTAATTTGGAAGCAGCTGGCTACCTTACTTTGACAGTTTACGATGGGAAGAGAGCCGTCTCAGTGGCTTCATTCGAGCACCCTGACTTAATCTTGCTCGATGTTGGGTTACCTGGCTTATCAGGTTTTGAGGTAGCCGCTGCTTTAAAAAAAGACATCAAAACTCGTTACCTTCCCATCATTTTCTTAACGGCTTACGCTGAGAGGGAAGATAAGCTAAAGGGCTTTAATCTCGAAGCTGAAGACTACATCACCAAACCTTTTGACCCTGACGAACTGATGGCCAGGGTTGAACGCACTTTGAAGCGAGCTTCAAAAAATTGCTATCTAGATCGGGAATTAGGTTTGCCAAACTGGTTGGCTTTGGAAAACGAAGTTGCCCAAAAGTTTTCATCGGGTCAGTTATTTTCGGCCATTTTTATTCGAATAAAGGGCAAGAAAAAGTTTGAAGAAACTTACGGGGAAAGAAGGTTGCAAGAAGTGGTCAAGTTCCTAGCTGACGTTCTCGTTCTTCAAATTGACTCAGCTGAGGAAGAATTGATCGGGAGCTTAGGAGAGGGAGACTTCCTCTTCCTGACGGTGCCCAGGCGAGCCGCCAATGTTGCTTCAATGGTTTTAAAGAAGTTTGACAACGGTAAAGGGCGTTATTACCCGCCAACTTTAATCAAGGAAGAAGCTTTGAACGAAAGGCCTTCATTGAACTTGTCCATTGCTATTGTCTCGAACCACCAGGCTTCTTTTCAAGATTTTGACCAGATGAGGGAGGCAGCTGAAAAAGTTTGGCAAGAAGAAGAAAAGCTAGCGGGTAGCGTCTTTATGGAGTATCGTGCGAAAGGATTGCAAACGGGGAGGGCCTGATAAAAGTGGTAAAAAGATTAGTTTTCTTTATCAAACTTTTTCTGCTGGGCCAAGTTAAAGAACGGTTTCCAACTAAGAAAGAACTTATTTTAGTGATGCTGGCGCGCTTTGCTTTTGGTGCCTTAATCATCGGTTTAGCGCTCTTGTTCTTTTATCAAGTTATAAGAAAAGACCTTTGGGAGCACCAAAGAGAGATGGCGATAAATGACGCAACTTTAATTGCCGCGCAAATAGACGGCGATATTCATGAAAAGCTGAAGGGAGTAAAAGGGGAAGAAGAAACTCAAGCTTACAAGGAGGTAAAAAAAGTTTTAGATAAACTCAAGGAAAACAACGCCCGTTGGTATTACGTCTACACCATGGTTAAAAGCGATAAGCCTGGCGTTCTCAGGTTTGCTGTTGAGGGAGGAACGGACATAACTTTGCCGGGTGAAGAGTACAATGCTTCAGACTTGCCCCAGATGCAGGAAGGGTTTCTAGCTCCCACAGCCGATAAAGAGATAACAGAAGACAAATGGGGCAACTGGCTTTCGGGTTACGCTCCCATAAAGAATAGCCAAGGTGAAACTGTGGCTCTTTTGGGAGTTGACGTGGCAGCTGATGAAGCTCTAAAAGACATTAAGCTACTGGCCATGGGAGCGGCAGCTTTTTACGTATTTATCTTAATTTTTCTCTTTATAGCTAGCTACTCAGCTTATCTCAATAGTCGCAATGAGATTGAGTTGAGCAACTTAAAAACTGAGCTGCAAGCTTTGCAAGCTTACCACGAAGCAGTCGAAAAAACTCTCAAAACCAGTCAAGACTTAGTCCGACTTTCTGAGGAAGAAATTCTCAAGATGCTGCCCTTGGCCATTAACGAAATTTTTGGCTTTTCTGCTTGCCTTTTTGTTTTGGAAGACAGCAAGTTTGCTTTAAAGTACTGTGCTAGGGTAGAGCAAGAGTTAGAGGCGGGCTTGGTTCGGCAGCCTTTGCTCGCCAACGAAGAGCCATTTGCTTCAATGCTTCAAAATCAGCGGCCCATTGTTTATTTAGATTTAAAGCCGAATTCACCGATAAGCCAGCGGTTTGGTGCTCAACTTAAAAGCTTTGGAGCTTTTCCTCTAATTTCTCCTCACGAAGTAATAGGTATGGTCAGCGTGAGTTCTTCAGATATTTCACTTAAAGAGCGAGAAGTCGAGCTTATCGGCTTGCTGGTCAAGGAGGTTAGCTACTTGTTAAGCCAGCGGAGCTTTCAAAGGGAAATTGAGCGTTCTGAGATGCGATATCGAACTCTTTTTGAGTTCGCCGGCAATGCCGTGGTTTTGATTGGGAAAGACACGACACTTTTAATGGTCAATAAGAAGTTTGAAGAGCTTTCTGGTTATAAGCGTCAGCAAGTTGAAGGGAAGAAAAGTTTTGCTGATTTCTTGACGCCAAAAGAAAGAGAAAGATTAATTGACTACCACTTTAAGCGGCGGGAAAATCCCGAAGCTGTTCCGACTACTTATGAAACAGTGTTTGTGGGAAAAGATGGCCAAAAAAGGCTTTTAGAAGTATTGGTGGGTTTGATACCAGAGACCCAGCAAAGCATTGCTTCTTTAAAGGATATAACAGAGAAAAAGAAGCTAGAAAGGGAGTTTCAGGCGGTAGTTTTAAGTATGGCTGACGGTCTGATGGTAACCGGAGAAGATGACCGAATAGTTTTAATCAACCCCGTTGCCAAGCAAATTATTGAAGATTTTTTTAAAGTTAAGGGAAAGGTTGTTGGTAAGAGTGTAAAAGAAGTCATGAAAAATCAAGCTATTGAAGATTTGCTAAATACAAGTGGGGGGAAGGTAAAAACGACGGAGCTGTGCTTTAACACTTCTCCCTTAAGCTGCTTCAAGCTGGTGCTTTCTTTTATTAAGAAAGAAGACGGAAGAACATCTGGGAAAGTCTTGACATTTCACGATATTTCTGAGGAAAAAAGATTGAACAAGATGAAGTCGGAGTTTGTTTCCATCGTCTCTCACGAGCTCCGAACGCCGCTGACGGCCATCTTAGGTTACGGTAAAACTCTGCTGCGGCGAGACATCGAACTCAGCGACGAAGCTAGGCAAAACTTTGTTCAAACCATTGTTAGGGAAGGGGAGCGGCTGGCTCGCCTAGTCGACGATATGCTCGACCTTTCTAGGATTGAGTCGGGTAGCTTTAAGCTAGACGTAAAGCCTGTTGACGCTAGAGAGGCGGTGGAGAGAGTAGTGAAGCATCTCAAGCAGATGACCAACCAGCACCGCTTAGTAATGGAGTTTAAAGACGGTTACTCTCAAGTTTTAGCTGATTCCGATAAGCTGGAGCAAGTTTTAATTAACTTAATTGGCAATGCAGTGAAGTATTCTCCAGAGGGCGGCGAGGTAAAAGTGAGCGTCTATCCAAAAACCAAAACAGTTGAGTTCTGCATTGCTGACCAAGGTATTGGGATAAAACCTGACGAAATTGACCATATTTTCGAACCGTTTTTTAGAACGGAAGCCAGTCAGCGTTTGATGATTAGGGGCACAGGGCTCGGCTTGCCGGTGGTCAAAGGCATTCTCCAACAGATGGATGGGCATATTTGGGTTGAGAGCCAGCCGGGAAAAGGTAGTTATTTTTACTTTGAACTTCCCAAAGCTAAAAGTTGAGGAGGGGAAAACTTGAAAAAAATTCTTTTAGTCGATGACTCTGAGGTAATATGTGAAATCATCAAAATGAACTTAGAAAATGAAGGATATAAAGTTGACATCGCTTTCGATGGAGAGGAAGCTCTCGATTTAATCAAAAAAAACTTATATGACTTGGTCGTCGCTGACTTAGTCATGCCCAAAGTCGACGGCTGGCAACTTTGCCATCATTTAAAAGCTGGCTCAAGAAAAATTCCTATCATCGCCATCAGCATGCTCGATGAAGTAGAAGATGATGATTTCGATGCTTTTCTCCTTAAGCCTTTTGAGTTCAGACAGTTAATTAGTGAAGTTAGAAGATTGTTGGGAGAGAGTGATGAAAGTTCTAGTCGTTGACGATGTGCCAGTTCTGCGGGAAATTCTTGATATCAATCTCTCTCTAGCTGGTTTTAAAGTTAAGCGGGCCGCTACGTTGGATGAGGCAAGAGAAGTCCTCCAAGCTGATTTGCCTGACTTAATTTTATTAAATGTCAGGTTAGCAGGTGAGGACGGGGTTGCCTTCTGCCAGGAGGTTAAGAGCAACCCCCGCTTTTCCCAAGTGAAGGTAGTTTTCTTATCTGCTCAAGTGCAGTATCAAGATATTGAAAGAGGTCTAAAAGCTGGAGCTGACGACTACTTAACCAAACCTTTCGACCCTGTTGAGCTAGGCCAGCGCCTGCAGAAAATACTAGGGAAGAACTAGTTTAATCGTTGATGAATTCGTGAGCCAGCTGGGTAATTTTTTCAGGGTCAAAAGGTTTATTGAGAAATCCATCGGCTTTGAGGATATGGCCAGTCAATTGGTTGCTGATTGACTCAGGTAAAGCAGTTATTAAGACTACAGGAATGTTTTTTGTTCTTTCATCAGCTCGCAGAACTCTTAAAACTTCCCAGCCGTTCATCTCTGGCATTTTGACGTCAAGAAAGATTAAAGAAGGCCCCTCTTTTTGAGCTTTTTCAATTGCTTCTCTTCCATCGGAGGCGGTTAAGACTTTATATCCATCGGCAGTTAAGTTGACTTCTATCAGTTCAAGGACTGATTGCTCATCGTCAACAACCAGTATTTTGTTCAATTTTTACCTCCAGTGATTCGAGCTCTTTATTAATTTTATCGTAAAAAATTAGCTTTAAAAATATGGCGATTTCGAGGGATTAACTAAAGAGCAAAAGGGTTCAGGCCCTCCCTAAGGTTCGTCTCTATATATAGAAGATAGAAGAGTCTGACCACACTTGTTGCCTCAATTGTTGACTTCTCTTGCCCTTATGACGCTGGGAGTTTTCGATGAACTGGTTCACTTTCCTCTTGTAAATGATGCAGGAAAATTTTGACTAAATGTGGGTCGAATTGGTGACCAGCTTGTTTTAATAACTCCTTTTTAGCTTCTTCAAGCGAGAGGGCTTTTCTATATATTCGTTGAGTAGTCATAGCGTTATAGGCATCAGCCAAACCTAGTATTCTGGCGAAAAGCGGTATTTCCTTTCCCTTAAGACCGCAAAGATAGCCTTGCCCATCCCACCGCTCATGGTGATAGAGAATGGCTTCCAGGGCTGGTTTAAGTGCCTTGACAGGCTCAATGATTTTAGCGCCAATTAATGGATGTTGCTTGATAGCTTCCTTCTCTTGGTTGTTTAATCGGCCTGGCTTTTTCAAAACTCGGTCGTCCACACCGATTTTACCGATATCGTGGAGTAAACCAGCTAGCCTTAGTGAATTTAGGTCTTCCTCGGGCAACGAGAGTGCCTTGCCAATTTTCACAGAGTGTTTAGCGACTCCTTCAGAGTGGCCTTTAAGATAAGGCTCTTTGGCTTCGATGGCTTTAGAGAGAGCAGTAATTGTGTTAATTGAGAACTCTTTTAACTCTTCTCTTAAGGACTCTTCTTCAAGGGCCAAGGCAATTTGGGAAACCAGTGTTTCTACCCCTTTTAACTCGTGTTTGGCTAAGTGAGTATAGGCTGAGTATAAGCAGCCAACGGTTCCTAAATTGCTTCGAGACGTTTTTAAAGGTAGAAAAAGAGCTGACTTAAAACCTTCTTTTTCCCAGATTTCTTTCATTTCTGGCAGTTCATCTGAAAGGTCATAAATAAATAGCGGTTGGTTTTTTAAGAAGTCTCTATCGTTTAAGAAGTCAGTGAGAAGTTCACTTAGCGTTTCGCTTAGGTTCCAATAAAAAGGTTGTTGGGTATGTTTAAATTGAATTATGAAAGCTTGACAGTTGACCAATCGGGGCAAGATGTCTTGGACGAATCTGAAAATTTGATTGAGATTTTTTGAAGAAGCGAAAACTTTACCTGCTTCAATCAAGGCTTCCAGTTGAATTAATTTTTCAGTCAGTTCTTTATGTTTAAAAAACTCCTTTTCGGGTTGGCTCAAAGTCTTTTTTTCAACTTGCCCGTAGTAAACAGAGCGAATAACTTCAACTATTTTTTCTTTTGGAGTGCCTTTGATTAAGTAAGCTGAAGCCAGGCCTTTGGCGGCCTCAGCTATGAAGTTTTGATCGCTTAAAGCAGTCAAGAAGATGACTCTAGTTGAGGGAAGCACTTCTTTAATTAACTTGGTGGCTTTTACCCCGTCCACAACGGGCATTCGCCAATCCATTAAAACTATATCGGGTTGGAGTAGCTTGGCGCACCTGAGAGCTTCTTGTCCATTGGCAGCTTCCCCGACAATTTCAATATCAACTTCTTCTTTGAGGAAGCAGGTTAGGGCTTCCCGAACACTAATCGAGTCATCGACAATAAGCACTCTAATTGCCTGACCATTCATAGCAATTAACTATGTTACAAAAGTTACTTGATAAAATCAATCCCTTTTTTGGTATATTTTGATAGCTCTTTTAGGGGATAAAATTTGGATAGGAAGCTAATTTGTGTCGGTTGGGTTTAGGCTGCCGCTGCGGTATCCTTCCAAGTCAACGGCGATGTATTGAAAACCTAGAGCTTTGAGAGCTTGGGTAATCTCTTCTCGAATTTTTTTTGAGGCAAGCCTATTTAACTCCTCTTTTTCCAGCTCAATTCGGGCCACTTTATCGTGGATGCGCAAGCGTACTTGGGAAAATCCTAACTTTTTTAAGAAAGCTTCACCTTTTTCAACTTGTTGGAGAGCGTGAAGAGTGATGGGGCTTCCATAAGGAAAGCGGGAAGCCAAGCAGGCAAAGGAAGGTTTATTCCAGTTGGAGAGGTTAAATTGGCGAGCCAAACTTCTAACGTCTTCTTTGGTTAACTTAGCTTCAGCAAGAGGCGAACAGACGCCAAGTTCTTTAGCCGCCTGGCGACCTGGTCGATAGTCTTTTAAGTCGTCGGCGTTGCTTCCATCAACGACTTGAAGCAAGTCTTCTTCCTCAGCGATTTGACACAAGTGGCGAAACAACTCTTTTTTGCAGTAGTAGCAGCGGTCCGGCTCGTTCTGGGCAAAAGCAGGGATTTCAAGCTCGTTTGTCTTGATGAAGACGTGGTTTGCTCCAAGTGCTTGAGCTAACTCTTGAGCGTTTTTGAGCTCAGCTTGGGGGTAGGTTTCGGAAACAGCTGTAACTGCTTTCACTTTATCGTGACCCAGCGTTTCTAAAGCTACTTTGAGCAGGCAAGTTGAGTCAACCCCACCTGAAAATGCTATTACAACGCTCTCAAGCTTTCTTAAAATCTTTTTTAAGTTTTCTAACTTTTCCTCTAACGTCATTGGAATAAATTTTTCAAGTTATTTGGAGCATTTTTTCAATTGTCTGGAGAGCCCTTTTTTGAGTAGCCGAGTCAACTTCAACGCGCGGTTCTAAATCCTCCAAAGCCCAAAGGACCTTCTCTAATGTTATCTTTTTCATATTGGGGCAGATAGCTTTGTCGGAAGCGGGGTAGAACTCTTTCTCAGGGTTTTCCTTCTTTAAGCGGTGGAGGATGCCAATTTCTGTGCCGACGATGATTTCCTTAGCTTCACTTTCTCGAGCGAAGCGAACTATTTTGCCGGTTGAACCTACTTCATCAGCTAAGTCGATAACTTCTGGCACACATTCAGGATGGACAATAACTTTAGCTTGGGGGTGCTTTCTTTTTTGCTCCTCAACGTCTTCTTTGGTAATCCGAACGTGGGTAGGGCAAAAGCCGTTCCAAAGGTGGAGCTTTTTTTGAGGGAGTTTGGAAGCCACGTAAGTGCCTAAGTATTTGTCGGGAACGAAAAGAACTTCTTTATCGGGTAAGCTTTCCACCACTTGCA
>FWPU01012122.1_pt1 | contig 11642 bp, 10 predicted proteins | sample 2228361 | NCBI WGS metagenome assembly FWPU01 (sample SAMEA103939777, study PRJEB20133) | metagenome | reverse complement strand
TCCGATGGAATCAGGGTAATTTGTTGAATGCGCGATTCGTGTTGTTTCAGCAGGCTCACCATCAAACTGATGGCACGTTCGGTATAATGTCAAACCGCACAGTATTCAATGGTAATATCCAACTTCATTGCTTCTACTCCCGCTGTGGAATTGGCTGAATTATAATTCATCCGGCGATCTATGAAGAGTATACCATTGGAAAAAAGAATTTTTGATCTGGTGCTTACTACGGCGGGCATGGTGATTGCCCTGCCGTTGATGGGTGTAATTGCCCTGTTGATCTGGCTCAAAGAGGGCGGTCCGGTGCTGTTCCGGCAGCCCCGTCCTGGTTTGGGGGGTAGGATTTTTACTCTTTACAAATTCCGCACCATGCGCGAAGCTGTAGATAAAAATGGTAATCCCTTGCCGGATGGCGAGAGATTGACTCCGTTGGGGCGATTTTTACGCTCAACCAGTCTGGATGAATTGCCGGAGTTGTTCAATGTGCTGCGTGGTGAAATGAGTTTGGTTGGGCCGCGCCCTTTGCTGGTGGAGTATCTCCCCCGTTATACACCGGAACAAGCCCGCCGACATGAAGTATTACCGGGTATGACCGGTTGGGCGCAAATTAATGGGCGCAATGCGTTGACTTGGGAAGAGAAATTCCGTTTGGATGTGTGGTATGTGGACCACTGGTCACTTTGGCTGGATGTGAAAATCCTCGCCATTACTTTATGGAAAGTTCTGCGGCGAGAGGGTATTAATGCTCCCGGATCAGAAACCGCTGAACCCTTCATGGGCAGCTCAAAGCAATCCAGTTAGGGAATGCTAAGAGGGTAAATCCAGCCGTTTTCCAACTCGTGGAGGGTTTTCAGAGCAAGGTCTCGTTTTCCATCGGTTAAGCGTTCTGGATTAGTTTCGCTAATGCGAATGCTGGCATGCCAGATTTTTCCCGGTTCCCCATTTTGCCAGTTTTCCCACGCTTTTTCCAACGTCCCCAAATGATCTACTTCCAGCGTGGCGATCCACTGACTGCGCCATTCTTCGGCGGGGGTCTGGGTGGTGAGAAAGGCCACATTTTGGCGGCTAATTGCTTCCAGAAGTTGGGGGTCAAGCAGAGCCGGGTCAGCGAGGTACAGGGTCTCTAACCGGTTTTGATGGAGGCTTTCAAAAGCAGCCACCCATTCCGTTACACTGCCATCAAGGTTAAAGGTAGCAGTTTGAGGAAAAAAGACGATGGGAGCAAATACAGGGGCGCAACGGCCGCATAGATACCGACCCCCGTTTAGAAAACTATCCTGTAATTGGTTCACAAGAGGGTCGTTTTGATTGAATAAACCACCCGAACGGAAATCGGGTGCAACCAGTGTGGTGATAAACCCGGCCATAAAGGCTTGCATCACAGAGGCAGAACGAATCACGCTGACGTTTTGTGAAGCCTCGGTGGAATCGTCCTCCAGAATAATCAATCCGGTTTGAGGAAAGCGCTCGTTCCAGGTGGATGTTTGAGCGTCTGGTCCTGCGAAAACAACCAGTATTAAGTTCTTCGGAGGATTTTCCAAATCAGTTGGGGTGTGAACTTCAAAAAGAAAATTTTGGGAAGCCGCTTTGCCTTCCAACAATGGTTGTATTTGATTGGCGGTCGCCTCTCTCCCCTCCGGAATTACCAGCCAGACTTGACCTGGCAGCGGCGTGGGAGAGGGTACCTCTGTTGGAGGTTGCACGTCAGCCGTCGCATTTTGTGTTTGCGTCGGAGCAGGCGTCAGCGCTGTGGGTGGGTTACCGGAACAGGCGGCAATCAAAAACCCAAAAAGGAACAAGATCACAAGGGAACGAACAGAAAGGGATGGTTTGAGGGACATGGGCTTATTTTACCCGGAAATGGTTTTTTCGGTCTGTATTATAATTGTCTTATGATTGAGATTAATATCCCGGGGCGCGGTGAATTAAGGCTCAACCATCTGGTCTGTGATGTCAACGGGACTTTGGCTTTAGATGGCAAATTGATTGATGGGGTGGGACGCAGCCTTTCGGTATTAAAAGACCGGTTGACCATTCACTTAATTACGGCTGATACGCATGGCAAACAGGAGATGATTGATCATCAATTGAACTTGACTGCCCATCGTCTAAAACCCGGCAATCAGGCTGAACAAAAAGCCGAATTTGTCCGATCGTTGGGAGCCAATCAGGTCATTGCGATAGGACAGGGCGCCAACGACGCTGCCATGCTGGCGGAGGCTGCCTTAGGGATTTGCGTCCTTTCGCGTGAAGGAGTTTCTACTGCCGCTTTACTGGCAGCCGATATTGCGGTTCCGGATATTATCAGTGCGCTGGAGTTGCTGGAAAAACCCTTAAGATTGATTGCTACCTTACGCCGATGAGCATTCCAACCAGTGAACCTTTGCTACCCGAAGATGAAAATCGTCTGCCGCCTGCCCGTCGAAGACGGGTACGGCGCGCCTTGCTCCCTGTGGGGGGAGATGAACGGGCGGCCTTTTTCGAACAACTGGCGTATCAGGTTACACCCGGTTACGAGTTTTTTCTGTTCACCTTTTTGGCGGGCGTAGGGATAGGAATTGCTATCTGGCTGGATTCACCTGCTTTGTACCTTTTGGCGGCTTTGATCGCACCCTTTCTTGGACCGGCATTGGGGCTTTCATTGGCGGTCGTGGTGGGTTCCGGTAAATTTTTCCTGAAATCGTTGGGTAGTTTACTGATTGCCTGTTTGCTTATTTTTGGGCTGAGTGTGCTGGCCGGTGGAATTGGAAAACTGGTTTCACCGGATAATTCTCTTACCCTGCCGCTGAACTTTTCTCTCTTTTCGATACCCAATTTCGCTGTCCTGGCTTTGGGTGTGGGTTTCGCTAATTACATGCTGGTGCGCAACCCGCGCCAAAAACCACTGGTCGCCAGTGTGGCCATAGCATATGAATTGCTGCTGCCTTTGGGAGTAGCGGGCTTTTCATTAAGCTATGGACTGCCCGGCTCATGGGTGGACGGTGTAATTGTGTTCGTCGTTCATTTGGCATGGTCAGCGTTGGTTGGTGCCATTGTTTTGTTTATCATGGGGTTGAAGCCCGCCAATATATTCGGGTATACGTTGAGTTCATCCATTATTTTGATCGGTTTGATTGCGATGGTGATGATTGCTGGCTTGATGACAGCCCGGCCGGTGGTCGTGGCTACTTTACCGACCAGTACCTCCACACCAACATGGGCTTCGACGACACCTTCCCAGCCTTCGCTGACACCCTCCACATCCCCCTCCCCCATGCCGCCGACCTTAACACCAACGGCGACCATACCACCCACTTTTACTCCAACAGTTACCGTTACCCCTCAGCCGACTCCCGTTTGGGCGCGGGTCTATGCGCCGATGAGCGATGGTGCCATTGTACGCGAAGAACCCGGTGGTAAGGCTGTTACTTCCTTGCTCAATGGCAGTCTTGTGCAGGTGATTTCTGAACCGGTAAGAGGCGAAGGTAATTCTGTATGGGTTCAGGTACGTACAGATAACGGAACGGTGGGATGGATGTTACAAACCTTGCTGGCGACGGCAACCCCCGCACCCGCATGGTAGAAATGCAAGAACTGGTAAATCACAGGGTTATAAACCCTGATAATTTTTTACACAGGAGCTTGGTATGACAATTCACTTTGGCACGGATGGATGGCGTGCGGTTATCTCGGATACCTTTACTTTTAATAATTTACGGCTGGTTACACAGGCAATTGCGGATGCTGTGGCAACCGATGGCTGGTTGAACGGAACAGGCAGCCATTTAATGCCAAATCCACGTGTGATGGTAGTTGGGTTTGATACTCGTTTCCTTTCGGACCGCTATGCAGCCGAAGCGGCTCGTGTACTGGCTGCCAATGGATTTACCGTACATCTGGCGCAAGCCGATGCACCTACGCCGGCCATTTCGTATGCGGTGCGTCATTTGAATGCCATAGGCGGTATCATGATCACTGCCTCACATAATGCGCCGCGTTACAATGGGGTAAAGCTGAAGGCTGCTTTTGGCGGGTCTGCATCTCCCGAACAGTGTCGTAAGGTTGAAGTTTACCTCAACGACAATGAAGCACAGGCGCGCGGCCCCAATTTGATGGAGTTTGAGCAAGCCCGGCAGTTAAATCTGATTCAACGGTTCAACCCAATTCCCGCTTATGCCGATCACCTGCGCCGGTTGATTGACTTTGACTTGATCGCGGAAAATCCACAACGAATTGTGGTTGACTCGATGTATGGGTCTGGGCGGGGTGTGATTCGTTCCATTCTTCAGGGAACCGGCTGTGAAGTTTTTGAGATACGCGGGGAGATGAATCCGGGCTTTGGCGGCGTTCATCCAGAACCTATCAGCCGTTATTTGGGTGCGCTGGCCGGGGCCATCTCTACCGGGGCAGGAAGTTTTGGGTTGGCTACCGATGGTGATGCTGACCGAATTGGGGCCATGGATGAGCGCGGCAATTTTGTTGACCCGCATAAGATCATGGCATTGGCATTGCGTTATCTGGTTAAGAAACGTGGCTGGCAGGGCTCGGTGGTGCGCACCGTTTCTACCACACGGATGATTGATCGTCTTGCCCGTAAGTACGGATTGACCCTGCATGAAACCCCGGTCGGTTTCAACCACATTGCCGATTACATGCTCAAAGAAGATGTGCTGATTGGTGGGGAAGAATCGGGTGGAATTTCTTTCAAAGGTCATATCCCCGAAGGGGACGGCATTTTGATGGGTTTATTGATCGTTGAGATGGTGGCCGATTCGGGGGGAAGTCTGGTAGATCTGGTGGAGGATTTGTTGACAGATGTCGGACCAGCATTCTATGAACGGCGCGATTTGCGCTTGAAACATCCGATTGCCAAAGATAAAATGACAGCTCGTCTGCAAAATGAAGCCCCTGCCCAGATTGGTGGAGAAGCGATCATCGAGGTCAGTACCCGCGATGGCGTCAAGTACATTCTTGCCGATGATTCGTGGCTTTTGATTCGTCCCTCAGGCACCGAACCCGTCTTGAGGGTATATGCAGAGGGACGTTCAGTGGAGATGGTTAAGGAATTGTTGAAATATGGCGAGGGAGTGGCAACCAGCGTTGCTTGAAGGAAGGGCTTGCTCTTTGAATTTTGTGACAATCCCCGGCGACCACTGCCGGGGATTGTGTTTTTCGGGGAGAAAGTGCACCCGCTTGTCAGATGACAGCCGGTTAATGAGTTAGCAGGAATGCTGAAAAGGATTAGCCGCTGGTCGAAAGGCGTAAACGCCGCACGATCATTACAACCAGAATTAGGGCAAGGGCTACCCCGAACATGCCGGGCAATCCCACTTCATCCATAAAACCAGTGTTGGGTAGGGCGGTCGAGGTAGGTGCAAGCGTGCCCGCCCCAAGGGTTGGTGGGACGGTTGGACTGCCCTGAGCTACAGAAGTGAGGAAGGCAGCCACCGTTGCTGTGCGGGCAGCCGAATCGCCTTCTGCGAGGATACCGGAAGTAGCGGTCGGCTGAGGAGTGCTGGTTGCAATCACAACCACTACGGTGGGCGTCCACGTTGGCGGCATGACGGCTTTTTCGGTCATGCGTCCAATTTCCTGAATGTAAATATCGGTAGCCTGTTGGGCAATTGCTGTATTTTGAGCGTTGATTTGTGCAGCCTGCTGAGTGTACTCACTGGCACGATTGCGGTTGGCAATGACAAAAATGATGATGACAACCACAGCCAGCACAAACACGCTGGCAATCACGCCAACTACAAGCCAAAAAGTCTTGTTGCTTTTTGGTTCGCCCTCTTCTTCCGGTAGTGGTTCCTCCGCATAATCGGGTTTGAATTCTTCAAATGGATTTTCTTCGGGGTTATTATTGTCTATGTTCATGGGTGCTTCTCCTAGAGGTTATTCTAGCACATCCAGGTTTGTGAGTGGTAACGAAATCACCTGGTTATTTTCCAGACGAATTTCCGCCACCTGAACTCGCAAACCTCCCGGCAAAGTAACCCGCCCTGGTCGAATAGCGACGAGTGTGCCAATTTCGCCGCTATGAGGCGCACTGAGAACGCGCACCGTTTGTCCTGCGGTAAACTCTACTACGTCCATGGGAGTTTGACCCTGGGAGGGTAACGAGACGACAACTTCCGGTCTTTCTCCAAATTCCGGGTTCCAGCCAGTGTTGATAGCTGTTTCTCGTTTTTCATGTGTTTTCAGCAGGCGAAAGGCGGCCCGATTCATCGGGATTTGCCCAAAGCCTTCTGTCACCATAATGGGAACGCTGCATTTTTGGGCGGCGCTGATTAATGCAGCCGAGATACTGCCAAGCACCAAACCCCTCAGGGGTAATTCTTCGGCAGCGTCCAGCGCATCGGCTTTTTGGATAAAGCCGCCAACAACAATCGAGCCCCGCAAACTCATATCCATATTTGCGCGGTGAATCTCTTCATCCGGCTGGGAAACGGCAAACTGCAAGAGTCCTCCATTGACCTGACCATTGCCCCACACGCCTTGAATCAGCGCTCCGTGAGTTTCGACAATAACTCCTCGTTCGGACAGTACTTCGCTGACCACTCCATTCAAACCGGCTTTGAGTTCAAAGTGTTCTCCGGCTTTTTCGAGAAGTATTTGACCACGCTGGATTGCTACAATGGTTGCATCAAGCGGGGCGCGAATGACTTTGGGAAGTAACCCACCGGTTTGGGCAAGAATATCTCCCTTTTCTACTCTTTCACCCACTTTCCGCTCGATTAAGCGGTGAGCCTGTTCGGCCCGCCTCAATCCCAAAATTCGGCGCACATCCACCAGCATATGACTGCCGGGCAGATCAGCCTCAGCGACCACGTAAGCGGCGTTTACCTCCTGTCCAACTCGTGCCAGTATACGCCCCTTGCTCGGTAACATACGTGCCCGGCGGATATGTGCCAGTGGGAGAATATGGGTGACTGGAGCGATCATTTTCCTTGTGACCTCAATCAAGAGAGTGCAATAACTGTACCAGATTTAAACGCCGAAGCCGGTTGCCCATTTCTTAAGCATATCCCGCCGCCGGGCAGCATCTGCCGGTAAGGGTAAAGGACGGCCGCGGGCATCCACGATGACGCCACACACGCCACCGATTACTTTGAATGAACGGGTGGTATCTCTGCCAATCGGGTCAATGGTGATGGGGCGTAAAGGTTGCAGATGGACTTTGGCGGTTTGTCCAGCCTGGATGGGTAGGGCGGTGACGCTGCCCTGGCGAACTTCCATGCTGATCTGGTTCCCGTTATCGTACTCCACCTTCACTTTGAGTATGGTTGTCCCATAACGGGCGTTGCTGAGTGGGACGATGACGGTTCCCAGATTCACAAAGGCGTTTGACTCGATGACCTGAACCGGCAGGATGGTATTGTTTGTGGAAATGATACCTAAAGCGGCGGTTAATCCATGGGCATCCTGAACAAAAGTAGTAACCCCAAAGGGTTGAAGACCATCCACCAGCATCATCAGGCTCGTCTGAGGAGACCACTGGGTGAGTGGCATACCTGCCGCGAGAATGGGTTCGACTAATAAAGGCGTGTTTGGGTACCGGCTACGGTGTTGGTTTAACCCATTCCATAATATTTGGCGAATGGCTGCCTGTTCAATCGCGGCGGTTTCGGCAGTAACTGGCAGCAGGGTGGGGTGAAGGGTTTTATGCCAGAGATAATCTTCCACGACGCGTTCAGGAACATGGATGGGAAGCCAGCGGCTGATTTCTGAAATGGGCATGGCGCGCAAGGCCTGAGCCATACCCGTGCCGGTACCCATAGGAAATACGCTGACGTCTGAGTTTCCTTGAAAGGCGCTGGCAACGATCAGATTGCCTGCCCCTAAATCTACCCCCAAGACCCCTTTACCGGGATTGTTGATACGGCTCAGGAAGCGAATCATTCTGGCGAAAGCGTAAGGGGCAGAAAGCGGTTCAACCGCCAGAATAGAACGATATGACTGGAGCCCACCGATTTGGCGCGAGCGAATGTGAAATTCAGCGTCTGCGAGGACATCCTGCGCGGGTGAGAGATTCTCCACATCAATCTCAGGTCGCAAATTCGGGGCTACATGGACTTGTGTATAGGTACTCAATACATCCTTGACAGGAGTGATAAGGGCATTGTTACCCGCATAAATTATTTCGGGTCTTTTTTCCCGGGGAATTATTTGTAAGGCAAAGGTGAGCAGGTCAACATTTTTGGCAATCGAGCGGCTTGCTCCTTGATCGGTGCCACCGGTGAGAATAATTAAATCCGGTTTGGCGTGCAGCAAAGCATCTATTTGAACTTCGGGAGGGCGGCGGTCATTCAATCCAATGGCTTCGGTGATCAAGGTGTGGGCTGAAGCGGCGAGGCGGCGGGCGCTTTCCAATGACACATCCTCCAACAGTCCCATGATAACCACACGCAGCGGTTGACCGGCAGTATAGGTCAGCACCACCTGATCTACTCCGCTACCATCGGCTTTTCCGGGCAGAATCAGACGGGACTCTTCCAGGAGAATGCGTGAAGTGATCTCCTGCAGGTTTGAGATTGCCAGGTGAATGCCTTCCGAAATGTCAAAGAACGGGGTTTGAATGGTTGTTGGTGCCCGACCGGCGCCAATGAAACGATATTGCCCGTCCACTACATCGAACAGCAACGCACGGGTATGAATACTGCCAATTTCAATGGCGAGAACGGATTCGGCGTCAACTAGTGAGGTGGTCATAGACACTTTTCAAGGAAGAAAGGTTTGAATTGTCGTGCGCAGAAAATCAAAGCGCTCAATCAGCGCTGTGAGGGCAGCTGCAAGCACACCTGCATATAAGGCTCCAAGTGTGATGGCAATGAAGATTTGTCCGACAAAGGCTGCCATTTGGACAGCCGTGGAGCGGCTGGTTTGTTGATTGGCCTTTCTGCGGGCGCTGAACTGAAAATAGATCAATGTAGAAACTGTACCGATGGCTAAAATCAAACCGCTGATCAATTGCCCACCGGCTTGCAAACCGCTGCTGCTTTGCGAAAGTGCGAAAGGTTGAATTGCGCCGCGGATCTGACCAAAAAGGGTACCGCTGACCGCTCCCCCTACAATTACAGCGGCTCCGCTGCCAACCAGAAAAGCCATTGAAGGATTTCCCAGGGATGTCAGGCGGGGGAATAACTTCAAAAGCAGTAATGCACTCAGCACTGCTGGCACCACGGCGAGCAGTTTTTCGGTAGGGTTGCCAAAAATAAGCGGAAAGACCAGGCGAGGGACAATGACTTCAAATAGTAGGATGACGGCCACGTAACCGGCTGAAGCGCCAACAAAAAGATATGCAGCCAAACGGAAGAGAGGATTGTCCCCAAGCAGATAACTGAGGGTCAGCAAAGTAAGAATGAAGGCAACCGCAGTCCAGACAAAGTCAGCATCCATGAGGCTTATTTCCCTTTTTGTTCGGGTTTCTTGATGAATTGCATTGCCAAGTAATAGAGGCTAAAGAGGAGAATCAGGATGAGAATGAGCATCAACCCAGCCTGGTAAGCATCCAGGTATCCGGCGGGTAGAATGCCTGTTCGTCCGGTCAATTGTTGATAGGCTGCCAAACCAGATAAACCAGCCAGCATACCGGCTGATTGCCCATTTTGGACATAAGGTTGAATCATGGGAGCGGCTTGATGACTGGCGATGATCAACAGGGGAGTCGTATCTAATAACGGGCTCAGTTGTTCTATCCACAAACGACTGGTGTCGGTATTATCGCTAACCAACACTACCGCGGCAAAGTCGGAAATGTTCTGTACCGCTTGATAGGGATCTTGATCCCAAACGTAATTTCCAAACCGGTCTTGCGGAGCAGCTAACGAAGGCTGGCTTGCCATTGCGGCAATCGAGGAAACTCCTCCGGGTAGATATCCTAAATTACGGACTTGTCCCTCAGAAGCCGAATTCAAGAGAAGTTCTTCTGCCAGGATGGCGCCGGTGGGATTGATTGAGACAACGACCATGTTTTTCCCGGCCTGAAGCAGGTCATTGATCACCGGTTGGGCGACTGTCATAATCTCGCCTGCCAGAGCGGGTTCAAAATCCACTGCCAGGAGGATGGGTGCATTCTGGTTGGTTGTAGCAATCAGGGATTGAATTTGGGAGAAGAAGGAGACATTTTCCGGGGCAAATAAAGCCGGTGGTGAGGCAATTGAAATGCCCCCAATCAGCACAAACAAGATGGTTACTCCCAGCAGAATCCCGATCACCATGCGGGCGAGGATTTGCGGGCCGGCGCTTTTTGCTCTGCTGGAAGTGCGTCCTTGTTTTTCCTCTTGAAGAATGGATTCCAGAAGATTGGCGTAATTGCGTTGTTTTTCGTTGATCTGTAAACGAGCGGAGTAAATGGCTGGTTTGCTGTATTGGGTAATTAGGGCTTCAGCGGGCAACACGCCCTGAAATCCGGAGAGCGGTCCACTGGTTTCAATTCGCTGATCTTCATCGGTGCCAATTCGTCCGGGTGCAACGGCTTCAATGGGTCGCATGGCTTCCAGCCAGCCGGGTAATTCGGCTGGCTCAAGACCGGCTTCACTTTCCGGAGCAGGAAGGGAAGATTCACCAGAGGATTCGAAGACCTGTTCATCAAACCATTCGGGCAGGTCTTCACTGATGAAGGGGGAAACCTCGAAATCTTCTTCGGCAGGAGGTTGGTCCTGGTTTGTTTCAAAAGTGAATGCAGATGAAGCACCTTCCGTCAGAGGTGGAACTTCCTCCAAAAACGAGGCAAACTCGGCTGCTTCAGATGGTTGTTCTTCGGGCGAAATTCCCAAAGTTTCCCCTTCAAGGGGCGGGAACGATGCTAACCAATCCCCCTCCACGGCTTGAGTGGAGTGGTCTTCGGGAGCAAATGGTTCTTGCCGGGTATCTGGTGGCAGGTTTATCTCTTCCGGACTGCTGAGCTGCTCCGTAAACAAAAATTCCGCAGGGGTCTCTTCACTGGGTTGCAGCCATGCTTCTTCGGGTGAGGTGATGGGTGGTTCGCTTTCAACCCCGCCAGGTGTTTCTGGTATTTCCTCAAAGGATTCAAAAGTCTTCAGCCAGTCTTCACCGGATTCGACGGGAGACTGTTCCTCTTCCGCAAAGGTTGCTGGGGTTGTCTCGGATGTTTCGAAAGATTTTAGCCATTCGGGCACTTCTTCTGCCGGGGCGGGAAAAGTCGCCGGTTCCTTGTCTTCCTCTTCTTCGTTGAGCAGAGTTAAACCTGTCAACCAATCTGTGGTTTCTTCTGAGGGAAGCGGCTCTTCTTCCTTAACCTCTTCGTGTTGTCCAATACTCTTTAACCAGTCTGGTAATTGCTCTTCTTCAATGCCGAGTTCTTCGTCACCGACGGAGGTGGGTGGTGTTTGGTTTTCTTCTTCCGAGCTAACCAGCGATAGCCAATCTGGCAAGGGGAGTTCTTCTTCATCACTGCTTTCGAGAGAGGCTGATTCAGGCTGACTGGAAGCGATTTCTACATCCTTCAACCAGTCGGGGAGTTCTTCTTCCTCCGCTGCTTCCTCGGATTGTGCCTCTTCGGCACCGCTCTCTTCTTGCGAACGTTGGCGAATCCGTATCAGCCAATCGGGTAATTCTTCCGTGAAAGGCGGTGTTTCAGGTGATTCTGTTTGCTCCTGTTCGGATTCAGGAGGAGGTTCGGCATCTTCCCTAAGGCTTTTCAA